>Ga0105046_10016179_pt1 | contig 11461 bp, 10 predicted proteins | sample MAT03_FD_78385 | JGI IMG/M metagenome (GOLD analysis project Ga0105046, IMG submission 78385) | Freshwater microbial communities from Lake Fryxell liftoff mats and glacier meltwater in Antarctica - MAT-03 (megahit assembly) | ecosystem: Environmental > Aquatic > Freshwater > Ice > Liftoff...
CAGGACGCCACGGCGGTCGGCGAGGTCGGCGTGTCGAGAGGTCTCCCCGTGCCCGCGACGCCGCGACACGAGATCGTATGGGTCGATACGGAAGAGGCGCTGGCGGTGGCTTGCGAGGTGCTCGCCAAGGCAGAGGTCATCGGCCTCGATGTCGAGACCGCGCTCGATTTTGGCACGCTGTGCCTCGTTCAGGTGGCCATCGAGGGTCAGACGTTCGTCGTGGACCCCTTCGCCGTACGCGACCTGGGAGCGCTTGCCACGATGCTTGGCGCGGCGACACCGCGGAAGGTCATCCACAACGCGGTATTCGAACGCAGGGTGTTCGCGGCCGTCGGGATCGAGCTCGACGGCGTCGTCGACACGCTGGAGCTGTCACGCCGGGTGAGGGGAACCGACGCTTTGGGCGGTCACTCGCTTGCCACGGTATGCGAGCGGGAGCTGGGGCTTCTGCTCGACAAGTCGGAGCAGACGTCGAACTGGGCAAGAAGGCCGCTGACAGAGGAGCAGATCTGGTATGCGGCCTTGGACGCCGAGGTGCTGCTGCTCCTCGTGCAGTGCCTGACGAGGGAAAGCTCCGCCCATGAGTTGGCCCGATCTCTCCACGCCGCGAACACTCCTTCGCAGCGAAGCTCTGGGCGGTGAGCCGCCTTCGTTCATCCAGCGCGGCCTCGGCATCCTCTCCGACATCTGCTGGGCGTCGGGCGCGACCTCGATACTCCCAGGTATCCACGGCGTGCCCGAGCAGATCCACAGCCGCGGCGAGAGCGAGATCCTCCGCACCACCGACATGGAGGGCGCGCACACCATCACCGCTGCCAATCACGCATTCGGCACCGCGCGCATGGCGAAACGACCGGAAGATGGCGTGGTCGACTCGTGGGGCCGCGTCTTCGATACCGACGGCCTCTTCATCGCCGACACCAGCATCTTCGCCGGCAGCCCGGCGGTGAACCCCATGCTCACGTGCATGGCGCTCGCCGATCGCATCGCATTGGGGATCGCGCAGGGGCACGCGTAGCGCCTCTTCAGATCGAAGATCTGCCTCGACCAGAAAGTCCACGCCGACGTGGCGTCAAGCGCCGTGTCGCCGGCGAGCGGCCAAAATGCTCACGCATCGACGCGGGTCTTTTGCCAGCTTCTCGAGCGTTGCGACGCTCGCGCGCGGGGAGAGCGCAACTGCGCGGCGGACGGCCGACGCAGCGTCGTCGGCGAGTAGGTCCAGCCGCTCGCCCGCGATGGCTGGGTTTTTTACAAGGCACACGCGCACCTCGACGCGAGGGTCGCGCGACAGCGCCGCCACGGCCGCTGGCGCGATGTGAAATCGCGTGGCAGCGGCGCGGCGCGTAGAGGTGGGGGCTCTCTCCAGGTCGAGCTCCGGGTTCGCGGATTGCCACAGCGCGAGTTGCGCGATTTCGGCGACGTCAATCGCCATCCGCCGAACCTTGGGCGCCGGGTCCGTGCACAAAGTCATCACTGTTTCCAGGTCGCTGCCACGGTTCCAGGCTGCCCCCTGGCGGACGGTGGCGCTGGCGTCTCGCGCCAGGACGCTCAGCGCGGCGGAACCGACACCGAGGCTCGAGACGAGCGCTTGTCTGATGCCCTCCTCCGAGTCGCGCGCGAGCAGGAGTTGCTCGGGCTCCTCGAGCTCTTCGCACATGGCCGCGAGGCTGCGAACGGCTTCGAGCGGATGCCGCGCCGCGAAGCGACGGACCTCCGGTGGGCACAACGGGTTCTTCAGTAACGCGTGCAACGGTAGCTGCGGCGCGTCGGTCGCGGCGACGAAGCGCGTGAGCCAATCGCGGTCGACGGTGTGCTCGGCTGCGTAGTCGAGCACGTAGTCTCGCCTCTCTCCCAAGAGCGCACTCGGCCATTGCGGGTGTTTCACCAGCTCGTGCTGCAAATCGACGAAGCGTGGCCAAAGAGTCGCCAACGCTTCGCTCGTGAGCCGCTCGTCGGCCAGCAAGCTGCTGACTTGATCGGCGCCCACGCGCGCAGCGGCCGCCTCGAAGTCGCTCGGGCCTAGCGTCGGGATAGCCAAGAAGCACGCTAGCGCACGGTCGCGCTGCCAAGGAAAGCCGAAGCGCAGAAGTCGCAGCAGCACCCGCTTGCGGTCGGGCAGTGGCAGTTGCGGGACAAAGAAAATGCGATCGAGCAGCGGGTCCCTGCTGATCTTCTCGGTTGCCGTGCGAACGTCGTCCGCTTCCCCAGTCAGCAGCGTGTCGATGAGCGATTGGAGTCTCGGCGGCGGCGCAGCGAGATCGCCGCGCGGCCCGAGGCTCCGGCTCTTCGCGAGCGCTAGCTCTTCCTCCGTGACGGCGTCATCACCCTCGTGAAAGAGCTGGGTCAAGCGATCGACAATCGCGAGCCAGACCCAACCGTCCGCGTTTCTGTGACGGCCGAGCTTGCGAACACGCGCACGGGACAGCTGCGAGATATCGATCCACGCCAACCGGTGCGCCGACGCGTGCCGGTAGTGCTCGTGGAACGTGACCCCGAGAAGGTCCACCGCCTCCGGGGGTGGTGGCCGCACGAAGCCCGAAGCGAGCTCCGCCAGCCGTTCGAGCAGCGTCTCGCTCCACGGTCCCCAGGCGCGCTGGCGAGCGCCGTCATCTGGCTGACCCACCCCACGCGCCAGCGTCCAGATGCCTCTTTCTTGGGCGCGCTCGACGATCGAAGGCGGCGCGTCTTCTTGGCAGAGCAGAGCGGCAACTTCGTCCTCACCCAAGTCCACCATCTGGATGGCCGACATCGAACGGAGGCGTCCGCATTCGACGGCGATGTGTGGCGACCGCAAGACCAGCTGTCGGAAGCCGGCGGCAGACAGCGCTGAGTTTTCGGCCAGCGCTCTTAGCACAGCCTCGTCACCGCTCTTGGCTGCCAGCGCATCGAGCTCGCTCGCGGGCGTCTCGGGGTTCGCCGCTGCAGCGCCAGCACTGGCCCCCGCAGACGACCTCGGCCCACCGCTTTTCATCGACTTCACCATGAGGGGATGGGGGGACCGGCCGGAAGCGTACTCCTGTACGCTGAGGACCGGTGGGCCCCCGGCAACGCAGCTAGCGGGGCCCTCCGCAGTTTGACCGACACACTCCTAGACGAAGGGCATTCGTGCGACCCTCACCGTGCGGGCTGCCGGCGACCTGCATGACTGTGCGGGCTGGGTGCTTGAAGATCTCGTGTACCTGTGGCCCCAACACATTGATCGTCTGATGAAGCGTCAGGTGCCGTTGGAAGACATACACGGCGCGACGACGCGCAAGGCGGTGCTCGAGGCGGTGAAGAAGGGTGGTATCGAGGCCGTGGTTGATCTGCAGGGCGCGACCATGCTGGCCGATCAACTCGCAGCGCTCGTCAAACGCCAGAACGCTGGCCTTGCATGGATACGCGAAAACCATGTGGAGCTGTCGGATCAGCCGAGCGGTATCCGGCTCATCGGCACGCCTGATTAGCGACTAACGCAGCACGCGGTTCTTGCACCATTGTCTTTGGCAATGACGTCGCGGCGCTCCCGAAGGCTCTGGCGCGACAGCCGAGCGGCGCGATCGGTCCCATTCGGCGCCGAGTTGTCTTCGGCCATGACGTCGCGGCGGGCCCGAAGCTACCGTCGCGACAGCCGAGGGGTGCGATCGGTCCCATTCGGCGCCGAGTTGTCTTTGGCCATGACGTCGCGGCGGGCCCGAAGGCTCCTGGCGCCGCGACTTGATCGCGGTGCCACCCAGCAAGCAGATGGGACCACCTGATCGGAAGGGTCATGGGACGTCATGGGACCACGGGACGGGTCTCGACTGCGCCGCCCAAGCCGTCGCGATGGTGGTCGGCCGTCGTCGGCCGTCGTCGGCCGTCGTCGGCCGTCGTCGGCCTCTTGGCGATGGGCGCGGGCGCGGTCGGCTCCGCGAGTGCGAAGGGCCAAACTGACGTTGCCCTCTCGAGCCCGGACCTCAACGACAACGACCGCTCGAGGATGCGTGCGTACCGGTACGCAGAGGCGCGCTACCCGCTCTACTTCGGCCTCGCGATCGGTCTGGTGCCGCTCCTCGCCGGAGCGGCGTTGGCGGTCGCAGGAATGGCGCGCGCGGTCGCAGGAATGGCGCGCGCGCGCAAAAGTATGGGGAAAGCCTCCCGGCGCCTCGCCTTGCGTCTTGCTTGTATTGTCGAAGACGAGAGGACGCGGCGTGCCAGCGGCACCCGCGGCTCTGAGAGCCCTCGAGCTGATGCGCTCGTGAAGAAAGGACTATTGGTCGATGCCACGGCCAAAAAGGAGCTCGCTGCTGCGCGCATCGAAGCGCCCGGTGACCGCGAGCGCGCCGTTCGCGAACGCGTGAGAGGGTCGCAGCAAGGGCGGAGGCGACCTCCGCGCCGCCGCGATTGCGACCAGATGGCCGATGAGCGGCCAACCAGGCGGGTGCGCGCGTACCCTCGCGCGCCACGTTGCCTTCCGGTTCGTCCGTCATCGCCACGCCTGCCGCTGGAGCCACCAGGTTTCGCGCCGCGCTGCCGTGGCTGCTCGCGATCGCGTTGATTTCGGCCATGATCGTCGCCGCGACGATCGGACCGGTGCGTCTCTCCACGCGGCAGGTGGTCCAGGGGCTGCTCGCGTCGCTCGGCCTCGCCGAGGGCGTCGACCCGGTGGTCACCTCGGTCGTCGGGTCGATCCGCGCGCCTCGCGTCGTGCTGGGCGCGCTGGTCGGAGCTGCGCTGGCCTCGGCCGGTGTCGCGATGCAGGCCCTGTTTCGCAACCCACTCGCCGATGCGGGGTTGCTGGGTGTGTCGAGCGGCGGCGCCCTGGGATCGGCGCTCGCCATCGTCGTGTTCGGTGAGGTTTCGGCGTCGATCCCGGCCCTCGCGGCGACGCGACCGGCAGCGGCCTTTGCCGGCGGGCTCATCGCGACGGTCGTGATCCTCCGGATTGGGCGACGCGGCGGCGCTGCCGACGTCGGCATCATGCTGCTGGCCGGCGTCGCGATGAATGCGATCTCGGGCTCGATGCTGGGCCTGCTGAGTCACGTGGCGAGCGACGCTCAGCTGCGTGACATCACCTTCTGGACGCTGGGCAACCTGAGCAACGCGAGCTGGCGAACGGTGGCGGTGACCGCACCGCCGATGCTCGCCTGCACATATTTGCTGCCCTTTTTTGCTCAGAAGCTCGACGTCTACCAGCTCGGTGAAGCCGAAGCGCGACACCTCGGGGTCGATACCGGCGCCCTGGTCCGCGCCCTGGTCGTGCTTGCCGCACTCGCCGTGGGAGGAACGGTGGCAGCGGCTGGCCTTGTCGGCTTCGTCGGTCTGGTGGTTCCGCACGCCACGCGCCTGGTCATGGGCGGGCTTCACCGCGGCGTGGCGATCGCGGCACCCCTCATGGGCGCGCTCCTGCTGGTGGTCGCCGACGCCGTGGCGCGCTGGGTGGTGTCGCCGGCGGAGTTGCCGGTGGGGGTGCTGACGGCCGCGCTGGGCGCACCGTTCTTCCTGGTGCTCGTCCTGCGCGCGCGTCGGGCGCGGGAGGGGCCCACATGATCCGTCCGACGGGGCCGTTCATCGAGGCGCGCGATCTCGTGGTGCGCCGCGGAGCGCGCGAGGTGCTCGCGGGCGCGAGCATCGACGTGCAGCCTGGCGAGGTGGTCGCGCTCATCGGGCCGAACGGGGCAGGGAAGTCGACGCTTCTCGGCGCCATCGCGGGCGATATCGCGATCTCGAGCGGCTCGGCACGGGTCGGAGGCCTCGACGCTGCGAGCTCCGATCACGTGGGGTTGGCCAGGCTGCGCGCGGTCGTGCGGCAGGGTACGCGGGTCGTCTCCCAGCTCACGGTGCTCGAGGTCGTCTCGCTCGGGCGTGCGCCGCATGGTGACATGTCGAGCGCATCGGGGATCGGGGCCGCCCAGCTCGCGCTCGAGGCCGTGGGCATGGAGGGTGCGGCCAACCGTCTGGCCGCGCACCTCTCCGGCGGCGAGCAGCAGCGCGTCCACCTCGCGCGCGCTCTCGCTCAGGTGGTGGGCCCCGCGCTCGGAGGGCACGATGGGCCGGTGCGCGCGGCCTTGCTCCTCGACGAGCCGGCCTCCGCGCTGGACCTCGCGCACGCGGTAGCTCTGCTCGATCTGCTTCGGACGCTGGCCGCGGGGGGGCTCGCCATTCTCGTCGTTCTTCACGATCTCGATCACGCCTCGCGGGTCGCCGACCGGGTGGGGGTCCTGCAAGAAGGTCGGCTGGTGGCCATCGGCTCCCCGCGCGACGTCCTCCAGCCGGAGCTGCTCAGCCGCGTCTTCGGCGTCAAGGCACGGGTGATCGACGCACCGTGGGCCGACGGGCGGCCCTGGGTCGGGGTCGAAGGTCTGGCCGAGGAGCCTCGAAACGGGACGGAACCGGGTTCGCCCTGCTAGGATTCGCCCTCAGGATGGGCGCATCACCACCCCGCTACGGGATCTTTCGCGCCGCTCGATCGTCAAGACGTGAGGTCGCCGTGTTCCCTTCGTCGGGTGCCCGTGCTGCCTTTGTCGCCGTCGATTTGGGCGATGTGGAGGGGCCTCCTGTAGACTGCTCCTCGATCAGGGAGATCCCCGGAGAGTCATGAAGATCACCTGCCATTCATGCGGCGCGAAGTACACGGTCTCGGATGACAAGATCCAGGGCAAGACCGTCAAGATGAAGTGCCGCAAGTGCAGCGCGACGATCGTCGTCGGCAATGCACAGGCCGACGGAGCCGCCGCCGGCGCGGACGCTGGGTCGCCGCCTGCGGGCAGCTACCTGGTCAACGTCGCCGACGGCGACCAGCGGACGATGACCGCCGGGGAGATCGCCGACGCCTACCGCGCCGGGACGATCACCGACGACACCTATGTCTGGGCGGACGGCATGTCCGACTGGCAGACGGTGCTCGAAAACCCCGAGGTCGCAGCCGCGATCAGCGGTGGCGGTGCGCCGGCGCCAGCGCCGTCGTTCCAGGGCGTCCCCGACTTCGAGGCAGCCGCCGCAGAGCCGGCGCGTGCGGCTCGAAAGGAGCCGAAAGCTTCGCGGGATCTGTTTGGGGCCGCGCCTGCGGCGTCACCCTCGGCAGGCGGCCTGTTCGGCTCGAGCTCCTCTTCGAGCTCGATGGGCTCGGGCGGCGCGTCGGGCGCGATGATCGGCAGCGACACTGGCAAGCGCGATGAGAACTCGGTTCTCTTCTCGCTGTCGGCGCTGACCTCGGTGGAGGCCTCGGCTCCCGCCGGCAAGACCACTGCCAAGAAGGATGACTCGGGTCTCATCGACCTCAAGGCGCTCGCGTTGTCGGCGCCTGCCGCTTCGAGCGTGTCGAACGACTACATGCCCGACGCCGGCGCGGTCTTTCCGCTCGGCATGCCGATCCTCGCGCCGCCTCCGCAGGCCGCGCCCGCGGTCGGGATGGATGTTTCAGCTCCACCTCCTCAGAAGAGCAAGGTCGGCATCATCGTCGGCGGGGCCGTGGCGATCGTCGCCATGGTCCTGGTGTTCTTCCTCGTGAAGGGCAACCCGCCGCCGCCCCCCGCGCCCACTCCGGCCCAGACGGCGGCGACTCCGCCCCCGACGGCGGCCGAGCCGACGCCTCCTCCGACGGCCGACCCGGCGGCGGAACCTTCGGCCAGCGCGTCGTCGAGTGCGGCGCCCGTCGCCAAGAGTGGTGGCAAGTGGCCGCCCAAGGGCAAGCCGACCAGCGCGCCCGCTGCCGGCGGTGGAACGCCTCCCGCAGCAGGTGGTGGTGATCCGCCGAAGCCGCCCCCCGCGAAGAGCAAGTGCGGCTGCGCCGCGAGCGATCTCATGTGCAACATGAAGTGCTCGACGAAGTAGTCCGGGCGATGACGATTCGGCGAAGCTTGTGCTTTGCCCTGATGACGGCGGCGACCCTCGGGATCGTCGCCGTCTCTGCTTGTGGATCCGACCGTGGCGCCCCATCGACGGTCGTCGATCTCGGGCGAGCGGAGCCGCCGAGTATGCGTGCGCTTCCGCCAGGGACGTCGAGCGCGTCGGCAGGCACCCGTCGCATCCTGTGGCTTCCCGATCTGCACGAGGCGCGGATGCGAGCCGCGGAGAGCCATCGCCCGCTCCTCATCGTCGTCACGGCGCAATGGGACGTGACGAGTCGAGCGCTGGAGGATCGCATGCTGGCCGATCCAAGCTTCGTTGGAGCCAGCCGGGGAGCTATCGCCCTGCGGATCGACGTCACCGACACCGAGGGGCCCAACCAGCTGATCGCAGAGGAGCTCGGCGTCACTGCGGTGCCGACGGTCCTCGTTTTCGCACCGGGCGGTCGCGAGTCGTTTCGCTCGGTAGGTTCGAGCGTCGATCTCGTGAAGTTGATCGAGGCCCTCGGGGCGCCGTGAATGGGTCGGTCCGGTTCACGACCAGCACGTTGCGTTGGGAGGCGGCCACAGCTGCAAGCCCGCCCGGCGCTCCAACGAGTCGTGCGTGGTCGGAGGTCACCTCGGGCTCAAGCCACGGGGAACGCGAGTCGGAGCTGGCCTGCTCGCCGGGGCGAAGCGCCCGAAGCGCTTGCGTCGGCTACGATGACGAGGCCGTGTCCACCGCGACGCCCCCCAGCCCGCCCCGGCCCGCTTGCACGACAGCGACGTGGCAACAGCTCCGAAGCCGAGTCCGGGAGTGTCTGGCGCGCGACGTCGAAGGCGAACGGGCGCGCGGTGAAGCATTGCGAAGCGAAGTCGTTCCCCAGGTGAGCCGCGGAGTCGAAGAGGCGCGAGCCGCGGGCGTCTGCGGTCGCGTCTGGCTCTTCGGCTCATTCGCCTGGGATGTTCCCCGACCGGGAAGCGACATCGACCTCCTCGTCGAGGACTGCGCCGCGCCGTTCAGCCTCGCCAGCTCGGTCGGCGCAGAGTGCGCCCAACCCGTGCACGTGGTCACGCTGGAGAGCGCACCGTCGTCGCTCCGAGAGCGCGTGTTGCGCTTCGGAAGACCTCTGTGAGCCCGGTCGACGCACGCATGCTGGTGCTTGCCAGTGATGCCGAGCGCGATTGGGACCTCGTGGTGCAAAATCTACAGAAGGCGGCCCGCGTGGACCCTGGTGGCGGCGGCCCCGAGGCCGCTTGGGTCGCACTTTCCCTTGCGCACGCCTACGGGGCCTTCGAGACGCTGCTGGTCCGACTGGAGCGAGCCTCGGGCCTTCCCGAGCGCACCGGTGCGACATGGCATCGTCGATTGCTCGCCGACGCGGCCCGAGCGGTCCCCGGTCTCCGGCCCAGCCTCGTTCCTGCTGAAGTCGAGCGGGAATGGGGCGAGCTGCTCGGCTTTCGGCACTTCCTGCACCACGCGTATGCAGCGGACCTCGAAGCCAGCAAGCTGAGGCCACTCGTAGAATCCCTTTCGACAGCTGTGGCGGCCACCGAACCGCTCGTTCGCGAAGCGCTGCGCGTCCTGCGCGAGCCTTGAAGCCTCGATCGCGACCTCCGCCCGCGGAGACCACCCGCTACCTCGTGCACACGTCGGTATCGAATCCGTCGGAGTTCGTGCGCTCTTCACACGACGTCGCTGGATAGTCGCTACAATCGCCCGTGCCGACGCAGCTAGGGAAGCAGTACCGAAGCCCGTCGAAAGCGGTGAGGCAAGTACCATTGAAGCCGGTCACGGTCCCATCACCGTCGCCAATGCAATCGTAGTCGCTCGAGCACTGCCCGCCGCACCAGTCGTCGCAAAGGCCCGATGCACATTCGCTGTTCGATGAGCAAGGCGCCATCTGGGGCGCCTCGCCGGCGCAGTAGCCGCAGTCCGCCGGGCAGCCCGCGCACGACTCATCGGCGTCGCAAGCCCCGTCGTCGCATTGCGAAGAATCGGCAGGGTGAACTGTGCACCGGAGATTGTCCGCTGTAATGTAGGGCTCGCATCGAAAGGCCACACCCGTGCAAAGAGCGCCGTAGGCCTGGACGCAGTCGTCATCAGAGCCACACGGCGCGGCGATGCAGCGGTCGGCGCAGGTCAAGCAGTCGAGGTCCGATGTGCACGTCATCGCCTCGCCGCAGTCGACCGAGGCGCACTCGAAGCTAAGCTTGCTGAAATAGCGCTCGTTGCATGCCGCCGCTCCGCTCGGCGTATCGCTGCCGGACGCTGCCGAGCTTCCACCCGATCCCGAAGCGCCGCTCGACGCGTCGTCACAAGACGCAGCACTGGCCGCCAACGACAGCGCGATCGTCGTGACCAAGATTGCGAAGATGAATCCTCGTGGAGCGTGCAGGGGCCGATGCGACATAGTAGAGCGAGTTACGCCACTCCACCGGTGGCGTACATGGGTCTTTCTACGGGTGACCGCTGTGCGGACGGTCCTTCAATTCGATGCAGGGAGCGCGGCCTCGGGAGGCGCGGCGGCGCGCGGCGGCCGGTGCAGCGCGAGGCGGAGGCGCCGCGGATTGGGCCTTCGTTTTCGGCGTCGCTCGGGGCATCGGTGAGGCGCGAATGCTTCCCACACGATCGCGGTGCGACAGACCGCTACCTCGCCAATTGGGGTATCGGGCAAGATCTGGCAGTGGACGAGCTCGATCCCCTGCAGCATGTTATGGAGCACGATCTGACGCGTGAACCATTGCCCGTCGACCTTGTCGCCGATGGCCTCGTGCTCTTCGATCCATAGCCTGCGAGCAGCGTGAGCGCCGTAAGCCCCGCCACAGCATTCGCAGCACCGAACAGGAAAGCCGCCCTAAGCAGGCATCGGTTCGACATCGTCATCATGCAATGGTTCCTCGCTCCGACGATGTCGGGAGACCGGCAATGCCGACTCCCGACGTCACGGCCGGTGTGACAATCGATACGCCGGGGACACTGACGATTCCATGGGACGTTCTTCGAGTCTTCGTCGATTCGTCGGGCGCCATTCTCCACGAGTCGCATAGTGTCGCATTTGGGGATCGCGGCTTCAGCTTCAGATTCAGATTCAGAGATGAGGTCCGACGGCGCGCTCGCGGAGGCGGGCCACCAGCTCGGGCACGGTGGAGGAGCCGAGCGTCGCGGCGAGGCGCCGGACGTGGAAAGCGACCGTAGAGGGGGCAATCTGCAGCTCAAATGCGATGACTTTCTGCGGGGTGCCCTGCGCCAGCAAGGCCGCGATTTGTTGCTGGCGCTCCGTCGCTCCCGGGACGCCCTGCTGCTGGGGCGGGTTGACCCGTGCGAGCAGCAGGCGGCGACCGTCGCTCTCCACCGTTTCGACCAGCGTCCACCGGCGCTCGTAGACCGCGCGCCAGGCGTCGAGCAGCGCGTCGATGTCGGTGCGCCGATCGCGCATCCGGGCGCGTTCGATGCCGAGCGCGGCGCGGCGGAGGGCCTCACGCGACGTGGACGCCGACGCGGCGCCCTGCGCGTCGAGCAGGCGACCACCGGGCGACAGAACCCCTTCGACGGGTGACGCGGTGTTCGAGCGAAGTCGCGATGCGGCGCCGAGGTGCGCCACGATGCGCTGCCAGGAGCGCAGCGCACCCCTGGAGAGCGTCGCCTGGGTGCCGGAGCCCGCCGCGCAGCCGAC
>Ga0105046_10016180_pt1 | contig 11461 bp, 10 predicted proteins | sample MAT03_FD_78385 | JGI IMG/M metagenome (GOLD analysis project Ga0105046, IMG submission 78385) | Freshwater microbial communities from Lake Fryxell liftoff mats and glacier meltwater in Antarctica - MAT-03 (megahit assembly) | ecosystem: Environmental > Aquatic > Freshwater > Ice > Liftoff...
ACACAGGTCCACTTCAAAACAGGCCGTCTGTGGCGGCTTGCCCCCCTGGCCGCCGCTGCCGTGCTGGTGGGCGCCTGCGCCAGCACCCCGCCACCACGAACGTCGTCGCCTTCGACACACCGCTCGTCACCCGCCCACCCGCCCGCTCCACCAGCGCCGTCGCCTCCGTGCGCGACATCGTCGGCAACGTCCCCGTCAGCACCACCGTCTGCCCCGACAGCGGACCGTCGCCACTCCGCTCCGCCTCGGGCTCGAGCCCCTGCACCCGCGCCGCCAGCAGCTTTCCCACCAGCGCACGCGCCGCCGGATCATCGAGATGGTCACGCACCGACTCCGCGATCACCGCGCCGATCCCGCGTACCGCCCGGATCTCCTCCAGCGACGCAGCCTGCAACCCCTCCAGGCTCCCGAATCGCCGCGCCAGCAACTGCGCCGCCACCGTGCCCACATGCCGGATTCCCAGCGCGTTCAGCAGCCGCGACAACGGTTGCCCCCGCGACAGGTCGATCGCTGCCACCAGCTTCTCCGCACTCTTCGCCGCCATCCGGTCCAGCGGCAGGAGTTGCTCCGACGACAGCGCGAAGATGTCCGCCGCATCATGCACCAGCCCCGCCTGCACCAGCTGCTCGATCCGCGCGTAGCTCAGCCCGCGAATGTCCATCGCATCGACGCTCGTGAAGTGCACCAGCGACTCCAGCATGCGACCGGGACAGGCCACGTTCGGACAGTAGAGCGCCACCTCGTCCTCGTCACGACGCACCGGCGTGCCGCACGACGGACACACCGCCGGCGCGACGAAAGGCAACGGCGGATCCACGGCGCTCCGCTGCGCCGGAATCGGGCCGATCACCTGCGGAATCACATCACCCGCGCGTTGCACCAGCACGCGGTCGCCCACGCGCAGGTCCTTCGCCGCGATGCGGTCGAAGTTGTGCAGCGTCGCCATGCGCACCGTCGTGCCCCCGATCTCCACCGCCTCGAGTTCCGCATACGGATTGAGTGAGCCGGTGCGCCCCACGTTCACCCCGATCCGGAGCAACGTCGTCTCCGCGATGTCGGGCGCGAACTTGCGCGCGATCGCCCAGCGCGGCACGCGGCCGCTGACCTCGCCGAGCTCCTCCTGCAACGCCAGCGCATTCACCTTCACGACGGCCCCGTCGATCGCGAAATCGATCTGCCCGCGGTACTCCTGCTCCACCCGGCTCGCCCACACATGCACCTCGGTCAGCGTCCGGTACACCACGCGGTGGGGCGCCACCGGAATGCCCCACGCCTCCAGCTGATCCAGCAGTGCCTCTTGCGTGGTGAAGGGCAGGGCAGCGGCACCGTCGGGATGCACGGCCGAGTAGCCGAAGAAGCGCAGCGGACGCCGCGCGGTGATGGCGGGGTCGAGCTGCCGCAGGGCACCCGCGGCCGCGTTGCGCGGGTTCGCGAACACGGGCTCACCCGCCGCCACGCGCTCCTCGTTCATCGCGACGAAGCGACTGAACGGGAAGTACGCTTCCCCCCGAATCTCCAGCAGCGCCGGCGGCGCGTCGGTGCGCAACCGCAGCGGCACATCGTGCATGGTGCGCAGGTTCGGCGTGACATCCTCGCCGATCGTGCCGCTGCCCCGTGTCGCGCCAGTCACCAGCACGCCGTCACGATACGTGAGTGACACGGCAGCGCCGTCGATCTTCAGCTCGCAACTCACACCGGCCACCGCCATCGCGTCGCCGGCGATCCGGTGCACCCGCTCCCCCCACGCCTCGAGCTCGGCCTCGTCGAAGGCGTTGTCCAGCGACAGCATCGGCACGAGATGCGCATGCTTCGGCAGCGCCGACTGCGGCTCGGCACCCACGCGCTGGGTCGGAGAGTCGGGCGTGCGCAATGACGGGTGCGCCTGCTCGAGCTCCTGCAGCTCGCGGAACAGGACGTCGTAGTCGCGGTCGCTGAGCGCCGGCCGATCCAGGACGTAATAGTCGTAGCTGGCCTGCCCGAGCTGTGCGCGCAGGGCAGCGGCGCGCTCGGCGGCGGCGGGGTCGGAAGGGGTGGCGGGAACCATGGACGCTGACTCGGCTGAGGTCGTCGGCGAATCTACACACGGCAACCGCCGCCGGCCCGCGTCATGTCGCCCGGGCCCTCACTGGGGCACGGAAACTGCGCCGTGGTGTACGACGTACCGACATACATGGACACCGACTCACGGGAGATTGCATGATCTACGAAGAAGACGAGCTGATCGACGAGGCCGGCAGCGAGCAGCGCGCCACATCCGAGACGAACGGAACGACGGTCGCGCTCGCCGTCATGGCGGGCGCTGCCATCGGCGCTGCAATGGCGCTCCTCCTTTCACCGCGCAGTGGTCCCGAACTGCGGCGCGTCATCCGGAAGGGTGCACAGGGCCTCCGCTCGTCGGCCCACGACTTCCGGGAGACCGCCGGCGACATGATCGACGAGACCGGCGAGGAACTCAGCCGCGAGCTGCGCCGCCGTACCCGACAGGCGCGACGCAAGTTCGATCGCATGACCTGAGTATCGCTGGCGCGACGTCCCATGACATGGAACCATCCATGTCGCGATCGGATCCACCACATCGGCGGTGACGCGCGCCACCACCACCAACGGCGGCGGTCCTCTCTGGGGCCTGCCGCCGCTGGTCGTACTGCAGATCCTGCAGTGCGAGCAATCGTTCGGCGAATGGGCATGCTCGTGGCGTACGACGCTCGGCGCGGAGAAACGCACTCAGCACGTGCACTCGCTCACCGCAGGCGCCGCACCAGCGCCTCGCAGTCACGCTTGTAGCGGCCGTCGTTGAACTCGACCGTCGGCATGCGCTGCACCGCCTCGCAGGTGGTGCGCGCCAGCGCAGGCTGCTTCATGTCGTTGTGGATCAACGCCAGGTCCAACCGATGCGTGATGCGGCCCGGATCGGCGGCCACCGCCGCTTCCATGTAGCGCCGCGCCTCGCCCCAGCTGGCCTGCTCGAAGATCCTGCCACCGAGAAAGTTGCGCGCGGCGAAGCGGGTCAGCCCTCCCAGTCGCATCACCTCCGCATTCCACACGCCGAGCACGTGCAGCGCTCCGGCGTGCCGCGGATCGAGGCGCACGGCGTCGAGCGCGACACTGCGGATCTCGGCGGCGTACTTCACGCGCTCCCGCGCACCTACCGATTGCGCCGTCCGACCCAGCGCCACCGCGAGCACGAAGTGCCCATCTGCACCCGCGGCATTGGCAGACACGGCACGCCGAGCGTAGGCTTCGGCCAGCGCGTTGTACCGGTTTCGGACCGTCGCATCGGTGGCCGCCTCACCGAGATCCACCGCCTCGAGTGCGGCACGCCACAGCAGGTCGTAGTTGGTTGGCACGGTGGCGAGCGCCGCCTCGTACCGCCGCAGCGCTGACACGGGATCACGGGCTCCACGATCGCGTTCGGCCAGCTGAATCACCCCGGCCACGTCCTGCGCTCCTGCCGGCGTCCCGCACGAGACCGTGGCGACCATCGCCATGGCATACAGCAGCCGTTCGGCTGCATCGATCACACGCATGACCGTCCTGTTGCAGGAATTGAACGCGCCGACCCCCCCACACGCAGGCCGCGCCTACCGTACCCCGGTGGCTGCACCGCGGTTCGCCGGATGATCCTTCGCGATCTCATCGAACGCAAGCGCGATGGTGGCCGACTCACCGACGACGAACTGCGCGACGTGGCGCGCGCCGCCGCCGATGGCAGTGTGCCCGACTACCAGCTCTCGGCGCTCCTGATGGCGATCTTCTTCCGCGGACTCGACCCGGCCGAAACGAGCGCGCTGACCAGCGCGATGCTGGCGACGGGCCGTCAGCTGGCGCGTCCCGCCGGCGCTCCGCCCTGGATCGACAAGCACTCCACCGGTGGCGTCGGCGACAAGACCTCGCTCATCCTCGCCCCGCTGCTCGCCGCCGTCGGTGTCGCGGTGCCGATGATGTCGGGACGCGGCCTCGGACACACCGGCGGCACCCTCGACAAGCTCGAAAGCATCCCGGGCTTCCGCACCGACCTGACCCTCGCGCGCGCCGAACGGCAGCTCGCCGACATCGGCTGCGCGCTGATCGGACAGACGGCAGAGATCGCCCCCGCCGACCGCCGGCTCTACGCACTGCGCGACGCCACCGCGACCGTCGAACGGGTGCAGCTCATCGCCGCCAGCATCATGAGCAAGAAGCTGGCGGAAGGGCTCACCGGCCTCGTGCTGGACGTGAAGCGGGGCAGCGGCGCCTTCCTCCCCGATCTCGAGCGCGGTCTCGAGCTCGCGCGCACGATGATCGCGCTGGGGGAGGCCGCTGGCGTGCCGGTCGTGACCCTCATGACCGCAATGGACCGCCCACTCGGCCAAGCCTGCGGCAATGCCCTCGAAGTGCGGGAGTGTCTCGACGCCCTGCAGGGCGGCGGACCGGCCGACCTCTGGACCGTGACCGAGGCGCTGGCGATCGAGATGCTTCGGCTCGCCCGGCCGACGCTCGCGGTGAGCGAGGCACGCGCCATCCTGCGCGCTGCCATCGCGAGCGGCGCGGCGCTCGCGAAGTTCCGCGCGATCGTCGTGGCGCAGGGCGGTGATCCGGCCGTGATCGACGATCCATCACTCCTCCCGGCCGCCGCCTGCATCGCCGACGTGCCCGCGCCACGGGACGGGGTGGTGCAGGCCATCCCGCCGCGGCCCGTCGGTCAGGTGATCATCGGGCTCGGCGGCGGTCGCACCAAGGCCGACGACGCCGTGGACCCGGCGGTCGGCGTGGTGTTCGGCGTCCGGGTCGGCGACGCCGTGCGCACCGGAATGCCGCTCGCGACGGTCCATGCCTCGAGCCCCGGCGCGCTGGCCACCGCCGTGGACCGGCTCCGCGATCTGGTGGTGATCGGCGACGCGGCGCCGGCCGACACCCTGCCATGGGTCAGTCACCGCGTGACCGCGGCTGGTGTCGAGGTGCTGGCCGGGTAGCGGCCCACTACCCCAGGCACGATGGCCGGGCGATCTTACCCAGGTCGCGCCGGCCACCCCGTCGACGCCGGCACCCCCGGACGCTTCACCGCCACTCGTCATGCTCAAGCTTCAGGCCTTCGCCTTCCTGGGTCTCGCCGTTCTCGCAGCCGCGTTCTACTTCGGCTGGTATTTCGCCGTGATGACCCCGGTGACGCCGACGACGGCTGGCCTGGACACCGGCTCGTCGAACATCTCGCGGCTGGCCGTCGGCGTGATCTTCGCCGCGATCATCTCCATCGGCATCACGTTCTTCCGCGTGTCCTGGAATGGCGCCAAGAACCAAAAGCGGTAGGTGATCCGCCTGACGCGCTGGCTGTGTTCCGCTGGCGCGTGGGCGGTCAGTGCGCAGGCGCTGCTGGCACAGCCGCCGCGCCCCGTGCTCGACGGCGAATTCGTCGTGCGGCACGTCGATTCACTCTGGGCGGAAGCCGTCACCCGCGGCACGCGCCGCGCTGACGGCACACCGGGCCCGAAACACTGGGTGCAGTCGGCCCGGTACGAGCTGGCCGCCTCCGTCGATCCGGTCACCGCCACCATCCGCGGGTCGGGACTGCTGCGGTACCGCAACCGCTCCCCCGACACGTTGCGCACGATTTCGCTCGCGCTGGCGCAGAATCTCTTCCGCGCCGGCGCGCCGCACGACGAAGTGGTGCCACGCACCGATGGCATCGTGCTCGACTCGCTCTGCATCGCGCACCTCACCGCCGCGCCCGCGTCGCGTCGGTGCGGCGCCGACGGTGCACCGGCCGTCAGCCGCGACCTGCGCGTGGATTTCACCGTCGCGTGGCTCACGCTGCCCGTGCCGCTCGCCCCCGGCGACTCGCTCGACCTGCGTGCACGCTGGCGCTTCACCCTCCCGTCCGACGACGCGCCCCGCATCGGCACCGACGGCGCCGTCAGCATGATCGGATACTGGTATCCGCAGTTCGCCGTGTACGACGACGTGGTGGGATGGCAGGCCGATCCCTACCTCGCCACCGGCGAGTTCTACATGGACCCCGCCGACTACGACGTGCGCATCACGCTGCCCGGTGGCTATCTGGTGGCGGCCACCGGTGTGCTGCAGAACCCCGCCGACGTGCTGCCGGCCGGCGTGCGCGAGCGCCTCGCGCGGGCGCGACGCAGCTTTGCCGCGGTGCCGGTGGTGAGCGACAGCGTGCGCCGTGCCGGTGGCGCCACGCTCGCGTCGCCGCAGCTCACCTGGCGCTTCAGCGCCACCGGCGTGCGCGACTTCGCGTTCTACACCTCGAGGAAGGTGGTCTGGGACGCGATGGCGGCGCTGGTGCCGCGTGCCGGCACGGCCCACACCGACACGGTGCTGATCCACGCCTTCTACCGGCCCTCGGAGACCGGCTGGCGCCGTGCCGCCGACTACGGGCGGCAGAGCATCGAGCACTTCTCGAAACGGCTCTGGCCCTATCCCTGGCCGCAGATGACCCTCGTCGAAGGCATCGTCGACGGTGGCATGGAGTACCCGATGCTCACCATCGTGTCGGCCGGCAACGATCCGCGGGCGCTGCTCACGACGGTGGGGCACGAGGTGGGCCACATGTGGACGCCGATGCAGGTGGGCAGCGACGAACGGCGCTTCGCGTGGATGGACGAGGGGATCGCATCGTGGCTCGAGCGGAGCCTGCTGCGCGCGTCCACCGGACGCGACGACGATGACGAAGGCATCCCGGACCTCTATCGCATGACGGCCCGCATCCGGGCCGAGCAGTCGATGCTGACGCACGCGGATCACTACTCGGGCACGCTCACGTATACGGCGGCGAGCTACGACAAGCTGGTGGTCGTGCTGCGTGCCTTCGCGGCAGAGTACGGAGACAGTGCGGTGGTGCATGGGCTGCGCGCGTATGGCGCCGCGTGGACGGGTCGGCACCCGTACCCGCCCGACTTCACGCGTCTCGTGTTCGCTGCCGCAGGCGCTGAGCGTGACGCGTTCGTGCGCGAGTGGGTGGCCGGCACCGGCTCGTTCGATGCGCGCATCGACAGTGTGCGCCGGCAGGGGAGGGATTCGCTGGCGGTGCACCTGCACGTGCATGGCGGTGCCTTCCTGTCGGTGCCGGTGGTGGTGCGGCGCGACGACGGACGGAGCGAGCGCATCGTCGTTCCGGCAGCCGCTTTCCGCGCCGAGCGTGCGCCGGTGCTGGTGATCGGCAGGGCGCGCGCCGTGACGTCGATCGTGCTCGACCCCGAGCGCACCCGTCCGGACCTCGACACCGGCAATCAGCGCTGGGCACCGAGATAGAAGCTGCAGGAGACACCGGGGCGCGCATCGGGTGTGAGGATGTCGCATGCGTCGACCGTCGCCGCAGCGGTCACGGCGCTCTCGCTGCGCGCGGGTCGGGCACCGTGCCGTTCCGCCCAGAGCGGGCTCGGGCGACACGGTTCGCCGTGCCGTAAACCGGCTAAACAGTGAACTTGCGGTTACTGGGTCGAACGCGCTGTGAGACGCAGGGCTGGAATGACTGAACGTCAACGCCCATAAGGGTTTTCCGGGCATCATGGCCCAGGGTCCACCGGGCACCCTGGAGTGGAACTGTCAACTAAAGCTTACACATGAAGTTGACAACAAAGCTTGACAATCGTTTTCCCGGGGACAGAATAGGACCGTGGTTCCGGATGAACTCCCTGTCAGGGCCAAAGCAGAGAACGGAGAACACGGAAACGCAGTGTGCATGGCTATCCGAGCCATGGTCCCCCAACGTGCGGGTCAAGCACGGTCGCTGTTTGCTCCAGGAGGACTCGTTATGGCTGATAACGATCCAAACCGCGTCTGGCCGTCAGGCCTCACCACGCGGGAAGCAGAGGAGTTGCACGATGGTCTGAAGCAGGGCACGCGCATCTTCGGTGTGATCTCGATTTTTGCACATGTCCTCGCGTTCATTCAAACTCCTTGGCTCAAGTAGAGGATTCCCGTCATGAATGAAGGAAAAATCTGGACCGTCGTGAGGCCGAACCATGGCGTACCGCTGTTCCTCGGTGGTGTGGCCGTCATGTCGTTCGTGGTGCACTTTGCGATCCTGTACAACACGACGTGGTTCGCCGCGTTCATGCAGGGCAGCGCGAAGGCGCCGATGACTGCGGCCGCTCCGGCCCTGGAAACCGCTCCGGCAGCGGCAACGCCGACGTCCGCTGCACCGGTGGCTGTCACGCCGTAATGGTCTTGCCGGAAGGCGAGGCATCACAGGGGCCGGGATCACACGTCCCGACCCCTGTGTCGTCCTCACCCTTCCGACCCCGCTCACACGGGTCTCTTTTCAGGCGATGAACCGGATTTCCCGCAAGTTTCTGAGTAGTTGGGCGGCTCAGGGTGGCAAGCTGCTGCCCTTCGCCGATGTGGCCACGGCCGACCTGCCGCTCTCGCGGCTGCTGCGCCTGTCACTGTTCCAGGTCTCATGCGGCATGGCGTCGGTGCTGCTCGTGGGCACCCTCAATCGCGTGATGATCGTCGAGCTCGAGGTGCCGGCGACGATCGTGGCGGTGATGCTCGCCCTCCCGCTGCTGGCCGCCCCCTTCCGTGCGCTCATCGGGTTCCGATCCGACACCCACGTCTCCGCCCTGGGCTGGCGGCGCGTGCCCTGGATCTGGAGAGGCACGATGCTGCAGTTCGGCGGCTTCGCGATCATGCCGTTCGCGATCCTCGTGGTCTCGGGCCGCAATGCGATCGGCGCCCCGGAGTGGATCGGACAGGTCTGTGCCGGCCTCGCCTTCCTGCTCGTCGGGTCAGGGCTGCACACGGTGCAGACCGTCGGCCTCGCGCTCGCCACCGACCTCGTCGCCGAGGAAACGCAGCCGCGCGTGGTGGGCCTGATGTATGTGATGCTGCTGGTCGGGATGATTGCCAGCGCCATTCTCTTCGGCTGGCTGCTGACCGACTTCTCGCCCGGTCGTCTGGTTCAGGTGGTACAGGGTGCGGCGGTCGCGACCATCGCGCTCAACATCTTCGCGATGTGGAAACAGGAACCGCGCGACCCGAACAAGACGCGCGAAGGCCGGCACCAGCCGAGTTTCGCGGAGTCGTGGGACAGCTTCATCGCCGGTGACGGCGCGATCCGCCGCCTCATCGCCGTCGGTATCGGCACGATGGCGTTCAGCATGCAGGACGTGCTGCTCGAGCCGTACGGCGGTCAGGTGCTGGGCCTGACCGTGGCCAACACGACCCGCCTCACGGCCACGCTCTCGATGGGCGGCCTGATCGGCTTCCTGCTCGCCTCGCGCGTGCTGGCACGCGGCGGCGACCCATTCCGCATGTCGTCCTACGGCGCGCTGGCCGGCATCCCGGCCTTTGCCGCCATCATCCTCGCCGCACCGATGCACTCGGCGCTGCTGTTCTTCGCCGGCACCTTCCTCATCGGCTTCGGTGGTGGCCTGCTCAGTCATGGCACCCTCACCGCCACGATGAATCACGCGCCCGAAAAGCAGCGTGGACTCGCGCTCGGTGCCTGGGGCGCCGTGCAGGCGTCCGCCGCCGGCCTCGCCATGGCGTTTGGCGGGATCGTGCGCGACCTGATCAACGGCATGCAGCACCAGACCATCCTCGGCGTCAGCGTCGACGGCCCGGCGTCGGCGTACTCGCTGATCTACAGCATCGAAATCGTGTTGCTGCTGGTGACGCTGATTGCCATGCTGCCGCTCATGCGCACCACAGCGCAGCCCGTCGCCGCCTGAGAACTCGGTGGCGGGGTGACGATCTCGCCCCGACAGCGACCGGTCGCGTGAGTGCACATGGCACAAGGGGCAGCCTCCCGAAGGAGACTGCCCCGCTGCACGGCACCGCCAGAAAGCTCAGACGTCGAGCACCGTCACGAAGCGCGCGTTGGCCTGGATGAAATCGCGGCGCGGCTCCACCGCATCGCCCATCAGCGTCTGGAAGATCTGGTCGGCCATCACCACGTCCTCCATGCCGACGCGCAGGATGGTGCGGCGTTCCGGATCCATGGTGGTCGTCCAGAGCTGTTCGGGGTTCATCTCGCCGAGTCCCTTGTAGCGCTGCACGTAGACGTTCTTGCGGGCGTCGCCGCCGCTGATCCGCTCGGTGTACATCTCGCGCTCGGCTTCGTCGTAGGCGTAGAACTCCTCCTTGCCGCGGGAGACGCGGTAGAGGGGTGGCTGGGCGATGTAGATGTAGCCGGCATCGATGAGTTCCGGCATCTGCCGGAAGAAGAACGTCAGCAGCAGGGTGCGGATGTGGGCGCCGTCGACGTCGGCGTCCGTCATGATGATGATCTTGTGGTAGCGCGTCTTGGTCAGGTCGAAATCGTCCTTGATGCCGCAGCCGAGGGCCGTGATGATGGTGCGGATTTCCTCGTTGCTGAGCACCTTGTCGATGCGTGCCTTCTCGACGTTGATGATCTTGCCGCGCAGTGGGAGGATCGCCTGATTCTGGCGCTCCCGGCCCTGCTTGGCCGAGCCGCCGGCGGAGTCACCCTCCACCAGGTACAGCTCGCAGAGTGACGGCTCCGAGAGCGAGCAGTCGGCCAGCTTGCCGGGCAGGTTGCCGATGTCGAGCGCGTTCTTCTTGCGCGTGAGGTCACGCGCCTTGCGGGCGGCCTCGCGGGCACGGGCGGCGCTGACGGCCTTCTCGATGATGATGTTGCCGATCTTCGGGTGCTCGTCGAGGAACTGGGCGAGGTGTTCGTTCACCACGCTGCGCACGATCCCTTCCACGCTCGGGTTGCCGAGCTTGGTCTTGGTCTGCCCCTCGAACTGCGGCTCGCGGACCTTCACCGACAGCACGCAGGCGAGACCTTCACGCACGTCGTCGCCGGTGAGCTTGATACCGTCCTTGTCCTTCTTGGAAAGGCTCGAGCGCTCGATGTACTTGTTCACCACCGAGGTGAGCGCAGCCTTGAAGCCGGTGAGGTGCGTCCCGCCTTCGTGGGTGTTGATGTTGTTCACGAACGAGAACGTCGTGTCCGCGTAGCCGTCGTTGTACTGCATCGCCAGCTCGATCGCGACGTCATCGCGCTCGGTGTCGATGTAGACGACCTCGGTGTGCAGCGCCTTGCGCTGGTGGTTGAGGAACTCGACCATCTCGCGGAGGCCGTTGACGGCGAGGAAGGTCTCCTGCTTCGCCTCGGCTCCCTCCTCCGCACGCTCGTCGGTGAGCGTGATGGTGACGCCCTTGTTCAGGTACGACAGTTCACGCAGGCGGCTCGCGAGAATGCCATACTCGAACACCAGCTCCGAGAAGATCTCGGCATCCGGCTTGAACCAGACCGTGGTGCCGGTCTCCTTCTTCGGGATGTCGCGCAGCTCGCGCAGCTTGGTGATGGTCTTGCCGCGGGAGAAGTCGATGTAGTGCTCCTTCCCGTCGCGCTTGACCCACACCTTCAGCGATTCGGAGAGCGCGTTCACGCAGCTCACACCCACGCCGTGCAGACCGCCTGACACCTTGTAGCTGTTCTTGTCGAACTTGCCGCCGGCATGCAGCACCGTCAGTGCCAGCTCCACGGCCGGGA
>Ga0105046_10016184_pt1 | contig 11459 bp, 9 predicted proteins | sample MAT03_FD_78385 | JGI IMG/M metagenome (GOLD analysis project Ga0105046, IMG submission 78385) | Freshwater microbial communities from Lake Fryxell liftoff mats and glacier meltwater in Antarctica - MAT-03 (megahit assembly) | ecosystem: Environmental > Aquatic > Freshwater > Ice > Liftoff...
ATTTTATAAACCGGATGAAACGTCAATAGCGTCAGGGGATTTTATATATATTCCAAAGGAAGTAGAGACACCATTTTCATCAACTATAACAACTATAGCACAGATAGCGGGAATAATATTGGGTATTTTAACAACATACATTTTAATTAAGCAGAATAAATAAATTGAAAGAAGAAAATTTCGAAAAGGTTAATGAAAAAGTAATTAAAGAATTATCAATTTTTGATTATTTACAGGTATTTTTACAAAATAAGAAAAGAATTTTAATAATTGTTTCAACTGTAGCAATAATTACAATAGTATTATATTTTTTTGTGCTTGATCCCATTTTTTTATCCACTGGTGTTATAAAAACGACCTCAAAAGGATCTTCACTTTCAGGATTATTAGGCTCTTCCGGATTACCTGATTTGGGAGAATTTGGAGATTTGGCATCAGGAGGTGGAGCAGTAACTCAGGAATTAGCATTATATGAAAACATTCTTATCAGCAGAAAATGTTTAGAAGAAACCATTATTAAATATAACATAATGGAAAAAGAGAATATTAAAACGATGTTTGATGCTTTAAAGTATTTTAAAGAAAACGTTATGCTTGTTTCAAAAGATAAAACATCAGGAACTTTATCTATTGGGGTGTATGATAAGGATCCGGTAATAGCAAAAGATATGGCAGATTTCTTAATTTTCCAACTAAACAAAATAAATGTTGAGTTGAATGTTCAGGATGCTAGAAACAACAGAATATATATTGAGGAGAGATATACATTAGCAAAATTAGATTTAAGGAAAGCTGAAGATAGTTTGCAAAGTTATCAAACTATATATGGTGTTGCACCTGAAATAAAGGTCGAAGCTGCTTTAAAAGGTGAAATAGGATTAGAACTGGAAATCAGGTCAGAAGAAGTTAAATTGGAATTAATGAAGAAAATTCTCACTTCTGATCAACCAGAGATTAAAACACAAGAACAAAAAATAATAGAATTAAGAAAACAGTTAAACGAAATTAGTGATTCAGATTATGAAACAAATAAAATGAGCTTGAAAAACAGCCCCCAAATTGTTATGAATTATTTAAGGTTAAAAAGAAATGTTGAAATACAAAACAAAATATTAATTACTTTATTACCGATTTTAGAACAATCAAAAATTTCTGAAAACAGACTAACCCCAACAATCTTAACAATAGATTCACCTCAAGTTGCAGATAGAAAATCAAAACCAAAAAGATTAACCGCTGTTCTAATTTTTTCAATACTTTCATTTATATTGTCATATTTATATTATTTTGTAAAATCCCGTTTTTCAAAAAAGTATATAATTGGAAAATAATTTTAGAAGTTCTATACTTTCAAGCTTTTCTATTAAAGTTGAAAACCTAATTTATCTTTTACCATTAATTGCTACACTAGGTGATTGGAGAATAGCCGGCTTATATTCTTTATTTTTATTCTTTATATTTTTTACAAATTCCATTTCAAATAAACAATCAAAAATAAGAATTCCATTTTTCTTATCATGGGTATTTTTATTATTATGGGGCGTTTATATACTGCAAAAGTCAATGAGCTTCTATGATGGATGCCTTTATTATATTGGTACAATCTTCATTCCTTTTATTATTTATGTATTAATAAACAATGTTACAATTGATAAAAAATTTCTGAATAATTTTTTCAATTTATTCATATTGTCAGGTGTGATTTTATCTTTATATTCAATATATGTTTTTGCAGACAGTGGATTTGATATGAAGCAAAGAATTTCTTCATCATGGCAGGATAACAACATTGTTTCTCTTTATTTACTAACTTTATTTTTCTTCAATTTATCATTCATAGTAAATAAAGACAAACAGGATAAATTATTATTTTACCTGACTTCATTATTATTGTTATTGCTGGGAATAATATTAACTCAAACTAGGGGAGTCTATGTATCAATGATTTTTGCAATAATAATATATTTAATTAAAAGACCTAAAATTGTTATTCCTTCTGCATTAATTGTGATTATATTAGTATCCGTCTTTTCTAAAGTATTTGAGGACAGATTTCTTTCTATTCGATATTTTGGCAGCGATGTATCTTCTTTAGGTAGATTGCAAGCGTGGCTTTCAACATTGATTTTACTAAAAGAAAATTTATTTATGGGATACGGATTTAATGCATATTATTATTTAAGAGATCAGGTTTTTTCTTTTTATTTTGTAGAAGTTCAACATCCCCATAATACATATTTAAGATCAATGTTAGAGATTGGGTTGATTGGTTTTTTGTTTTATTTTTCCTTTTTTTTCAGATCAATAAAGTTTGTATTTTCAAAAACTGCCCCGGAAATGGAAAAATACAGGAAATTTATTGATGGTCTAAAGTTAACATTTTTAGGGTGTATCCCTGCTTTTATGTTTGAACCTTACTTTAGCTTGTACGGAGTTTCTACTATCGTATTATGGATATACATTTCAATTGCCATCAGACTACAATATATGAATAAAATAGAAATACAGAATATAAAATTATCAGCAATTAATTAAAATCTTCACCAGAAAATTTCAGAGTATTCTTAAATTAATCTTTTTTAAAATAAACTCTAAATTTATAATTTCATTTTCTGATGGTAAATCAGCAAACTACAGGCCTAAATTTATAATTTATGTTAAATAAAACATATAAATCTATTTCAGTTATTTTTCTGATAACAATTGGTATTAAATTAATTGATATAATAAAAAATCTGATAATGGCTTCCAAAATGGGGGTTTCAAATAATGCAGATGTTTTCTCGGCATTAATTGCTGTACCAGATAGTTTGCTTGTTTTAGTTGGTATTGATTCAATAAGAGGAGTGGTAAATAGTGAATATTCTACTTTATATTCCGATAAAAAATTTGATTCAATTCAAAACTCTTTTAATAATTTATTTAAAATTATATTAATTTTTAGTTTTCCGATATTTTTACTCCTCTTTATTTTTAATAATGAAATAATTTCAATAATGTTTCCGGGTTTTTCAGGAATGAAAAAAGATTTAGCAGTTCAAATATCTTATTTTATTTTTCCGGTTTTTATTTTTAAAGCAATAGGTGGATTTGTTCAATCTATTTATAATTCCACAAAGAGGTTTTATTACCCTGTTATTTTATCTTCTCTAATAAGTATTTCAATGATTATTTCTATATTCATCCCTTATAAAAATGATAATATTATTTTTAATCTGTCAATTGCATATTTAACAGGGAATATTCTAATTGTAATTTTTATGTTGGCAAATTTCAAAAATCTGGATTTGTCAATTAATTTTAAATTACCTCAATTTGACGAATTAACTAAGAAAATTATTAAAAGCTGCGGGTCAATAACAATTTTAGTACTTTTTAATCAATTGTTTCTATCTTCCAGAATGTTTTTTGCCTCATACTATGGCGAAGGGTCAATTTCATCTCTGAATTATTCTAGTGCAATTACTACATTTATAACTGCTTTAGCCTTTAACTCAATTTTTAGTGTTTTATTATCAAACATGTCTTCTCTCGATTTAATAAAAGATTCGGCAGAGATAAAAAAGTTATATTTGGGCACAATTGAAATAATTTTGTATATATTTATACCTTTTGCAGGTATTTTTATTCTTTTTGATACAGATATTATTAAACTTTTTTACTTCAGAGGTAATTTTGATTCTGAAGCTATTGTAAAAGTAAGTTATCCATTCTTTTGGGATTCATTATCAATTATTTCCTGGATTTTATATATTATACCAACTGCTTTTTTCCTTGCAATGAAGAAGTATAAAATATTAACAATCTATGGAAGTATTTCATATTTAATTGGTGTTTTTTTAAATTATTACTTGTCCGATAGATTTGGCTATTATGGTGTGGCTATAGCAAGTTTTATAACAACTTTATTGTATGGTTGTTTTCTCTTATACAAATCCGGAAAAGTTTTAAACGGATTAGGTGAGTTTTATAACAAACTTTTAAAAATATATTTTTGTGGGATTGTACCTTTTGTAATTATTTATTTATTAAAAATTTATTATCTGAGTAATATTTTAGAAAACAATTCTTTACTTTTACTTATTGCAGGGTCTTTTTGCTTTATAATAATATACTTTGTTTGTACTCTATTTTTTAAGGTCAATTATCTCAAAAATATAAAAAATTATATTAAATTTTAAACATCAAAATATAATAAAATAAATAGGCTAAAAGATGGTTTTTAATAGTGAATTATGCTGATTAATATTCTTTTACCGGGAAGTGCTAAATTTCCGATAGGTGGTTTTAAAATACTTTTCGAATATGCTAACGGATTAGCCAAAAAGGGTTACAAAATAAATGTTGTAATTCCATTAGTTCTATCTCTAAGCAATTTATCTGAACTAAAAAAGATAAAACTTATGGCTATATACAATAGGGATAAGTTGTTAAACAATTATTCTCCAAAATCCTGGTTTAAATTGGATGAAAAAATAAATCAAGAATGGGTTTTGTCTTTGGATGAAAAAAACATTCCAAAAGGTGATGTATTGATAGCATCATCTTGGCATACTGCAAAAATAGCAAATTTTTATAACTTTGACAAAGGTAGAAAAATTTATTTTATACAAAGTTTTGAATCATGGCACGGAAAACATGAGGAAGTTTTAGATACCTGGAAAATGCCTTTTAAAAAAATTGTTATATCAAAATGGCTTAAAGAGTTTGCTGATTTAATTAATGAAGAAGCAGTATACATTCCAAATGGATTAGATTTTTTTAGTTTTGGAATTGATATTTTACCGGAGGAAAGAAATCCAAAATCAATCGGAATGCTGTTTCATGATTTGGAAGTTAAAGGTTCAATATTCGGAATTGAAGCTTTTATATTGTTAAAAAAAGAGATTCCTGATATTGATGTAACTCTATTTGGAGTTGTTGATAAACCCAAATTGATTCCGGAGTGGATTAAATATTTTAAAAACCCTTCTCAAAAAGTTCTGAGAAAATTATATAATGACACAGCAATTTTTGTGAGTCCAAGCTTAATGGAAGGTTTTCCATTAACTCCTGCTGAAGCTCTCATTTGTGGTTGTGCAATAGTATTAAGTGAAATCGGTGGGCATATGGAGTATTCAGAAAATGAAAAAACAGCACTATTGTTTCCTTCAAAAGATACAAATAAATTAAAAGAATGTATTATCAGATTGATTTATAATAACAATTTTAGACTGAATTTAGCTTACGAGGGAAACAAAAATATCAAGAAATATCAATGGGAAGATTCAATTAATCAATTTGAAAAAGTTTTAAAAGAATTTCAAAATTAAAGTAATTGTAAAATGATATCAATTGTAATTCCTAATTACAATGGGCTTAGTCACTTGAAAACGTGTTTTGATTCTTTGAAAAATCAAAACTTTAAAAATTTCTCAGTTATACTTGTTGATAATAATTCAAATGATGATTCAATTTGTTTCACAAAAAATAATTATCCGGATGTAAAAATAATTTCTCTTAATGATAATTACGGATTTTCAAAAGCTGTAAATGTGGGAATTGAGTATTCATTAAAAGAAAAAGAAAATATGTACGTTTTATTACTTAATAATGATGTTGAGTGCAAAAAAGATTTTTTAAATCAAATGCTTGATGGATTTATTCATAAGGATATAGGAAGTGTAGCTTGTAAAATGTTAAATTTTTATAATCATAAAATAATAGATAATACAGGCCTGTTTATGGATTTAAAAGATTTACCATTATTAAGAGGATATCAAGAAACAGATACGGGTCAATATGATGAGAAGGAATATGTGTTCGGAGCTTGTGCAGGTGCAGGAATTTATCATAGAAAAGTATTCAAAACAATTGGAATTTTTGATGAAGATTTTTTTGCATATCATGAAGATATGGACTTTAATCTGAGATTACAGTTAAGCGGATTTAAATGTTTCTATAATCCTGAAGCTGTTTGTTACCACAAAGGGTCATCGACCTCAGGAAACAAATCAGATTTTAAAATTTATTTATGCGAAAAAAACATAATATTATTGCGGTTAAAAAATTATCCCGCTAAAATATTATTTCAATATAGTATTTTTAATTTTTATTTTGGTATTAAAAGATTTTTGAGATATTTTATCGATGGCTCTTTTTCTAATTTTTGGTCTGCGGTAAAAGGATTTACAAATGGTATGTTATCTTCTATGAAAATTCTTAAGAAACGTAAAGAATTGATGAAATTACAGAAAATTTCATTTGGAAAAATTGAATTTATGCCCTGAATAAAAAGTCCAATTATTATTAAAATTGTTTTTTCCTCATAAATTAAATAAATATTTCAATTGAAGTATGGATTTTTACAATAGATTTAATTTTTTTTTAATAAAACTCAATTTATAACTTGACTGCTGGATAAGATTCTTCTAAAGAGACAGATTCGTAAATACATTTGACTTTTCTAGTAATTATCTATATTCCAAATTGTCAATAATTTTAAAATCTGTAACATTATTGAGTAAATGAAAGATACATTTGATGTTTCAATAATTATTGTAAATTATAATACTACAATACATTTAAGAAATTGTTTAATTTCAATAGAAGAAAATTTAAACGATTTTTCAATAGAAGTTATTGTTATAGATAATAATTCCACTGACAGGCAAATTGAAATTTTTCCAAGTGAATTTCCAGGTGTAAAATTTCTGCTTAGAAACACAAATGATGGTTTTTCAGGAGGATGCAATTATGGAGCAGAAAAATCAAAAGGGAATTCTTTGATGTTTTTAAATCCGGATATATTGTTAATTGATAATTCCATTTTACTGTTAAAGAATTATCTTGAAGAAAACAAAGATGCCGGGATTGTATCAGGTGTAATGACAGATGATAATAACAAAGTACTGTATTTCTATAATAATTTTCCGACGTTTTTATGGGAATATTATCACCTTATTGGTTATGGATATGATCAAAAAATTAATAATTTAGTTTCAGTAAAAGAAATTCAGGATAATATGAACTTCGAAGTTGATTGGTTTCATGGTGCTTTTATGATGATGCGAAGAGAAGATTTTTTTAATTCGGGAGGATTTAATGAAAATTATTTTATGTATTACGAAGATGTTGAGATTTGCTTTAAGTTTAAAAATAAACTTAAAAAGAAAAATGTTTGTATCCCTCAGGTTGTTTACAGGCATTTTACACAATCATCTTTAAATGATGAAAAAAATGACAATCTGTTTATTTTTCATTTACAAAGAGGAAAACTTGTGTTTTTAAAAAATTATTCATTTTTAAAAAGATTACCAATTTATTTAACAGGTTTGTTGTACGTTATTTCAAGAATTATAATCCTTCCGGTCTGGAAGAAATACAACGGGAATAAAAAAGAAAAATTGAATCAATTGTTGAAAGTATTGAAATTATATTTTAGCAATGAATATCTGAACAACAGCAAATATGAATATATCAGAAACAGATAAAAAAAAAGTTTTACTGACTGTAAATAACAATAGATTAAGCGGTATAGAAAAGTTCACATTTTTACTTGCTGAATATCTGAATAAAGATAAATATTCTGTAAGAGTCGGAGTACCTACTTACGGACCTTTGTGTGAGTTATTTGAAAAAAATGAAGTTGAATATTTTATCTTCAATAATGGAAGGAATGAAAGTCACAGTATAAAAGGTATTTGTAATTTATTTAATCATATAAGAAAATATAAATATGATATTGTACATGCACAGGCAGGAATTGCGCCTTGTATGATCGCAAAGTTTTTAGGTGTGAAATTAATTTTAGAACATAAACACGGACTTGATTTTACTGATGAACAGATTAAAAATATGAATATTGTTAAATTGTATTACGAGAGAACAAAAAAATATTTTACTGATTACACTCTTACAGGCTGTGCAAAAGATAAACTTGTTTTGCAAAATAAATTTAAATACAGAGAAAATACAGTAATTACAGTTTATAATGGTTTGGAAAACACCAATGAAATTTTCAAAAAAGTAAATGGTAATAAATTTATTATAGGTACTATTGGAAGGCTGACTTTTCAGAAAGGTCAGGAATATTTCATTGAAATGGCAAAGAATCTTTCAGATGAAAATAAAAATTTTGAATTTCACATATACGGTGAAGGTGAAAACTATGAATCTTATAATAAACTTATTAAAAATTACGGCATAGAGGAAAAGGTATTTTTAAAAGGATATACAAATAATGTTTCTGAAATAATGAATACATTTGATTTGTTCGTTCTTACATCACGATATGAAGGAATTCCCTACGTTATACTTGAGGCAATGAGAAATTCAGTTCCTGTTATTACGACTGATGTCGGAGGAATAAGTGAAGTTATTCAAAACATGTATAACGGAATACTTGTTGAAAAAGAAAATGTAAAGAACTTTTTAAATTTGTAAAATTATTGTCAGAGGATAAAAATTTATGCAATGAACTAACTGTTAACGCAAAAAAAGATTTTGAAGAAAAATACACTATTGAAAAAACAATTGATTTTATAGAAAAGATTTATGAATCAAAAGAGAAGAAAATTTTATAGTATGATGATAATTCATTTTACTAACTAGTTAAATAAAAATTGAGTAAAAATACCTTTGCCTTTTTCATTATAGAAATAAATTCATATAATTTTTAGAATAATCGTTATTTGTAAAAAAATTGAAATCAGATAAAAAATATAAAGTGGTTCAGATAATTTCTAACTTAAGCATTGGGGGTGCTCAAATATTGCTATTTGATATTGTTAATTTTTTAAAAAAATATAATCATTTAAATATTACTGTAATTACTATAGATTCAGGGGAATATTTAAAAAAGTTTGAAGAATCGGGGATCAAAGTAATAGATCTTTCAGAGAAGGGATTATTGAACCCGAGAATATATCTTAAATTGAAAAAGATTCTTAAGGAAATAAAACCGGATATAGTTCATACACATTTGAATAAAGCAGATTTTTATGGAAGGTTAGCTGCAAAGTCTGCAGGTGTACAATTAATTTATACGACATGTCATAATTATTCCACCACTCATTCCGGTGCAGATATAAATAGAAAATCATTTTTTGATTTTATTGATAATATTGTAATATATTATACAGACTCAAAAATTATAGCAATATCAAAAATGGTTAAAAAATATTTGATTAACCGGAATAAAAATTTTGATTCTGTTACAGAAGTTATTTATAACGGAGTGAATATAGATAAAGAGAAATATAAACTAAATCAGAAAGAACAAAAATTTTTAAAAGAAAAGTATTGCATTGATGAAAATGATTATGTAATCTCTCTAATTGGAAGATTAGAAAAGCAAAAAAACCATGTATTTTTTTTAAAATCTATGTTAGAAATATTTTCTGATTATCCGGGTATAAAAGTAATTATAGCAGGTGAAGGAACTTTGAAAAATGATCTAAAAGAATTTGTGAAGTTAAATTCTTTAACAGATAAGGTGATTTTCACAAGTTTTGTATCGAATACTGAGCCATTGATTGAAATAAGTGATTTAATTTGTGTTCCGTCATTATGGGAAGGATTTGGATTAGTTATTATTGAAGCAATGATTAAGAGAAAATTAGTTCTTGCTTCAAATGTCGGAGGAATACCCGAGATAATCGAAGATAGTATGAATGGATTTTTGTATGAATCAGAAAATCATGAAGCATTGAAAAATAAGTTGAAACATATTTACAAAAATAGAAATGCTTTAGATGAAGTTAAGGAAAATGGATTAATGACCGTTATAAGTAAATTTGATATTCAAAAAAATTCTGAACTTTATTATAAAAGTTATTTGCGTAAATTGGGAATAACGGAATCAAATAATAAATATTTATATGCAAAGTGAAAATATTAATGAATGTTTTGCGTGTGGTTCAATTAAATTAAAAAATACTGGAAGTCCAATTTCACAGGATAAATTTTCTAAGTATTCGGTAATTGAATGTGAAAAATGTAATCTACAATGGAGTGATCCAATGCCTACACAAGATGAAATGGACATACATTATGGCAAATATTATGATGTTCGTTACAGCACTGTTGACAGATACCCATTAAAAAATATAATTAGAAATACTTTAACATTTAGAAAAATTAGATTGAAAAATTATTTTGAATTAATTGAAAGATATTCACCAGATAAAAGTATTATTGATTTTGGATGCGGAGAAGCAAAAATATTGTATGAAGCAAAAAAAAAGGATTGGAAAATACTTGGTGTAGATTATTCAAATGAACTCAGTGATAAATTTAAAAAAGAAGAAATAGATTTCATACGGGAAAATGATTTAAACAATATCGGAGTTAAATTTAATTCATTTGGCTGTATTTCTGCAAAACATACCATTGAACATCTGACAGATTTAAAAGGGTTCTTTAATTCTGTAAAAAAATATTTGTTAAGCGATGGAATTATAGCTATAAAGACTCCTTCATCAACTAGTATTCGAGCAAAATTGGGATTAGCAAACTGGCATTTTGTAAATCCTCCCGAGCATTGTTGGGGTTTCAATATTAATAATTTCGAAAAATTAATTGAAAGAAATGGTTTTGAGGTGATTTATTTAAAAGATAGCCTTTTAGTTGATGAATTAACTTGTATTGCAAAAGTTGTGAATTAATTTAGTGAAATTGTTTATTAAGAAAACTTTTTGACAGATAAAATAAATAATTAAATTCAATAATTTTTATGTGTATAAATTAAAAAAATTAACAAATTCCAAATAAACTTCTTTTCTAATTGCCATTAAAAAAACGAAAATTAAAAATATGAAAACAAAAAAATTATTTTTGTACGTAATGTTTCCTGTTTTAATAATTATGATGAATTTATCCTGTGGTTTCCATAATATAGAAGAAATCAATTACAAATGGCAATTAACCTACGAAGATAATTTTGACGCATTTGATAAGACAAAATGGCAGACATTGTATGATATGGGAAACAGAACAATTTGGTCTAATAAAGAACTTCAATGGTACAAAGATGATAATGTTGTCTCCGAAAATGGTATGCTTAAATTAATAGCAAAAAAAGAATCAATTTATGGAAAAGACGCAGAAAGTGAAAAGCAATTCGAATATACTTCCGGAATGATAAATTCTCCGCAAACATTTTCTCAGGCATACGGAAAATGGGAAATTAAAGTAAGATTTCCGTTCAAGAAAGGCTTTTGGCCAGCTTTTTGGTTAGTTGCAAAACAGAGACCCGGATTACCGGAAATTGATGTATTTGAATATTACGGAATTGATAAGAACAAAATCACTTCAAATCATCATTGGGGATTAGATTATCCAAATGGTAGTGGAATTTATAAAGATGAAACTGAACCATTTTATTTTGTTAGAAGTAAAGTTATTGAAGGGGATTTTTCCAACAAATGGATGGTCTGGTCGTTTGAATGTTTTCCGGATAGGATGGTCTGGAAACTTGA
>Ga0105046_10016185_pt1 | contig 11459 bp, 6 predicted proteins | sample MAT03_FD_78385 | JGI IMG/M metagenome (GOLD analysis project Ga0105046, IMG submission 78385) | Freshwater microbial communities from Lake Fryxell liftoff mats and glacier meltwater in Antarctica - MAT-03 (megahit assembly) | ecosystem: Environmental > Aquatic > Freshwater > Ice > Liftoff...
ACCCTTGTCTTCGGTGATGCGTCCTAGAATCTTACCTGTGATTTTTTGAGCTCTTTTCTTTTCTTTATTCCATTTGCTTGAAACCTCATACAGGTAATAACGTCCCTTCATAAGTCGAAGTTCGGTTCCTGGTTTTTTATGCTTTAAGGACCACTCTGGATGTATATTTCTTTTTTTTATGACTACCTAAATATTACGCATTAATACGTAATATGATAATGACATAAAAAGAGCGATAAGCTCAAGCAATTCACGAGGTTATCGCTGAAATATTACGTAACCGTCGGCGGAGTTAGGGATAAAAATATCTTCCCATCAAGCTATCTCCGCCCTTCTTGAAAACGTTGAGGCGAGCGCTCCCTGTTACAATAATTTTAACTGGATTCGGATGGGCATCATAGAAACCTTTTAGAAAATTTTTCCAATCTTCGTACTTACGAATCGCATCAAAAATGATGAGAGGGGGGATTTCTGAAAGCTGAGTGAGACTCACCGCATTTGCGATGGCTTCACTTCCTTCTAAAATTTTCGTTCTGTCTGAAAGCCGATCCCAGTTAAAATAAAAACCCTCTCCCCATAATTCTTTGACAGCTAAGGCGGTTGTTGTCTTTCCCACTTGCCGAGGTCCCCTCACAAAAAGTATTTGTCTATGCTCTTTAAAATGTTCTTCAAAAATGCCTGTATAAAATTTTTACATAACTCTTCCTATCTGACCAAAGTATAAAACCCTGTTAATTTAGTCATGACCAAATTAATATGGTCTTTAAAAAAGTCAAGATTTTATGATTTGCAACTCATTTAAATTAAAATATTAAGATAAGAATAATGCTCTTGATCAGTCATATTTCATTTGATTAAACTGGGGAGAATCTATGGGATTCCCGTAGTCTCCTTTCTTTATTTTGATAGAAACAGCGATCTAACCGAGGGTTGAGCAAAAGCGGAATAAGGAGGTATACTCCCAGGCTATGCTGACATTCCAACAAATCTTAAGAAAGCTGAGTGAGTTTTGGGAAAAAGAAGGATGCGTCATCCATCAAGGATACGATCTGGAATTGGGGGCGGGGACATCCAATCCGGCTACTTTTTTGAGAAGTTTGGGACCTGAACCCTATCGGGCCGCTTATGTGGAACCGTGCCGACGTCCAAGCGATGGGCGATATGCCCTCAACCCCATTCGGTTTCAGCACTATTTCCAATACCAAGTGATTTTGAAGCCATCGCCTCTTCATATTGTCGACCTCTATTTAAAATCGTTAGAGGCAATTGGTTTTAATTTGAATGAGCATGATATCCGCTTTGTCCATGACGATTGGGAAAATCCGACGTTGGGAGCTTGGGGCTTGGGATGGGAAGTGTGGATGGATGGGATGGAAGTGACCCAATTCACCTATTTTCAAGCGGTCGCGGGACAGGAATTAAAGCCTATAACTGGTGAGATCACCTATGGGATTGAGAGGCTAGCGACCTTCCTGCAGAATGTTCCCAGTACGTTTGATCTCAAATGGAACGAACACCTGACTTACGGAGACATTTACCGTCAAAATGAGGTGGAATGGAGCCATTACAACTTTGAAAAAGCCTCTGTCCCCCTTTGGCATAAGATCTTTGAAGAAGCAGAAGCGGAAGCGAAGTGGATCTTGAAAGAGGGATTCCCTCTTCCCGCCTATGATATGGCCTTGAAGGCTTCGCATGCCTTTAACATGCTCGATGCGCGTGGAGCAATTTCAGTCACCGAAAGAGCCTCTTATATGGGTCGCATTCGTGACCTCGCCAAGAAAGTCGCCGAAGGCTACATCGAAAGCCGCGAAAAACAAGGTTTTCCGCTGAAAGGCAAATTTCCGCCCGTCCATACGGGTGTGGCCACACCAGGGAAGATCCCTCACATCACGCATACGGATGATTTTCTCTTAGAAGTCGGTGTGGAAGAACTTCCCGCTACATTTGTACCGATTGGAATGACGCAACTCGAAAAAGGTATCAAAGGACTTTTGGACAAACAAGGGATTGGCTACACGTCTCTCCATCCCATGGGAACTCCCCGCCGCTTGAGCCTGCTTGTGAAGGGTCTACAGCCACATGTAGCTGCTAAAAGCGTTGAAAAACGAGGACCTGCACTAACCAGTGCTTTTGATGCAGAGGGGAAACCTACCCCCGCTGGAATGGGATTTTTAAAAACGGTAGGCGCCGAAAAAGCGACACGCGACTCCCTTCCGCAGAATGTAGAGGTGCGCGAGGGATATCTCTTTGCGATACAACAGACAGAAAGTCAATCGACAGCCAAAATATTAAGCCATGCGCTTCCTGATTTGCTCCTTAAAATGGAATTCCCCAAAACGATGCGATGGGCCGATCTCGAGTTCTCTTTTCCCCGTCCTATCCGGTGGTTGACCGCTCTTTATGGGACAGAAGTGATTCCTTTTGCAATCGGTCCCTATTTAAGTGATCGGAAAACCTACGGACATCGGCAACTGCATCCTGAAGAAGTCTCTTTAAAATCAGCCCATGAGTACGTGGAAACCCTGCGTAAAAAGAAAGTACTGGTCGATGTAGAAGAGCGTAAAAAAGCGATCGAAGAGGCCTTAGATCCTCATGCGCTGGCTAAAGAAGAAGTGATCCCACAAGTGCTCCATCTAGTGGAGTGGCCCCATTTGGCTCAAGCGCAATTTGATGAGGCTTTTTTGCGAGCTCCCTCTGAAATTCTGATCGCGGAAATGGTTCAGCACCAAAAATACTTCCCTATCGCCAACGGATCCAAGTTAGACAATGCGTTCATCATCACCGCCAATATCCCCCCTACGCCGGCTATTTTAGCGGGCAACCAAAAAGTCTTAGGCGCACGTCTCACCGATGGTTGTTTTCTGTACGATCAAGATTTAGCTGTTCCCCTTGAAACTTTTAATGACAAATTAAAAAGTGTCACCTACATCAAAGGGCTCGGTTCAGTGTATGACAAAGTGGTGCGCCTAGGTCAACATGTCAAAATCTTACACAAAGCCTTAAAGATCGGGCAAATGGGCCGCCTGGAACGTGCGGCGCATTTTGCCAAAGCGGACCTGGCTTCTGGAGTGGTCTACGAGTTTCCCGAATTGCAAGGGACCATGGGTAAAATCTACGCCGCGCATGCAGGCGAAGATCCCGAAGTCGCCTTAGCGATTGAAGAGCATTATCTCCCACGTGGAGAAGGTGATGAGCTCCCCTACACAGAAACTGGGACACTCCTTAGCCTGGCGGACAAAATCGATCATCTTCTTGCGTGCTTTGCGGCGGGTTTTAAACCCTCTTCTTCAAGTGATCCATTCGCTTTACGGCGGGCCGTTTTGGGAATTGTCCGGATTGTGGTCAAAGGAAAGTACCACCTTCCCTTACGCGATATACTAACCCAATCGGCAGCGATTGTACCTAACGCCAAAGCTGAACATGTCGAAGAAATTTGTCAATTCATCACGAATCGGATTAAAACCGTTTTCACAGAAGAAGGGTTTTCTAAGGATGAAATTGAAGCCAGTCTTTCGGCCGGCTTCGAAGATATTTACGATACGTTCTTGCGTGTCCAAGCCTTGCATGCCTTCCGGAAAGAACCTAAATTTGCCTTGCTATGGGAAGTTTACAAACGGGCGAAAGGACAACTGGACCATTCGCAAAAATGGAATTTCCATAAAGAAAAACTCCAAGAGCCGGCAGAACAGCTCCTTCATACCTCTCTTATGGAGATGGAAGAGCGCTTTAACCGCGCTCTGGATAAAAAACACTATGAAGAAGCCTATCGGATGATTGCCGAGGTACAACCCCCACTAGCTTTGCTCTTTGACAAAGTAAAAATCTTGAGTGATGATCCTACACTCAAAGAGAATCGTCTTGCCCTTTTGCAAAAGGTATTTGGATTATTTGGACGCTTAATCGATTTTTCTAAGCTTCACTGAATAGGCCTTTTTAAAGCCTCTTCTAGTTGTTGCTTGAGATGGGTAATCTCTTCATTGCGCTTTCTTAATTCCTGATCCCCCAGCGCGGCGACTTGATGTCCAGCCTCTCTTAACTCTTGTATTTCTTCGTATTGGTCTTGGATTAAGCGTTGCAAAGACGCATTTTGTTCCACAAAGGCATTGCCTTGATCTTCTAATGCATGCAAGCGTTCTTGTTGTTCTTCGAAATGTATACGTGCAGCGGCTTCGACACCTTGTCCCTTTTCCCACGCGGTTTTTTGCACCTCTTGCCGTTTAGCCTTTTCTTCTTGCGCGGTTTGATACCATTCATCGTGTAAAATCCTCTCCTCCTCGGTAGTCACACGCGAAGTATGAATGGCACTTTCAAGGGTTTGAACGCGTGAGCTTAAACGGGAGGCAGCTGTTTGTAGCTGATCTCTATCCGCACACATGTCATTTAATTGTTGGAGAATTTCCGATTTTCTTTGCTTAAGACGTGCAATGGTCCGATGGGAGCTTTCTTCAACTTTTGTTAATTGAGCCTCGGCATCATTTAAGCGAGATTCAAAAAATTCCGCTCTCTCTTTTTGTCGCGTTCTCTCTTGTAAAGCACGTTGCAAACGATTTTGCAAATCATTCATTTTTTGCTGAAAATCCTCATTATCAGAAACGGTCACTTCTACCACTGTTTCCTTGATTTGAGGAGGGCGATCTCGTCTCTCTACCGCAAGTTCCATGAGATCGGAAATTAAACCTTTAATCGTTGCGTCTTCTACGGGATCCTTTCCTAAGAGCTTCTCAAGAGCCTGCAAATCTTCGAGAATGACCTGTTCGTTTCTTTGTCGCAAGGCTTGCTCTTGATATAAACGGTGTTCCAATTCCGCAATGGTGGGTTGATGAGGAGAGGTGGTTTCGGCTCCAATTTCGCTTGAAGCTCGTGTCCGACGAAGACTTTCCTCAAGTTGTTTTTGCAGCTCAGCTAACTTTTCCTCTTGGCTCTTGCGTAAATGCTCAGCTCCCGTGGCGCGCTTGGTCAAGCCTGCCAGCTCACTTGCTAAACGATCGAGCACCCGTTCTTTCTCTGCGACTAAATGACGGAGTTTTTTCACTTCTTGTTGATGTTGAAGCTCCATTTGCTGTTGGAGTTGATGTTCACGTGCTTTCTCTTCTCCTACCACTTTTTCTTGATGTGCGATTGTGCGTGTGAATGTTTCTTGGGCTTCTTCTAACTCTCTTTGTAAAACTTCAATCTGTTCTTGCAGCTGAATCGTTTGAGCGACTAGCTCTTCTTTAGGCGCTTGATCCTGTGTAGAAAGAGGGAGCGAACGTGTGGTTGTCATCGGCGCCGAAGACATCACCGGTGTGCTCTTTTCCTCTACATCATCTGTTTCCCTTTCTACTTGTATCCGTTCTTCGCTAGGTACAGGATGGGGAGAAATAGGACGCACCACCACCGTGGGGGCTGTAGTGGGAAGAGCGGACCTAGGAGCTTCTGCAAAGGGTTGAGAAAAAGAACGAGAGGGCAAAACCTCTGCTAGATCAGGGTCTTCTTCGTTATGTTGCTCCCAAAGTGGGGTCTCCCCTTCTCCCATCCGCAAAACGGGAGATGTGGACAACGATGTTCCTTCCGCTAAAGGATTTGGATGACGTGTCGATCTTCTTATGGGGCTAGGGGCTTGTCTCAGTTGTGCTTCTAAATCTTGTATCCGTCTTTCGGCCTCTTCTAAACGACGCTGAGCGTCTTCGAGACTTGTCGATGTAGGCGAATCGTCTGTTGAAAAATCCTCAAAATTAGCGGTGCGCATTTCCCATAGTGCATTCGCACCAAATGAAAGCCCAATCGTCAGAAGAGAAAAAGCCAAGATCAAGGCGGGAGGACCTAAAAACCCCAGACCAAAGGAGAAAACCGCCACTCCCACACTACCCCCCACAAACAAGACAGAGAGAGCCACGAAAGCTCCGATTTGTTGCCATTTTTTTTCGTCCGCTTCGGACATTTTCTTAAACTGTTTCTTGAGCGGTTCAGCCGCTAAAATAGAGGTTTGTGCATCGGTCATAGGCGCAGCTTGTTTGACAGAGACGCGTGTGGTACTTGAAGCCCCTGAGGAAGCGGATGTTCTCTGTCCTTGTCCTAAAGGAGAAAGACTCATGGTGTGATCTCCTTTGCAATCTCCTCTTTCGCAATCGATCTTGCAACTATTTCAACACCTTGCAAAAGAGCAAAATTGCGTGTAAGAATAAAGCCGATTAGGATCTTATCTTCTGAATTATTCAAAAAAAGGGGGGTCAAAGTGTGTGCCCAATCTCGGCTATCTCGCGCTCCAAAAGCAGTTAAAATCAAAGGCACTACTTGGTCTGCCCCTGCAGCTTGGGTTGTTCCACTCAATGTTTCGCTCCATGTTGCCTTGTTAAAATCAATTGCTTGAATGGCCTGTTGAATTTCTAGACGCCCTATTAACTCCCGATAGAAGATATCCCCTCTTAAAGTCTCCCAATGGGGAGCCGCCTTTAAAGCAAGGGAATCTCCTATCCCATCCAATAAAAGTGTTAGTCTCTCCCATTGTCGACTCCGGATAATCGCCTCAAACTCCTCTTTTACTTCTCGTGAAGGTTGTAATATCTCAAATCGAAGCTGCAGAGTCTCTATCCATGCGTGTTCGATTTCACTGGCGGCTTGCATATGCACATAGGCAGCGCTAAGTTGTCCTTCCCGAAGATGGGTGACCATCTTCTCCACATGATCCTGATAACTTGCGGGTAAAACTTTTGTAGAGGCAATGTGTGGTGTTTTGTTCAAAACAACATATGCATAAATCTCTTTTCCAAAGGCGAGCAAATTTTTATAATCTTGAATCCGCGCTGTGATGAGGAGAGGGTTAATGGTCGTATCTAATAATAAAGGCATTAAAATGGCTTCTGGAGAGGTTTGCGGGGATTCCCACCACCGGCTTTGGCTCAAATCCAGCAATGGTCCTTGGCGTGTTAAATCGTCTTTAATTTTTTTATACCAAGGTGTTTCACTAAGAAAGCTCCAATCACGTGCACCAGGTAAGTCTTGGACCATACGTCGAAAAAAACCTTCGAGTTTTTCATACTGTTGCTGTTGCATGATCTGATCGAAAGTTATGCGTTGTTGAGGAGATGGATTAAGGAGTTGAAACCGTGCTCGCGTGTTTTCGATCCATTTCTGAAGCGCGCCATCGATATTACGTTTGATTGTGTAAGCCTGCTCAAGGTGCCCAGTAAATAAAGCATGCATCGCTTCTTCTATCTGTTGACGCAACGCCACGGGGAGAATAGTTTTTTGCTGCAGCTTTTCCATTCCACGAATAGAGTCGGGTATATAACGGGAGAGGTGCGCGCTAAAAGAGCGATTTTGAAGGTGAAAAATCGCTTTTTTCACCTTAAGTATAACGTTCACCAAAACACCTAAGCCGCTTATATTAAAAGCACTTAAACGCTTGCCTAGTAGGGGTTTATAATCTATGATGGAGTCTCGAAGCAGCTTGAGATCTTCGTAGCTTAAATTTTTAAGTGCCTCATTATTATGGACATAATAATTAATAGAAGCCTTAATATCTTTTGAATCAAAAATATGACTCATACTAACCTCTGTTTATATATATAATTATAAAACTAAATAATTATTAAAAAAACAGAGATTTTTGCAAGTTAATTAATAAAACGGGTTTTATCCCGTGAATAAGGGGTTATACAAGCAATTGTCCTAAAAAATCGATGCCGATGACGTGCAATTCCCCTATAAAGCCATCTCGTACACCAGGCGGGAAGGACGTGCAAAGCTCCGATAAAGGACCAAGGGAAGCCGAGCAGCCAGGCAATGCGAAGCGCTCCTTTTCCCTCGCGATAGAGCGTAGGGCAGAGCCCTTCAAAGTCCTCGATTAAGACGAGAGAATCTGGCGAATGATGGGCTCCTAACCAGCGCTTAGCAGTCCCGCCTTGCAAAGGAGCAAAAAGAAATTGCCCTGTCCGATCCCGTCGATAGACCCAATCGACCGTTAAATCACAAAGCCCACACTCTCCATCATAAAATAGTAGATGCATCTTAGGCTGGATTCTACAGGATTGCGCTTTCTTTGTTTTTATATAGAGACCGGTTCTTGAATTTTGGGTTGAGTTTTGAGGGCACCAAAATGCCGTGCCAGCTCCATAACCTTCTCATCATCGTGAGAACCACTCTGAATGTCCATTTTGATCGCTTCACGTGCTTGAATCCAATTCCGATCAAGAATTTTTTGCATCGTTTGCCTGAGAGAATCCGCCGCTTTTTCGGTGTTGATCGTTTGATCCAGAAGCGAGGTGAGCGACATTGCTGCTTCAGGCGAGAGCTCGAGATTCAACGTCAATAAATCTATGTGGGGCACTTCGCGTAATTTTTCATATATCTGTCGGCAGGGGCCATTTTGAAAGAAAGAAGTGGGGATATTAGCTTCTGCAAAGGCTATTTGGCGTGTTTCAAGAAGAGCACGCAAAAAGTTACTCTCCAAAATTTGATCGGGATCAATCGCATACTCTCCAAGGGAGGCGGTTCGCTTCACATAGAGATTGGGAATATGTTCTTGACCCACTCCTAACAGATTTTCAGGCACTTGGGTCAGTTTTGCGAGCTTCCGTAGTGACTCATGGACCAGCAAGGGTTTATCCCACGCCCTAATCTGTTGCGAAATCACTTTCAGCAGTTCTTGTTTGCCTGCAGGAGAAGAGAGATCAAAACGTTTTCCATAATAGTGCACAAGGAAGGTCAAATAATCGGAGGTGCTATCCAAAAGCTTTTGAAAGGCTTGTACTCCCCCTTTACGCAGCAAAGTATCGGGATCTTCCCCTGGAGGCATCGCCACCACATGCACTTCAATCCCTTCACGTTGGAAAAGATTCCCAATTTTAAAGAGGGCTTCTTGACCGGCCAAGTCCCCATCCAAAGCCAAAAAAGCCCGATGGACACCCATCACAGCCAATTCAGCTACATGTCCTTCCCCAAAAGCCGTCCCTTGACCTGCCACGGTAAAATCAAATCCGGCGTGGATTAAGCGGAGCGCATCAATCTGCCCTTCCACCACCACCACTTTGCGTTCTTTGGCAATTCGCTTACGGCAATAATTGAAGCCGAATAATACCCGTGATTTTTTAAAAAGAGGGGTTTCTGGAGTATTGACGTACTTACCCCCAAATGTCTCTTCTTGATATTTTCGCCCCGAAAATGCAATCACCGCTCCTGCAGGATCACGGATGGGGAAGAGGATACGATCGGCAAAAAATTCTCGATTACCATTCATCAAACCCGCTGCCTCTAAAATAGGAAGTGTGGCTCCTTTGTGAGTGAGATAAGCCCGCATCATCCCTCCCATTTGAGGAGCAAGGCCGATCTGAAACGCCTCTATAAAATCGATGTGCAAGCCCCGACTGCGCAAATAGGCCACCGCTTTGGACCCCTCTTTTGTCCGGAGCAAATAGAAATGGTAGAAATCGGCAGCCAGCCCCATCGCTTCTTTCAACATGGACTTAGGAGGCCCTTTGGCCTCTTCGCTTGTCTCTTGTTTTTGCAACATGACATGGAATTTTTGGGCGAGGTGTTCGACAGCTTCCGTAAAGGAAAGACGTGCATGCTGCATCAAAAATCCGATTGCATCCCCATGAGCCCCACATCCAAAGCAATGGTAATGGCTATCACTCTTATCTACGGTGAAAGAAGGGCTTTTTTCATCGTGGAAAGGGCAAAGCGCTTTATAGACCGCTCCCGCCTTCTTCAAATCGATATGTCCCGAAATAACTTCGACAATATCGATCCGCGTTTTGAGCGTCTCAAGACTTTCTTTGGTGAATATCGCCATACCACCTACAATCTTACCATATGGACGAGGTTTTCGGGACAATTGAAAGGATCACTTTTCAAAGTGAAGAATCGGGTTTTACCGTCGCCCAGCTTAAAACGTCAAAAGTCAAAGATCCTGTATGTATTGTGGGCACCCTCCCTATGGCGCAACCGGGGGAAACCGTTCGGTGTCAAGGACATTGGAAACGGCACCCTTCTCACGGTCTGCAATTTGAAGTCACCGATTACTCTCTTGAACAACCTGCAGACATCCAAGGCATCCAAAAATACTTAGGGTCTGGCCTCATTAAAGGCATCGGTCCTATTTATGCTAAAAAAATTGTAGAAAAATTTGGGATCCAAACTCTTCAAATCATTGATACAGAACCAAAAAGACTCAAAGAAGTGGAAGGGCTCGGGCCCAAACGGGTGCAGCTGATCGCCACGTGTTGGAGTGAACAACGGACGATCCGCGATGTGATGATCTTTTTACAAACCCACGGCGTGACTCCAGGTTTTGCTCAAAAAATCTATAAAAAGTACCGCGAGCGAAGCATTCAAGTCGTTTCCGAAAATCCGTACGTGCTTGCACGCGAACTGCATGGGGTAGGATTTAAATCGGCCGATAAAATTGCTGCCAAACTCGGAATTGCTCGAGACTCTCTCTACCGATTCGAAGCCGGGATCGAATACACATTGCGGGGGTTAAGCGAAGAGGGGCATGTCTGCTTTCCAAAGACAAAACTCATGGAAGAAACCGCGACACTTTTAGAAATAGAGTCCTCTGTATTAGATGCCGCTCTTGACTCTCTTAAAAAAGACGAGCGGATCGAAATTTTTCCCATCCTCCATGAAGGAGACTTTGTCCCTTTTGTATGGTTAATGCCTCTTTTTGTCGCCGAAACAGGCATTGCACGTGAGCTCAAAAGGGTCCTCGCTCATCCCTGTTCCATGCGTTCCATTGACACCACACGCGCGCTGCCTTGGGTGCAAGAACGTCTTTCGATCACATTAGCCGATAATCAAAAAAAAGCGGTGGCTGAAGCCTTGACCTCGAAGCTGATGATCATTACAGGGGGGCCCGGGACGGGTAAAAGCACCATCACCAAAGCGATTTTGGCGATTAGCTCTCAACTCACCTCCAAAATTGCCCTAGCCGCTCCCACAGGACGAGCCGCAAAACGGATGAGTGAAATCACCGGTTATAAAGCCCTTACCATTCACGCGCTTTTAGAGGTCGATTTCAAAAGGGGAGGATTTAAGCGGGGAAAACAAAATCCTCTCGATCTCGATCTCTTGATTGTCGACGAAGCCAGTATGATCGACACGCATTTGATGTACAGCCTCCTACGGGCGGTTCCTCCGCATGCACGTGTCTTGTTTGTGGGAGATATTCATCAGCTTCCGAGTGTGGGACCGGGGAATGTGTTAAAAGACATGATCCAATCTAAAAAAATGACGGTCATTACACTTACTGAAATTTTTCGGCAGGCAGCAGGATCCCGTATCATTACCAATGCCCATAAAATTAACCAAGGGCACTTTCCCGATCTGGAGCCTCATCCGGAGAGTGACTTTTTCTTTATTGAAGCGGAAGACCCCGAAGAGCTGGCTCAACAGATTGTGGCCTGTGTCGCGGAACGATTACCCCGTAAGTATGGCTTTCATCCTTTCGATGATATTCAGGTGTTAGCTCCTATGAAAAA
>Ga0105046_10016186_pt1 | contig 11457 bp, 9 predicted proteins | sample MAT03_FD_78385 | JGI IMG/M metagenome (GOLD analysis project Ga0105046, IMG submission 78385) | Freshwater microbial communities from Lake Fryxell liftoff mats and glacier meltwater in Antarctica - MAT-03 (megahit assembly) | ecosystem: Environmental > Aquatic > Freshwater > Ice > Liftoff...
CAAGGTTGAAATACCTTGCCACCCTGGAAAACACTTTCGTACTGTACGAATCGCCACACCGTTTGCTTCGCTGCCTCGACGAGCTCACGGAGCATTGCGGTCCGGAGCGACAGGCTTGTGTAGCGCGTGAGTTGAGTAAAAAACACGAAGAAGTAAAAACGGCAAGCCTGGCCGAACTGAAAGCGCATTTCAGCAGCAAGGATGTGAAGGGAGAAATCGTGGTGGTGGTGGATGGGAAGTCCGAAGTCCGAAGTCGTGATTCCGATGCGCTATTGATGCTTTATAAAAAGCAAAAGATGAGTCGTCCCGAAAAATTTCAGGATGGCTCATCTTTTTAATTTCGGAAGAAATCCAACTGCTTACTTGTTGTTGGCTACAGCAGCCAACAGCAGTTCACCGGCGGCAATAAGCCTTGGATGCACATCGTCGAAGCTGTTGGTCACTTCTTCACGGCGGCTGAGATGGATGCTGGTGATGCCGTCGATGGTATCCACAACAAGTTCGGCGGTTGCGCGGGCGTCCACTTTACGGAAGTCGCCTTTTTTCATACCACGTTTCAGCAAATTCTCGTAATAGCCGATTTCGCGGTGGCGCATTTCCTGCATTTCGGGATCGTTTTGGTAAATGACCATAACGGTGTAAAGCCCGAATGTGTAAAAATTGCGACCCAAATCGGCACGCTGGCGCAAAGCGGTACGCATCTCATCGCGAGGGGAGAGCGTGCCGGAATTGGCAAGGCGAACAAGGTTGTTGTAGGCTTCATCAGCTACTTTGGCGACGGCGGATTTGAAGATGCCTGCTTTGTCGGGAAAGTAATAATAAAGCAGGGTCCGTGAAAAACCGAGATCCTTGGCAAGTTCGGCCATGGTTGTCTTTCGTTTGCCATGCTGGCGTGCAAGCATCGCCGTTGCGGCGGCGATGATCTTGTCTTTTTCTGAAATAATGTTGGTCTTTGACATTTGTAGTACAGCGGAAGTTAGTAATCGCGCATTTGCGATGTCACCGCCAGATGTCAATGCAGTTTGGCACTGGCAGGAAGACATAACAGTATGCACACGCAGAAGGTTAAACCTGATTAACGTGGTAAAGGCGCTGCAAATTACAGGGAATTATGTATCTACCAAACATTCAATGCCATTGTTTCCACCTTTTATTGCATGTTTTTTTACTTTCCGGCACCTCCGGCGCCAACACCTTTGAGGTATTCTTCCACCAATCCTTTGTAGTAGGGCTTAAGTGCCGGCGAGACGCTGCGGTATTGTTCCACTTCTGCACGGCGTTTTTTAAGGTATTCTTCGAGTGCAGGTGGCAACTTGGCAGGTTGCTGTTGAGCGCTTTGTGCTTGGCGCTGCTCATCCTGTTCGCGCTCGCGCTCGGCGCGTTCCTCGTCGAGCAGGCGTGTAATGATGTCCTGCTGACGTTTCATCATTTCGTTCGTAAGGCGTTTGTTCACAAGATCGGTTTCAACCTTGTCCATCTCTTTCATGATTTCGTCGAGGGCCTGGCTGCCTTTGCCTTGTTCCTGCTTTTGCTTTTGCATTTCGCGGAGGGCGTTGCGCAAGGCCGCCTGTTTGGCGGCCATTTGGGCAAATTCCTTGCTCATACCGTCCTTTCCCTGACCTTTTTGTTGTTCGAGGCGTTTTTTCAAGTCCTTCATTTGCTCGTTCAAATCGCCCTGACCTTTCGACATTTTATCCTTGGGTTCTCCGGATTTCCCTTGTCCCGGTTTGTTGCCGGGTTTTTGGCAGGCTTGTGATCCGGGCATGGCACTGGCCATTTGTTCCTGCATTTGCTGGAGCACTTCAGAGAGCATGAGCGCAAGATCGTTCAGTCCTTTCATGCTGCGCTGCTGGTTTTCACTTGCCGAGCCAATGCGGCGTTCTTCGAGTTCTCCCAAGCTGTTTTTGATCGAGCTTTTGATTTCACTCACCTTGTCGTTGATGATGCCTTCGATCTGGAAGTTGCGTTTGGCCAGGGCTTGCAGACTGTCTTCCACGAGTTTGAAATCGTCTTTGATTTTAAACTGCTGTTGGGTCAGTTCCACATAGCGCGGTGTATTGATGGTGGCGCTCGACACGTCCTTCATGTTTGTTTCCTGGGCGAAAGAGAGTCCAATGAGGTTTTCCAGCAACTGGCGCAAGGCAGCCATATCTTCTTCCATTTGCTCCTGCTCGCCGCTTTGCTGGTTTTGCTTCATCTTGTTGGCCATTTCCTTCATTTTGCCGGCTGCTTTTTTCTGCTTTTTACTGGCGCCGGGTTTTTGGTTCTGGTCCATTTGCTTTTTGGCATCCTTCATGTCTTTTTGGATGTCCTGCATTTCTTCCTTCTGGTCTTCTATTTTTTGCGGACGTTTCAATTCCTCGTTTTTGTCCAACAATTCGTCGTGCTTTTTTTGAAGCTCTTCGAATTTTTTATTCAGTTCTTCCTGTTCTTTTTTGAGCTCTTCGTCGCTTTTGCTGCTTTTTTCGGTCTCTTCAGAAAGTTTTTCCTGCTCTTTGGCCATTTCTTCCAGTTGCTCGATCTGTTGATCCAGCATGTTTTCCACTTCAAGTTGTTTGTAGAGCTCTTGCAGACGGTCGAGTTCCTTGGTCAGGTCCTCGTTGTTTTCCTGCATATCTTCCATTTGTTCGAGCATTTGGTCCTTATCCATTTCTTGGAGCAACTTTTCGATGTCTTCCATCAGTTGCTTCATTTCTTCCGACATGGTTTCCTCAAACATCTCTTTAAGCTGCTCTTCTTTTTGCAGCTGCTGCTCGTCGGTTTTTTGGAACTCTTCTTTTTGTTTGGTGCTTTCCTCAAAGTTTTGTTTGGCCTGTTCGATCTGTTTTTGCAGTTCTTTCTGGCGTTCAAGCATACGTTCGAGTTCTTTGCGCGACTGCCAGTCGAGTTCTTTTTGCTGCAACACTTTGTTGCGCAGTTTCTTCATGTCTTCCTGGATCTTGGTGCTTTCTTTCAACGCTTTTTCCAGGTCCTTTTTGATTTCTTCGGCGCTTTGTTCTTGTTGTTTGCGGAACTCATCAAGGCTGGCCATGCGGTATTGCATCACGCTAGTACGTGCACTTTTGCTGCCGTTCACAGCGTCGTTGTCGAACACTTCGAAGTAGTACGAAATTTCATCGCCGGGTTCAAGCGTCATGTTTCGCAGGTCCCAGGTATGTTCGTATTGGGTTTGTTTGCCCGCAGGTTTGTTGATTTTGACGGAGTTCATCGGCAGTTGTCCGCCTTTGACTTTTTTCACCTGGTAATTGAAGGTGAGGTTTAGCAAACCGTAATCGTCGGCGGCATCGCCGGCAAAAAAGAGCAGCTTGCTGTTGTTGCTGTCGCGAAACTCTTCCACGGCAATTTGCGGGTGCATGTCGGGGATTACTGTAATGGTGTAGGCCACCGAGTCGGCTTGTGGCAAATGCTGGTTGCTGAGGTAAATTTTATAGGTTTCATCCTTCATCGCACGGCGATTGTAGGAAAAAAGGGCATCGTCGAAACGTTTGGCTTCGGTTTCGGCGCCTGAGCCGAAACGTATCTGAAGCTGGCCGGTATTTTGTGCGTTGAAAATCCAGCCGATGTTGGTACCCTGCGGAATCACAAGGTCGCCCACATTGGCAAGTTCTTCGGTGTTGCGGCCGGTGTATTCAGGGAAATTGAGTTTTACATCAAACGCAAGGATGTTGGGTTTGCGCAAAACAGCGAGGGTGTAATCGCGGCTTTCCACGGTTCCGGAAAAGAGACTAAAATCAACGTCTTTTTGAACGTTTACAAATTTGTAGGAAAATTCGTTTGCGGCGTCTTTGTTGAGCCGGTATTGAACATTACCCAGATTGATGAACACTTCGTTGGGCAATACCTGTCCGTCCACTTTTACCTTAAGCAGGTAATCGGTAAACTGTACGGCGCGCAGCGTATCGCTTTGAATGACAAAACTAAAAGGTGCAGGTTTTTCATACTTCACGTTGCTGTTCCACAAGCGGCGGGTACCATCGCGGATGATGTTGGGCGCACCGAGCAGGAGAAAAAGCAAAAGCATCAGGGGAGGCAGGGCATAACGCAGGTATTTGCGGTTGCTCGCCAGGTCGATGGCAGACACAAAAGGCACCAAGCGGATTTCATCGCTTTTCTGGTTGATCGACGCATTGATCAGGTCGGTATAAATGGCGTTGGAAGCATATTGGTGCTTGAGCTGAAGTATGTTCAGCAGCTTGTCCTTCACGCCGGCAAAGTGGTTGCCGATGATGGTTGCGGCCTGTTCGTGGCTGATTACCGAGCCCAGCCGGAAATAATGCATCAACGGCATGGCCACCCAATAGTACAAAGCACCACCCGACAGGAGCAAAAAGCTCCACAACATGGCTGTTCGTGTGGCAGTACCAAAGTAAAAATAATACTCCAGCACATTGAAAAGCACAAAGAGGCCCAAAACAGCGCCAACAGTGTACAAAGAGCCGCGAAGCAGCTGGTTGATGTAATACTTGCGGATAAAGCCATCGAGTTTATCGATGAGCAGGGTATAATTGTCGCGTACCATAGTAGATCAAATACGGGGTTAGCCGATTGCGGAATAAAAAAAGGGTTGTTGCCTTTCCAAGGCAAAAGGCAAAATTGCACACGAAAGGTTGCATCTGCAACCTATTTGGTGTGTTAAATTCATTGCTTTGCCTGTAGTGGCTTTGATGATGGCAAAAGATAACGCAAAAAGGGCCTTCGGTGTTTTGCAAAAGTTATTGCTTGTACTTGGCTTCGTATTTTCTGTACAAAGCCTTTTGTTTGTTGTCGAGGTCAATTTCCCGGCCCTGAATGAAAGCAGCAGTAACGATGCAGGTGCGCATGTCGAGCGCGTCGCCCTCGCTGATGAACAAGGTAGCGTCTTTGCCCAACGTGAGCGAGCCCACCCGGTCGTCGATGCCCAAAATTTTGGCGGCATTGAGGGTAATGGAACTCACGGCATCTTCGTAAGGCAATCCGTATCCAACAGCCTGTCCCGCCTGAAAAGGCAAATTGCGCAGCCGCCAGCTTCCTTCTTCGCTGATGCAAAACAGAATGCCTTTTTCATGCAATATTGCTGGTGTCCGGTAAGGTTGGTCAACGGCCTCATCATCGCGGGAAGGCAGGCTTTGGGTGTTGTTCAGAACCACCGCCACCTTGTGTTCCATCAAAAAATCGGTGATTAACCATGCGTCGGTGGCACCTACCAGTATAGGTGTTAACCCAAACGATTCGGCAAGCAGTACGGCTTCCTGCATGGGTTTGACCTGAGAAGCGCGGATGTACAGGTTTTGCTGCTGCGCAAACAAAGCACGCATGGCTTCAAACCGTGGATTGGCCACTGCGGGTTTGGCCAACTTGCTGTAGGCCTGTGCTTCGGCGAAGAAACTTTTAATTTCCGCCACGTTTTTGTCGTATTGCTCGTTGCGCTGCATCTGAGGATTGCCGGTTTCCCAACCACCAAACGAACGCAAGGCCGGCCAGTTGAGGAATAGCCCGTCGTCCGCCAGCACGACAGCGTCTTCCCAGTTCCAGGCGTCGTGCTGCACCACAGATGAACTGCCCGAAATGGTGCCTCCGGAGGGCGTCACCTGCGACAACAATACGCCGTTGCTGCGCACCGTAGGAATAAGTTCCGAATCGGTATTGTAGGCGATGAGCGCCCGCGTATTGGAGTTGAAAGAACCCACTTCCGAAAAGTCCTGTGTAGCACGAACAGCATCGATTTCCACCAGTCCGAGACGGCTCTGGGCTGCAATGAAACCGGGATAAACATGTTTGCCGGCCGCATCGAAAATTTTTCCAAAACGTGTTCTGTCGTACCGAATGGTGGTCGCATCGGCCACCATGGTTATTTTGCCATTTTCAAAAGCTATGGCGCTGTTGGGGATCACCATGCCATTGCCCAAATGCGCTGTGGCGCCTACGATGAGCACGGCTTGCGATTGCCTCGGCGCTACCACAGGGGTTTGAGCCTGAAGAAATGCAACAAGAAAAAACAGGAAAAACAGAGAAAACGAACGAACCATAAATCTTATCAGGAGCCTGTTTGCCGCAACGCGGCGCGGCCGAAAGATCGCAATTTTCGGGAACAACAAAGCCCTAATCGGCGGCATCAGTCACCAAGCGTCCATTTTGCCAAAAACCCATGTTCAGGATGTACCCTGTGTTCAAACCACAAAGCAACCAAAGGGTATCGGGCGCGCCTTCAAACGTGAGCAAAACATTGGCCCTGTTCAACTTTATGGGCCGGTAGGCAGTGCCCGCAAACATTTCCTGTACGTCCATCTTGGCAAGCTTTGGTTGAGGTCCAACCCTCTTTTGAACTTCCATACGCGTCCAATCCCAACTCACTTGTTTGCGGTTTTGCATCACCCGCCAATCTGGTCGGATGGACTGATCAGAAACCATCACTTTTTCCACCTTGCCAAAATTGCCTTCTTCCTGTATGCTTTCCACAAGCCGCCTCACGGATTTTTCTACTGGGTCACCTTTTTCACAGGCCGCCAATACCATACCAAGCAGGACTAAAAAAACGTATTTTTTCATTTGATGGCGCATGTGAGCAACTGTTTGTTTTCAATAAATCCTTCCAAAACGTCGCCTACCTGCACGGGTCCCACACCTGCAGGCGTGCCCGTAAAAACATAATCGCCTTTTTGCAAAGTGAAATATTTGGAAAGATGCACGATAAGGGTGTCAAAACTAAAAATCAGATCCTTGGTATTGCCGTCCTGAACTACCTGTCCGTTTTTTTGCAGTTGAAAATGGATGGCTGTAGGGTTTTCAAGTTGTTCGAGTGGCACGAACGCACTGGTGGGCGCTGAGCGGTCGAAAGCTTTGGCGATTTCCCAGGGGTGTCCCTTTTGTTTGAGTTTGTCTTGCAGGTCGCGCGCCGTAAAGTCGATGCCAAAAGCCACGGCGTCGTAGTACCTCGAGGCAAATTCGGGCTGTACCGATCGGCCGTTTTTGCAAATACGCAGCACAATTTCACCTTCGTAATGCAGGTTGGAGGTAAAATCGGGGTAAAAAAACGGTTTGTTGTTCACCACCAAAGCGGTGGGTGGCTTCATAAACACCATCGGTTCGCTCGGAAGCGGGTTGTTGAGTTCTTTGGCGTGTTCGGTGTAGTTGCGGCCTATGCAAAAGATTTTCATTACCTGTTTTTTAAAAAATAAATCTCAACATGCTCTGAGGCTTAGGATACGTCCCGAAATTCCGCCCAGGCTTTTTCCGCCAATTGGTTGGTGAGGGTTTCGAGGTAATAACTACCGGCGGCCGGGTCGGCCGACAGGTCTTCAAAACCGCTTTCCATTTTGAGCAGGTGCTGCACGTTTCTAGCCAGGCGTCTGCCCAAAGCGGGCGGGTAAACAGCCTGCGTTTCCCTGCCGGCGTCGTAAGGCAATACATAAATTCGGTTTGCACCGCCCAACACGGCCGACATGGCCATCGTTGCTGCTTTGATCATGTTGGCGTAAAGGTTGTCGTCGTAAACGTCGGGTTTGAACTGTACTTCCAGTTCGGGGTATTCGGGTGCTACGCCCCAGGCTTCGAGCAGGTGTAGCCACAGCAGACGGAAAGCTCGCAGGCGGGCCATTTCGAAAAAATAGCTGGAGCCCAGGGCCATCGAAACATGCAGATTGGCAGCAATGGTTGAAGGCGCTATGCCTTTCCCGGTAAGTTTTGTAAAGCAGCGGTTGGCACGGCCGAGCAAAGCAACCAGTTCGGAAACGGCGTCGGCAGGATTTACCGAAATTTGTGTGGCATCCAGTCCAATGAGTCTGAAACGCGGCAAGGTTGTTTCGGCATGTTTCATCAGATCGGCGAGGTAAGGCCAGTCTGATAAAGATGCGGCTGTTGGATCGTAAGCCAGGGTGCCATAAAGCTGTTTGGCATCGAGGCCGCGGGAGGCCGAAAGTTTATCGAGACCGATAAACACGGCGCCAGGGTTGGTTTTGAGTCCGGCGCCAGCAAAGTGCAAGCTGATGAAATCGAGGTATACGCCTTCGAACATGATTTCAAAATCGGTTGGAGCTGGTGTTTCTACAAGATCGAAACGCAGGGCTTCGGCCCCGTGCTGAAGGGCTTCGAGCGCAAGAGCATTGGCTTCGGAAGGTGTAGTGACGGCAATGTTTTGTGCAATTTCCCAACGCAACGTGCCGGAGGCATCGGGCATGGCTTGCGCAAAATCGTCGGCATGCACAAGCGGGTCGACCAGAAGGTCGGGACCCACTTGCCAGCGCAAGCTTTCGATCGGACGGTCTTTCAAATCGCGTGCGATCTGTTCCAGCCATTGGACTTTGCTTACCTGGGGGAAATCGTTGAAAAAAGCTTCCATGTCTTGCATGTTGGACCCGCCACGACGTTGTTTTTTTTACAAAACTTGAACCAAAGGCGCTGTTGCGGGTTGCAAAAGTAGGTGAAGTTGGTGGAAATGTGCTCCTGAATACCTTCCGATTGGCTTATTCCCGGAACACGCTGTTTTTTTTTAAAACATTGATAAACAACCAAACTATTTTCAAGTTAACCTGTTTATCTTTGCAGGCTGAATAGCAGCTTAGATTCAATCTAAATACAAATACTGGGAAAAATGGACAAACGTCGCTTGATTTACCTCGATAACAACTCGACCACGCCTTGCGATCCGCGGGTTGTGGAAACGATGGTACCCTATTTTTTTGAAAAACACGGCAACGCGGCCAGCCGCAGCCACCAATATGGCTGGGAAGCCGAGGATGCAGTCGACTATGCCCGCGAGCAAATCGCCAAGTTGTTGAACAGCGAGGACAAAGAGGTGATTTTCACCTCCGGCGCCACAGAAAGCAACAATCTTGCTCTGAAAGGGGTCTTTGAAATGTATGCCAAAAAAGGCAAACACATCATCACTGCCGAAACCGAGCACAAAGCCATCCTCGACACCTGCAAACACCTCGAAAAAGCAGGCGCCGAAATTACTTACCTGAAGGTACAGGAAGATGGACTCGTGAATCTCGCCGAACTGGAAGCCGCCATGCGCCCCGACACCATCGTGGTCTCAATCATGTGGGCCAATAACGAAACCGGTGTGATACAGCCCATGAAAGAGATCGGTCAGCTTTGCGAAAAACACGGCATCCTTTTCCACTCCGATGCCACACAAGCCGTGGGTAAAATCCCCACCCATCCTCGCGAAATAGGCGTACACCTTCTGTCGTTCACCGCACACAAAATGTACGGTCCGAAAGGGGTAGGTGCCCTGTATGTGAGCCGCAAAAACCCACGTGTGAAAGTAACCGCACAAATGGACGGCGGCGGTCACGAGCGCGGTATGCGTTCGGGCACGCTGAATGTTCCGGGCATCGTTGGTTTTGGCAAAGCTGCCGAAATCGCCCGCCTCGAAATGGCCCAGGATACCGAACGGGTGAGCAAACTGCGCGACAAACTCGAAAGCGAGCTCTCCAAAATGGAAGAAACCAAAGTGAACGGCAACGTGGACAACCGCATGCCCCATGTAGCGAACATCTCGTTCAAACACGTGGAAGGCGAAGGTCTCATGATGACTTTCAACCAGAACATCGCCGTATCCTCGGGCTCGGCTTGTACCTCAGCTTCGCTCGAACCATCCTACGTATTGGTAGGCATGGGCCTCGGCGACGACCTTGCACACTCCTCCATCCGCTTTTCACTCGGTCGTTTTACCACCGAAGAAGACGTGGATGCAGCCATCGATCTTGTGCGCAACGGCGTGAACCACATGCGCGAACTGAGCCCCATTTGGGAAATGTACAAAGACGGCGTCGACCTCACCAAAATTGAGTGGAGCGCCCACTAAACGAATATACCATGAGCCCGATCCAAAGTCCACCCGACCCGTTTACCCAGCTGATCTACAGCATCGTTTATGGAGTACGAGGACTTTGGCACAAAATTTTCGGACCAAAGCATTGATCAACACTGTTGAATCACCCTTTTTTTTAACATTCCAACAATTTTTGCACCATGGCATACAGCGAAAAAGTACTCGATCACTTCAAGAACCCCCGCAACGTAGGTTCGATGGATAAAGACGCCAAAAATGTGGGTACCGGCCTTGTCGGCGCTCCCGAATGCGGCGACGTCATGCGCCTTCAAATCGAAGTAGACCAGGAAACCGGTCTCATCAGCGATGCGAAATTCAAAACCTTCGGCTGCGGTTCGGCCATCGCCTCCTCGTCGCTCGCTACCGAATGGCTCAAAGGCAAATCACTCAACGAAGCCATGACCATCGACAACATGGACATCGTGGAAGAACTGGCCCTGCCGCCCGTAAAAATCCACTGCTCCGTACTTGCCGAAGACGCCATCAAAATGGCCATCAAGAACTACCAGGAGAAAAACGGCATCGCCGTGGAAGCTCATGAAATGGCTTCACACTAACAGCAGTTGCAACTTCGTCGTACTTCTTGCGTCTAAAAGTTGAATAAATACAGAGCATCATGATTTTTGTAGCAGAAAGCGCCAAATCGAAGATCGATCAAATCCGGGGTTCCGAGCACATGTCCGAAGACTACTTCGTGCGCGTGAGCGTGGTGTCGGGCGGTTGTTCCGGGTTGTCGTATAAGCTCGATTTCGACAACGAATCGAAACCCAACGACCAGGTATTTGAGGACAATGGTGTGAAAGTGGTGGTCGACCTGAAAAGTTTCCTCTACCTCTTCAACACCACACTCGAATTTACCGGCGGTCTCGACGGCAAAGGATTTTATTTCAACAACCCGAACGCCTCACGTTCGTGTGGGTGCGGGGAGAGTTTTGCGGTTTAGTAAAGTTTGTAATTTACTTTTTCCGCCATAAAAAGGCCTTTCGACGGAAGTCGGGGGCCTTTTTTTAGTTGGAATGCGAGGGCTGTGGTAGGTTACTTTGCTTTGTTCGGTGCCAAAATTTTTTCTATAAAACGATACGTAACATTAATGCTTTTATAACTTGATATGATAATACAAAATACTTTCCAGGCAAACGATGGTATCGATCATCGTTATTTTTAGTATGAATATTTTTTTCGGCAATACCATCTGATTGCCCTACTTCTTCTTGAGCACCGGATGGTTTATCTTCTCTTAGGTACCTTCGATAGGTCATTATTAGATAGAAATGCCAATCTGAAAGCGATACCAGGACTTAATAATAAAAATAATACTAAAGTACTAAATGCCAAGCTCATAGGCAATGTGCATTAAAGTTAGTAGAGGGTAAATTTAGATTATGCTCAGTCCAAAGTCAAGTCAAATCGAAGCATTATCTTTACCACCCACCTTGAAGCATCCTCCCACCATGCGCCTGCACCACCTCGCCGGTTTTTTCCTCCTCCCTTTTTTGGCCCACGCCCAAAAGACCGAAACCGTCACCATCCCCGGCGCCGAACAAACCTTCAAAATTGCATTTCTGCCTGGCGGTGCCTTCACCATGGGCAGCCAACCAAGTGAACCCGGTCGCGACGACGATGAAGGACAGCACACAGTTACC
>Ga0105046_10016187_pt1 | contig 11457 bp, 10 predicted proteins | sample MAT03_FD_78385 | JGI IMG/M metagenome (GOLD analysis project Ga0105046, IMG submission 78385) | Freshwater microbial communities from Lake Fryxell liftoff mats and glacier meltwater in Antarctica - MAT-03 (megahit assembly) | ecosystem: Environmental > Aquatic > Freshwater > Ice > Liftoff...
CAAAGACGCGCAGCGGCAAGATCATGCGAAGACTGCTGCGCGATGTCGCGGCGGGAGTCGAGAAGATTACGCAGGACACGTCAACCCTCGAAGACTTCAGCGTGGTCAGCAAGCTGCGGCAGGATGAGGAGTAGATGGAAATGAAGACCGGCGCGAAACACGTACTTCTGAGCATGGCCGCAGTCATGGGCCTCATCGGCGTGGGCCTGCTTGGCCGCGGTTGTGTCGCGAATCGGCGGCTGGTCGAAGTCATTCCAACCGGGCCTGTAACACGCAATGGCTTCACACACCCCGGACCCTCGCAGGGGTACAAGTGGGTGACCGACGCGGACCTTCCCAATCCGGGCAACATGTGGAAGCCGGTCGAGCTGGAATCGCTGAGCGAGGCTGAGCGAATTCGCGTGCCGAGCCGTTGGTAGTAGCGCTGACGCGATCGTGTGGCGGTTGGCAAGGACCGTCTCAGAGCAGATGGTCGTGGCACAAGCGTGGTGCAAGCGTGGTGCAAAAGCAGAACCACCCGCTTTCGCGGGCGGCTCTGGCAGGTTCACATGTGGGCGAGCACACCATCGGCTTGCGCCGCTGGCTCTGTAGGACCGGTCTGAAGGACTTAGAGGGCGCAGGTGCCGCTGACCACGAAGGCCGCGAGGATCTGGGCGTCGGTCAGGTCGGCGTTCTCGTCGCCGTTGAGGTCGCCGTCGAGCCAGTTGGCCTCGGGGGTGAGGAGACCGACGAAGACCTGCGCCATCTGCTGCGCGTCGGTCAGGTCGATGTTCTCGTCCTGGTTGAAGTCGTAGTCGCAGGTCGGGCCGCCGCCGCCGCAGGCATCGGAGCCGATGTTGGCCGCGCCCGGGGTGACCTCCCAGAACTCCGAGAGGGTGCAGTCGCCGCCGACCACGGCGATGGTCTCGAGAGGATCGTTGAAGAAGGGGCCGGGGAGCGTGCCGAGCACGTCCATGGACCAGGCGCAATCGCAGATGCGCGTGAAGATGTCGGCCGTGAAGCGGTCGTTCACGTCGCGGGGATCGGAGGCGTCGATGCCGCCGAGTTGGGTAGCGTACTGGATGCCGCGCGCCGGGTCGTTGGGCGGGCTTCCAGCGGGGCCGTCGGTGAGCCAGCCAAAGGAGTCAACGATGCGGGTCCAAGGCTGGGAGTCGAGGATGCCGTCGTTGTCGACGTCGAGGTCCTGGCCCAGAGAACCGCTGAAGCCCTCGACGATGATGAAGGTGTTGGCGCCGTTCTCGATGTCCGGGGTGAAGCTGGCGACGACGACCGTGGTGGCGGGGTCGGCATCCGGGATGAAGGGGCCGGGCGTGCCGAAGGGCTCGCGCAGGAGGAGCAGGTTGTTGGAGCCAGTGAGGCCACTGAGAGGAATGGCCTGATCGATGATGCCAGCGACACAGCCAGCGCCACAGTCGCCCTCGATGACCACCAGCGTCAGGCCCGTCAGGTTAAAGCCCGGCGTGCCGCTCTTAAACTCGAAGAACTCGTAGCCATTGTCGGTGCCCGGGGGGTTGACCATAACCTCGTTGAAGACGACCTGGGCCGAGGCGGCGCCAGCAAACATGGACAGGGCGAGGACCGCGGACAGCTTGTTGAACGACATTGAAACACTCCTCAGTAAATTCAGCCGGGCCGCGTCGCGGCGTCGGCCTGATCTCTCGGTCGCGGGGATCCTGACAATCACCGCGCCAGCGGGCACACGCTCCGCCGGTTCACTGCGAGCCTCCCGTTCCTTTCCACAGGGCTGGGGGGCAACTAAGCGGTAAGGAAAGTGCCACGCCGTCGGTCCTTGGCGGGCACGTGCGGCAGGAGGTCTCTCCCCGCCAATCACCAGTTCAGGCCCGAGCGGGTCAGCCACCCGCCGTAGACCTTGCCTTCGAGCTCGTCGTAGGTCGCGGTCTGGTAGCCGTTGTAGGTGCGGGTCGAAGCGCCCCACATGCCGTCGCGGACCACGCCGTCGCCGAAGATCGCAACGTGACCGTCGCCAAAGACGAGGTGGCCGTACATGCGGTCGTGGTCCTTGGACTGGTCGTCGATCTTGGGGCCCTTGCCGTGGGCGGGGCCAAAGTCGTCAAAGTCCTGGCGTCCGGTGCCACGAGCGTTAAGGACCGGCACGCGGCTCATGGGATAGGGACCGTCGGTTAGCGCCTTGGAGCCGGGCACCGCAACGCCGTTGATCACGACCATGTTGGCCTCATCAAGATTGGTCTCAACCGTGCCGTCGCCCAGAAGCGGGACCAGCGACGGGGAGGATGTAATCCCGATCGACTTCTCGTTCAAGGGCCCGATCAGCCGCTGACGATTCTTGAAGTCGTTGACCTGGCGGTGGTCCTTCACGTCCGTGTGGGCCATGACCCAGGACTGGGCGTAGTTCGTGTTGAAGCCGCGCCGGATCAGGTCGGAGACTTCGCCGTTGCTAAAGGTCCGATAGACCGCGCCGCTATTGAGGCGCGAGGCATTCAGGTTCTGCGAAGCTCTCCCGGGGCTCGAAGGACAGAGCAGATTTCCGGGGATGGCGTACTCACCGATCACAAAGTCGGCCACCCAGCCAGTGGTATCCATGGGTCCATACCCCTCCTCCAGACTGTTGTCCCAGGAACCTGAGTTGTAGTAGCCGCGGCTGGAGTTGGAATAGGCGAGGGAGGCCACGCCAAGCTGACGCAGGTTGCTGGCGCACTTGATGGTGCGGGCGGTCTCGCGGGCGACTCCCATTGCGGGGAGAAGGATCCCGATGAGCACCGCGATGATCGCAATCACCACAAGCAGCTCAATGAGCGTAAAGGCACGATATGCGGGGGCGGTATGGGGGCGATACATCGGTCAACTCCGGGGTTTGCGAAGTCGGGCAAACGATGGGCCCGCAGATTGGCTGAAGTATTGCTCGGAGCTTTCTGTAACACATTCACGTTGAGTTAAGGTTCGATCAATTATTGGTCGGGGTATGCCTTCCGCCTGAGCAGAAACGCTGGCGTAAGTGCCTGAAGGAGGATTGAATAAGCGCGCATGAAGAAGGTCTTGCGCACCGGGGCTTCTGCGCGAGGGTTCTTCGCGCGTTCTGAACTCGGGCGTCGCGCCCCGAGCGGCGCGGCTGGCGGCGGCTGCGGGATGATGGCGAGCAGCATGCGGGAATCGCACCAGACGCTGGCCGATGGTGGGGTTGTGCCGTTCATTCGTGTTCTGTGGAGGGGGAAGGTTGGGGGAAGGCGTGAACGGGTGCCTCCCAAAGGCCGATAGCGACCGGTCGCTCTCTCGAGTCCGACCTGGTCGCCCGAGGAACCCGCCGTGGTGCAGAACCAAGAAACGACGCAGAGCGAGGTGGCACCGGCCGCACCGACTCCCGCCGCGCAGGCGAGCGTGCCGCGCGTTCGTCGGCGTGGGTTGCTCTCGCATGGCGAGGGCGCGGTGGCGCGGGTGGGCATCGTGACCGCCGCGCTGGTGGTTGGGGTGCTGAGTCTTTCTTCGTGGTGGACGCTGCGGACGTACCACGCGCAGGAGCAGGCGTCGCGTGAGCGTGAGCTGCTGAGCGTGTCGGGCGTGCTCACAAGCTCGATCGAGTCGCTGATGAGCAACGGCGACATCACGGGGGTGCGCCGGCTCGTCGCGGATGCGGCGGTGCTGCAGGGCCTGAGTGGATGCCGCGTGGTGATTGACGGGGTCGGCATCCTTGCCGATGCGGAGCCATCGCGCATCACGGTTGCCAAGCTGCCGGAAGCGAAGGGCAACGCCGCGGCGGTGTCCGATGGACTTACGTCGGGGTCGCTGGATCGTGGCGAGGGTGGGTTGCTTCGCGTGCGGACTTCGCTGGCTGTCGCGGGGCAGAACGATGTAGCGCTGGAGGTCTCTCGCGCGGGCACCGCAAGCACGTTTGGGCCTTGGGAAGTGCAGGCTGGCATTGCTGGCATCGCGGCGCTTGGGATGGGTGGCCTGCTGATGGCGTATCGCCAGATGCGGATGCGGTGGCGCGGGCTTGGAGCCATCCGCGAGTCGTTGATGATCGAGGCGCAGGGCGATGCGGTGGCGGGCGAGCTTGAGGTTGGCCAGGCGATGGGTCCCGAGGCCGCGGCGTGGAATGGCGTCGTGCGCGAGCGTGAGAAGCTGCGCCGGCTGCTCGCGCTGGAGAAGGCAGCGGAGAAGATCGCGCAGCGCTCGGGCGCGGGTGGAGAGCTCTCCGCGGCGTGCGACGCGATGTGGCATGGGCTGCTGGTGCTGGACGACAAGGCACGGATCACGTATGCGAATGGCGCGGCGGCGGTGCTGCTGAACGTCAAGCGTGAGGAACTGCTCGAGAAGCCGGTGCGAGAGGTCTTTGAGGATGAGTCGATCGCCACCGCGGCCGAGGCGCTGGCGACGGGCCGGACACGGCAGCGAGCGATCGCGGACGTGACGCGTCCTGGCACGGAGCGGACGGTGCTGCGACTGACGGCCAAGCCAATGCGCCGTGAGGAGTCGGGGCGCGCGATCGTTGTGGTGGAGGACGTGACGCAGCAGAAGGTGGCGGAAGAGAGCCGCGGCGCCTTTGTGGCGCAGGCCACGCACGAGCTTCGCACGCCGCTGACGAACATTCGCTTGTATGTCGAGACGCTGGTGGAAGAGGGGGAGACGGATCCCGCGGTGAGGGCCAAGTGCCTGAACGTTGTGCAGTCTGAGGTGCGGCGGCTTGAGCGCATCGTGGGCGACATGCTGAGCGTTGCGGAGATCGAGGCCGGGCAGCTGAAGCTTCGGAGCGCCGAGGTGCGGCTGGATCAGCTCTTCGCGGAGCTTGAGGCGGACCTGCGCGTCGGCGCGGAGGACAAGGAGATCAAGCTCGTCTTTGATCTGCCGCCAAAGTTCGGGGTGATGAGCGCGGACCGGGACAAGCTCATGCTCGCGCTCCACAACATCGTGGGCAACGCGATCAAGTACACGCCCGCGGGCGGGACGGTGTCGGTGCGCGTGACGGAGGAGGGGCCTCACCTGCGGGTGGATGTGGTGGACAACGGCATCGGCATCAAGGCCGAGGAGCAGGAGCTGGTCTTCGAGCGGTTCTATCGCGCGAAGGACCGGCGCCTGGCCAACATCACGGGCTCGGGGATCGGGCTTGCGCTGGCGCGGCAAGTAGTTCGCTTGCACGGCGGCGACATCACGGTCGCGAGCGCGATCGACAAGGGGAGCACCTTCACGATCACGGTCCCGATCTCAAATGGACTATCTATGCGTGCCGCGGCGTAGGGATGGGATCGAATCGGATCGAGGTGGAGCGAGCACGACGTGGAGAAGCGCTGAATGGAGATCCAGGAACAACGCCAGGGTGCCGTGACGGTGCTCAAGCCGTGCGGGCCGCTGATCATGGGCGACGCCACCGAGTTTGGCCAGCGTCTGAGCGAGGTCGTGACGCGGAGTCTGGGGCGGCTTGTGGTGGATGCTTCGGGCGTTGCGTATGTGGATAGCACCGGGCTTGAGACGCTGGTAGCAGCGACGGAGGACATGGCGGCGGGCGGTCGCGCTCTGCGGCTGTGCGGAGCAAACGAGACGGTGCGCGAAGTGCTGGATCTGACGGGACTTTCGGATCGGTTCGAGCACTACGAGGATCTGACGACGGCGGTGCGAAGCTTTCTTTGAGCGTGTTGCCTGTGTGGTCATGAGATGGATCGGTGATGTTGTGAGATCGTGATGAGCACGTCCGACGCCAAGCAGACGCCGCAGCCCGACGCGTTCAATGCGCCGGGATCGCCTGCTTCGCTCGAAGCGGGTGCGGCTGCGGCTTTGGCTTCACCTAAGGCGCCTCGCCCGCGCGTTGGCGATGTGCTGCTTGCTGGCGGGCACATCTCAAAGGAGCAGCTTGATCGCGGCCTGGCCGAGCAGCGCAAGAGCGGTCGGTTTCTGGGCGAGGTGCTGGTAGCGCAGGGTGTGATCACGCCAGCGACGCTGGTGAGGTCGGTCAGTGCGTCGCTGGGAGTGCCCGGGTGCCACCTGCGCCATGGACTGATCGATCCGGGCGTGATGAAGCTGCTCGGGACGGAAGAGTGCGAGCGGCTTCGCGTCATTCCGATGTTCAAGGTTGGTGAGACGCTGACGGTCGCGATGGCGGAGCCTCAGAGCCTTCCGACGATCGATCGGATCTCGCAGGCGACGGGATGCCGCGTGAGGCCGGTGCTGGCGCTGGAAGCAAGCATCCTTGAGTTTGTGCGCAAGTACGGCTCGGGCGATGTTGACGTTGATGAGTTCCTGACGCGGCTGGCGGACGCGGCGGTGGAGGTTGTCGAGCGAGAGCGCGTGGATGAGGGTCCGAGCGCGGACCTGGACACGATGGTGGCGGGAAGCCCGATCGTGAACCTGGTGAACATCGCGCTGTTGACGGCGGTGAAGGACAAGGCCAGCGATATCCACATCGAGCCCGACAAGAAGGGGACGCGGATTCGGTACCGCGTGGATGGTGTGCTTCGCGACCTGATGAAGCCGCCGCCGGGCATGCACGCGGCGATTGTGAGCCGCGTCAAGGTCATCGGAAAGATGGACATTGCCGAGAAGCGGCTCCCGCAGGAAGGGCGCGTGCGGATCGTGGCGGAGGGGCGCGAGATTGACCTTCGTGTGTCGAGCATGCCGACGCTGCTGGGTGAAAAAATCGTTGTACGCGTGCTGGACAAGGCGAATTTGCGAGTGCGCCTTGAGGACCTTGGGTTTCGGGTCGGTGCGCTGGAGACGTTCAAGCGGTTTCTCGGACAGAGCCACGGCATGGCGCTGGTCACCGGGCCGACGGGCAGCGGCAAGACAACGACGCTCTACTCGGCGCTGGAACTCTTGCGCGGGCCCGAGGTCAACATCCTGACTGTTGAGGATCCGGTTGAGTATCAGCTCGAGCTTGTGAATCAGATCCAGGTGAGCGAGGCGATCGGGCTGACGTTTGCTCGCGCGCTCCGGAGCATTCTGCGACAGGATCCGGACATCATCATGGTGGGTGAGATCCGCGACCACGACACGGCGCGGGTAGCGGTGCAGGCGGCGCTGACGGGTCATCTGGTGCTCGCGACGCTGCACACGAACGATGCGCCGGGCGCGGTGGCGCGCCTGGTGGACATGGGGATCGAGACGTACCTGCTGTCGTCGGCGTTCAATGGCGCTGTGGCGCAGCGGCTGGCGCGCACGATCTGCCCTGGATGTGTGACCAAATACTTTCCGAGCGAGGGCGAACTGCGGGACGCGGGGCTTGATCGTGAGGTCGGGCGTCCGTTCAAGAAGGGGCAGGGGTGCCCGCGCTGCCACGACAGCGGCTTTGCCGGGCGCGTGGGTGTGTATGAGGTCTTCGAGGTGACGCCGCAGATCCGGCGCATGATCCACCATGGGCGGCCGACGCACGAGCTTCGGGCGCGGATGCGCGAGGACGGAATGCTCACGCTGCGCGAGGAGGGCGTGCTGGTGGCGCTCGATGGGAAGACCAGCCTCGAAGAGATCCTGCGCGTCACGCAGAACGACGATGCTGGTGAGCCCGTGGGCGAGACTCCGGGCAACAAGCCCTCCGGCGGCAGCGCGCCCGTGCCCGCCGCGGCCGCGCTGCGCAAGGAGGCGGCATGAAGTTCGCTTATACCGGCTATGACAAGGCGGGGGCCGCGATGGCCGATGCCGTTGAAGCGCCCACGTGTGAGGACGCGATCGAGGCGCTGCGCCGGCGCGGCGTCTTTGTCTCTGAGATCAGCGAGTTCGTGGCCGGACGCGCGGCTCGTGCGGCGAGTGGCACCGCGCCGGGCGCGGGCGGGCTGGGGCGCGGGAGGCGGCTTGAGGCCGTCGCATCTCTGCTGCGCCAGCTTGCGATCCTCGTTAAGACAGGAACGCCGCTGATGGAGGCGCTGCGCGCGCTTGAGCGGCAGCTTGCGGAAGGGAAGTGGAAGAGCGTTGTGTCGGACGTGCGAACGCGCGTTGAGGAGGGTGGCCAGCTCTCTCATGCGATGGGTCGCCATCCGGCGTACTTTGACTCGGTGTGCCGGAGTCTAGTCTCCGCGGGCGAGTCGGGCGGGAAGCTTGATGTCATGCTTGAGCGGCTCGCGGTGCTGACGCGCAAGCAGGTGAAGATCCGCAAGACCGTGGGCGGCGCGATGATCTATCCCGGGCTGCTCTCGTGTGTCGCGGTTGCGGTGAGCGTCACGATGATTGGCTTTGTTCTGCCGCGCTTCGAGGATCTCTTCAAGAGCCTGGACACGCCGCTGCCGCCGATGACCAAGCTCCTGATGAGTGTGGGGACGTGGATTCGGGCGAACTGGATTGTGGTGGGTGGGTGCGGCATTGTCGCTGCGAGCGGGGCGTGGTTCTGGCTCTTCCGACTGGGTGGGATGACGCTGGTGCAGGCGTCGATGTTGAATGTGCCGAAGATCGGCGGCGCGGTGCGCGGCCTCGCGACGGCTCGCATGGCGCGCGTGCTGGGCGTGCTCATGGAGGCCAAGGTGCCGCTGGTGGACGCGCTGCGACTCGCGCGCGACTCTGCGGGACATCCGGCCTATTCCCGCATGATCGAGCGTGCCGAGCAGGCCGTGACACGCGGCGAGACCGTTTCGAGCGTGCTGGCAAACCCCGCGCTCGTTGACCCGTCGGTGTGCGAGGCGATCCGGAGCGGTGAGCGCACGGGCCAGCTCGCGCCGGTGCTGCTGACGCTGGCGGATCACCTCGACGAGGACAATGAGATCCTGATCAAGACCATCACGTCGCTGATGGAGCCTCTGATCCTGCTGGTGATGGGCGTGGTGGTGGGGACGGTGGCGGTGAGCATGTTCCTGCCGCTGTTTGATCTGACCGCCGCGGGCTCGCACGCGGGCGGGGGTGCGCCATGACGCAGCAAGCAACAATCTTGGGCCTGGTTGATCGTGTTCGGACATCGACGATTGGGCTCGATATCGGCGGGCGCGTCTTCCGGGCGGCGCAGGGGACGCTGCGCGGCGGCGCGTGGCGGATGGCGCGCACGGCCCGTATCGAGCGTGCGATACCACTGGACGGGTCGCCTTGGCGTGAGCCTGACTCGTCAGAGCTTGAGCGGCTCGCGGGGACGCTTGCCCGGCGTGGCTTTGAGGGCGAGTGCGTGCAGATCGCGGTCCCGCGATCGATGCTGATGATGCAGACGCTCGAGCTTCCGCCGCGGGCGAGCGGAGCGCCTGTTGAAAAGCTTGCTCGCATCGAGCTGGCGCGGGCGCATCGGCTCATGCCCGATGAGATCGAGTGCGCGACGTGGGATGTTCCCGCATCATCACGCGGCGGTGACCTGACGCACGTGGTTGCGTGCGGCATGCGCCGCGCGGATGGCGAGCGAATCGCCGCGGCCTTCGCGGACGCGGGCTTGTCTATCGTGGGCATCGACATGCGGAGCTGGGCGATGGCCCGCGGTGCTGGCGTGCTGAGCGGCGCGAGCGGCGTGGCGCGAGCGTTGATTGATGTGGCGTGGGATGCCTGCACGCTGGCCGTCTCGCACCGCGGGGTGCTTGTCTTCGAGCGAAGCGTTGAGGATGGCGCGCTCAGGAACCTCTACGCAGGTGTTGCCGAACGACTCAAGATCGGCATCGACGTGGTCGAGGCGGCGTTTGATCAGGGACTCTGGAGCGATCGCGCACCCTCTTGTGATGAGGCAATGCTGGTCCAGCGCGAGTGCCGCCAGTCTCTGACAACATACTTCGACACGATGGTCCCTGAGGTGGCCCGCTCGCTGCAGTATGCGGCCAATCGCTACGCCTCACCGATTGCAGACCTGACGCTCACGGGCGAGGGTGCCACGATCCCCGGCCTTGCGCCGCGGCTGCGGCAGCAGTTGGGGATTGATGGCGCGGGGATCGGTGCGTGGGCTCCTGATCATGGCCCGGGTGTTGATGGCGGCCCCGATCTTGCGTGCGCGATCGGGCTCGCGATGGCGGGCCGCGGTAGTGGTCGGATCAGGAGGGCCGCGTGAGCAACTCACTAACTCGCCAGGCAGGCAGCCCGATCGTGGGCGTTGATCTTCTGCCTCGTTCGTGCCGCGATTCGCTGGCTGGGCGGCGGCGTGCGCGTCTGTGGGCCGCGGTGTGCGGGGTCTTTGGCGCACTGGTGGCGTTCTCGTGGCTTGCTTCGCCGGGACCTGCACCAGCGCTTGCCAACGAGCTTGCGCGGGCGAACGCGCTGACGGTGGTGCGCGAGCGCGAGCTTGCGAACATCCGTGGCGAGGTGCGTGAGCTCGCACGGAGCGTTGGACTGGCACAGTCCGTCGGCGATCATCCTGATTGGAGCCGCTTGCTCTCGCTTGTGGGGCGGGTGCGGGGTGAAAAGGTTGTGCTCTCGCGCGTTGCGGTTGAATCCGCGAGTACGGGTGCGCCGGATCGGGCGCCGGCGCGCTCCGGCGAAGCGTCGCCGCGAGTTGGGTACGAGGTGAGCCTCGCGGGAACGGGCGCGAGTCAGGCGTCGGTCTCTGAGTTCGTTCTGGGTCTGGAGCGACTTGGGCTCTTTGAGAGTGTCACGCTGGTGGAGACGCGGGCCCGCGCCACGACCGACGGGGTTCAGGGCGTTGTGGAGTTTGCGCTCCGGTGCCGGCTTGTGGAGCGGGAACGTCCGCCGGAGGCTGGGCGATGAATCGTGGCATGTACCTTGGGCAGTTTCGTCCCACGCTCTCTGATGGAGGCGCGGTTGCTTGCATCCTTGCGCTGTCGGCGGTCTTTGCGGTGGTAACGCTGCGGCCCGCGATGGCACGCGCGGATCGAGAGCGTCAGGAGCGAGACACGCTCGCAACCAAGACCGTCGCGCTTCGAGAGGCCGACGACGCGCTCGCCGCAGCGATAACGCAGCGCGAGTCGCTTCGAGCATCGCGATCCACGATGGTCACGCTCGGGACCATCTCGGACTTGAACGCACGACTCGCTGATATTCCCGCCGTCGCGGAGATGCACGGAGTGGCCGTCTCTGAGGTGGTGCCCGGCACGCCACAGCAGCGCGGCCGCCTGACGCGGGTTCCTCTTCGGGTCGCGGGGGTTGCGTCGTTTCGCGCCTTCTCCGCGATGCTCGCTGATCTGCACGCGAGCCATCGCGATCTCGAAGTGACTGCCTTCTCGATCGACGCTGAAGGAAGCGGGCGCGACTCTGGTGCTCGCTTCTCGGTCGCGATGGTCTGGCACACGACCAGCGCCGCGTTGGCGGCACCAGCATCAGAATCACCTGGGGCAGCTGGTGCGGCCCGTGCGGGGCGTGCCGATGGTGCGGAGTCCGAGGGGCGGGGCGTGCAGAATCCGCCGCGCTGAGCGCGGATTGCTGGCGAGGCTGGCGGCGGTTTGCCACCCTCTTCCCCGTGGAACTCAACAAACAACAGCGCGTGATGGTGGCGGTACTGACCGTTGCGGGGATCGCCTTGGCCATGGATCGCTTCGTGATTGGCTCGGAAGCGGCTGGCCCGAGCCAGGCCGCGGCCCAGCCTTCGCCCTTGGTGTCCCTCGCCGCGGCTCCTGCCGAACGGGTTGATCTCAACGCCGAGACGGCCAATTCGGG
>Ga0105046_10016188_pt1 | contig 11456 bp, 6 predicted proteins | sample MAT03_FD_78385 | JGI IMG/M metagenome (GOLD analysis project Ga0105046, IMG submission 78385) | Freshwater microbial communities from Lake Fryxell liftoff mats and glacier meltwater in Antarctica - MAT-03 (megahit assembly) | ecosystem: Environmental > Aquatic > Freshwater > Ice > Liftoff...
TCGGTTGGTTGGTGATCCTTGGGCAAAAAGATGTAAGCTTTTAGGTCAACACCGTCGACCGATTTGTACACTTCGATTTTATCTGCGGTTGACTCATCTGCTTTTGCTTTAACTTTCGCGACCCTCACGCCCCGTTTTTTGGGGGCTTCGGATTCTTCGACCGTGTTCGATTGCGCGTGCAGTCTTTTCATTGTCAAACCGCTAATGGCCAAGAGAATACAGGCGAAAAGGATTAAATTTTTCATGGAAAGCTCGAAGAGGGAGGAAGGATGTATCGTGATTAACGTACCAATCTCCGGAATGGATTTTTTTGGGTCAGTTGCCTCTTGCGGTTCGCTGGACGACAATACGTAACCTGCCGACTCGTCTTTGGTCTGAACCCTGAATCCATTCACAGGATACTCATTATGTCTGATACGACGTCATCTCGCACTCCCTTTTCTAACTCCGTCGATCGGCGAACCGCAATCGCCAGTACCATTGTTGGTTCGGCGTTTGCCGCCGGAATCACCCACTCCACTTTCGCCGCCGAGGAAAAAGCAAGCATGTCAGTCGATGCCAAGTCCGGTAAATTGAAGCAATCTGTGTGCAAATGGTGTTTTCCGAAGATCTCGCTATCAGATTTGTCCAAACAGGTCGCATCAATGGGCATGGTCGGCATTGATTTGCTTGATCCTGTTGATTTCCCAACGTTGAAAGAACACGGACTGGTGTGCACCATGGTCCAGTCGCATCCGCTGACCGATGGTTTGTGTGACCCGAAGTTTCATGACATGTGTTTGGAAAAGATGAATGTCGCGATCGAAGCGACGGCCGCCGAAGGATGGCGAAATGTGATCTGTTTCTCTGGCAACGGCAGAGGCATTGACCGCGAAACGGGCATGAAGAATTGTGTTGACGCACTTCGGAAGATCGTTCCGGTCGCCGAGAAAGCGGGTGTTAAGTTGATCATGGAATTGCTTAATAGCAAAGTGAATCACCCCGACTACATGTGCGATAATTCCAAGTGGGGCGTTGAGCTGGTCAAACGCGTCGGCAGCGACCATTTCAAACTGCTCTATGACATCTATCACATGCAAATCATGGAAGGTGACCTGATTCGAACCATTAACGAAAACCATAAGTACTTTGGACATTACCACACCGCCGGAAACCCTGGCCGGCATGAGTTGGATGACACTCAAGAGTTGTTTTATCCCGCGATTGCAAAGGCGATTGCGGCAACTGGATTCGATGGCTACTTCGCGCACGAGTTCATTCCGACTCGCGACCCGATCGCAGGTTTGACCGACGCGGTACGTCAATGCATCGTTTGACGCTCACTTAAAACCTATTCGAAAACCACTTCCTTACCGACTCACTTTTTCATCGCTTCCCACTTTTTGGACTGTTCACTATGGATCGCCGTCACTTCATTCGCTCTTCTGTCGCGACGGCGTCGGTCGCTACGATCGCCTCACGTGCTTACGCCGCGCCGGACACTCGCCCGCGACGCGTCGCGTTGATAGGTGCGGGTTGGTATGGCAAGTGTGATCTGCTGCAACTGATGAATATCGAACCGGTCGAAGTGGTTTCGATTTGTGACGTTGACTCGAAGATGCTCGACGAAGCGGCATCGCTAATCGAATCCCGCCAGGTCTCAAAGAAGCGACCACGGACGTATGGCGATTATCGCAAGTTACTAGCAGAGAAAGACTTTGACATCGTCATCATCGGTACACCGGATCATTGGCATGCGCTCCCCATGATCGCCGCAGTCGAAGCGGGTGCGGATGTTTACGTGCAAAAACCGACGGGCGTCGACGTGATGGAAAGTAAGGCGATGCTGGACGCCGCACGCCGAACGAGCCGAGTTGTGCAAGTCGGTACCCAGCGACGCAGCACACCGCACTTGATCGAAGCCAAGCAACGTGTGGTCGACGCGGGCTTGCTTGGCGATATCGCTCACGTGGAAGTCTGTTGCTATTACCACATGCGAGCCCAAGGCAATCCGCCGGATTCGGCTCCGCCGGCAAATTTCGACTACGAAATGTGGACGGGCCCGGCACCGATGCGACCCTACAACGAAATGGTACATCCTCGTTCGTGGCGCGCGTTCATGGAGTACGGCAATGGCATCGTCGGTGACATGTGCGTGCATATGCTGGACATGGTTCGTTGGCAATTGGGGCTCGGATGGCCGAAGCAAATCAGTAGCACCGGCGGCATCCTTGTGCAAACGGGTTCAAAAGCGAACATCACCGATACGCAAACCGCAACCTACGAATTTGACGATTTGAACGTGGTTTGGACGCATCGATCCTGGGGAGCCGCTCCGGATCCGAAGTTTCCCTGGGCTGGCATTATTTATGGCGACAAGGGAACGTTGAAGTTAAGCGTGAACGACTACGACTTCACGCCTTACGGGAAAGGCGACAAGCTAACCGGAACGGCGTTGATTGAAGCTGAAAAGTATCCGACGGACTTGACTGACAAGGAAAAATGGAAATTGGAGTTGCATGTCGCGTCAGCGATCCGGGGTCACATGAAAAACTTCCTTGACGCCATTGACAACCGTTCGTTGCCGGTTGCGGACATCGAGCAAGCGCACATCAGTAGTGCTTCATGTTTCATGGCTAACAATTCGTTGAGCCTGGGGCGTTCGATCCAGTTTGATCCCACGACGCATACGGCAATCGGCGACGAAGAGGCAACGAAGCTTTTCTCGCGACCGTATCGCGCTCCGTATGTTCACCCTGGGAAAGTTTCGTAAGACCTATCTATCCCGGGGCAGGGATAGTAACTCATCACGAAGGCTTACTCGCCCAACAATAATACTCGACCGGCGTATAACCAAAGCGGAATCGTGATCAGGCCAAACAGTCCGGTCCCGAGGATAACGCGCAGTGCTGTTGTCGTATCGCGGTCGTATAGCCTGGTTAGCACGATCGGGAAGACGGCGGACGGCATGGCCGCTTGAAGAATCACCACTTGTTGGACCGTAACACTGAGTGGCAGCAGCATTGCGCTACCAAGCATCAGTATCGGCATTAGTATTTGACGAAACGCAATCGCGGCAATGATTGTCTTCGACGATGTTCCCCAGTTTGCGTGACGAATGAAGTCGACAATGATCGCACCACTGAGCACCAAACCAAGCGGAATCGCGCACAGCGATAACGCGTGAATCATCTGCAGGACTGGGCCAGGCAAAAAGGCGCCGATACCCACCTGTTTGATAAAGATCGCGATCCCGATTGCGACCACCGGTGGGCTAAGTAGCGGACGCTTGACGCTGGATTCTTTGCCGCCAGCGATAATCCCAATCCCAACCGTCCAAAGCGCCAGGTCGACACCCACGTTATGAAGGATCAAGTCGACTTCGGCTTCGGGGTAGAAATGCTGTGCCAGAGGAAGCGGGATGTAGCCATAATTACCGATACCAACTCCCAGCGCGAACGCACGCTGTGCCGAATCGGATTCGCAGCCGAAAATTTTCCCCATCGATCTCGCGAAAGTGAGCGCCAGAACCAGTCCAATTGCCGTCGAACAAAATCCGATTGCGGGCGGAATCCAGGCGACGAGAATCGAATCCAGTTGTGGCCCGGCCAAGACACGGTCCAGAAACAATGCCGGAAGCAGCACGTTCGCCGTTAAATTGGCAAGCGAAGCGTCCGATTCGCGAGTCAACCAGCCTCTTTTCCTCGCTAGAGCTCCCACTGCCATGACCAGAAAAACGCCCGAGACTCGCGAAACGATAGGAAGCAAGTCATTCATGGACGGCGATGGCAGGTGGAGGACTGTTTAATCCGGATAATCGTGAAAGTCGGTCCCAGCAGTACAATCCGTCAAGGGGACAATGCGTCAATCGCCCTAGGTTTTGATCGTTACACTGTCTAAACTTGGACCACCCGCACTAGGCTTTGCTTGAAAAGGGGTTGTTCCTGTTTTTCCCCGTCGTTGTTACCGGCCTTTTCCGAAATGCTGAAAGCTCTCGAACTGGTTGGCTTCAAAAGTTTTGCAGACCGTACACGGTTTGACTTTCCTGACGGCATCACCGTCATCGTTGGCCCCAATGGGTCGGGCAAGTCGAACATCGTAGATGCGATCAAATGGGTCCTTGGCAGCCAAAGTGCCAAAAGCCTGCGTGGAAAAGACATGTCAGACGTGATCTTCAAAGGTTCCCAAGGCCGCGGTCCGGCCGGAACCGCTGAAGCGACGATCATCTTTGATAACTCGACCGGTGCTCTTCCCGTCGACACACCCGAAGTGCGAGTGACCCGTCGGGTCTTCCGCAGTGGTGAGTCGGAATACCTGATCAACAATCAAGCCTGTCGTCTCAAAGACGTCAAGGATTTGATTCGCGGAACAGGAATCGGCATCGATGCCTACAGTTTGATCGAGCAAGGTAAAGTCGATCGAATGTTGCAAGCCAATGCAAAGGATCGACGCGCGATCTTCGAAGAGGCTGCCGGAATCAGTCGTTTCAAAGCGAAGAAGGTCGAAGCCGAACGGCGACTGGCTCGCGTTCAGCAGAACCTTGTTCGTCTAGGCGACATTGTTGATGAAGTCGCGACTCGATTACAAAGCCTGAAGACTCAAGCGAGCAAGGCAGAACGATATCGCCAAGCCAACGATCGACTTCGCGAGTTGCGAACCCAACTTGCGTGGACCGACTGGACCGCACTGAGCGATGAACTTAGCGCTGCGGAAGGAGAGCTCGCAACGGCAGAAGCCGGTTTGGCCGCGTTGAATCAACGTCGAGATGAATTGGCGATCGAGCGTCAACAGATTGAAGGCAAGCTGCAAGAGATCGCTGACCAAGCCCGAGCCGCCGAACAGCAGCGTGCCGATATCGGACGACAAACGGCAACGATCCAAGGGGCACGAGATGCGGACCTGACGGCAACGCAAGATCTTGCCGCCGCCATGGACAAGAACCTCCGTCGTCTTCGTTTGCTTCAGACTCAGAGCGGCACGGCAGCGGCAGAGCTTCGGGCTGCCGTCGAACGCCTTGGACAATACGAGTCCGAATGGGAAATTGCGAAGCGTAAATCCGACGATGCACAGGCTCGACGAACCGGTTGCGAAACCAGCGTCACGCAGGCGGCTGCAAATCGTGATCGTGTTCAGCGTGAGCACCTGAACACGCTCCGCGCGATCGGTGACTTGGAGGGCAATCAACAACGAACCAGTCAGCAGATCGACGGCGCGAGAAGACTGATTGCTGATCTTGCTGCGCGTCGCGAACAATCACGCGCCGAGACGACAACGCTTGAAACAGAACTTGAACATCACGACAACGAACTGGCTTCCATCGAATCGTCGATCGAGACGTTCCATAAACAGATCGAGTTATCACAGTCGGCGATCGACGAGCAACGACGAATCCTTACGCGTCGCCGAGACGAGATCGCGGCACTGAAGGTTCGACTGCAAGGCGTTACCGAGCGAATCAATGTGCTCGAGGATTTACAGCGGAGGCAAGAAGGCGTTTCGGGCGGTGTGAAATCGCTTTTGGAAATGTTGCGTTTCCGCGACGAGGGACCGCTAAGCGATGTTGTCGGTTTGGTCGCGGATTTACTGCAAACGGAGGTCCACGCGGCGCCGCTTGTCGACGCCGCGCTGGGTGATCGAACTCAGTATGCTGTCGTGCGTGGTGACCGCTTGCAACAAGCGATCATCAAAGGTGAGATTCAAATCGCCGGTCGTGTTGGCCTGATCAGGATCGATGAGTTACCACCTCATCGCCCCGGCGATCGCATTCGCTTGGATGGGCTGCGAGGCGTCATCGGTCGCGCCGATCGAATGGTTCAAACCGAGAAGCAGTTGCAACCGCTCGCCAAGCACTTGCTCGGCACCACGTGGCTAGTCGATTCGCTTCAAACCGCACTCGGCCTTCGGAAGCTCAGTGGCGCAGGGTTGCGTTTCGTAACCAGCCGGTGCGAGTTGCTTGAAGTGGATGGTTCGGTTGTGGTCGGTCCTTCCGGCTCAGCAGCAGGACTTGTCAGTCGGCGGAGCGAGTTGGCAGCGGCTCATCAAGAGCGAAAGCATTATCGGTTTCAACTTGTCGAATGCGAGGAGGAAACGGAGAAGCTTGCCGCACGACTGGAACAAGACGAAGCGGAACTTGGGCGAGCCGAACAACAGCATCGCGAGTTGATCGTTAGGCGCGCCGGTTGCCAGGCGAATCGTCGGCACTCGGTCGAAAGGCTCGCCGCGCAGCGACAAACACTCGGTCGGCTTGATGCCGAGATATTCACGACCGACAAAACGCTTGCGATTGCGGTATCAGCGCTCGCGACGTTTGATTCTGAACTCAAGGCCCATCGTCAAACGGTTACGCAGTTGGAAGCAGCCGCGATCCAGTGCGACATGCAATTGACCGCCGCTCGAACGGCTCTGCAATCGGTCACGAGCGAGTTAATGACGGTTTCGGTCGAGATGGCGCGTGCGGAGCAAAAGGTCGAAGCGGCTCGTGACACGATCGAGCAGCAACGCCGGACGCAATCGCAGCGTGAGGCGGCCGTTGAAGACGTTCGCGCCGCGCGTCAAGCAGATCAGACTCGACGCGATGAAGCTTGTTTACGAATCCTTGCCGCGTCTTCAAGCTTGACCGATCTGGGAATTCAGGATGAAGCAATCGAGAAGCAGTTAAAGGAACTCGCTTCGTCATCATCGGATATTCGCGCCCAGAATCGTGCCGGAGCGAAGTCGTATGATCAAGCGGTTCGTGGAGCGACGGAAGCCGCACAGATGGTGCATTCGATTTCGACTCGGCGAGATGCAGCCGTCATGCGACGAACAACGCTGGCCGAAAGACTGATTGAAGACTACGAACTCGATTTGCGAAACGAGCTGCCACCGGAAAACTTCGCTCCGGTTGAGAATCGTAACGAGGTCGAAGAGAGTATCGCGCACCTGCGGGGCCAACTGCAAAAGACCGGCGCGGTCAACATGGAGGCGCTTGCCGAACTTGAAGCACTGCAAACACGCTATGACGAACTCCATGGTCAGTATCAGGACCTGACCGCAGCCAAAGATTCGTTGCAGAGGATCATCGTCAAGATTAACGTCGACAGCCGCAAGATATTTGTCGATACGCTGGAAGCGATCCGGCAGAATTTCCAACGCCTTTATCGCAAGTCCTTTGGCGGCGGAACGGCCGACTTGATATTGGAAGATTCAGACGATCCGCTGGAGGCAGGTGTAGAGATCATTGCCACACCGCCGGGCAAACCGTCGTTCAACAATTCACTTCTGTCGGGTGGCGAGAGAGCCCTCACAGCGGTTGCGCTGTTGATGTCGATCTTCCAATTTCGCCCAAGCCCGTTCTGTGTTCTCGATGAAGTGGACGCTCCGTTTGACGAAGCGAACATCGGGCGTTTCGTGACGGTTTTGAATGAATTTCTGGACCACACGAAGTTTGTCGTTGTCACTCACAGCAAGAAAACGATGACCGCCGCGACGACGCTATACGGGGTCACGATGCAAGAGTCCGGCATCAGCAAGCAGGTCTCCATACGCTTTGAAGATGTCAGCGACGACGGCGAGATCAACACGACTGATGCGGCATAAATACTGAGTTTCACCTCGGTTCATTGGCAAAAACCATAAAAACATCTTACGAATCGTCCGTCCGCTCGATTAGCTTTGTCTCCTCCATCTCCTTTCAAGATCAAAAACGGCGTAGTTTTCCCCATTCCTGAAAAACTGTTTTGCAGCCAGCGTAAGCTCGTTATAGTTACGAGGTAGTTCTACGCGCCCTAAGTGACTTAGTCAGATACGACTGCTGATTGCCAACGACATTTCATTGTCTCGTTGACAGGCGAGGCAGGCGATTTGCAAAGCTGCGACTGGGCTGCGCTTCCGAGCCCATGCTCTTTGTTTTTTTACATTTCCTACTCGCGATGTTCACATGAAATCGATTCAATGGTTTTCCTTGGTTTTGGTTTTTGCTTGTTCAATGTCGGCAGGCTGCGGGGGCGGCGAGGGATCGACATTGATTCAGCCAACCGAAAACTATCAGCCTTCCGCAGATGAGCAGAAAATGCAGCAGGAGATGGAAGCCGCGCGAGGGTCGGGACAGCAATAAAAATCCAGTGTCTTACGGCCGAGCAAACGGCTTTTTTCGTTTCCTAATTTCTTTAATGGGTGTTTCGTGTTTAATGCAGATTTCGATAACAGCGCTCCAAATCGCCAGTCCGGCTTTACGCTGGTGGAGTTACTTGTTGTCATCGCCATTATTGGTGTGATGGTCGGACTATTATTACCAGCAGTCCAAGCAGCTCGTGAAGCAGCACGGCGAATGAGCTGCGGCAACAACTGCAAGCAAATCGGCTTAGGGATGCATAATTATCATGCAGCCTTCAATCAACTGCCAATGCACTTCGGTGGTTCCAATCGAATGGGCACAACGACCAACTGGTTTAGTACAGCGGGAACCGATCGTGCGTCGAATCGATTGTGCTTGAGCACACTGGTTGGACTGACGCCCTTCATCGAACAGCAAGCCCTTTGGGAACAGATCAGCAGTCCAAATGCGACTGACTTAAGCGTACCGACAACGAATCGCATCCCTCCGTTTCCGTCGATGGGACCGATGCCATCCGACGAAGACAACGGATTGGGTGCAGGTGCGAATACGCGAAACACAGCATACGCACCTTGGATGACTGAAATTTCTGCATATCGATGCCCAAGCGATCCGGGAACTGGCTTGCCAGCCATGGGACGAACGAATTACGCGTCCTGTCTAGGAGATGCTGTCCAGTTTGCTGATCAAGGTCCCTACCAGAATGGATCGCTCCAGACGGTGACCGCATCCGATTCGACTGGTACTCGCGCCGCCGGGCGTGGTGTTTTCGTTAGCCGACTAAAAACCGCCTTCCGCGACATTCTGGACGGAACGGCCAACACGATCATGATGGGCGAGATTGCTACCGATTTGGGTGACAATTCAATCGCAACTCGAGCGAAAAACATTCCAAGCTTTTCAAACGTTCGTAACAATCCTTTGGTTTGTCGGACTGTGGCAGATATTGATGCGCTCCGGCCAAAGTTCTGGACGTCCGCGGCGCTTCCTACTTTGGTTGCTGCAAATCAAGGACGCGGTTTTCGTTGGGCAAGTGGTTGTGCGCCCTTCACGGTGGTAAACACCATTTTGCCACCAAACACGGAGGTTTGTTTGTCTTTCGGAGCCACCGGTAACGGTATCTGCCCACCGAGCAGCCGCCATCAAGGCGGCGTACACGTCATCCTGGCTGACGGCGCGGTGAAGTTCATTACCGATTCGATCGAAGCTGGAAATTCTGCGATTCCAACCCCGCAGACGGCTCCCCCAGCAGCCTTCGTGGCAACAAGCTCAACAGGAGTTGCAAGCCCGTACGGGCTTTGGGGTTCGCTTGGTACCAAGGCCAGCAAAGAAGTGATAAGCGCCGAATTCTAGTTGGGCGCTTTGACCTTTATTACAGTCGAGTTTGAAACCCCGGTTCCATCTGGCATCGGGGTTTTTAATTGCCGGTGGAAAGGACGATCGCATCCCTCCCGCTTCATTTCTGGCATCGGCACACATCGCCAATGAACGACAATTTCGTGATTGAAGCATTTGGAACGGGCAACCCAAGCTGGCAAATTTTGAAATGGAGGGGTGGCAATGAATACCTGCGGAACTCTAACTTCCCTAATTTCAGAGCTACGGTAGCAAAAGTTACAAGTACGCCGATCAGGAGGGCTGCGTCGAATCCAACGACGGTTTTTCGAGGAAATAAGGCCTAATAATTCCTTAATTTCCAGTTAGAATGCTGTCGCGAAACATACGACGGCTGCGGTTTACACTGCGAAGCCGAGCCGTTTCGGCAAGTAAAAAAGTATAATGTTGTTTCATTTTCCAGCTATGCACCTTCAGGAGCTGTCGCCGTGTCGCAAGTCGAAATCACTCAAATGCCGTATAAGGTCAAGGATATTTCGCTCGCCGAGTTTGGTCGCAAAGAGATCATGCTTGCCGAGAACGAAATGCCAGGGCTCATGGCTCTCCGCGAGAAATACGGCAAGTCAAAGCCACTTGCTGGAGCACGTATCGCTGGATGCCTTCACATGACGATTCAAACGGCGGTTCTGATTGAAACGCTGGTTGAACTGGGTGCCGAAGTCACCTGGAGCAGTTGCAACATTTTCAGTACCCAAGACCAGGCTGCTGCTGCGATTGCTGTCACCGGCGTACCGGTCTTTGCTTGGAAGGGAATGTCGGCCGAAGAATTCGATTGGTGCATTGAGCAGACCATTCATTTTCCTTCGGGCGAACCGCTTAACATGATTCTTGACGATGGCGGTGACTTGACCGCCATGATTCATGATAAGTATCCCGAGTTGCTGACGAACATTCGCGGAATCAGCGAAGAAACGACCGCTGGCATTCACCGTCTGCTCGTTCTCGAGCAGACCGGCAAGCTGAAGGTTCCAGCCATCAACGTGAACGATTCGGCGACCAAGAGTAAGTTTGATAACCTCTACGGTTGTCGCGAATCACTCGCCGACGGAATCAAACGAGCCACTGACATCATGCTTGCTGGCAAGGTCGCGGTCGTCTGTGGCTACGGCGATGTCGGTAAAGGTTGTGCACACAGTTTGCAGCGTTATGGTTGCCGCGTGATCGTCACCGAGATCGATCCGATCAATGCACTTCAAGCTGCGATGGAAGGTTTTGAAGTCACGACGATGGAAGCAGCCTGCTTGGAAGGCAACATTTTCGTCACGACGACCGGCAATAAGGACATTATCCTCGGCAAGCACATGGAGCAGATGCCAAACGACGCCATCGTTTGCAACATCGGACACTTCGATACCGAAATCGATGTCGCATGGCTCGAAGGTGAAGTCAAGGCGAAACGCGTTTCTAAGAATTCGATCAAGCCACCAGAGATCGGTGCAGTCGATCGTTATATGTTCAAGAACGGACGTTCGGTCATCGTTCTTGCTCAAGGCCGTTTGGTGAATCTCGGTTGCGCAACCGGTCACCCAAGCTTCGTGATGAGCACCTCGTTCACCAACCAAGTTCTTGCACAAATAGAACTTTGGCAGAAGAGTGATCAGTTTGAAGTCAAGATCCACATGCTTCCGAAGCGACTGGACGAAGAAGTCGCTCGATTGCACCTTGATAAGCTGGGCGTGAAGTTGACGAAACTTACCGCAGATCAAGCGTCATACATGAACGTCCCTGTCGATGGACCTTACAAGCCAGATCATTATCGCTACTAGGCGTTAATCGTCTCACCTTGACCTATTCAACCCTTCATCGACCTTGGTCGGTGGAGGGTGATTTAACCGTCTTGCCTCCCTCCTGCGAGGGCTTCTCTATGGCGACCGGCAGCTTATTTTCTACCGTAGCTGAATTCGCCATAGATTGGTTGACCGATCCGAAGTCTGGCGACTGCGGCTAAGTCTGTTTAGATCTTGGTCCCGCGACTACAGCTTGGCCA
>Ga0105046_10016190_pt1 | contig 11456 bp, 9 predicted proteins | sample MAT03_FD_78385 | JGI IMG/M metagenome (GOLD analysis project Ga0105046, IMG submission 78385) | Freshwater microbial communities from Lake Fryxell liftoff mats and glacier meltwater in Antarctica - MAT-03 (megahit assembly) | ecosystem: Environmental > Aquatic > Freshwater > Ice > Liftoff...
ACCATAGCCCAGGCAGAGTCGCAGAGCGGCTCAGCCCGAGCTACTAAAGCGACGGGCGTGGGAAGACTGGCAAATGCTCTAGCGACTCACACGCCCTTCGTGCCTCAGGGCGTGCCACATATTTTCAAGGCGTGCCACATCGTTTGACGCGGACGTTTAGCTACCCAGCAAGCTATGCAGTTTCTCAACGGCCTTCAGCAGTTGATTCCAGTGTTGAAACGCTTGGAAAGTGTCGATTCGCAAGCAGTCTTCGCGATCGAATCCCACTTCGCTCAATTCGATTGTTTCGGCCAAGGCGATCATGTCCGCAGGACCATTTGAGATCATCTCTGTGGCTGCGTGATCGGACTCCAACGGCATGACTTGTTCCATGGCTGTATGAACGGCCCAGAGAGCAGCTCGCTCGGCATCAGCTCTATCGACGATTGCTCGAAGTGTGCCGCTTTGAACGTAGAATTTAGCCATAGGGATCGTCCTTGATTCGGTTATCGGTGGATGTGACAGGAGTGTAGGGTGAATTTTCGTGGCTCAGGTCGGCCGTCCACCCTCTGTCTCATGAGGGATGAGACAGAGGGTGAATTAGGCCGCTTTCTGGAGTGTCAAAGCAGGGATGTTGTGGCTCGTCAGCTTTGACAAAAGAAGTATCGCATTGCGGTTTGACACGTTAGGTCCTACAACAACAGGAATTGGCAACTTCATTTGAAAACATCCTCCCTGCTGGCTTGGTGCCATCGATTTCACTGACAATCGTCGCATGCGGTTCAAATAGCTAAGTAACGCGTTTTGTGCGGTAGGAATCGCGCGCCGTTATTGCAGTTCTCGTCCCGGACTGGTTAACTATAGAGTTGCCGGCGTCAAATCGTACTGTTCCCGATTTGGTTGCAGCAGCAACCACACTTCGCTTGAAAAAACCTTTATGCCTATTTCAGTAACCTGCCCCGGCTGTCTTTCTCGATTTACAGTGAGTGACAAGTACGCTGGCCAGAAAGGCCCATGCCCGAAGTGCAAGAAGGACTTGATCGTACCGGACAAGTCCCAAGAGGTGGTGATACACGCTCCCGAAATTGGCCCAAAAGACTCCAAGGGCGTCTCAGTTTTAAAGCCGCTCAAGCGAGCTGAGTTTAAGCTTTCGACTCGTGAAATCATTGTTGCTTCTGTACTGACGGTGCTTTCGCTTGGGCTGGCGGTTTTTGCAAGAGTCGGGTTTCCCGAACCTCCCGTGCTGTTATGCGTCTTGGGCGTCCTCGCTCTAGCCTTCCCACTAGCGTGGGTTGGCTATTCGTTTTTTCATGACGACGAGTTAGAGGAGTACTCGGGAAAGGAACGCTTTACGCGGGTTGGCATCTGCGCCGTCATTTTTGCTGTGACTTGGGGCATTTATTGGTTTATGGCCTACTATTTTGGAAATAAGACACTTGCGGACGTGGATTCAATTCAGTTTGCAATCTTTCTGGCCGTAATGTTCGTGTTCGGAACACTTGGTTCGCTCGTAGCAATGGATCTGGATTTCGGCCAAGCAGTCCTCCATTTTTCCATGTATTTCGGGGTTACGCTCCTTTTGGCGATGATTGCTGGCGTCCCGTTATCCGAACCGATGTCGAGCGGGAAAGCCAAATCGCCTTACCCGACCGTCAACAGTCAGCTTAATGTTCCGGGCAAGGTTCAGACTCCGCCGGTTAAAGCAAAGTAGAACTAGGGTTTTCAATAATTCTTGGAATCGTTTGTCTGACGAAGCCTTGGGTTCATTGCTCGTTCACGCAGGTTGGTTTAATCTTAGGGAGTCGCAATTTGGCTCGGATAAAACCGCAGCCGACAGCGTAGGTCTCCTTTTTTCACACAGGACTTTAGGTAGAAAATCGAAATGTCGACTCTTAGGCGAATTACTGTTAGCGATAACGGCGGTGTTAGTGTTATTCGATTTGTCGACAAGAAAATCGTGGACTCTGGAAGTATTGAACAGTTGGGTGAGGAGCTGAACTCACTGGTAACTGTCGATAAACGGAGCATGATTCTCCTCAATTTCGATACGGTCGAATTCATGTCCAGCGCAGCCCTTAACAAGCTGATTTCATTGAACACCAAAGTCAAGGCTGCGGCCGGGCGATTGAAACTGTGCTGTTTGCGAGCAGAGATCAAAGAAGTGTTCACGATCACTCGATTGGATCGGGTTTTCGATTTGAGAAAAACGGAAGCGGACGCAATTGCAGCGTTCAAGCTTTAGCTCTACTCAAACGATTTGGTGCAAGCAATGGTTCAAGAACATTGGTCTTTCGACAAATCCTTGCCCAGCGACTTAGAGCGTGGCCGAGCCGCAATCGAAGAACTCATGGCCGCGTTGTGTGCCGCAGGCTGGGAAGGAATGGATTTATTCCGAATCCAAATGGCACTCGAAGAGGCCGTTGTGAACGCGATCGAACACGGCAACAAACGCGATGAAAATAAAAAAGTCCGTTTGTTTTTTGAGGTCACACCCGAAAAAGCAGTCATGCTCATATCGGACGAGGGGGCCGGATTCGATCACCGAAACGTGGCCGACCCGACCACAGAAGAGCTTATTGATAAACCTCGTGGTCGAGGGGTAATGCTTATGCGTGAGCTGATGAACGAAGCAGTTTTCAACGATCGGGGCAATGAAGTCACCATGACAAAGTTTCGCTCCGTCGAGGTCCCTGAATAGTCTCAAACGTCACGCGTTTGGATTGCTCTCCGGCGGCGTGACGCTTCGTGAATTGTCAGGTAATCGACCCGCCTCCTTGAGGGCTCTTTGCAAAACCATTTCAATCTGACTGTTCATGCTTCGAAACTCGTCCTCGGACCAACGACGCAGCGCTTCCATTGTCGTTGGACTTAATCTCAATAAAAAAGAGTCTCGCTTTGCCACGATGGATTCTCGCTTTTCGTTTTACGAATAGAGGGAACCAGTATTGATAACGGGTTGAGTGTGTCGATCGCTGCACAATACCACCAACAGATTCGATACCATCGCAGCCCGACGTTCATCGTCTAATTCGACTATCTTGTCTTTGCTAAGTCGGTCCAAAGCGAGCTGTACCATGCCGACCGCTCCCTCGACGATCTTCGTCCTGGCAGCAACGACCGCATGCGCTTGCTGTCGTTGCAGCATTGCAGCCGCTATCTCTTGAGCGTAGGCCAAGTGACTAATGCGAGCTTCGATTACTCGGACGCCCGCGTTGTCCAATCGCGACTGAATGTCATGGCACAACTGGTCGCTAATCTCTTGAATGGAACCACGTAGCGATGTTTCGTGGTCCTCGCTGTCGTAGGGATGGCGAGAGGCAAGGTTCCGCAATGCCGCCTCGCTTTGGACCGAAACGTAGTCTTCGTAATCGTCTACTTCAAACAGGGCCTCGGCTGTGTTGACTACTTTCCAAACCACGATCGCTGAGATTTCGATCGGATTGCCATCGCGATCATTAACCTTCGAGGGACGACCATGTGTGCGCGATTTATGTTGAACCACCATACCGGCCTCATTCTTCTTTTCGTTGACCGAGGTTGAGCCGGTTTCAAAGTTGCGTATTCGCAACGATATCCTTTTCTTGGTGAAAAACGGATTGACCCAATAGAAGCCAGACGTCGAAACGGTTCCGCGATACTCACCAAACAACAGCAGCACCCTCGCTTCATTGGGCTGGACAGCCACGCAACCAAACAAACCTACCAAGCAAGCAGCTCCAAATGGCAATACCAAAATCAGTAGCAGCGGTATCTTTAGGGCTATGGCGATCACGAAACCCGCAACCGTCAACACGAGTCCAAAAAGCAAAAACGCCAGCATCCCCCAGCCTGAACTCGGAACCAAAACTTTCTCTTTGCAACTATCTGCCATTTTATTCCCCCTCTTTTCAATTAAACACAGACACGATCTAAACGATATTAAAGTGATATCATAATGATATACGACAGTTTTTGAAATGCAAGTGGATGGGAATAATTATTGGGTGTGCCCTTAGTTGTGCGACGCTCCGCGTCGCAGGAATCACGACCTGAAAGGCTGTGGTTTTTCGAATCCGAAAAAAGTACCCATCACACTCCGTGTGATGTCACATCAGAAACTAAAGGTTTTTGTGCTGCGGACGTCACACGGAGTGTGACGGGTAGATAGATCACGACGCGGAGCGTCGTGCAACTAAGCGTCGACAAAACACAGCGAAATTCGCTGCTTCCCCTCCCAAACATCGGAAAAAGCCGGGTTTCAATAAAAATTCCTAGCTAGTTCGTGGAGAATTCGGGATTCGAGCTCTCAGACGAGTTACTATTGTGGAATCCACAGCCACATTCGAATGACGCAATTTTGACGATTCGCCATGAAAACTCCGATCTGGATTCTCGCGACACCTCCCTTGATTTTTGCCGCATTGGCATTGCTTCCATTGCCAATCGCTTATCCCCAAGATCCCTTTTCCTTAGATGGGCTTGGAACGCTAGAAACCGATTTGCCAAGCAATTCCCCGGCGAGTGCAAAGCAGGTGCTGAGCGATCGCTTCGACCCCAACGAACAGAGTTCTGTGGTTCTATCGCTTAGGGCTCATCCACCTCGTACGGCCACCGAGTTAGCCAGGGCCATACAACTCATGGCTAGAATTCGACGCTGGGATGAAGTCGGGTATTGGCTTGAAGAGTCCGTTAAGTTGGGGCTGAGCGAGGCGACCGCAACACAAATGGTCCAGACCGCTGGCACGCAGACTTTCCTACAGTTAATGAGTCTCGATGCACGCTTGTCGGAGTTACAAAAGTCGAACGCAAAGAAGATTTTGGACTTAGCCTCTGCGGCTGTGACCAACCCCAAGAAGCTTGCTGAAAGTGTCGCCAATCTGCGGAGCACCGTCAAATCGGAAAGAATTCGAGCGCATCGAAGCCTCGAGTCAGCAGGGAACCGTGGAGTATCTGCACTCATAAATCACTTGCTTGCAGAGGGAGTAGCGGCTCCGAACTCAACGATGTGCGAATCCTTTTCGTTGATGGGTAAGCCGGCCTTTGCTGCGTGGCAAGCCGCCATGAGTTCGCCCCATGCGGATGCTCGTGGACGACTAGCCATGCTCGCCGCTCGGTCAGGAGAGCAATCGTTGACTGCGGAGTTATGTGTCGCTGCGATCGATGCTCAGGTGGACCAAGGTGTTCGAGATGAACTTGCACAGGTGGTTGCAGCACGAAATAAGTCCCTTCCGAACAGCCAGGCGGTGTACCGCCATGCTATCAATCAAATGCAAGTTTCGTTGTCTGCATTTCAAAAGAACCGATGGATGGATGAGCCGGACGCATATGTATCTTGGCATCTCTCACCCGACGGCCGATCGGTCCAGGAGAGAGCGGCCCGCTTAGCGGATTTGGACTGGAGACGTGCAGTACAGCTTGCTAGTGCTGCGGTCCGCTGCGGAGAGTCCGCAGATCGCAGTTCTGCATTGGCAATTGCAGTGATGGCTGAAGATATGGCTTCCTCGAATGTCGATGCGTCCAACAAAGCAACAATTGCAACTGTTGCTCCGGGGCTTCCTCGCTTGATTCTCGATAGTTACGAGTTCGCTTGTCTTGTTTGGGATGCAGCCGATAGCAACAGTCTCGCAAATGCACAACTCTTGGCCGTTAAAAATCTGGAACGCTGGGCGACGCCCACGACGATGCCCGGCGCTGTTCGTGACCGGCTGTCTATCGCATGCTCCTCTGGATTTGCTCCGGTGCGTTACGCGGCGGCACAAGCGATGTTGAGCAGTATGTACAGCCAGTCCGGGGATGGCTCTGTTAAGCTGGTGGATACCCATTTTGATGGCCGAAATCGCTTGGAACGAGTTTTGGCAGAAATGCGGAGACTCGAGGGTAGTCCATTGGCTCTGGTTGTTGGCGGTGCCGCAGATCTTCGAACACATACTCGCACTTTTCTAGAAACGTTTGGCTATCGCGTTATGGAATCAGCTTCGGCTTCTCAAACCATGTCCATCATGCGAGACGGCCAACCGATTGAAGCGATTTTCATTGTGTCGAAGGTACTCGAAATGAACCTTGGGGAACTAACCCAGCGGGTGCGAGCAAATCCGTCCACAGCATCCTGTCCAATCGCCATCCTTGCTGCATCCTTGAGCAAGGGCGAACATGAAGTTGCCGCAGCGGACCAACGCGTCGTCTTGGGAAGTGTGCCGCCGGAACAGGAAGGATTCGTCGATCTATTGCGTAGGATTAAAATTGTGACCCAAGCCCCACAGATTGACTCGTCGAGCCGAATTGTTTGGCGTGAGCTTTCAGCTGGATATTGGGCCGAGCGCCAAGGACTTTATGTTTCCGCTCAGCCAAAAGCAGCCTTTGCAACGGCAATCGATACCCCCGTAGGGCAGCTTCAATCGATTCAGCTTGCCATCGACAACTCCATATCACTGCCTCAACGAGAGCAGGCAAGCCAAAATTTTGTGCAATCTGTAAAGCAATTTGGCGTATTGCTGTCTTCCGAGACTGTGAAGGCTCACTACGATGAGTATAACAAGCGAGGTCCTGACGAAATCGAATTACGTCTTTTACTTGGCCGCATACTGGATGCGATCGAGGCAGCAAAGGGAGATAGGCCTTGGGACGAGGTCGCCCGCTAGTAGTGGGTCGAGCGTGTTGACGCCGACTTGCATTTTTGGCGTCAACAACGAGTTAGTACGACATGGCCAGTTTCGGGCTGGAAAACGAAGGCAATTATCGGCACAACAGCAGTGTTCCGCTGCCCGGTGTGATCGGTTCAAGCCCTGCGATGCAGGACGTTTTTCGCGTTACTCGTCGAGTTGCCATGAGCAATGCGTCCGTTCTTTTGCTGGGCGAGACCGGGACCGGCAAAGAGGTGATCGCCAATGCTATCCACCACCTCAGCAATCGAAACGGCGGTCCGTTTGTCAAAGTCAATTGCGGTGCCCTGAGCGAAAGCCTCTTGGAAAGTGAACTGTTCGGCCACGTTCGGGGCGCTTTTACGGGAGCCGTCGGAAATCGCGCCGGACGCTTCGAAACGGCCCACACCGGCACGATCTTTCTAGATGAAATCAACAGCACTTCGCTGCATCTGCAGGTGAAATTGCTCCGGGTTTTGCAGCAACGGGAATTTGAACGCGTCGGCGACACAGAAACGATCACCGTCGACACGCGTGTCATCGCGGCCAGCAACCGCGACTTGGCGGGTGAGATCCGGCAGGAGAAATTCCGCGAAGACTTGTACTGGCGACTCAATGTTGTTCCCATCGAACTGCCACCGTTGCGAAAACGCCGTGAAGACATCCCAGCCCTCATCGCCCATTTCTTGCACCAATACAGCGCCAGCAACGATCGGTATGTCGTCCACATTCAAAAAGAGGCGATGCAGGCTCTGCAAGACTATTATTGGCCTGGAAACGTGCGAGAACTTCAGAATTACATCGAGAGATCTGTTGTGATGGCCGATTCCGATGAATTAACTCTTCACTTGTTACCCAGTTGTGTGACCGGTGCGGCGCAAGCCAGCAATTCAAATGAATCTCGCCCGCTAGATTTCGAATCGCTGGTCAAAGATGTCGTCCAAGAAGGGGTTCGAATTGGTAATCCGGAACAGACCGATTTGCACAGCAAAGTCGTTGACCGTGTGGAAAAGGAACTGATCGCCCAAGTGTTGACGGCGTGCAATTTTGTCCAAACCAAAGCGGCGACACGGTTGGGAATCAATCGAAACACACTGCACAAAAAAATGAAAGACTATAACCTAGAGGGACTCGACTCCGGCGAATAAGCGATCGAGCAACTCCCTTCCTCCAAGGACCATCATGCCTAAGGCCTTCAGTTCTATTCCCGATGCAGTTAGTGCAATTGCTCGCGGTCGGGTAGTTATCGTACTTGACGACGAAGACCGCGAGAACGAAGGGGACTTCGTCTGCGCAGCTCAATGCGTCACGACAGAAACAATTAATTTCATGCTCCAAGGCCGCGGCCAGCTTTGTGCCTCCGTCTTGCCGTCGGTTTGTCATCGGCTCGAACTGAGACCACTAGTAGAGCTAAACACATCGCCATTGACGACTGCATTCATGACCCCGGTCGATCATGCCGGTTGCAAAACAGGTATCACAGCAGGTGAGCGAGCGGAAACAATACGGCGACTTGCAGCCGATTCGAGCACGCCGCTGGACTTCGTAAGGCCTGGCCACGTGTTTCCGCTTGTGGCTAAGGAGGGCGGGGTTCTGCGACGCGCGGGCCATACCGAAGCTGCAGTGGATTTGGCAAGGATGGCTGGTTTGACTCCAGCAGGTGTGCTGTGCGAAATCCTAAATAGCGATGGTGACCGCGCGACCCGCGACGAGCTTATGGAAATAGCGGTCAAGCATGGCCTCGAAATCATCACCGTGGAGCAATTGATTTCGCATCGGCGTATCAACGAAAAGCTCGTGACTCGCGCTGCACAAGCCAAGCTACCGACCCGATATGGTGACTTTGACATCATCGCCTACGGAGTTCAATTCGAATCCCAGGAACCTATCGCTTTGGTCATGGGTAACATTCATGACGAATCGGACCCTGCTCCGTTGGTTCGAATGCATAGCAGTTGCTTTACCGGAGATTTGGTTGCATCGTTGCGATGCGACTGCGGTGACCAATTGCACCAAGCGTTGGAGGCTATCGCGAGTGAAGGACGCGGAGTATTGGTGTACCTGCCGCAAGAAGGACGCGGCATCGGTTTGGCTCAGAAAATTCGAGCCTATGCGTTACAAGAAAAAGGGCTCGACACAGTCGAAGCGAACCACGCATTGGGTTTCAAAGCCGACATGCGTGACTACGGAGTTGGCATCCAGATCTTAAAGGACTTGGGGTTGCGCCGTATCCGACTATTGACGAACAACCCCAAGAAGACAGAAGCCTTTAATCTGCGTGGTTTCGATCTCACCGTAACGGACCAAGTTCCCCTCATTTCCAAAGCCAATGAGCACAATGCATCTTATTTGGCAACCAAGCGAGACAAGATGGGCCACACGCTACCGTAGTAATCGTCCCGAAATAAAATGCGGTTTTGCAAAACGTAGGATGGACTTCCAGTCCGTCTTTTTTCGGACGGACTGGAAGTCCATCAAGCCGCGAATGACAGAAATTATTTCAGGACATCTCGCGCATCCCGCCAATGCTTGCAATCAACGCCCTTCGATAATCTCGCAACAATAAACACTTTTTAGAGTTGTTGCTGAAAGATCGAGGGCTTCTGGATTGTGTCTAAGGTAGATGTTTCGGTACCTTGACTCCCATCGTTGATGTCAAAACGACTCGATGAGGGCGTCACTTTTTTAAAATGGAGATGAGCTATGAAACGGAAATTCGCTGCCAGCGTTGGGATTGGATTCATGTTGGTTTTGGGCACAGCCAGCGGCATTCGCCTGTTTGGTCAGCAAAATGGAAACGGACCTGACCGCCCTAACAACCCAGGCCCCAATTTTCCTGGCCAATCGCCTCCAGGAAGGGGCTCTTTCGAACACGAGGCTCCAAATTTCAATCCATCGCAACAACAAAATTACATGCCACCGCCACAAGGCTATCCGATACCTCCGACACCTCAGTTTGCCAACGGACAACGAATGGAAGTCAATGGACAACGAATGGTCCCACATACCTACACTACGAGAACCCCAGATGGTAGAGAGGTTACGACCACCGTTATGCGACCGGACGAGCAGGTGAATCGGTTGCATGCAAGTCATCAGGTTCTGCGAGATGCGCAAACGAAACTTCGATCGCCGGACGCGACGGATTCCGACAAAAAGGAGGCTCGCGAGTCAATTGCCAAGTACCTTAAGGAAGAGTTTGAGCGAGATCAAAAAATGAGGCGAGAACAGGTCGAAAGACTGGAAGAACAAGTTTCAAAACTGCGCAAGCAACTTGACAAGCGCCAAGAGTCGCAAAGCAAAATCATTGAACTTCGAATGCAGCTGCTGGAAAACGAAGCAGAGGGTCTTGCGTTTCCTGAGTCGTTCAACGATCTCAACGGATTTCCAAACGCCCAACCCTACGGCTACTCTCCCGTCCCATATGCCACTCCACTAAACTCGCCGTTCCCCGCGTACGTGCCCTCATACCCGCCTTTTGGTTTGATTCCTGGTTATCAATCGCAGACTTTCAATAACTATCCTCAACCGCAGACAAATAATCCGCCACCGAATCAGAAGTCAAAGAAGGATCAACCAGGGCCCAATCTCGCAAAGCCAATCGAAAATAAGTCTTAGGGCTACAGATCCAATACCGGGGACGAAAGTCCCCGGTTTTCATGTCCCAAGTTATTCTCCAAGCCCCACAGGGCCAGAGGCACTCCGGCAGGCTCTCCACCGACCCCGTGTCGGTGGAGGCTCGATTCACTTTCATACGCGAGTGAATGCGAAAGACCTTAGCTTGGTAGGCCTTCAATTATGAGTTGCAACACTACTAGTCGGTCGTTCCTCAGACGTTACTTAATCTTGGCTCGACTGCCTCGATGCCGGGATACCAGCAATTTGAACAACGATTGCATGTCGCCCTCGGCACCTAACAATTGATCGATCTGAATGCCATCGACCGACCACTTTGCCAATGCCGCATAAAGCTCAATTGGTTGATGCACAGCAACAATTGCTCGATTCGATTCGTGGTCAATTCTCAAGGACTCGACCCATTCTTCGTTCGCAAGCCGCGCGGCCAATTCTCGGATTTGAGGACTAACAATCGACAGCTCTTGCGGTAAGTCGGCCAGCATACCTCGCAGTTCACCCGCTGTTCCTGACGCCAAGAGTCTGCCGCCATAAATGAGTATGAACGAATCGGTCACTTGCTCGACTTCATGCAACACGTGACTTGCCAGCAACAAGCTTCGACCACGATTCGACCAATCGATTAGAAGTTCTGTCATTTGATGCCGGCCCACCGGGTCCAATCCGTTGAAGGGTTCATCGAGAATCAGCAACTGTGGCTCGGTCGCAATAGCTTGCGCCAGTTTGCACCTCTGCCTCATTCCAAGCGAATAAGTATTGATTGGCCGATTCATAGCCTCCTTGATTCCGACCTGTTCTAGAACTTCACACGCACGAGAATGTGCATCGCGCGGGTTCCAGCCACTCAAGGCCAATAGCTGTTCAACCCAACGCCGCGCCGTCACGCCAGGCAACAGAATATCGCTTGCCGGACACAATCCAACATTCCGAAGCACTCGCGGATTCGCGTAGGGATCTTCACCGAACACTTGCACTGAACCAAGTGTTGGACGCAATGCACCGGTGAGCAATCCGATCAAAGTTGACTTCCCCGCCCCGTTCGGACCAACCAAACCGTAGGCGCCCTTAGGTAAAACAACATTGAGGTCGTTGACCCCAATAACATTTCCATACAGGCGGGTCGCATGGATCAGTTCAATAATCGCGGGAGTGTTTTCCATGGCTAAACCTTTAACATCCTTGCGACACGCCAACGAGCGATTCCGAAACCAACCAAAGTGACCG
>Ga0105046_10016191_pt1 | contig 11455 bp, 5 predicted proteins | sample MAT03_FD_78385 | JGI IMG/M metagenome (GOLD analysis project Ga0105046, IMG submission 78385) | Freshwater microbial communities from Lake Fryxell liftoff mats and glacier meltwater in Antarctica - MAT-03 (megahit assembly) | ecosystem: Environmental > Aquatic > Freshwater > Ice > Liftoff...
CCCGATGCGTTCGGTTCAAGCAACGAGTTCAATGCGAACGCGCCAAGGCTGAACGTGCCTGCGGAGCCAAGGAATTGACGCCGAGTTCGAGACACCAGTTGTGTTTTTTTAATTGGGTTCATTGACGCATCAAGAATTCATCGAGGTTCATAATGACATTGGTGATCACGGTCCAGGCCGCCAATTCAGTGACGTTCGCTCCCGCAGGCGTTGGCCCTAGAGGTTCTGTCGCAAGCTTGGTCGCTGCCTCCGGATCATTCGTTAAGCCTGAATATGTTTCATCAAACAAATCACTCAGGACTTTGAGTTCGTCTTTACTCGGCTCACGCGAAACGCAAAGCTGAAAGGCATAGCTAATCTTGCCTTCCGTGCTGGCCTCCGAAAGATCGCTTGCCAAACGCCTAGCCATCGCTTGATTCGCCTCGATAAAGACCGGGTCGTTCAGCGTAACAAAAGCTTGGAGTGGAGTATTTGTTCGATTGCGACGAATCGTACATGTCTCGCGATTGGGCGCATCAAACGTGGCGAAACTTGCGTAAGGTGAATTTCGTTGAACTTCGGTATAAACACTGCGGCGATGGCGCGACGCACCCTCGCTGGTCTTCCAATCATTACTGTGTCCAAACGCAACGCTAAGACCCATATTCGGAGCCAAAGGACGGACCGGAACTCCACCAACGCCTTCGCTTAATAGTCCGCTGACGAACAACGCTTGATCCCGCAGTTGTTCACCCGTTGGCCGAAATCGAGGACTACGGGCAAGCAACCGATTATCAGGATCCCGTTCATTTAATTCGGCCGTGCTACGAGACTCTTGGCGATAAGCTTGGGTGCTTACGAACTGCTTCAGCAGCCGTTTCACGTCCCAACCGTGTTCCATGAAATCGGCCGCGATCCAGTCCAACAATTCCGGGTGAAACGGCAAGTCGCCTTGCGATCCAAAATCTTCGCTGGTTTGAACAATCCCGACACCAAAAATGCTCTCCCAAAAGCGATTCACGGCAACCCGCGCGGTCAACGGATTTTCGGAACTGGCAATCCATTTTGCGAATCCCAATCGATCTAACCGGCCCGATGATTCGGAAGTAAGAAATGCGGCGGGAACTGCGGGTTGAACTTCGTTACCGAGATCAAGCCAGTTGCCTCGGCGCTGAATCTTGGTGATGCGACGCTCCTTTTCTGACAGTTCACGCATAACAGGAACCGTAACGGGTTTGATCTGTTCGCGTTTCTTCTTAAGGTCGTCAACTCGCTTACTCATGTCTTCGGTCAGCGGCATGACGCTTGTAAGGTCCTTTAGCTGCTCATCGATTTCGGTCCGCAACTGTGTTTCGGCAGGCGATACAATCTCTAGCAACGGAGACTCGTCCTTGCGATCTGAATCTTCGCTTTGGTTGAAAATTGCGAAAACTTGAAAGTACTCTTGCTGAGTGATCGGATCAAACTTGTGCGTATGGCACTGGGCGCAGGCCATCGTCGTCCCCATCCAGACTTCCAATGACGTATTCGTCCGATCGACAACCGCAGCAACGCGGAACTCCTCGTCACTGGTTCCGCCTTCATTCTGTGTCATCGTGTTTCGATGAAACGCAGTCGCAATCAATTGCTCTTCGGTGGGCTCAGGCAACAGGTCACCTGCGAGCTGTTCAATCGTAAACTTATCAAAAGGCAGGTTACGGTTCAGCGCTTGGATTACCCAATCGCGATAACGCCAAATCACTCTTGGTTGATCACTAGGGTAACCTGAACTGTCCGCATATCGAGCTTGATCCAACCAACGACGAGCCCAGTGCTCACCAAAGGCGGGCTTGTTCAGCATCGAATCCACAAATCGCTCGTAGGCTTCCGGTTGAACATCGTTCACGAAGGAATCGACTTCGGGAATGGTCGGCGGAAGGCCAGTGAGATCCAGAGCGACACGTCTGGCGAGCGTTCGACGATTGGCTTGCGGAGCCGGCGTTAACCCCTCTTTCTCAAGTCGAGCGAGAATGAATCTGTCCAGTTCGTTGATCGACCAGGTAGTGTCGTTTACTGCCGGCGGAGTCGACTTCGAGGGAGTAACATAGGACCAATGCTTTTCATAATTCCCGCCTTGGGCGATCCACTTCTCGATCAGCGAGATTTCTTCCTTGCTCAGTCTCTCTCCCTTTCCGGAAGGCGGCATGACCTCTTCGTCATCTTCGGAGACGAGTCGACGATACAATTCGCTGGTTGCAGGTTTACCCGCAACGACGGCAGCGTATCCGCCTCGGTCGGCATGAGCGCCTTGGAGTATATCGAGTCGCAAATCGGCGGCTCGTTCATCTTCATCCGGTCCGTGGCAAGCGATGCACCGACTGGAAAGCAACGGGCGTATCTGTCGATTGAAATCGATTCGATCTTCGGAAAAACCGAATTTCGGTGCGATCGCAAGAACAAGCAACGCGGCAATTCGAACATTTATCACAAACACGACGTCTACCTCTAAACAGATCGCATTGCAGACGCAAAGCCTTCACAATGTAAAACTCTGATATCATAGCACATTCGACAACGATTGCATCATTGCGGGCTCGTCATCAGCCCTTTGACTCACGATTTTTGAGATCGAATGAAGCGATGTTAGGGTCTTGGGAGAAGATCAGGACGCTGTACGGAGCGACGATCACTTTTGCCGATGCCAGCATTCCGTCATATGGCTGCTTGGTTGCGAACACATCGCATGATGGGCAATCGCTGAAGTCTTTGGAGTAGCCGGACCAATCGCTGTTGAATCGCAGCTTCCATGTCCCACCGTGTGGTAACCCGATTTGGTACTCGTCGAATCGATCGATCGAGAAGTTGGCAAGCACAATGACGTCGTCGCCAGGGCCACCGTTAAGGAATCGATGAAACGCGACCACCTTGTTGTGGTGGTTGACATGATGCACGTGCGTGGAATTTCCCGTTAGACCGCGAGTCGAGCCGTCTCGATTGAGTCGTAGTCCAATCAGGTCGGCGTAGAGCCATAGAATGCCTCGAAACGTTTTTCGATTCTGCCAATCAATCTCTTCGGTGTCTTGAAACCAACCGCCTTGAAGGAACTCTTGGCCTTGAAACAACATTGGAATCCCAGCGGCAGTGAATACTAATGCCGCTCCCAGTGTTGATCGCTTCTGCGCGTACCAGTTCGTACTGTCCGATGGGTCGATCTCGGCCGGCACTCTGGCTTTTCCATTGGCCACTTCGTCGTGCGATTCAGTATAGATGACGCGTTGTGTGGATTCGAGATTGTACGAATGTGTCAGCGCTCCATAGATCTTTTCCATGTCACGGCTGTTGTCGTCGGGCTGGGTGATGACATCACGAATCGGATGGACAAACCCGGCATCCCACTGGCTTGCAAAGCCCGCGCCGCCTTCCGAGTCCGGCTTGGTGAGATAAGCATTGTTTTGGAGATCCTCCGCGATCGTGATCTTACCCGGGTGCGATTTCCGAATGTCTCGATTGATCCATTGAACAAGCCCCCAACCGTCGGGGAGCGAGCTACTGGATGCCCCGTCGATCGACCGAATGTAAAGCGTCATGTCGTATCGCAAGCCATCAACACGATACTCGTCCAGCCACATCATCGCGTTATTTCGAATGAATGACCGCACTTCGCCACGTCCATAGTCTGGCCGCGTGTCACCCCAAGGGGTTTTGCTCCGATGATCATTGTAAAAGTAGATTCCACCTTTGTTGTTCTCTGACCAGCCATCGAATTGCCAAAGATCAAGATCGGATGGGCCGAAATGATTGTAGACAACGTCCATGATGACCGCGAAGCCTTCTTGATGGGCTCGTTTGACAAATTGCCTGAACCCATCAGGGCCGCCGTACGCCGTTTCAATGGCATAGATGTGCGCCGGGTTGTAGCCCCACGAAACGTCGCCCGCGAATTCGGCACAGGGCATCAGTTGTATCGCGTTCACACCCAGTCGCTTCAGGTATTCAAGTTTTATGCTAAGGCTGTTGAATGTCCCAATCGAGTCATCGGCTTTTCGATTGAAAGTGCCAACGTGGAGCTCATAGATCACGAGTTCGTTCCAGGCCTGCATCGAAAAATTATCACCTTCCCAATCGAAGTTGGGATCATGAATGACCCCATTCCCAACGGAGTTCGTGACTTGACGAGCGCACGGATCAATTTGTGAGAACTTTCGTTCGCCGTTCGTAACAAGGAACCTGTATTCGTGACCCACGGTTGCCTCGCGGACGTCGACGTACCATTTGCCTTCACCTTCCTTTTCCATTGGATGCGAGGTTTCGGTAAACGAATTGAACGTCCCGATAACGCTGACCGCATCCGCATGCGGTGCCCAGACACGAAAGGCAACACCGGCTTGATGCGTTATCGCCCCCATGCCGGCAACACGACTTCGGGGATGTTCATCAACCGTTGAATTCGACATCGCGCATGCTCTCTCTGAAAATGGGTGTCGCCTCAGTCGATCGGCTGGCACAGTGGTTGGTTGCGGTATGGATTGCCCTAGATCGTTCCTCGGAAAACGCTGAAAAACCACAGGTTGAAGCTTCACAACCAGCCGGACTTTCGAAACCAACGATACAATGCCACGCAGGTTGCCAGCATCACGACAATCGTGACAGGATAGCCGAAAACCCACTCAGTTTCAGGCATGTACTTAAAGTTCATGCCGTATAAGCCAGCGATCATGGTTGGCACCGCAATGATCGCAGCCCAAGCGGCCAGACGTTTCGTATCATCGTTCTGTGAAACCGAAATCAACGCGAGATTGCTTTCTAGTGCCGTATGCGAAAGTTGCTGAAGGCTGTCAATCAAATCAGCGATCAAGACAACGTGGTCGTGAACGTCTTGAAAATAGGGTCTTGAATCCACGGGGATCAGATTCGAACTGGATCTCGTCAAACGAGATGAGACATCAATCAATGGTGTAACCGCTTGTTTTATTCCCAGTAGGTCACGTCGAAGATGGTAGATGCGTTCGGTTACCGAACGGATAAATTTTCCGCTGAAGATCTGGCCTTCAAGCTCGTCAAGTTCGGCTTCGAGAGCGTCCATCACGGGAAAGTACTGGTCAACGATGAAATCCATCAAAGCGTGCAGGACAAATCCCTCACCCTTGGCCAGAAGATTAGGCGTTGATTCGCAGCGTGACCGTAGACCGACGTGCGAATTTAATGACCCGTGGCGTACCGTAATGACATAGCGTTTTCCAAGGAATACATGTGTTTCGCCGAACTCAATCCGATGTTCACCTCCGTCCCCAAGGGCCGCAGTGCGGATGACGATAAACAGCGAATCGTCGTAAACTTCAAGCTTCGGTCGTTGATGTGCGTTCCTCGCATCCTCAATTGCCAAGTCATGCAAACCAAACGCTTGTTGAATGTGAGACAAGATCTGCTCACAAGGCTCGTAAAGTCCCACCCAAAGAAAACGGTCGGAATGGCGCCAAGCATCACCGAGATCTGCAAGCGGTACGTTAGCGACTCGAACCCCGTTGTGATAAGCAGCGGAATTAATAACGCTTTGCTGCGCCGGAGTATTAGCCTGAAATGGCCTATTGAGTGTCAAGAGCTCGCTCCTGGGGCAATCGCGAGTTCGAATTCATCCAACGTGTAGTCGGCGACTTTGACATTGCTTCGACCGAGCGACGCGATGACTTCATAGCACCCGGTGATGTCGGCGATTCTTCGTGCATTGACGTTTGGCCCAAGGACTTCCGCATAAAAAAACATTTCAAGCACAGCATCGGGGACGTCCGTCACATCCAGCGTTGTCAGCCCTAGCGAAACCTTTCCGATGACAGGAGCGATATGACCGCCAATCGCCATCCAAGCTCCGCTCGGAACGGAGTCGGTATGGCTTAGCGTTCGTAGATAGCCGTCTTTATATCCGATGTGCGCAAGCGCCAGTCGAGTACGTTGTTTTGCGGTATATGCGCCGCCGTATCCGATCGTTTCTCCGGCTTCAATCCACTTCACTTGCGAATACTTGACGTAGACTTCGATCATCGGTTCGGTGCCCGAAAGCACGTTTCTAGAATTGGGGGCACCGCCCAAGAGACCAACGCCAATGCGGACGATTTCGAAATTGAAGAATTCATTGGGAAGCAGAATCACGCCGTCGGTACAAGAGAAAGAAACCGGACGCTGGGGAAGCAACGCCAACGCCTGTTTTAGTTTCTCGAGTTGGCGGAATGACATCGAATGATCGTCGCCCTTGACGGTTGCGAGATGGCTCATGAAGAACTTCACGTTCAGTCCCATGGTGATCTGATCAAACCGGCTTGCAAGCTCGGTGGCTTGATCGTAGCCAAGGCCGATTCGGTTCATCCCAGAGTCCAAATGAATCACGGCATCCAGCGTCAATTTGCGATTCCTTGCGACTTCGCTCCAACGAACGATCTGGTCCATGGAGTTTAGACAAGGTGTTAATCGAAACGAGATCAGCGAGTCTTCTTCCGCGACCAGCAAACCTGCCATGACGAAAATCTCTGCATCGTCAAACGCAAGTGATTTCCGGATCGAGATCCCTTCGATGCAGTCCTCGACAAAGAAGTAACGACATCCCGCTTCGTAGAGCATCGGTGCCACTTCGACGGCCCCGATCCCATGTGCATCGGCTTTCAGCACAACCGCGCACTGGGTATTTGTCTTCGCGACGTGCATTTGAAAGATTCGATAGTTTTCGACGGCTTTGGCTAAGTCGCGAATTCGAACGATCGGTCTGACACCGAAGGCCGAACTTGGTATCTCGCGGCAGGCGGGGCCGGCCAGTGGCTCAATCGATTCCAACTCACGCATCTAGGTGCTCCAAAACAACACAATCCGGCAGATATCGCCCGCTACAGCGTGACTGGCAAAGTAGGAATTTATACCGCATTGCTAACTCTGGCGAGGGCAAGCACGGAATCGGATCGTTAGTCTATGATCTAAACGGGGCAACATCGAGTTTACGAGCATTGTAGGAAAGTGGGTTTTGTCGTGATTGAACATCCTTACGGCGTGTGGATCTTGCTGCCGGCAGTGGTCGCGTTTGCGATGGCGATCATGACCAGACGCACGGTACTGTCGTTGATGGTTGGCGTATACGCCGGTGCATTGCTGATGGCGGGTGGCGATCCGTTTGTTGCGATCTATCAAACCTGGGAAACTCATCTTTGGCCGACGCTCATCGATCCAGGCAAGCTTCGTGTTTTTTCATTCACGATACTGATGGGGGCGATGGTTGGCGTCGTTACGATTTCCGGAGGAATGCGATCACTCATCAGTTGTCTGATGCCGGTGGCAAGCAATCGGCGACGGGGCCAGTTGGCGACTTGGTTGATGGGCAACGTGATTTTTTTCGACGATTATGCAAGTATCATTCTGCTGGGGAGCACCTTTCGATCGTTGTGCGACCGACTTCGAATCTCTCGCGCCAAGTTGGCATACATCGTTGATTCAACCGCTGCGCCGACGGCAAGTATTGCCATCGTCTCGACATGGATCGCCGTTGAGATCGATTACATCAGCGATGGGCTTTTAGCGAGCGGAATGGATGGCTCGATGGCTTTCGAGACTTTTGTCTTAAGCATTCCTTATCGATTCTACGTGATCAGTTCACTGTTATTGGTCCCGATCACCGTGATCATGCGTCGAGACTTGGGCTCGATGCACGCCGCCGAAGCAGAATGCATCGCCACGAAGTACGTTGCAGAAGATGAAGTGACGGATTCTACGTCTGCTCTGGATCACTGGTACAGTTGGATTTTTGCCGTCGTTCCTATTCTTGTGCTTTTGATCGCGGTCGTCGTTGGGCTCTATGTGACGGGCCGTCAAGCAGTTGCCGAGGAAACCAGTGGTGTCGTTGCGTTGAATCAGACAAGCTTCGAACGTTTCCGACAGATCATCGGTGCGGCAAGTTCGAGCGTTTCGCTTCAATACGGCGCGATCGTCGGACTAGCCACTGCGATTGGCTTGCCGCTGCTGATGCGAGCGATGTCGTTTGAGCGATTATCGGAAGGTGCTGTGTCGGGAGTCCGAATCGTTTTGCCTGCCGTCGCCGTGCTTTGGACCGCATCGACGCTTTCGAGAATGTCGACCGATCGATCGGTCAACGGTGAAGTCGAAACGACTCCGTTTCAGTTTCAAGATCATCGTTTGTATGCCGCAGAGTATTTGACCGGATTTCTTACAAGCACCCCCGGCGCATCGGATGACAATAGCAACAGCCAGTGGTTCGCGCTGTCGCTGGCGCCGACCGTCGCGTTCTTGTTGGCTTCCTTCGTTGCTTTCTGTACGGGAACGAGCTACGGAACGATGGGGATTCTTTTGCCAATGTTGATTCCGATCGTCTGCGGAATGCTTTCGCTCGATGGTGACGTGTCGCTAAGCGATCCACTTTTACTGGCAACGATCGCAAGCGTGTTGGCCGGAGCCGTATTCGGCGATCATTGCTCTCCGATCTCCGATACGACGATCATGTCGTCCCAGTCATCAGGCTGTGATCATCTCACGCATGTTTGGACCCAGGCCCCGTACGCAACGCTGGCAGCGTCCATCAGTGTTGTGTTGGGCACACTCCCGATCGGCTTTGGAGTTTCAGTTTGGTACCTATTGCCGTTGCAGCTTGTGGGAATGATCGTCTTTACACGACTCTTGGGGCGTAAGACCTCTGAGGCTTGAGACTTGGTTTAACGCAAATCATGAACGGATCGAACGGCAAACTTGAAGTCAGCACGCGCACGGTTGTCCAAAGCTCGATTCCTCCGAAACCAGGTGGCCAAACGATGGTGTTCCCGAAGCGCAAGAGGACAGTCATCGCACCCTAACAACTGACCTTGGTCCACGCTGCGGGTGCCGTGCAGGTGTCGAGTCCATCACCGCCATCCACAACGCCGAGAAGCGTGAAAGCTAAGTCGACCGTAATCAGGTCATCGCCGCCGAGTGCCTTGATTGACACTTCGTCGCTCGCATCGTAGGTGATTGTGTCTTGCTCTAGCACCGTCGATAGACCGCGTGGCTTGCGAATGAAATTGGCACTCGTCGCGCTGACCCGCTGCAAACGCAAATCCTCGGCATCGCTGGTGCCGAGAAATTCAAAGAAGTCGATGCCCGCGCCGCCATTGAGCGTATCGTTGCCGAGTCCGCCGAACAGTTGGTCGTTACCGTTTCCACCATTGAGCACGTCATTGAAATCGCCACCGCGAAGGATGTCATTGCCGTCGTTGCCGTTCATAATGACGGGGCCTGGAAAGCCGATGGCTGACAACACGTTGTTCCCAGCACCCCCATTGAGCGTCGCGCGTTCGATCTCATCGAACACAATCTTGCCACCGGCAGCGCTCAGGAGTCGGACATCATTGATTTGAAAATCGGTGTCGCCGCTGGCCACTAAGCGATCAACGCCCGCGCCACCCTGGAACAGGAAACTGCCACCGGAGATCGGCAAACCAAGGTCCGCATTGTTCACCGTTAGAGTGTCAGCGCCCTTGCCGGTAGACACGGTCAGATTCTTGAGTCGCGCTGCTGCCAAACTGTTGGCCGAAAACGTGAGCGTGTCGTTTGATAATGCCAAGGCCGCATCGTTTGCGCCCAGGTCAATAGTCACCGAAGGGATTCGATCAAAGGTCAGAGGCTTGATCGCCACACCGCCACTAGTTCCGCTGATCCTGGTACCAAGCGCACTCTTGTAACCAGTCGCGGGATCGGCCAGCAGGACATCGGCCGAACCCTGTGTCTCCACCGTCAGCGAGCCAACTCCGGAGAGCATCGCGGATTCAACACCGGTCATCGAGATCGCGTCGCTGTTGATTTCGAAGAGGCTTGCGCCCGCTGCCGTCAATGACGGCTGATAAGATGCAACGTCAACCAAGCGTCCAGCGATGATCAGCAAATCACCACCAGCGGTTCCACCATTAAATCGAATCCCCTGAGGAAGAGAAAACGAACCGCCAAATTGATAATCGATCGTTAGCCGATCGGCTTCATTGTTGGCACCAGTGATTTGTACGCCTAGCAATAGACTCAGCTTACGAACCGCCACGACCTGGTTTTTCAGGACGTCAAAGATTTCAAGATTCGGACCTTTGCGGCGCAGCACGATCTGGTCCGCACCGATGCCAGTCGTCGCGAACGAGAACTGCTGTGAAAGTTTGGAAACAAAGACGTCAGAGGAGCCTGCGCTGGTTAGGTTGAATGTCCCAACGCCAGGATCGAAGTCCGCAGTATCTCGAAAAGACCCCGTCGTGTAGACGTTGCCCAAGGCGTCCAGCGCGATGGCGTTAGCGACATCATTACTCGTCCCGCCCAATGATTTGGCCCACACGAAGTTCCCCGCGCTGTCCAACTTGGAAACAAAACCGTCAGCGGAGCCTGCTCTGCTGCTGAGGCTGAACGTCCCGGCTCCGGGATCGAAATCCGCTGTGCCTTGAAAAAATCCGGTCGTGTAAACGTTGCCGAACGCGTCTGACGCAATGGCATTGCCCTGATCGAAACTTGTCCCGCCGAATGATTTGGCCCAGACGAAGTTCCCCGCGATATCCAACTTGGAAACAAAGACGTCAAAGTTGCCCACGCTGCTGTTGAGGTTGAACGTCTCAGCGCCGGGATCGAAGTCCGCTGAGCCGGAAAAAAACCCGGTTGTATAGACGTTGCCGAGGGCGTCTAACGCGACGGCGCTAGCAAAATCGAAGCTTGTCCCGCCCAATGATTTTGCCCATACGAAGTTCCCGGCGCTGTCCAACTTGGAAACAAACACGTCTGAGCTGCTGGCAAAGCTGTTGAGGTTGAACGTCCCGGCTCCGGGATCGAAGTCCGCTGTGCCTGAAAACTGTCCGGTCGTGTAGGCGTTGCCCAAGGTGTCTACAGCGATGGCTTTAGCATTATCAAAGCCCGTCCCGCCGAATGATTTTGCCCAGACGAAGTTCCCGGCGCTGTCCAACTTGGAAACAAACATGTCAAAGCCGCCTGCGCTAATAATGTTGAATAACCCGACGCCGGGATCGAAGTCCGCCGTGCCGTCAAAGTTCCCGGTTGTGTACACGTTTCCGAAGTCGTCTAACGCGATACCATTAGCAACATCATCGCTCGTCCCGCCGAATGATTTTGCCCACACGAAGTTCCCCGCGCTGTCCAACTTGGACACAAAGACATCATTGCCGCCGCCGCTGGTGAGGATGAACGTCCCGGCTCCGGGATCGAAGTCCATAGTGCCTTGAAAGTAACCGGTAGTATAGACGTTGCCCAAGGCGTCTAAGGCGATGGCATAGCTCTGATCAAAGCCCGGCCCGCCTAGTGATTTTGCCCATACGAAGTTCCCCGCACTATTTAATTTGGAAACGTAGGCGTCTGAGGACCCCGCGCTGGTGAGGTTGAAGGTGCCGGGACCAGGATCGAAGTCCACGGTGCCTTGAAATGACCCGGTCGTATAAACATTTCCAGCACTGTCGGTCGCGATGCCAACGCCAGAGTCATTCGATGGTCCTCCAAA
>Ga0105046_10016198_pt1 | contig 11452 bp, 10 predicted proteins | sample MAT03_FD_78385 | JGI IMG/M metagenome (GOLD analysis project Ga0105046, IMG submission 78385) | Freshwater microbial communities from Lake Fryxell liftoff mats and glacier meltwater in Antarctica - MAT-03 (megahit assembly) | ecosystem: Environmental > Aquatic > Freshwater > Ice > Liftoff...
AAGTCAGGAAGAATTGCACGAACTTTTAGGGAGAGCCAGAGCCAAAAAGGGGATTTTTGAAGGAAATGTGGAAGAGGGTGAGTTTGAAGTAGGGCAAATTGCAGCATATCTTGATAAAATTGAGACCACAGAAAGTATATTAGAAAAGCTGTTGGGAGAATATAAAAAGGCTAAAATGAATTTGGTTTGGCGGATGGATTCTGGTGATTGAAATTGATTAAAATCTCAGGATTAAAGTAATTTGAAAATTTACTATTTGGTATTTAATCCATATTAAAGTAACAATTTTTTTTAAAGCATGTTAAAAATAAATTGGATTTAGGTTCGAAGCAATTGCAATAATTTCCAAACAGGAAAAATGCTTCAGATTTTTTCTGGCTACCGAATCCAAAAACTGCTATTTGCCTTAACTATAAAAATCCATAGTTAAAGCAAATCCATTTCTTTTAACTATGGAAAATCATAGTTAAGTTTGGATGCGAAAAAAAACATCAAATTATGGACATCAAAGACTTTAAGGCAGGTGTGTTCTCCGCTCAATTTCAATACAAAAGCTTTTTGCCAGAAGTGATTAATTTGGAGTGGGTTGTAAGTGATCCATCTGTCAATATTTTGCTCGAAGATGCCAATTTAAAACTGGGGGCATTAGATGCATTTTCCATTATTGTGCCAAACGTAGATGTGTTTATTCAAATGCACGTTGTAAAAGAGGCTACCAAAAGTAGCAGGATTGAAGGAACTCAAACCCATTTAGAGGAAGCTGTGCAGAAATTGGCAAATATCGATCCTGAAAAACGAGATGATTGGCAGGAAGTCCAGAATTATATGAAGGCAATGTCCTTTGCCATTACCGAGTTAGAAAGGTTGCCGCTGTCAAGTCGTTTGTTTTGCAATACACATAAGCTTATTCTGAACAGTGTTCGAGGCCAGCAAAAGCAACCCGGCGAATTTCGGCGAAGTCAAAACTGGATCGGAGGTAGCTCAATTAAAGACGCCATTTTTGTTCCACCAATTCATGAGGAAGTTAATCGGCTTATGGGCGATCTGGAAAATTTCATAAATAATAATACCATTCAAGTTCCCCATTTAATACGTATAGCAATAGCCCATTATCAGTTCGAAACCATTCACCCCTTTTTGGATGGAAATGGAAGGCTAGGTAGGCTTTTGATAACACTATATTTAGTAAGCAATAGTCTGCTCCACAAGCCAACACTTTATCTATCTGACTTTTTTGAAAAGCATAAGGAACTATATTATGACAATCTTATGGGGACAAGGATAAAAAACGACCTCACCCAATGGATCAAGTTTTTTTTAGTTGCAGTAGCAGAAACGGCCAGCCAGGGATGCCAAACTTTTAAAGACATTTTGACTCTTCGAGAACACATTGAAGGACTCATTATGACCCTTGGAAAAAAGACAGCACTATCCAAAGATTTACTTAATTATCTGTACAAGTCGCCAATTATTTCGGTTCAGGACGTAATAGATGATTTAGGTGTATCCAAACCAACAGCCAATGCCATTATCAGGAACTTTCAAAAGTTGGATATTTTATATGAACAGACAGGTTTTAAGCGAAATCGGATTTTTGTCTTTGAACAATACCTCAATTTATTCAAACGATAAGCGAATACATGGGGAGCTTTAATTTGGTTTAATCTCGCTATATTTCCAAAAACCAAAGTAAACTTTGAAAATATTTGCAAATTTTGAATGCAAATTTTCTGCAAATTTTGGTTTTGAGGATTTGTGTGAAGTTAGCAGAAAGAGAAAATAAAAGGATTTCTTAAAACATCCAAACTTTTCTCTGAAACTCTTTTGAAAAGTACGAAAATAATATTTACTTTGCAACCCGAAAAAAAGAAAGAAGAATGTATCTGACCGTAGAAGTTAAAAAGCAGATTTTCAAGGATAAAGGATTTAATAAGTCTGACGCAGATACTGGTTCGCCAGAGTCGCAGATTGCTTTGTTCACACACAGAATCAATCACTTGACTGGGCATTTAAAAATAAATGCAAAAGACTACAACACAAAATTAAGTTTGTTGAAGTTAGTTGGTAAGCGACGACGATTTTTGAGCTACTTACAAAAAGTAGATCTTAATCGTTACAGAAGCATTATCGCTGAACTGAACATCAGAAAATAATTCAGTTTTAAAAGCACACAGAAGAGGGAGTCGAAACACGGTTCCCTCTTTTTTTAATTATTCCTTGACCAATAAGATTTTACTATGAAACCGACTCCAATTATACAGACCATTCCACTTAGAGATGGTCGGGAGATAACTTTAGAAACCGGCGTTTTGGCTAAACAAGCCAATGGATCGGTAGTGTTGCGTATGGGTAAAACCATGCTTTTGGCCACTGTAGTTGCCAATAAAAACCACAAAGAAGGCACAGACTTTTTGCCGCTTTCAGTTGATTATCAGGAAAAATTTGCTTCCAATGGTAAAATTCCAGGTGGTTTTTTGAAAAGAGAAGGCCGCCTTTCTGATTATGAAATTTTAGTTTCTCGTTTGGTAGATAGGGCTTTACGACCAATTTTTCCAAGCGATTTCCATGCTGATGTGCAGGTAGCGGTTACTATGATTTCTGCCGATTTTGAATCTATGCCAGATGCACTGGCTGGTTTAGCTGCCTCAGCTGCTATTATGGTTTCTGACATTCCTTTTAATGGACCAATTTCAGAGGTTCGGGTTATTAGAAAAAATGGAAAGCTTATTGTTAATCCAACTTCAACTGAAATTGTAGATTGTGATATTGAACTCATAGTAGCCGGAACTTCCAAAGATATTTTGATGGTAGAAGGCGAAATGAACGAAGTAAGCGAGGATGAAATGCTGGAAGCCATCAAATTTGGACATGAAGAAGTAAAAGTTCAGTGTTTGGCGCAAATTGAGTTTATGAAAAAGGCAGGCAAAGAAGAAAAATTTGCTTACAAACACGAAACACATGATCTGGAGCTAAAAGAAAGCATTTCAAAATTATTATACGATCAGGTTTATGCAGTAGCTAAATCTGGAACAGCCAATAAAAACGAGCGAAAAGTCCTTTTTGGTGCTATTAAAGAAGCATACATTGCTACATTAGAGCCTGATTATGCCAAAGAAAAATCCAGTCTTATTTCTCATTATTACCATGATGTGGAAAAAGATGCAATGCGAAATGCGGTTATGGATGAGCGAATCCGTCTGGATGGCAGGAAACTTGACGAAATCAGGCCGATCTGGTCCGAAGTTGATTATTTGCCTTCTGCCCATGGTTCTGCAATATTCTCCCGAGGCGAAACGCAGTCGCTTACAACCGTAACCTTAGGAACAAAACTGGATGAGCAAATGATAGACTCAGCCATGCGTCAAGGTTATAACAAGTTTATGTTGCATTATAACTTCCCTGGTTTTTCAACTGGAGAAGTAAAGCCAAACAGGGGTGTTGGTCGTAGAGAAGTAGGACATGGAAATCTTGCCTTAAGAGGTTTGAAAAAGGTTTTGCCTCCTCAGGCCGAAAATCCATATACAATCCGTATTGTTTCTGATATTTTAGAATCAAATGGTTCTTCGTCAATGGCTACCGTTTGTGCAGGAAGTCTTGCCTTGATGGATGCGGGCATGAAAATTTCAGGCCCGGTTTCTGGAATTGCAATGGGCTTGATAACGGATACAAAAACAGGTAGATATGCTGTGCTTTCTGATATTCTTGGTGATGAAGATCATCTTGGAGATATGGACTTTAAAGTTACAGGTACTGCCAAAGGTATTACAGCAACACAAATGGACCTGAAAGTAGATGGTCTTAAATATGAAATCGTAAAAGAAGCTTTGGAGCAAGCAAGAAGAGGCCGACTTCACATTTTGGGCGAAATGTCCAAAACTCTTGATGCGCCAAAACCTGACTTGAAACCATCTGCACCAAGAGTAGTTGCCATAAGAATCGAAAGGGAAATGATAGGCGCAGTGATTGGGCCAGGCGGCAAAGTTGTTCAGGAAATTCAACGTCAAACAGGTGCCACCATCAACATTGAAGAAATACCGGAAGGAGGTTTAGTGTCTATCTTCGCTGTGAATAAAGATGTGTTGGATGCCGCTGTAAGATGGGTTAGCGGAATTGTTGCAGTTCCGACTCCTGGAGACGTTTATACCGGAAAAGTAAAATCAATACAGCCATTTGGTGCTTTTGTAGAATTTATGCCTGGAAAAGAAGGCCTTTTACACATCTCTGAAATCAAATGGGAGCGACTTCCAGACATGGAAGGTGTGCTTGAAATTGGTGAAGAAATTCAGGTAAAACTGATTGAAGTTGATAAAAAGAGCGGTAAGTATAGACTTTCAAGGAAAGTACTTCTGCCTAGAGAGCCACGACCGGCTCAGGAAAATGCAAATGCTTAAAAATAATAACCCCTTTAATCAGGGGTTTTTTTATGGCTGAAAGTAAATTTGATCTTACAATCAAAAAAATTCTAAACGCCAAATTTTAACTTATACCACTCAAAAACAGCTCGTTGTAGTTCCAGGTAACCAGAATAATTTTTGGGGTTAAAAACAGGTCCAGCTTCAGTAGTTATTAAACCTGGGCGCAGAATCATAGGTTTTGTGCCTGCCAGACAGTGGCGGCTATTCCTCACCAAAACTGGAACAATAGGCACCCCAAGATCGAAACTCAACCGGAATGCACCTGGCTCAAATGGTTGAATCATTTCTAAGGATTTATTGGTTTTACCTTCTGGAAATATGAGCAAAGAACCGCCGTTGCTGATGTAACTATTCATATCAGCCATTGCCTTTTGGCGGCTAGCTGTACTTTTCCGTTCCACTGGTAGGGTTATCCACTTGCAGAGGTGCCCGAAAACAGGAGCTTTGGTTAGCGACATTTTGGCTAAAGGCATGGCAAATCGCTTAAGCATCAAATATAAAGCTGGTGTGTCGAGCAATGAATTATGATTGCAAACAATGATAATAGGACCTTCCGGCCAATTTTCCTGTGCTTTCCGACTGCCTTTGTGGTAAAACCATATTCCAAAAGTATAAAATGAGGATGCCCAGAATTTCATGCAAAGCAACTTTATCCATTCTGAAACACTTTGTGGTAATAAAATGTGTGAAAGGCCAACGATGGGAAAAACCAAAAGCATGGCAAGACCAAAAATGAAAAAACCCGTATAAAGATAAATGAGCTCAAAGACCCTTTTAATGCTCATTTATTTTAAAAAGTAGGAAGTTTCAAAGTGAAAGAAAATTAAAGTGTAGATTATCAAATGATTAACAAAAAGATTGACTACAAAAGTAGAAAGAGCTTATAAATTTCCTACTTTTGCACCGGCAGTCTGGTACGACCAGCTCCCTTTGACTCCCCCAGGGCAGGAATGCAGCAAGGGTAATTGGTTGAGCGGTGCGATATTAGCCTGCCTTTTTTTATGCCCTTTTTTTAATTCAGGCTAAGCCAAAATAAGTTTCATCCCGATCACATTCCAACCATCTTCCTAATATATTTTCCAACTATATCAAATTCAAGGTTGACAGAATATCCTTCCTTTAATTGATGAAAATTTGTGTGCTCATAAGTGTATGGAATAATGGCAACCGCAAAACTAATATCACCAGAATCTACTACGGTTAGGCTAACACCATTTACACAAATTGAGCCCTTTTCTACCGTAATCTGTTTAATATCAGAATTGTATTCAAAGAAATAACGCCAGGAACCATTTTCTTCTACTACCTTTTTGCAAATCCCAATTCCATCGACATGACCTTGTACAATATGGCCATCGAAACGACCATTTACTGGCAGGCAACGCTCCAGATTAACTTTTGTTCCTTTTTGCCATTGTCCAAGATTGGTTTTTTTCAATGTTTCGGTAATGGCTGTCACCCAATGTCCGTTTTCATCCAATTTGGTAACGGTGAGGCAAACACCATCATGGCTTACACTTTGGTCTATCTTTAATTCGTGACTGACCGGGCTGGCAATAAAAAAATGGATATTGCCCTTTTCACTTTGAATATCAAGCACTTCGCCCGAAGATTCTATGATTCCTGTAAACATAATTTTTCGAACAATTGAATGGTTTCTTTGGCTTCATTTACATCATGGACTCTTAGAATGTGCGCTCCCTGCATCAGGGCAGCCATATTCAATGCAGTAGTGCCATTTAGCGATTCCGCAGTTGTTTTATGAATGGTTTTGGCAATCATTGATTTTCGGGAGATACCTACCAGAATTGGACAATTGAGTATTTCCATATCGCCCAACTTTCTAAATAATTCAAAATTCTGATTCACATTTTTGCTAAATCCAAAACCAGGATCTATGATAATATCTACAATTCCAGCTATTCTGCCTTTCACAATCTGTGTTTGCAATTCCTTAATTATTTCAACCGATATATCCTGATAATCATTGGTTTGATGCATGGATTCAAAACTTCCTCTGTTGTGCATCAATATATATGGCACTTTTTCTGCACCAACTGTCGCCATCATTTCAGGATCAAATTTCCCACCGCTTATGTCATTTATCAATGCCGCTCCGCTTTCGATTGCTGCTTTGGCTATTTTACTTCTGAAGGTATCAATAGAAAAAACGGTTTTAGGGAAAATAGATACCAACTTTTCAAGAATTGGAATTAAGCGATCCATTTCTTCCGATTCAGAAATTTCTTTTGCACCAGGTCTGGAAGAAACTGCGCCAAGATCCAATAAATCAGCGCCTTCGGATACCATTATTTCAACCTTGCTCACAATTTTATCTATTTCCTGAGCTCTGCTTTCTGCAAAAAAAGAATCCGGTGTCAGATTAATTATACCCATAAGCTTGGGTCTGGAAAGATCTAAAAGACTATTGCCAATCCGGATTTGGATCGGCTTAGGCAAACGGAATTGCGGCCTTTGAAAAATAAAATCAGGCATCCAGGAAAACAGGAGCTAAAGGCTGAAATTCAGGATGTTCGATAGCCGGGTAAACTGGAAAGCCTGGACTTGATTTTGCCATTGGGCTGGAAAATACATTCACACCGACCATTTGAATTTCTTTAGTGGCAAACTTATTTTTGAGCACTTCTGCACTTTTCTGGATTTCAGTTTGCAGCATATTATTCTTCACCATGTTTTCAAAACCCGTTTCGTTCCATTCTGAAAACAATTTCCATGCGGCTTCAGCAAGTTTATGGGTAAGCATTTCTAATATGTATGCACCCGAAGCTGGGTCGAAATGGGTTAGCAAATTAGATTCTTCAAAAGCCAACAAAGGAATATTAACCGCTAAGCGATTGGCATCCAGGGTTTTTTCTTTTTCAAAAGTATGTGGATAAACTAAAATCTGATCGGCACCACCTAATACAGATGACATTACTTCTGAACTGTGCCGAAGCAAGTTCAGTTCTGAATCTGTTTTGCTCCAATATAACTTTGATGTTTCAGTTCGTATGTTTCCAGCCTTTACTTCAAGTGTGTTTACTTCACAAAAATTGATATATAAAAGCCTCATTGCCCGAATTTTAGCAAGTTCAAGCCAAAACAAAGGTCCTATTCCCAAATGAATAACTGCTGAATTGGTCCATTGCATATTGCCATGCATAACTTGTCTGTAATGTTCGGCAGCAAGTAAAGCCGTAGCCATTTCCTGAACTGCTGAACCACCAGCATTGTGTATATCCGATGCATGGATATGGACAGTACATTTTTCCAAATCACTGCCTTTAAATGATTTCCACTTTCCAGTTAAAAGTCCGTCCATCAAAGGGTCTGCTTCGGCGTTAACTGAAAGATTTAAAATTTCAGAATCTGGAAACCGTGTTGAAACCGGTAAATCTGCCGAATGCTTTAAATTTGAACCCGAAACCCAGGCTTGAAAATTATAGGCTTCAGCTATTGTGAATTGCTCCTGGTTTTCGTCTTGAAATGGATCTGCAAATGCAAGTATATCAGGTCTTTCTTTATTTCGATGCTCAGCCCACCGCTTGTGAAAACTTTGCAGATAGCCAAGGTTTTCTTTTTCAAATATTGTGGCATCATACACTGGATCCAGGCTAAAAAACTCTGAAACCTGCCATTGAAGACTTTCGAAAGTGTGAGGCGCTTTTAATTCCTTTTTTACTCGATCAGCCCATTGTTGTAAATCAACTTCTGGAAATTCTTGTATCTGGCTCATGATTTTGATGCGTTAACGGGCGCAATTAAACCAAAACTGCTTTGGTTTGGAAACTGACCTGCTCATAAAAGGCTTCGTAAAGAGGCAATATTTTATGAATGTCAAATTCTTTGGCTCTAGCCAAAGCCGCCGATTTAAATCTTGGTAAATTTTCTGCTTTTAAAATAAACATAGCATTCCTGGCCATGTCTTCAATATCACCCACATTGCTCATAAATCCGCATTCTCCCTGGATTATTAACTCTGGCAAACCTCCTGTATTACTGGAAATTACAGGAACCTCGCAAGCCATTGCTTCTAATGCGGCAAGGCCAAAACTTTCCTTTTCAGAAGGCATTACAAACAGATCACAAACGGAAAGTAATTCTTCAACCGCATCCAGTTTGCCCAAAAACCGAATGTCATCACAAAGTCCAAGTTCCCTGCAAAGTGATTCCATTTTTGGTCTTTCGGGCCCATCACCTACCAACAAAAGTTTGGCTGCAATTTGTTTTCGCACAAGACTAAACATACCAATTACATCTTCTATCCGTTTCACTTTTCGGAAGTTAGAGGTGTGAACAAGTAGCTTTTCCTCGTTTGGGCAAATGGCAAGTTTAAAATGTTCCTTTGGTTGTTTTCGAAATCTGGAAAGATCTATAAAGTTGGGGATCACTTCAATATGCCTTGTAATGTTAAATGTTTCATACGTTTCCTTTGCCAGATCTGCCGAAACTGCAGTAACTCCATCTGACTGATTTATACTGAAGGTAACCACAGGTTCATAGCTGGAATCTTTGCCTACAAGGGTAATATCGGTTCCGTGCAAAGTTGTAATTACCGGAATAGAAATACCTTGAGAGGCAAGAATTTGCTTGGCCATAAAAGCAGCCGAAGCATGTGGAATGGCATAATGTACATGGAGTAAATCCAATTTCTCATACTTGACAACATCCACCATTTTACTGGCAAGTGCTGTTTCATAAGGCGGATATTCAAAAAGTGGATAATGCTGAAATCTAACTTCGTGAAAAAATACATTTTCATTCAGAAAATCAAGGCGTTGAGGCTGATTATAAGTTATAAAATGAACCTGATGTCCTTTGGCTGCCAATCCCTTACCCAGCTCTGTCGCTACTACGCCCGAACCTCCAAAAGTGGGGTAGCAAACAATTCCGATCCGCATTTTTATTATTTAGAAAATAATTTGGTTCTTAAAAACCCTTTGCCTTTTTCGTCTTCTTCCAAATTACTTAACTGGATATTTAAAGCCTTGGTGGAGATGACGATTTCGTAAACAGAAATAATCAAAGACCCTGCCAAAAGTAAAAGACCTAAACCAAAAACCCATTTTGCTGCTATTTGTTGTTGAAAATAGATAAGTGCCATGCATAGCACACATGAAAGCAAACTTAAAACGCCAAGTATCTGCATGTCTCGGATCAATCTAAGTCTGTGTTTTAAGTTTCGGATCTGACTGAGCATCAAGGCCGTATGTTCCTTTTCATATTCCCTATATAGATTTCTGATTAGCGTGCTAATGGCTAGAAACCGGTTTGTGTAAGCCAACATGATTAATGTGAGGGCAGGAAAAAGTAAAGCAGGTGTGTTGAGGGTGAGTTCCAATTAAAATGGATTAGCGAGGTGCAAAATTAACTTTTAAATGAAGATATTGAATTTATTGAATCAATATAATTTGGAAGAAATTTAAAATGGTTTTTCGTGCAGTAAATTTTCCGCTTATAAAAAGTGTAATTTTGTGTCATGAGATTTGTAGATGTTACAAACGATGTTGCCTTCAGAAAAATTTTCGGAAACGAAAATAAGAAATTGGCATTGATCTCATTCCTAAATGCTATTTTAGGTTTGGAAGGGAAAAATAGGGTCGAAGACGTATTTATAAAGTCGCCCAATCAATTGCCTCAATTAAGTGGCGGAAAGGCTACCATTGTAGATGTGAAAGCTACAGATCAAATGGGTAATTCGTTTATTGTAGAAATGCAAATAGCTGAGGTTAAAGATTTTGACAAGCGAGTTTTATATTATGCATCTCAAAGCTACACTGATCAAATTGAGAGGGGCGATGATTATGAAAAATTAAAGCCGACCTTTTTTATTGGAATTTTAGATTTTAATATTACTAAAAATCCTAATTATTTAAGTCGCCATAAAATACTAGACATTCAAACTGGAGAGCATGTTATTCAAAATGTGGAGTTCACCTTTTTGGAGCTAATCAAATTTAATAAAACGGCTACGGAACTTGAAAATATTGTAGATCAATGGATGTTTTTCTTAAAAAATGCTGAGAATTTGAATATTATTCCTGATACAATTACAGATGATGGAATAAAGTCGGCATTCGAAATGGCTGAAAGATATAACTGGACAAAAGATGAATTGAATGAGTATAATAAAATTTACATCAGACAGCGAGATGAAATAGGCCGAATTGAACTCGCTGTTGAGAGAGGTACATCAAAAGGGTTAGCAAAAGGGTTAGAAGAAGGGCAAAAGATTGGGCAAGAAATTGGTGAAAAACTAGGAGAAGAAAGAGGCGAAAAATTGGGCGAAGCCAAGGGCGAGAAGAAAACCAGAGAAAAGTTCATCGTTTCGGGATTTAATGAAGGTTTATCCATAGACTTACTTGCTAAAATGGCGCAAATCAGTTTGGAGGAAGTGGAAACAATTTTGAAAAAAAATAATTTGCTTTAATTTTTATAGGATTATTTTTCATTATTCAAGCTTTGTTTATAATCGAAATAATTCCCTATACGCTTCATTTTCAATTTGATGCAGGTACAAGCCGTGGAATTTTAAAAGAAAAAAAAACATGGTTTATTCGTTTGAAGCATGCTGATTTTCCAGACAGGATTGGCTGGGGTGAAGCTGGACTTTTACCAGGTTTAAGTCCTGAAAATGCAGAAACCTTTGAAGCTGATTTAAAAGAGTTGGCTTCTTTTTTGATTCCAAAGCTCCAAACTAATATCAGAATCTGGGAAAATATCAGTTCGGTTTGGATGGAAGGTTGGTTTGGAAAATGGTTGCCCTCTGCCTGGTTTGCTTTTGAAACTGCCTGGCTGGATTGGGCAAATGGCGGTAACAGGTTGATTTGTGATCCTGTTTTTTGGGCCAGTGAGTGGAAAGTTCCAATAAACGGTTTGGTGTGGATGAATCCAATAAAAACGATGGAGCAACAAGCCGATGAAAAAAGAAACGAAGGTTTTAATACGATTAAATTAAAAATTGGTGCCCTGGATTGGATTCAGGAACTGGAAATGGTTGCAAAAATCAGAACTGAAATGTCCTCTGCTGAAATCAA
>Ga0105046_10016199_pt1 | contig 11452 bp, 12 predicted proteins | sample MAT03_FD_78385 | JGI IMG/M metagenome (GOLD analysis project Ga0105046, IMG submission 78385) | Freshwater microbial communities from Lake Fryxell liftoff mats and glacier meltwater in Antarctica - MAT-03 (megahit assembly) | ecosystem: Environmental > Aquatic > Freshwater > Ice > Liftoff...
CGTTTTTCGAATTTGCTCTTCGATCTCCGCGAACAATTTATCACTGAGGACCAGATCCACTTGGTCCGAGAACAAATGGTCGGTCAACTTCGCCATCGAACCGCCGATCAGGAGGCTGATGTAAACGTTGCAGTCAACGATCACCCGCAGCGGCATCACGGCGATATCGGGTGGCCACTCGCTTGCGTACTTCTTTGGAGACCTTAAGGATCTCCGCATCACGCACCGGCTTCTTCGGCCTTATCACAGCGAAGAGTTCGCGTAGGCGCTTTCTAGCAAGGTCCTTGTCCAGTTTGCGTGCCAGTTTCACTTGCTCATCCGGTGGGAGTTGAGCGGCAAGGTCCTCGATCTGTTCGTAGGTGAAATTGAGGCTAGGGCCTTTGGTAAATAACATTGGGCGTTGAATTGACCCAAATATACGACCCCTTCCTTCTCAGAATATCCATTTTCAACCCACGCAGGGTGAACCTTCCTAATAAACAAACCTCGGCCGGTTCCGCAATACTGCGGAATGTCGCGCTCTAGCGACGACCCTTTTATGTTTGCCGAAGTGAGGACTACAGCGCACTTCGTCCACGCCTATTTCCAAGGCAGAACGCGGGTTCTACAAACCAAGTAGTCCCCAACGGACCCTAGCTAACCGATTGCACCTGTACCTTCTTCTCAAGCCCCTTTACACCCGCGGCAATGAGGGCCTCGCGTCCAGCTTCGTAGGTGCCGAAGTACACATCCCAGTAGTGGACTGGGTCGCACCAAGGGCGCACGGCCAGCTCCACGCCTTCAATGTTCAGCTTGCCGATCGTGACGGAGGGGGCAGGATCGTTCAACACCAATGGGTTTGCCACCATGGAGGCTATCAAAGCTTCCCGTGCTTTTGTAATGGACGTATCCCCGCTTACGCCGAAGGTGAGATACACGCGCAGATGGCCATGCGCACTGAAGTTGATGATGTTCCCGTTCGCCATGGCGCCATTGGGAATGATGGCCGTCTTGCTTTCCGGTGTTAGCAAAATGGTAGTGAAGATCTGGATCTGCTTTACGTTGCACACCTTGTGCTTCGATGAGGTCGCCCACTTTGTAGGGTTTGAAGAGCAGGATAAGGGTGCCGCCAGCAAAATTCGCGAGGGTCCCTTGCAGTGCCAAACCTATTGCCAGACCCGCGGCTCCGACAATGGGGATGAAACTGGTGGTCTCCACACCCATCATCTGGATGGCGGTAATGAAGAGCAGGATCTTCAACGAGATCGTAACCAGACTGTGCAGGAACCGCTTCAGCGTTGGCTCAACACTGCGTCGGTCCAATACCTTTCCGAGCAGACCGCCCAGCATGCGTATGAGCATGCCGCCCACCCAAAGGACAACAAGTGCCATCAGCACCTTGGGCGCGTATCTACAAGGAGGCTCATAGCCCTTGTTGGTCTTGGTGGTTTGGATTTGGGACACAAGGTCGTCGAAAAGTCACCTTGGTGGTATTCGAGAATTCGCGAAAGGGTGCTTCGGTGTTAAGTACTGCACCCCACTACGCGAACAGTGATCGATCCAACCCACTTTGGCGGATGATGGACATCAGCGTACCGATCCAGATCTCTTTGTGATCGTGGACAGGTACTGTGATCGTTGAACCATTCAATTGCTTCTGCATGACGATGTGGCTACCACGTTGACGAACTTGAACAAATCCATGGACCCCAAGGATCGCACATACCTGCTTGCCTGAAAGGGTGCGCATCAAACGGCGATCTTCACTCGGGTCACAAGGACCTCGTCGTGCAGTCGGTCACGTAATTCGGAGGCGGACGCGGTTTCAAAGAAGAGTTCAAGGGCCTCGATCAAATTTGCTCGCGCTTCTTCAATGGTATCGCCTTGGCTGGCAATATCCACCTCGGGGCAAAGCGCCACGTACCCGTCATTCTCGCGTTCGATAATGGCGGTGAGCTCTCTGGTGGTTTTCATGGTCGAGTTGCCCAAAGATAAGTTGATAAGGTAAGTATTGCGCATTTACAGGGCTAGATCCAACATTCCATTTGATTCGACTCCGCGCTGAGGTCAAACAACGTGTTGGGGCTTTACAACGGTTGGTAGTTCCTAGGTGCCCGTATCATTCCGAGCCACCCACCCTTACCTTTATCACTACCCTACGCCATTGTGGCCAATGAGGGGAGCACTACATGAAGAATGAGCTATGGACGCTAGGGCATTCGGTGCATCCGTTCGATGAATTCATCACGTGGCTCAAGAAATTCCAGATCGAGTTGATCGCCGATGTGCGGAGTTTTCCGGGATCTCGACGGGTGCCGTGGACCAATAAGGAGGTACTTGAGGGAGAGCTTGCCAATGTCGGTATTGACTATGTCCACATCCGCTCCTTGGGAGGGCGACGTAAGGTGCTGAAGGACTCTGAGAATACGATCTGGAGGCATCCTGCATTCCGCGGTTATGCGGACTACATGATGAACGATCCGGAATTCGAGGTGGGCTTGGAGGAATTGAAGGCGATAGCTTTAAAGCAGCGCACCTGTCTGATGTGCAGTGAGGTGCTGTGGTGGCGTTGCCATCGCTCCATGATCTCCGATCGGCTGAAGGCCGACGGTTGGCTGGTACACCACATCATGGGGCTGGGCAAAGAGGAAGACCACCCCTACACGGAACCAGCAAGGCTATTGAAAGGCAAGCTCATTTATGGAGCAGTGGACTTGGAAGTGCCGTTTGCCAGAAAGGGCACCAAGGGACCTGCGAAAACTGGAAAGCTATGAACGTGCGATCGTGTGGTCCAAGGGTGTGGTCGAACGAACGGTTAGTGATCGAACGGTTCCCAGGTTTAGAGCGTCAGCAGAAAACTCTTCGGGGAAAGCACCCTTATCTGTGATCGCTTGAAGCCCTTGACATCGCGTGTGATGATGAGGTCAGCTTGGGCTTGCATGGCAGCGAAATATTGAATGGCATCTTCGAAGTCTTCGAATGAAGATGTGATAGCCTGCTCGATGCACGCGCTATCCACCGGCGCGATGGTGACCAGTACCTTCAGCGTCTGGATAGCCTCCAGAGCGGTCTGCCGACTGTTACCCCGACGGAGGAGGTAATGTATGGTGGCGAAGCTCAAAGAGGGCATGAGCAGTTCCACCTCCTTATTCCTTCCAGCCTCGAAGATCAGGCGAGCATCGTTGGCGAACGGCTCGCGCATGGCCAGCATGTCGAGCGCCACGTTCGTATCCACGAAGACCTGCCTCATACGCCGTATTTCTTGGCGAGGTAGTCCCCATACTCCTTCTTGACATCGAAGGCCTTTGGCAGCTTGATGATCCCAGAGAGCCGTTCCACCTCCGCCGAAAGCTTCCCGCTTTTGCCACTGGTCTTTTTCCCCTTTCGAGGCTCACTCCATAAAGTGCGCAGCAACTGTTCGATCAATTGACTTAGGCTCGTATCGTGTTCCGCCGCGTATTCCTTGGCTTCGTTGATCGTGCCTTTATCCAGTGAAAGGGTAAGCTTGGCTTTCATACGTACAAAGTTAGTCCAGTTCGTACGTATTGCTTGCCTTCGGGTTACTTCCGAACCGCCCTTGGCCAGCAAGATCACCAGCACCGCACCCACAGTAGCGCAAATGATCCGGCCGATGATGATGGTGGTGTCCAAGCCCAAAGCCGAAGACCAAGTTGCCCACGAAACCACCGACCAACCCGAGCAGGATATTGATCAACACGCCATAGCCGCTGCCCTTCATGAATTGGCCAGCGAGCCAACCTGTAACGCCTCCGATGATCAAGCTCCAAATGATGCCCATAAGTTCAGATCTAACAGGTTCTACGAGGTACCTCAACGAAAAAGGCCCTCACCGTGGGGTGAAGGCCTTTTGGAAAAATGCTGAACGAACTTACTTGGCGGCAGCTGGCTCCTTCTTCTTGGCCACCACTTGCCGCTTTTCGGTGATACGTGCGCTCTTACCGCGCAAGCCGCGCAGGTAGAATATACGGGCACGGTTCACCTGACCACGTTTGTTCACGTCGATCTTGTCGATGAACGGCGAGGCCACCGGGAAGATTCGCTCCACACCGATGTTGTTGCTGATCTTACGCACGGTGAAAGTGGCGGTGATGCCGCTTCCTTTCCGTTGGATCACCACACCTTGGAATTGCTGGACACGCTCCTTGGCGCCTTCCACGATCTTGTAATGTACTGTCACGGTATCACCTGCTTTGAATGCCGGTAGGGCCTTCATGGGTGCATATTCCATCTCTAGCTGTCTGATCCTGTCCATGGCCTTGCTTGTTGTGGGGTGCCCAGCGCCTACGAACAATCGCAGGATTCGATACCCGGTGGATTTGGGGCCGCAAAGCTAGTGAAAGTTTGGTTGAAAGACGAAGGCGCGTTGAAGTGGTTGAGGGGTTGGGGGAGTTGAGGGTTGAAATGCCGTCAAGCTGGAACAGGCAACTGACAGTCGGCAATTGGCAAAGGCAACCCTCAACAGCCTCATCAACTTCAACCATCAACCTCTCGTATCACCCACAACCCACGTTCTGCCATACTCAAGATCCGGTCCCAGCTATCCAGTTCGATGAATAGCTAACAGCCAGCAGCCCGTTCCCGCGATAAAGGTGGATGAAAAGCTGAGAAGGTTGAATGCTGCCAACCCTCAACTACCTCAACCCTCAACCTCTCCAACTCCTCCCACACCCAACAACCCCGGCCTTCGCTCCCTCGTCCTTTCCAACGCTTGATCATGACGCCATTCATCGATCTTGGCTTGGTGGCCGCTCAACAGTACATCCGGCACTTTCCAACCTTGGTAGTCGGCAGGGCGGGTATAATCGGGCGGGGCCACAAGTCCATCTTGGAAGCTGTCGCTCAAGGCCGAGGTCTCGTCACCCAGCACACCAGGAAGCAGACGGATCACGGCATCACTAAGAACGGCTGCTGCCAGCTCACCACCGCTGAGCACATAGTTCCCGATGGAGACCTCACGGGTGATCAAATGCTCCCGCACGCGTTCATCCACGCCTTTGTAATGACCACAAAGAATGATCATATTATTCTTGGTGCTCAGTGTATTGGATAGTCCTTGTTCAAGTAATACTCCATCTGGGCTCATGTAGATCACTTCATCCACTTCGCGCTGCGATCTCAGTTCTTTGATCGCCCGATCGATGGGCTCAACTGTCATGACCATGCCGGCACCTCCTCCGAAGGGATAGTCGTCCAAGCGTCGATGTTTATCGGTGCTCCAGTTCCGCAGATCGTGGATCTTCACTTCGGCCAGGCCTTTCTGCTGGGCCCGTTGGAGAATGCTCTCGCTGAACCAACTGTCCAACAAACGGGGTACGGCGCTGAGAATGTCGATGTGCATGGCGAAGTTGTCCGCGAAGGTGTGTGTTTTTGGCTGAACGGAAGGTCACACTTCGGTACGGAACAGGGTCCGTCGGGGCGAACCTTTAATTCGTCAATGCCAACCCACAAGGGCCCGAGCACGTTGTATGGCATCGGTGCCATTGTATAAATTCCGACCGTCGCTACCTTCGGCATGTATCTTGCCAGCCGATCCACAACCAAGCAGACCATGAAGAACCTGATCCTTTCCGCAGCATTGCTCTCCACGCTGGCAGTCCAGGCCCAAAAGCACGTGTACGAAGACCTTTTGGTGCTTTATGTGGATGAGAAGTACGAAAAGTGCATAGACAAAGCGCTGGGCTACACGGAAAGTGATGCCACCAAGCGGGATGCGTTGCCATTCCTGTATGTGAGCATGTGCAACTATGAAATGTCCAAGGTGGAGCAATTTGCTGTGGACTACCCCAAGGCCGATCGTGATGCCATAAAGTGGGCCGAGAAGTACCGGAAGAAGGACAAGGAGAAAGAGTACTTCAACAATTATGAGGACTACTGGGCCTCCTTGAACACCATGGCCACGGAGAAAGGTGAGAATTTTCTCGACGATCCGAAGGGAAACAGCAAGGCCAAGGCCATGTTCGATGGCCTTACAAGTTACTACCCTGAGAATCCGGGCCCCTGGTTGATGTTGGCCATTGCGCAGTACAGCAGCAATTTGGCCAAAGAGGGCGATGCCAGCGTGGCCTCCTTCGACAAGTACATGGCAGAAGCCGGTGAGATCAAGACCCTGCCGAAGGACCAACAGAAGACCTTGAAGAACGGGTTGATCCGGTACGCCGATTACCTCGTTTCGAAAGGCCAGAAAGCCAAGGCCAAGGAGTATGCGTCGTTAGGTAAGGACTTCTTCATGGAGGAGCCGGACTTCAAGGGACTTTGGGAGTCGCTTTAAGGGTTCAACAGGACAAAGAGGTGTGCCGGCTTGTTCAGCTGCCTCATTTGCGCTTCACCCCATAGAGCACCAACAACGGGAGCAGGAGCAGGTCCGTGATCACGGCCAACACCAAGGTGATGCTTACCAGCAGCCCCATGTTGTAAACGCTCGCGAAATCAGAGAAGATCAGCGCCACAAAGCCTGAACACAGCATGATCGTGGTCACAAGCACTGCTTTTCCAGTTGAAAGGAACGCGCGTTTCATGGCGTAGGGCAAGGACTTCCCTTTTTCCAGTTCGATCTTCAGCTTGCTCAGCAGGTGTATCGTATCATCCACGGCAATGCCGAAGGCGATGGTGAAAATGATCGCCGTGCTCACCTTGAGGTCGATACCGGAGTAACCCATTAGCCCAGCGATCAATAAGAGCGGTACCACGTTCGGGATCAGAGAGATCACGGTCATGCGCAGGTCGCGGAACACCCACGCCATGATCCCGCCGATCATCAGAAGTGCAAGTCCGAGGCCGCCGATCAGCTGGCCGCTCAATTTAAGGTTGTTCCGGTCGATCAGGTAGGCCATGCCGGTCTGTTCGAAGGCGACCATACTTGTGTTCTCCGTAATGAAAGCATCCAATTCCTTGTTCCGTTGATTGTGGATGTATCCTCCTTCATCGTGCATGCGGCCGGTCAGTCTGGCATGGCTTCCGTCGGGCATCACCAATGTGTTCAATGTGTTCTGCCCGGCAAATAACTTGGCATATTTCACGAGCCGGTCCACGCTCGGTTGGTCATCAGGCAGCCGGTAGAAGGCCGTATCGCCTCCGTTGAATGCCTTGTTCAAGGACTTTACCAAGGTGACGGGAGAAAGGATCGCTTCCACGCCATAGTTAGCGTGAATGAAACCTTGCACGGCTTCGATCTCCCGCAGTTCGGCCAGATCCCATATCGAGCCATCTTTCGATCTGGAGCTCAATTCCATTTCGAAACCTCGAACACCACCGAAATGATCCTCGAACCAGTAGTAGTCCTGTTTCTGCGGATCATCTTCCGGCCAGTCCTCAAGCAGGAAATTATTCACTTTCAGTTGCGCCATTCCAAAGGCACCTACGACCAACATGGCCCCGAAGTACCACGGGATCCTCTTTCGGTTGTGCAGCACCCAACGGAACAACCGGTGCAGGACCGGGTACCAAGAGGCCTCATTCTCGGTTGTTGCCGCTTGCACCGGAGTGGGCACTAGAAGAAGTACGGCGGGCAGCAACGTGAAGGCGAGCAGGAATGCCAACAGCACACCCAACGCGGTGAACGTTCCAAACTCGCGGATGGGCATGATGCTGCTGGTCATCAGGGTGGCAAATCCAATGGCGGTGGTGACCGAGGTCAGGAACGTGGCCATGCCCACTTCGCGGTAGGTAATAGCAAGTGCCTTGTTCTTGGTCAAACCGGCTCGTAGACCTTCGATGTAGCGCTCCAACAAATGCACCACATCGCTCATGCCCACCACGAAGAGTATCGTGGGCAACAACATGGTGAGTATGCTCAGTGGTTTGCCCAAAAGCGTAACCACGCCCACTTGCCAGAGCACCGAAAGACCGACCACGCCTATGGGCACCAATACGCCCCATGCCGTTCGGAAACCCACATAAAGGAAGATCGTGAGCAGGAGCACGGAAATGGAAAAGAAGAGCAGCAGTTCCTTGAGCATTTTCTGGATATACCAGAATTGTCCATGGATCCGGCCACCCATTCGAATGCCTTCGATCCCTGAGTTGTCGACAAGGTCTTGCACACGACCCATCAGGTCATCGCTTCGCTCTTTGCTTATGCCGGGCGCGGTCTGCACCACCATCATGATCGCTGAACCATCGGATGCGAAGAACGCGGAGCGCACACGATCATCTTGCCAGATCCGGGTGGAGTCGGCGATCAGGGTGGAGTCCGTTTCGGTTCTTAACCAAGGGACACGGAACACGCCAAGTGGTGTCACACGTGGATCGTCGAGATCCGTTGGGGTGGTCACCGAGACCACATCGGGCAGTTCGCCCAGGTTTTGGGCCAACGCATCGAAGGACTGGAGGAAGGCCAGATCGAACACGGATGGTTTGTTCTCTGCCGCGACCAAGAGGAAGTCGTTGTCGTTCCCGAAGCGCTTCCTGAATTCCAAGTACCGGTCCAATTCCGGGTCATCCGTCGGGAAGAAATTCTCGAAGTCATGGTCCATGCGCACGTTGCGCAGCGCGAACCCGAAACCCAAGGTGCAAAGCATCAAAACCACCAAGGTGATGCGTGCGTTCCGCTGTGTGAGCAGCCGTTCGATCCGTTCGGTAAGGTTGTCCATCAACAGGTCATGGTCGATCACGGGGTGCAAAGGTGGTCAAGTAGTGCATAGGAGCTGGTTACTTTTGGCATCGATGTTCCGAAACTGTATGCGCACCGTGCTTCCGGTGCTTTTTGTTGCGTTGGTTCCACCTGTACACGCGGGAAAACTGGAGAAAGCCTTCAAGGCCATTGAGGTCCACGACTACTTCAAGGCGCGAACGTTGTTGCGTAAACAGGTGAAGAAGCATCCGGCTGCGGCGTGGTACGGCATGAGCGTGATCAGTGGTCGGGCGAACAATCCGTTCTTCAATGTGGATTCCGCGTACCAGTTCATCCTGAAAGCAGACCTTGCCTTCAGCGAAGCGGATGACAAAGAGCGTGTGGACATTGGGAAAGTGGGCGTTGGGCATACCGCGATCCAGGCCCAACGGACGCATGTGTACGATCTGGCGTGGGAAGTGACCAAAGGACAGAACACGATCACGGCATATCGCAATTATTTGGAACGGTTCCCATCCGGGAGCCGCGGAGAGGAAGCACGTGCGGTGATGCATCATTTGGCGTTCCAAGAGGCCCGTGAGGTGAATACATCGGCAGCGTACCAGAAATTCATCTCGGAATATCGCGATGCCAAACAGGTGTACGAAGCCCGGACCCGGATGCAGGAATGCGTTTACCGGGAAGGCATTGGGCAGAAGGACATTCCATCCTACGTGGCGTTCATCAAGGCGCATCCCGAAAGTCCGTATGTGCGCCAAGCGGAGGATGAGATCTTCAAGCTGAGCACACCCACCACAACGATCCCGGAGTACAGGAAGTTCATTCAGCAGTTCCCGGAAAACCACCGTGTGCCCGATGCATGGCGCAGCATCTACGAGATGTACACACGCGATCTAAGCCCTAACACCATAACCCGGTTCATCGCCGATTACCCGGCTTACCCCTTCATGGATGAACTGGTGGAGGACTATTTTACCGCTAACCTGGAGCTCTTGTCGTTTCGGCGTAATGGGAAATGGGGCTTCATGGACACCACCGGCACCGAACGTATCAAGGCCGAATACGAATGGGTGGAACCGTTCAAAGCCGGTCAGGCATTGGTGAGCCGCGACAGTTTAGTGGGTACGATCAACCGAGCCGGGAAGCCCGTGGTGCCGATCCAGTTTGAAGAAGTGAATGAGGCCGTAGAAGGAGCGAGCGTAGTGGAGCGCGGAGGAAGGGTAGGTGCCGTTGATCGTAGTGGAGAGGTGGTGATCCCCATCGTGTTCACCGATCTGGGCGACCTCTCAGAAGGCATGGCGTATGCAGAGGACCATGCGATGTACGGCTATGTGAATGCGCGTGGCACTGCGGTGATCGAATTCCGTTTCGATGGGGCCGGGACCTTCCGGAACGGGCTGGCCGTGGTGCAGCGCGATGGACGCTATGGCGTGATCGATCGGCAGGGGGAAATTGTTGTTCCAACGGAATACGAATGGGTGGAGGGCTTTGAACAGCAGCGATCCCGCTTGCGCAAGAACGGAAAAATGGGTGTTGTGAATTTGTTCGGTGATGTGCTCTTGCCGGTGATCCACGATCAAGTCGGGCTTTTCGGGAACGGAATGGCGCTTGTTGTGGACGGTACGAAGTGCGGCTACATTGACACGACAGGTGCGATGGTGATCCCTCAGGAATATGAGGCGGCAACCGATGTGGCCACTTGGGGCGATTTCCGCAACGGATCCGCCGAGGTGCAAGTGGGCGGCAAACGTTGCTTGATAAACCGGAAGAATGAGAAAGTGGTGCCTTGCCAATATGCGGATATCGGTGGTACTGCCGGGGTTTTGATCCCTGTTCGGAAAAAGGCCAAATGGGGCTTCGTGGATCGGAAGGGTGCGACCGTGGTGGAAGCGAAGTATGACCAAGCCTTTGAGATGCTCAACGGCATGGCGCGGATAAAGAACGGCGAGCTGTACGGTGCCATCGACAGTACGGGAAAAGAGATACTGCCCCCACGATTCATCAGTCTATTGGATGTTGAAATGGGCCATGTCGTGGTCGGAGAGGAGAGTGGACTTGGGCTGTTGGATCGAACAGGAAAGCAGGTCTTGCCTTCGGTGTACGATGCGATCGTGTTGGAGAATGGGAACTTGGCTCGTGTAGAGCTAAACGACCGGTTCGGTTACCTGCGCTTGAGCGATGGTCGATTCATCTGGAAGGAGGAAGGCTTCGACAAGGTCGGTTCCGAGTAGCACTTGGTCTTTGGCGGACCAGGATCTTACCGAAGCAAGGTAACGTGCCCTATCAATTGTTCTGCACGAACACCATCCAAAGCGGCAACGCGGTAGTACACCTTCCAAACGTACACGCCATCTTGTGCCGGTACGCCGCTATACGTTCCATCCCATCCAACGTTCCGGTCGGTGGTGGTCATGATACGTTCACCCCAACGATCGAAGATGTCCAGTTGGTAGTTATCCACGGGGCCTGCGAGAGAGGGTAAGAAGATCTCGTTGGTGCCGTCACCGTTCGGGGTGAAGGTGTTCGGAACATACACGTAGGTGTCGCAGTCGTCCGCTCTTACCACGACGGTCCCGGTGGCATTGATGCAGGTACCCGTGGCCGTGACCGTGTATTCGCCCGGAGCTTGGATCGCAAGCAGGTCACCTGTGGCACCGGTATTCCACAAATAGGTGGCACCCGGGATCACCTCGGCCTGGATGGCATCCAACGCACCGGGACACAGTTTACGATCCGGTCCAAGATCGACCTCGGTTATCAGCGGTTGAACGGAGACCGTGATCACATCACTCGCTGTACACCCAAGGCTATCACGGACGACGGTATACGTTCCGGCATCGTGTACAAAGATCGAACTACCTGTCTCGCCTGTGGACCAGAGCA
>Ga0105046_10016200_pt1 | contig 11452 bp, 11 predicted proteins | sample MAT03_FD_78385 | JGI IMG/M metagenome (GOLD analysis project Ga0105046, IMG submission 78385) | Freshwater microbial communities from Lake Fryxell liftoff mats and glacier meltwater in Antarctica - MAT-03 (megahit assembly) | ecosystem: Environmental > Aquatic > Freshwater > Ice > Liftoff...
AAATGGGGCTGCCTGCCATGTTTTGGTTCAGCATCGTGATGGTGGTGCCGCTGATCGACTCAATGATCGCCGCATGACCGAAGAACGAATCCATCCAGAGCGATGACGTCGGAGTTTGGAATCGTTTGTTCGTTGCCAAGCGAAGGGTCTGCGCCGGTGTTACCGAAATTTTTGAGAATTCCCGCTGAGCTCCTGCACGACTTCCTGCCATTCGTGCTGATCGTCAATAAATCAACGGTCCGCTTAATGCCTGGGAATTGGCGGTTTTCATCAGCCGCCGTGCGCTAGCACACGGTTTCCAAGTCGGCTAAATACGTAAGAACCGGTCGCTAGCGCGATGCGGCTGATAGTTAAAGCCCAGCCATCAAGCGGGGCATTGCAATAAATCGCTGCTTTTGCTCGTAATCTAAGCATCCGACGAAGCGTTGAGCACAGCCGATGGCTGAGTGCGAGCAGGAAAAAATTAAAGAATGCTCAACGATTCCCGGCAGTAAATTGTCGACTTTTGGCGAGAAGTGTTGCTGGTGCTTGAAAATGAAGAAAAGAAGAATAGAAACAACAATGGGGACAATTGTTCTACACTGGCCGACCGGCGGCAACGCTGGCGGCGGTGTAGCCGAGGATGTCGGACCGCTTGCGGCAGAAGTCTAGGATTGGCTGGTAGTGGTGGCACTTGCTGGCCATCTCCAACAACATTGGAACAAGCCGCTGCGGTGGAACCTCGTCAGGGACAAGGCTGATCGCCGCATTGATGGCGTCGGCGGGCCGATCGCAACGATTGAGCAGGTCGATATAGACTTCCATCGGTGCCGTGCCAGCTTTCAATGGGTCAGCCGTCGTCGCTTTGCGGTGAAACAGCTCCAGCCCTGGCTCAACATCACGGCCTAGCAAAATACTAAAAAACGCTGAGTGAGCCGGATAAAAATCGACAAAAGGCTCATCGCCTGGATATTGGAATTGATGATTCAGTCGGCGACCATACTGAGTCAGTTCAAAGGCACGTTGAATCGATGCTTGGTCGTCGAGGACTCGTGCGATACGAATCACGGCAGACAAGTGAGTTGTGTCGAGATGATATCCACCATCGGTCACCAACCAGGAACGCTTCTGCAGCATTTGGCCGAGCGTTTCGTCGGGTTTCGCAGGTGCTTCGTGTCGCGAAATGTCGCCTCGGACCGCTTCAGACAGCTCTTGGTAAAAATGGTCCAGCAGCTTGCGTGCCGCCGCTTGACGATCCCGTTTGCCGCGCGGTGCAATCTGTTGTTCATAGGCAGTGATGCTATTGCAAGTACCGTTTCGTTCAATCAAAAGTTGGTAGCCTCGACCGACATCGACTCCTTCGTGAAGCAGTACCTGGATCAAGTCCTCGGTATTGTCTTCGGTGGCGTCAACGCCGCTGAGGAGACTTGCGGCGTGAGCGTTGTCGCCGGTGGGACGGAGGTACATCCAGCCTTCCCGAATGCGGCCCAACGAAAGCATCATTTCGCCAACTTCGCGACAGGCATCTAACAAGCCCGTCTCAAGTTGTCGATCAACATCTTCGGCGACGCGTACTTCGTCCTCCGGTGCAATCAGTGGCAAACCAAGCCGATGACGAACTCGCATCTTAAGTGCTTCAAAAAGCTCGATCGGTCGCTGCTGGTCACGGAAAAAAGCGACCATCTGCTCAACGGCGGCAGCTGGATTCGCACGGCTTTGTGCTAACGTGTCAAAGATTTCAAGTTCGGTTTCTATCGGCATTGGTCTTATTCGGCAACAAGTGACTTTACGAACGGCATGATGTCTTCATTGTAACCAAACCCAAGATCTTTACCCGTGTCGGTAAAAGTTCGCACCAACTTGCCGCTCGCATCATAAACAAGTACAGCCGGGATCGAAGCGATCTTCAGTTTCGAGAACAGTTCTTCGCTTGGGGTTTCGCAGAGATAGTTTCCGAACGAAGCATCGGATGATTGTAGAAACGCTTCGACTCGCGATCGATAGGTTTCCGCTGGTTTGGTTTTGCGACCGTCATAGTCGACGTTCAACGAAATGCAGGTGACTTTGTCGCCAAGTTCTCGGTGAAGTCTCACCAGTCCCGGAAATTCCTTCAAGCAGGGTTCACAGGAGAGCGACCAGATATCGACCACGCAAATTTTGCCGGAATCAGCGATCACCGTTTCGAGCTTCGACCATGTTCCCGCAGTCAATTTGATCACGGCGGCGGCGTCTTTGGCGTTGGTCGATGCATCGGCAGGGATTGCATCGTCCAGAACTGGCCGTTGCGCGATAACGGTGGTTGGGCTGGACTCAAACTTGGGCATCTCAAAGCCACCGGCTTTGTCTGGATTGCCTTGCGATGGGGCCGTTGGCGGCGATGTTGGGTCAACTCCAATCGGCATTTCGAGCGTGCCCGGCGGCGTCGCTGGGGACGCATCGACTGTGAGTGCGGGCGTTGGGCTGGCAAGGCCACTTCCGCTTGTAGGCGTGGGAGCCGTCGCTTTATCGGTTGCGCCGCCACAGCCTACCGTGAATCCAACGATCAGCGATACGCAGCACAACCATTTCAAACAATGCCTAGCCGATGCAATCAACATGAAATTCCGACTCCGTAAACAATGCGGGAAAAGTAAGTTGTTTCCCCCGCGATCCTAAACATGTAAAGCTCGATTCTCGCGGGACAATCGGATTCGATTCTCGCAAAGGTCCGCAAGGCGTGGCTATGATAGGCCGATTCTACCAGAATCTAATCCCGTGACGATCGATTACCGTGAGCACCGAACAGTCCACCACCGCACTTGTGCATGCTGCGAAAGCTGGCGACAACGAGCAGCTTGGTCGTCTGTTGGAGAATTTTCGCGGGTATTTGTTCATGCTCGCACACCGTTATTTATCCGACAAGCTGAAACGTCGGATCGATCCTGCGGATATTGTGCAAATAACTTTTTTGGAAGCGAAGCAGGATTGGCACCAGTTTCGTGGCACTACACCTGGGGAATGTGCGTCTTGGCTGCGGAACATCTTGAAAAACAACGTTGCCACGGCGGTCGCTAGGCACGTGACCACGCAAAAGCGGTCGCTCAGCCGTGAGGTCAGTTTTAATGCAAACCACAACGACGATTCTGGTGCCCAGTGGATCGGGGAACTGCCCGGCAGCACGACCAGCCCGAGCCGAAAGGCGATTCGCGCGGAATCTGCAAAGCAGCTATTCGATGCGCTGCATGCTTTGCCCGAAGCTCAAGCAGAGGCGGTGAGGTTACGGTATTTGGAAGGTTTGTCCCTGGGTGACATCGTCGATCGAATGGGTAAAAGCGAAACAGCGGTGGCGGGCTTGCTCAAGCGTGGTCTACAGAAGCTCCGGCAATCTCTGGCGATCGAACCACCCGAGGATTGAGCTTGCAAGATGATGCTTACTCGGGTTGCGTTTTTGGAGCTTCTTTTTCCTTGTCCGCCGCAGCACGGGTTTTCTTCTTAGGTCGTTGCTTTACCGTGGGCTCGTAAACACGGTCGACGTTGATGTTGACAAAATTGGCATTGATATGCGTTTCATCAGGCGGCTTATGAAAGCCGTTTACGGTGACTAAATCGCCCGGCTCGGCCAACGACAGACTGTGAAAACGGATCAACCATTTGGCGTCGGCAGCAATGGGTAGCTGTACCCGCGTTTGTCCCGCATTGACCATGATTCCCGTGCGATCCATGCCGGTAATAGGGCCGACCACACGGTAATTGCCGGGGCGAAAACCCGCAGCTTGGTTTTGGGGATTCTCTGGTTTTTCATCGAGTGGGTAGACCCCTGGGGCATATTGCTCACGTAAATGCTGGCTGGCTTTAGGTGCCTGAAACGGCTCCAACAGTTCCACCGAATCGATGGCCGCGAGTGGGGCACCTTGAGGTCCAAAGTTCGCCTGGATACGGACCATCATCCCCACGCGTATCCACTCCGGTTTGGCAGTCGCCGAGAACAACAATCTGGTCGGGTCTTCGTGAAGCGCCACGAAAAAATCAGTTCCATCGTCTCGGGTCAAAGTCAGGACGTTGCGGTTGATCTCCTTGAATTTTCCGCTTACGTCAATCACGGTATCGAAGGCGTCCTGAGCATCTGATTGGCTTTCGATGCCGCTGGTAAACACCATGCAACCCACGGTTAAGGCAAAAATTGCCTGGAAATACGGCGTACGGTTAACCAAATTCACTTGACCCATTTCAAACCCACCTCGAAATCCCACAATGACGGAAGCTGACGCTCTTGAAGCGCCCATTAGAATACGCTTAACGCTCGCCATTGTCGTCGTATTGACCGATTTTGCTGAAAAATCTTTGACCAATCTGCCTGAAAACGTTTTTGCATGACTGCCAAACTACTTCCGTCCGCTTCATCGCCTGCGGACCCGAAACGAGTGACAACGCGTACGCTCGCCAAAATGCGACAAGACGGCGTCAAAATCTCGATGCTGACCGCCTATGATTTTCCGACAGCTAAACTGCTCGACCAAGCGGGCATCGACATTTTGTTGGTCGGCGATTCGCTGGCGATGGTCGTCCAAGGGCACGATACTACCCTGCCGGTAACGCTTGATCAGATGATTTACCACGCCGAAATGGTTGGGCGGGCGACACGCCGGGCGATGGTGATTGTCGACTTGCCATTTCCCGAGGGTCAAATATCAATCGAGCGGACGCTGATCGCCTCATCACGAATTTTGAAAGAAACCGCCTGCCATGCCGTCAAGCTAGAAGGCGGTGCAGAGCAATCGGAGCGGATCAAGGCGCTGGCCATGGCTGGAATACCCGTGATGGCGCATGTGGGACTGCGACCGCAGAACATTCACGTCGATGGCGGCTACATGGTTCAACGCGACCAAGACAAGCTGATTCATGACGCTCAAGCGGCCGAGCAAGCCGGAGCGTTTGCGGTATTGATTGAATGTGTACCTTCAGAGATTGCTGCCAAGATTACGGAGTCGGTGAAGATCCCCACCATCGGAATTGGCGCAGGCCCAGCGACGAACGGCCAAGTCCTGGTCATCAATGATTTGATTGGGATGACCTCTGGCTACCTGCCGCGGTTTGTGGTGCAGCTCGCCAACGTTGGCGAATCGATTTCGGAATCGGCCAAAGCCTATCGTGCTGCGCTGCTGGACGGCTCGTTCCCCGAGCCCCGGCACGAATTTAAATGACCAACGATAGCGTGACGAATTGTTCCGACGATGGTTGCGGCCATCAACATGATCATGATCATGGTGCCACGTCGCGAATGGCATTGACGTTCGCCGTGATCGCAACGATCGCGTTGTTCACTGCGTGGATATCAGCGTTCGTTTCTGGACGAGCCTTCGAGAGCGGTCTTTCCGCCGCGACGGTCGCCTACTGGATCTCGCTGTGCTTCGGTGGCTTCTTTGCAACAATCGACACGGTCAAATCGTTGGCTCGTGGTCGCTTTACGATCGATACGTTGATGGTCGCTGCTGCCATCGGTGCCACATGGATAGGGCATTTGCCCGAAGGTGCGTTGCTGCTGACTTTGTTCAGTCTCGGTCACGCCGCAGAACATTATGCGATGGACCGGGCCGAGCGTTCGATAAAGGCGCTCGCGGGGCTTCGTCCAACCACAGCAACACGCCTGGACCCGGCGACACACCAAGCCGTTGATGTTCCCATTTCTGAGATTCGGATTGGCGATACCGTTGTCGTGCGACCTGACAGCCGCGTACCGGTCGATGGCGTCGTCGTATCGGGCGAATCGAGCATCGATCAGGCACCCATCACCGGCGAAAGCATCCCCGTCGATAAGTTCCCGCTGGTTGGTTTCGATGCCTTGAGCGATGACGCCGCACTGGTCGCCGCTGAGAACAAAGTTTTTTCGGGCACGATCAATGGCTCAGGGTCGTTCAACGTTCAAGTCACGCGCACCAGCGAGGACACAACGTTGGCGCGAGTGATTCGCTTGATCGCCGAAGCGAAGACGCAGCGAAGTCCAACGCAGCGATTGACCGACGCGTTTGAGCGTTGGTTCGTGCCAGCGATCTTGGTGCTTGTTACGTTGTTGTTGTTTGCGTTCTTGGTCATCAATGAACCTTTTTCGAACAGCCTCTACCGAGCGATGGCGGTGCTGGTTGCGGCCAGTCCATGCGCCCTTGCGATCGCAACACCGAGCGCGGTGCTGAGCGCGATCGCACGCGCCGGACGTGACGGCGTGTTGATTAAAGGGGGTGGCCCGCTTGAGCAACTGGCCAAAGTCACGGCAATCGCGTTCGACAAAACAGGAACGCTGACCGCTGGTCGACCCGAGGTTGTGGAAGTCGTGACGATGAACGGTGTGACTCGCGTGCAACTACTTGCTACCGCCGAGAAACTGCAACGGTTGAGCGATCATCCACTCGCTCGTGCCATCGTGCGAGCCAGTATCCGCGAGGGTAACGCCCGCGAGGGTAACGACCAACATCAACCTGCCGACCGCGTCACCGACATGCAGCGAATTGCCGGTCAAGGAGTGCTGGCCAAGTTAGGTGGCCAAACGATTGCGATCGGCAATACGAAGTTGTTTTTAGATACCGGACAAGCATCGGCTGCCCTACCGGCGTTGATTGCGGACGCGGAATCGAGTTTGCGAAAGCAAGGTCAAACGATTGCCATCGTTAAGCTCGGCGGGGAGTTTCTTGGTGTGATTGGGATGGTCGATACGCCCAGGCCCGCTGCCAAGGGCGTGATCAATGCGCTCCGGGAAATCGGAATCGAGCGACAGGTGATGTTGTCCGGTGATCACCGTGAAGCGGCCGAGGCCATTGCCAACCAACTGTCGCTGGATGATGCCATGGGTGACCTGCTGCCCGAAGACAAGGTCAGTGTTGTCAGCGAAATGTCGAAGCGATATGTGACCGCAATGGTCGGTGACGGCGCGAACGATGCTCCTGCGATGGCGACGGCAGCGGTTTCCATTGCGATGGGCGCCGCAGGTTCTGACGTCGCGCTCGAAACGGCCGATATCGCGTTGATGGGCGATGACTTAACCAAGTTGCCCTTCGCCATATCGCTTGGTCAGGCAGCCACACGAATCATCCGCCAAAACCTTTGGATCAGCCTCGGGATGATCGCATTCTTGGTTCCCGCGACGCTGTTCGGTTTTGCCCTTGGCCCGGCAGTCGTTTGCCACGAAGGTTCGACACTACTGGTCGTTGCGAATGCATTGCGTTTGCTGAGATTCTCGCCTAAGAAACATTAGCCGTGGTCGTCGCTATTACCAAATTACAAACGGCGTGCGGAGATCAGGCGGCGATGGCCAGCAAGATCTTTGATGAACTTTGGTTCTTCATAAAAACCGGTTGCCTTCAAAAGCTTCGCCGACGCGTCAGCGATCATGGGACTAAATTCGATGATCAGGTGCCCGCCGCTGCGCAATCGTCCTGCCGCATCCGTCACCAGTCGTTCAATGATCTCCGTTCCCGCAGGACCAGCAACCAGCGCACCTCGCGGTTCATGATCTCGTACTGTCGGAGCGAGCTGCGCATATTCTGCCTCGGTCACATACGGAGGATTGCTAACGATGATGTCGATTGAGCCATCAGCCGGTACGGGAGCAAGCAGATCACCTTGGGCAAGCGTGACGCGATCAACGACTTCATTTTGTTCCACGTTCCATTTCGCGATTAGCAAGGCATCGTTCGAAAGGTCGATTGCCGTCACCAGTGCGCTGGGCAAATGTTTTGCGATTGCGATTGCGATCGCGCCGCTGCCAGTGCCAACATCGACGATCCGTAGCACTCGCTTTGGTTCGGCGGCAAGCATGATCTTGGCATGATCGAGCGCTTCGATGACGACGTGTTCGGTTTCGGGGCGAGGTATCAGAACCGATTCGTTGACGCGAATTCGCAGCGAATAGAACTCGCGATATCCGACAAGGTACGCAACCGGTGCCCCGTCGCCTCGGCGGCGAACCATCTCACGAAAGGCTTCCCGTTGTTCGTCGTTGGGTTCGGTGTCAAAGGCGGTGTACAGCGCGATGCGTGAGCAGTCCCTGGCGTGAGCCAGGAGGACTTCGGCGTCTAGCCTCGGAGATTCGCTTCCCCGTTTGCGAAAAAAGTCGGTTGTCCACCCCAATAGCCGCATCACCGTCCAAGCGTCGGGCGATTTTGGTTTTTCCGTTTGCGTCGTCTCTTCAGCCACAATCATGCCTTCCCTGTATCCGCTAAATCATAAGTGCATCCTCAAAGCGTAGCAAAATTGGCTTTCGGTGACTGGGCCGGTTCTTAAATTTGAAATTGGAAAGTCAGCAGAAGCTGAGCGGGATGCGATTGAGGACAATCGTTCCACTCGCGGCTCCGCTCAGTTAAACTAACGCCGCTGGAACGAAATGATGTTGCTTGAAAACTTGGTAACCCGCCGCGTCAGCGAGGAAAATGCGTCTAAGTCCTCGCTTACGCGTCGGGTTACCAAGCAAGGTCATTCACTTCTCGCGGCACTAAGTGCCAATGTCTTGTTTCTCTCATCGAGCCCAGCGTTGATCTTTCCAGCAACCGACGAAACGATTCTTCGCGCCGCAGCGTTGTTGGCGGACGGCCAATTGGTTGGCATTCCAACGGAGACCGTGTACGGACTGGCCGCCAATGCTTGGGATGCTGCGGCCGTTCGTAAGATATTTATCGCCAAGTCACGCCCGCCGAATAATCCGTTGATCGTACACGTTGCTAGCATTGACCGGCTTTGCGATGCGATTCAGTGGCCACCGACGGAGATCGTTCAGAGGCAACTGGATGCCATTGTTGATCTTTGGCCAGGCCCGTTGACCGTTGTTTGTGCGCGAGCACAGCGGATTCCTGACGAAGTGACGGCGGGGAGTTCGCTGGTTGCGGTACGAATCCCTGCTCATGACGTGGCGCTTGCACTTTTGGACGCATGCGACTTCCCGATCGCAGCACCAAGTGCCAATCGTTCCCAATACATCAGCCCCACGCAGCCGGAACATTTGTTCGGTGCGTCGGGGGTTTCTGATCACATCGCCATGGTCCTCGACGGCGGGCCATGCCGCTGGGGCGTTGAGTCGACGATCATCAAGCTTGGCGATGCGAACCCGACGTTGCTGCGCCCGGGGGCCATTTCGCATCGAGAACTTGCCAACCGATTTGGTATTGATCCCGATTCGATGTTGTTTAGCCACGATGAAAACCAATCGGTGCTGCTGGCTCCTGGAATGATGCGGGAACACTACTCACCGACATCGCCGCTGACCTTGATCGATGATGATCACGTCGCTGGTTTGTCGTCGCTGCAACCGCGACGAGGTCGAGTCGGACGCATCGCTTTTGCGCCGATTTCAGCGAGTGAAGCGGCGGGTTATGCAGTCGTGGAAACTCTCAGTAGCACGGGTGATTTTGAAGAGATCGCGCACGAGTTGTTTGCTGCCATGCGACGATTAGATGAGTTGCAATTGGACGCGATCCACTGCGACACTTGCTCACCAGTGGGCTTGGGTCACACCATCATGGATCGACTTCGTCGCGCTGCAGCTCGCCGAGAGTAGAGCAATTGTCTCCATTGCTCCTGAAGCGATTGGGAGAATCGTTCTGCAATCTTTTTGTGAAGAATCGTTGTTGTGGCGATGAGCCGGAATTGATTACAGGCCCAATACTCGTTTGAGTTTTTGGTGGAATAGTCTTCTTGCCGGAACTTGGTAAAGCTAGCAATGCGTAGCTTTTTTGATTGATCGAATCGTTATGTGGCCCACCAGAATCGCTCGCACCATTACCCGGGAAATCCTAACGGTGTTTGTGCTGGTGTTGGTCTCACTGACAATGTTGATGATGTTCATCGGGGTAGCTCGCGAAGCGATACGTCAGGGATTGGCGCCGGCGGCGGTGCTGCAGTTGATTCCTTATGCGTTGCCCAACGCGTTGGTGTTTGCATTGCCGGGCACCATCTTGTTCAGCATTTGCGTTGTGTATGGACGGATGTCCTCCGACAACGAGATCTTTGTGATTCAATCAATGGGCGTTTCGCCATCGGTCGTCATCGGGCCTGCGCTGGTGATCTCATGTCTGCTCAGCGTGCTGACGGTTTGGCTCGTCAACCTTGCGTTTACTTGGGGTCATACCGGGATGCAGCAAGTCGTGCTGGCATCGGTCGAGCAGGTCGCGTACAGCGTGCTTAGCCGCAATTTGAGCTATCAAACAGGTCCGCTCACGATCAACGTACTGGGCGTCGAAGGCGACCGCTTGCTACAGCCAAAGATCACGCTCCGCCGAGGCCAGGGAGCCAAGGTGACTATTTCGGCAATGGAGGCGAAGCTTTCGATCACCGAAGACGGACGATCGATCCTGCTTTCAATGACGCAAGGCGAAGTTACGTTGGAGGATGGAGCCTCGTTTCAATTTCCCGACACACTTGCTTACACGGTGCCCCTAGCACCGCCGGAGTGTACTGATTTGCTATGGGCCAATCCGTCGCACATGCCGCTGTCGGATCTTGGTTTGGCGCAAGCGAAGCAGGTCGCTGACATTAATCGACGTCGAGATGAAATTGCGGCTTACACTGGCTTTAGCTTGTTAACGGGGAACCTCGGCGAAGTCGCTGACCAAGCCGCAGTGGCCAGGTTTGCGAGCCTTGACAGTTGCAACCAGCGGCTTGATCGGCTCAGGACGGAACCATCGCGGCGTTGGGCAAGCGGATTTAGCTGTCTAGCGTTTGCGATGGTGGGGTTGCCGCTGGCGACACTATTGAGAACGTCGGATTACATGACCACGTTTGGAATTTGTTTTCTGCCGATCGTGATTGTGTATTACCCACTGTTCGCGTTGTCGCTCGATTTGGCCAAGGATGGCGCCGTCCCGCCGGTCTTCGTTTGGCTGGGGAACTCCGTGTGTTTTAGCATCAGTATTGCTTTGATGAAGAAAGCTTTGTATTCGTAGCGGCGTAAAAAAATAAACGGTGCCCGCAAGATGAAACCAGAGTTAGCATGGATGCGAATCGGTTTGAAGTTGCTCAGACAAAATCGAACATTCAACCCAGCTCGGTTGCTGGCGCACCGTTGAAATCGCGTCCCAGCCTGACCTTAGTGCTACCAGCCTTCAATGAGCAGGAAGTCATCGGCCAAGCGATCCGCGAGGCTGACGAGGCCCTTGCCGGGATCGCGGATGATTACGAAATCCTTGTCGTGGACGATGGCTGCACCGATCAAACGGCGGCGATCGTTGAGCGGGAGATGCTGGTCCGGCCAGCGGTTCGATTGTTGCGACAGCCAAAGAATCTAGGCTACGGTGCCGCGCTCGCTCGCGGCTTCCGCGAAGCGTCCAAAGACCTAGTTTCATTTACCGATTCCGACTGCCAATTCGACCTCACCGAACTCGAACGATTGGTGATGTTATCGCGCAGCTACGATGTCGTTTGCGGTTACCGAATTGACCGCCAAGATCCCTGGATGCGGAAGGTCTATTCGAGCGTCTATAACACGATCGTTCGCACGCTCTTGGGAACACGGGTG
>Ga0105046_10016203_pt1 | contig 11450 bp, 8 predicted proteins | sample MAT03_FD_78385 | JGI IMG/M metagenome (GOLD analysis project Ga0105046, IMG submission 78385) | Freshwater microbial communities from Lake Fryxell liftoff mats and glacier meltwater in Antarctica - MAT-03 (megahit assembly) | ecosystem: Environmental > Aquatic > Freshwater > Ice > Liftoff...
CGAAAGGGAAAAAGCGGCTGAAAAGTTGCCCGCAAACGCCGCTTGGGAACTGCAACTCAGAGCTAAGTTGAAGGCAACCGTTTGAAAATAAACCCTAACAAACCACCTCTACTCCCTGGCACACACATGCCCGCTGGCCCTCATACATCAGCAAAACCTGAAAATCGCCGGGCTCTAAGCGGTTTTCTTTATCCATGATGTCCGGATCAAACCCGATTTGAAAGGCCAGAAAACGCGCCTTGGAAGAGGCGTTGGGCTGAAGCGCGGCAATCAGATCAGCTTTGGCATCCGGGTCGAGCTCTGGCAAGATGAGTGGTTTGGGGCGCGATTTGTGCTGTGTACAATAGTCTATTTCAAAGAGTTGTAGGAGGAAAGGATCTTTCGGGAAACGGTTTTGCACGAACGTCAGCAAGCGTTCGTATGCATTCATCTGGGTGTACCGGTGGAACGGATGCGCCTGTGCGAACCATTCGCCCAGCCCTTCCAGAAAATCGAAGATGCTGTAGCGCTCCGTCACGTATTTCAGGGTGCGGATGGCGCGGGGCTTGTTCCAGTAAATCTCCAGGGCATGTTCCACCAGTCGGATGCGATCCAGTTCAGCCTGGGAGAGGTAGTTGCTTTTTATGACTTCGTAAGGTGGTTCGGGATCGAACACAAAGCCGTGTTGTGCGTATTTTTCCCGAACCGGCGTGCCTTTGAGGAATTTCAGAAAGCCAAGCTGCAGTTCCGGCGCAAACAGTCGGAACACCTCCTCAAATCCATAGCGGATATCGGGCAGGGTCTCCAGTGGAAGTCCTACGATGAGGTCAAGGTGCATTTCCACCTTATGCTTCAGCACCTGTATGATGCCTTTGGTTTTGTCGAAATTCTGCTTCCTGCTCACCTCCAGGTTCACCTGGGCATTGACAGACTGGATGCCGATTTCGAAACGGAACAATCCCGGCGGTACGTGGTCCTCAATGAACCGGATGATGTCGGGATGCAGGATATCGGCAGTGATTTCGAATTGGAAAACATTGCCCGGGCGGTGATGTTCGAGGATGAAGCGGAAGATGTCCAGCGTAAAATCCCGTTTGATGTTGAAGGTGCGGTCCAGGAATTTGATCACCTTTCCGTGCTGCATCAGGTACAGCAGCGACGATTTGATGTGTTCATCCGGAAGGTAGCGCACCTTGTTGTCCAGACTGGCCAGGCAGAATTCGCATTTGTAGGGGCAGCCCCGAGAGGTTTCCACATAGAGGACCTTGCCGGCCAGGGTTTCCGGCGGATCGTTTTGCCAAGGGCGGATGTCGCGGTATTGCGAAAGCTCGAAAATGACGGGATTGGAAAAATAGCGAACCTCACCATCCGGCGTTTTGTGCGCCAGATTGTCCAGATGACCCACTTCCGGCCATGCATACAGAAACTCCCGAAACGGCGTTTCGCCCTCGCCTGTGATGATGTAATCCACCTCTGGCCGTGCGATGACGTCCTGCCAGTCGTAACTCACCTCCGGGCCACCGAGCAGGATTTGGGTATGCGGATTCAGCGCCTTGATCTTGCGCGCCGTTTCCAGCGTCTGGGTGATGTTCCAGATGTAGCAACTGAAAGCCACCACCTGAAAGTCGGCGCAATAGTGGGCAATCTCGTTGCGGTCCTGATTGATGGTAAACTCCTTCCACCCCAATCCAGGCCAATCCTGGTTCAACCCATACAGGAGCCGGATGGCCAAATTGGTATGAATGTATTTGGCGTTGAGTGTAGTAAGCAGGAGTGTCATAGGAGTGCAAAGAAACGGTATATGGGCGAATATGCATTGGGATAAAATAAAAAGCCAATCTTCATTGGACCTTTGGCAAGCCCAAAGTTAACAATCGCCAAACATTCACCGCCCTACTCTTCCCTCTCCAAAAAATACATATCCACCTCCCCTTTGTTCGATGGTCTTTATTTTTCCAGGCCATGCCGTTCCATGATCTCGTCGAAAGCCTTGAAATTGAGGTGCCACTCGCTGACCAGGTCTTGTGGGGGAAAGCTTTTCCGAAATCTGCGTAAAATTTACAAAGTCGGTAAACAGGACGGTTACGGCATCAAATTGCCGCGCCACGGCTTGGCCGTTTTCTTTCAGCTCCCCTGCCACTTCTGCCGGGAGTATGTTGAGCAACAGATTGTCAGATTTTAATTTTTCGGCCTGTATGACCTTGTTCGATTTTTGTTGGTTGAGGAAGTTTCTGAAAACAAAGAAGGAAAGCAGCGACAACAGGATGATGCCCCCAACATAAAAAAGTCCCTGTGTTTTTTGTGTTTGCAGTTCTTTGTCTTTGAGGGCAAGCTGTGATTGTTGGAGATTTACCTGGGTCGCCTGGAGCTTTTTCTCGTTTTCTGCCAAATTGAGCAACTCCTCTTTTTCGCGGGTGGCACTTTGTTCAAGGCTCAGGTCGGCCTGAAATTTTAAATACGCCGGTTTTTGTTGTTTTTAAGCTGGGAGTACACGTTGCCAATGTTGACAAGGTTGCCGGCGACGTTGCGCAGGTTGCCCAGGTTTTCGCTGATGGCCAGCGCTTTTTCGTAATATTCCAGGGCGCTGGCATAGTCCTGTAATTCGTTGTAGATGTTGCCGATATTCCCAAAACATTTGGCCAAATTGTTTTTGTTGCCCGTGCGTTCGTTGATTCGAAGCGTTTTTTGGTAATACTCCAAGGCCCTCGGGTAGTCAAAAATGGAGTAATACACCAGTCCAATGTTGTTGTAATTATTCCCCTGACCCTGAATGTTGCCCGTCTGTTCGTTGATCTCCAAAGCCTTTTAATAATTGTCCAGGGCTTTTGGGTAATCAGCTTGCAGGAGGCTGTTGCTGCCCAACGCGCTCAAGGCATTGGCGAGGAATTTTTTGTCGGTAAGCCTGGCACTTACTTGCACTCCTTTTTCAGCAAATTTCATGCCTGCGGCGGGATCCGTTGCGTTGTAACGGCGGGCAATGTCGTACAGCAGTTTTGCCCGTATGCTGTCATCTTTGACATACGTTTTTTCCAGGTTCAGCAAGGAATGGAGCTGTGGTCCTTGCAGCGTAACAGCTGCAAAAACGGCCAAGAAAAAGAGGGCGAATCGTCGCGGCATTGGTGCCGCGTCCACTGCTGTCAGGCTAACCGGAATCATCACGCACTTGTTACTTCCCGACTTGTCATACTTCTTGCAATCAGCAAATTCGGCACCCAACTCAACCAGGCCACGATGCGATAGGCTGTTGTGTAATCGCCAAAGGCCACGGTGAGCCAAGGCCCATAAAGGTATTAAGTTTCTAAAGACACCCAAGGCAGGTTTTACCCATGGGGTCGGACAGCGGAAATTTTAAATGGTCATCACTTGCTCCTCTTGTGTAAAGGCTACCATAAACACAAAAACCAGGGCGATAAGAACACTTTTTCCAGCGCAAGCTAAACACCCATTCCAGAGGAAGCTATACCACCTATTCTGACGGAAACTATACCGGGTTGATATCAGCTGCTTTGAAGGCGGGCAGGAGGAAACCCTGGATAAGAGTCGACAGCAACACTTTCCATCGCTTCAAAAATGCCAACCTCCGGCACCACGGCAACCCGTAAACACAGAAACGCCGCACGACCGTGAAAACGCCGCCATATGCTGGCTGCTCGACGCACAAGCCGTTAACAACGACTGCTTCTCTGTGGGGGAACACCTTTTGTCCTATCTTCGTTTTTTTCACAAAGGTCGGCTGGATTTTGGGATGGGGGAAGATGGGGTTGGCCGTAAAAAGTCATTTGACAGATTTTGGGTATACCTTTGTCTAAATCGATTCATCGCCCTCGTATCCTGCACATCGCTACACACGGCCATTTTCTCAAATCGCCAAAACGCGAAAAAATGCTGTTTGACGAAACCGAAACTGCCGAGAACCCGATGCTTCGTTCCATGCTCTTTTTTGCCGGGGCTAACAATATCCTTCGCGGGGAAACATTGCCAAGCTCCATCGGAGACGGCGTGTTTACTGCTTACGAGGCTTCAAACCTCGACTTGATGGGTACGGAACTTGTGGTGCTCAGTGCCTGCAAAACGGAATTGGGCGTGATTGAGAACGGCAGGGGGTGTTCGGCCTCCAACGCGCCTTCCGATTGGCCGGAGCGCGGTACGTCATGATCTCTCTTTGGAGGTGGAAGACAAGGCAACTCAAAAATTTATGGCGGCTTTTTATAAATACTGGTTGAATGAAAACCGATCCATTCCGGAATCATTCCATTTAACTCAAAAGGAAATGCAATAAAGCGGGATTACAGAAAGGGATTGGGGAGCGTTTGTACTTTTGGGTATTTGAGCTTTCAGCATTCGAAATATGGGTGCTTTCGAATCTCCGCTGGCAAGGAATAACAAATAAATCAAAGAAAAAGAATAAAGATGAACCCGAATTTTCTCAACCAATCAATTCTTAAAATGAAAAAGAAATCAACTTTCGCCATTCTGTTTGTTCTGACTTTTTTATCTTGCAATGAATCAGCAAACAAAAAAACTGAAAATCCACCAAAGGCAGCATTTGACGAGACGGTTGAAATTGCAGCAATCATGCAAGTCATCGACAATGAAACCAAATGCTTTTTTGATGGGAATTATGAATGTTGGGCAAGCAATTGGAGCCATCAAAATTATGCTATGCAAGCATGGAATAACAGTGACGGTTCATCTGATGCTGCTGTTGGGTGGGAAAAAATCAATTCGCAAGGAAAAGGGTGGATTGAAAAATATTACAAAAATGGAGAAAATATAATCCACCCTGACGTAAAAAGGAAAAAGCCGCTGGTTAAGTTCTTCAATGAAAAATCAGCATATCTGAATTGGGAACAGTATAATGCGGACTCAAAAAAGATATATTACCGTGTAAGCCATGAAATACGATTGATGGAAAAGGAGTCTGATGGTTGGAAAATTGTAAATGTTTCAGCGTTTTGGGATGTAAAACCCAAAATCCACGCTGATAGCCTTAAAATAGAATAATTCATCAAACACTGCACTACCGCCAATCGCCGCCAAGCCCAACAGTTTCTCTTTACATTTCTGCTTCCACCGACCACGCTCTTATGCTGTCAAACAAATAATGGGCAATTACTACGCCACAGACAATCACCGACTGATGTTAACCATACCAGGCCTATGACACTAAAAACCATCAAATCGGCAAAGAAAAAGCCCTGTAGATGATTTAGCAATTTGAAATTGAAACTTCCCTTTATGCGCTGCTAATAAATAATAATTTAGTCGCCCACAAAAACCTCACAACGAACCAACATTCAGCAATTTGTCCTGAATTTATTAGCACAGTAATGGGTGGTATAGATTACCGCAGAATAACCAACCAGCGCATCTGGAACATCTTGCACCACCTTGTCCGAACTGCCCGCACCCATACAGACTAATGTGACATCCGCAGCGTGGGCATGATGACGTGACGGCAGGTGTTGACCTGCACACTGCTCGGGTGTCCGATGTCACAGTGGGTAATAATCAGTACCGTATGGCCACCTCACCAAAGTGGTCAACAACGTTATGGACGACCTTCGCAAAATGGCGCGCCAGGCGTGACAAGACCTCCAAAACCATCGCCCGATAGCCCCCCGGAACAGCTGATACGGAAATTATATTGTACCTCGCGCTGCCAAGCACGAAACCAATTTTCCTATACATATCTTTAGTAATCAGACCATTAGGCCATAGACCATGCTAAAAAGTGGCAGTACGAAGTATAAAAAGCTACCCAAAGAAAATCCAAACCAGGAGTCAGAACGTAAATGTCCATGGCAAAGCTCTTTTGCCAGAAATCTTTCATTTGTTCACAAACACTCATAACCATGACCAATCTCACAAAACGGAGCATCGCTCCGGCTTTTATGTTGGCGTTGTTTTGCTTGTGCTGTTCGGTACTAAATGCCTCCAGCCACCGCGAAGCTCCCCTTATCGCCAATGATCCATTGGCGGACAACACGGACCTTTACGCGTTCAGAAGTCCGGACAACCCCAACACCGTTACCCTTATCGCGAATTACATTCCGTTCCAATTCGCGAATGCTGGTCCAAACTATTACACGTTTGGTGAAAACATCCGCTACGAAATACACATTGACAACAACGCGGCTGTACCAGGAGATGAAATCGTGTATCGTTTCACCTTTTCCCGGGTGCATGAGGACTCGACCACTTTTTTCAACATCCGGCTGGGCTTGCAAAACCTGAAAACCACGTATACGCTGGAACGCAGCATCAATGGTGGCGCCACGTTTACCACCATCGTAACCAATGGGAAGGTGCCGCCGGCAAACATCGGCCCACGCTCCATTGAATCGGCGGTCGGTTTGAACACCAACTACGAATCGCTGATTTCTGGTGCGATCATGACCGCATCAACGGGTGAAAAAGTCTTCTGTGGCCCAGCGGATGATCCGTTCTTCGTCGATCTCGGCGGTGTGTTTGACCTCGGCGATATGCCGCGTCAAAACGGTCAGCCACGCGACGGCCTTGGTTTTTTCAACGTGCATTCCATCGTTATCCAGGTTCCGATTGCTACCCTGCGCAAAACAGGAGCACCCAGCACGCCAACTTCGATTCTTGACGGCGATTACACCATTGGTGTATGGGCTTCTGCCAGCCGCCTGGCTACCCGTACGCTTCAAGCCAATGGCGCTGAGCCGGTGGATGGCGGCGACTGGGTACAGGTGTCCAGAATCGGGATGCCTTTGACCAATGAAGTGGTCATTCCAATTGGCAACAAAGATTTATGGAACCGCCTTACGCCTTACGATGAATTGACCAATACTACCCTGGACAATTTCTTCTACAATCCCGAACTGGCGCTCTACATGGATGATTCGCAGTTTGGCAGCGCTGTGCCTGCGTTTAGCGCATTACGCATCCAAACCAATGCCTTGCAAGCCTTTGATTTCCGGAACGGGAAAGATGGTTTGTGGCCGCTGAAAGGCAGTCCGGCTTTGGTCGGTACGGCATTTGATCCAGCCACTTTTGGCAATTTGCTGCTTCCGGGCGCCGGTAAGCCCCGTTCGGTGGATTTGTGGCCTATATTCCACACTGGTGTTCCCAATCTCCCGCCTTACCAACTGGCTACCGGCAAAAACGGCAACCCGCTTGCCGCAGGAAAACCTTTCATCAACAACTTCATGCCCAACGGCGGCGACATGCTTCGCCTCAATATGGCGGTACCGGTTACCAGCCGTACAGATCCCAATTTCAGTCCGCTGGGTATAGTAAATGCAGCCGTTTTGGGTCTTACCGATCCTGCCTACAACCAGAATACCAGCATTCAGGCGATCCCGAACATGGATGGTTTCCCGAACGGCAGAAGGTTGGAAGATGATGTTACGCTGATCGAATTGCAGGCTGTGGCCGGTGTGGCTTTGGCCGCCATCGGACTTTGGTACGACGATTATACGGTGGGCGGTACGAATCCGGTTACGCCTGATTTGGTGGGCGTCCTGAGCTACCGTACAGGCGTTAACAACAATGACAAGCCTTTCAAAACCACTTTCCCATACGTCGCCACTCCATGGAGAGGTACTGAGTTGGGACAATAAGTGGATGCAGCAATTGCTCAAACTGGCTCAAATCGGTTGGTGCAACCACACTGATTGAAACATCCTTCACCACAAAAATTTCAACGATGAATCGTTCTGTAAATAAATTCCTGCTGGCCGGCTCCATTTGGATGCTAGCCATCACGACAATGGTGGCTTCAAGCCACCGTGAGGCGCCACTTATTGCCGATGATCCGCTTGCCGACAACGTAGATTTGTACGCGTTCCGCAGTCCGGAAGATCCAAACACAATCACCCTCATTGCGACCTATGTTCCCCTGCAACTTCCGCATGGTGGTCCCAATTATTATTTTTTCGGGGAAAATATCCGTTACGAAATTCACATTGACAACGACGCCAGCATTTCCGGCGACGAAATCACGTACCGTTTCACATTTTTCCATGAAAACGAAGACCCGACTACTTTTTTCAACATTCGTCTGGGTGCGCAGAATGTAAAAACGACCTACAACCTGGAGCGCAGCATAAACGGCGGTTTATCTTTCCAAATGATCGTTCAAGGCGGCGTAGTGCCTCCTCCGAACATCGGGCCACGCTCTATTGAATCTGCTGTAGGGCTTAATACGACCTACGCCAATTTGATGGAGAATGCTGTAACGACTGCTACGAGCGGGGAAGAAGTATTCTGCGGCACTTCAGATGATCCGTTTTTCGTAGATCTTGCCGGTATTTTTGATTTGGGGGATGCTCCACGTCAAAATGGAACGCCAACGGACGGACTCGCTTGTCTGAACGTAAGCACCATTGCCCTTCAGGTCAACTTCCAAACGCTCTTGAAAGCGGGGGTTTCTCCTGCGCCGACATCTATTTTGCAAAGTGATTTCGTCATTGGCGTATGGGCTTCTGCCAGCCGCCAGCAAGTCAGGACCCTTTCCGCTTCGGGAGACCCGACCTACAGCGGCGACTGGACGCAGGTTTCGCGTCTGGGTATGCCATTGACCAACGAAGCGGTGATTCCAATCGGTTACAAAGATTACTGGAATTCCCTGACGCCTTATCAAGAGATTTCGGAAACCTCACTGGATGGATTCTTCTACAATCCTGAACTGGCTTTGTACATGGATGACGAATTGTTTGGTACTGCGGTGCCTGCTTTCGCTCCCTTGCGCGTTCAGCGCAACTCTTTGCAAATGTTCGATTTCGGCAATGGCAAAGACGGATTATTCATTTTAAAGGACAACCCTGCTTTGGCTGGTACTGCGCTGAGCGATGCTGCATTTGGCGCATTGTTACTGCCTGGCCCCGGTAAACCCCGTTCGGTAGACCTTTGGCCTATATTCCACACCGGAGTACCCAATTTGCCTCCTTACCAATTGGCTACGGGCAAAAATGGCAATCCATTGGCCGTTGGCAAACCATTCATCAACAACTTTTTGCCCAGTGGCGGCGATATGCTGCGCCTGAACATGGCTGTGCCTGCAACGCCGCGTGATGACCCAAAATTCAGTTCGATGGGCTTGTTGCAAGCAGCAGTATTGGGGCTAACCGATCCTGCATACAATGGAAACACGAACCTTCAATTTATTCCAAACATGGATGGCTTCCCGAATGGTCGCCGTTTGGAAGACGACGTGACCCGTATTGAATTGCAGGCGGTGGCTGGTGTAGTGCTGGCTGCTATTGGTTTGTTTTACGATGATTATACCGCTGGCGGAATGAATCCGGTTACCAACGATCTTCTTGGAGTATTGGGCTATACGACCGGCGTGGAAGCGAACGACAAAGCGTTCCGTACTGAATTTCCATACATAGCAGAACCTCACCGCGGTACCGGCGAATGTGGTGGTCCGGTGTTTGTAAGTACAAATGAAATTTTTCAGGGTCCATTGGGCCTAGGTACCAAACCGGTATTGATGAAAAACTACCCGAATCCATTCCTGGCTCAAACCACTTTCCAGTTTAAGGTTAATGTGGCTACCAAGGCTAACCTGCGCATTTACAATGCCCAAGGCGCGTACGTTGCAACCGCATTTTCCGGCAATTTACCGGAAGGCGATTTCACACACGTCTGGAATGCATCACAACTGCCTCCGGGCATGTACTTTGCCAATCTTTACGATGCCAATGGCAATCTGTTGCAATCCGGCAAAGTATTGAAATCTGAATAAGGCTGAATAAACGTGTTGATACCATGCAGGCTGCCGGGAATACCCGAGCAGCCTGCTTTTTTTAAGGTTTGATGGGGATCTTATTAAACCTCCAAAATCCCGAACAAGCTCGTAAGGCTACCCTGCTTATCCAGTTCTTTAAATGCCTTAATGACACCTTTCTGAAAAACATCTTGGGCATCATTTCTGTTATGATTAAACCTCAAGCACAACTTGCACTGGTTTCAACATCGATTATGAATGCCTTTTCACCCATTTTACTCCAAAAACTAACTTTGGCGGCGACTCGGTAGCGCTTTAACCTTTTGTATTGGACGATCAACTTCGGCCCTGGCTTTGCCAATTTCATTTCCCTGGCTATTCTCCGGTAATGTATTTTAAGGCGTTTTGGGTGTAGCAACGTTGCAAATAATTAAAACACGAATTTTTATGAAATCCTTAATTTGTATGATGACTTTATTTTCTTCAATGCCCGCACAAGTTATTTTTGATTTTAACAAAAAGTCAGACATTCAAGACTGGTTAATTGTTGATGATGTTGTGATGGGAGGAGAATCATCAGGCACTTTCAAATTAAATGCTGATGGTTTTGGTGTTTTCGAAGGCAATATATCATTGGATAACAATGGCGGATTCTCTTCTGTGCGTTATAGATTCGAAAAAACACCCATAAAGGAATCCACCAAGATTGGTGTTAAACTTCGAGGTGATGGTAAAAACTATCAATTTAGGATAAAAACCAATTCCGGAGATTACTATTCTTACGTAGCCTCCTTTTCAACCTCAGGAGAGTGGCAAGAAATAGAAATTCCGTTAAAAGATATGTACCCTTCATACAGGGGAAGAAGACTTGATCAACCAAATTTTTCTGCTGATCATATTGAAGAAATCACCTTTTTGATAGGAAACAAAAAAGAAGAACAATTTAAACTCCTGATAGATAAAATAGAATTAAAATAACACTTCGCGATGTAGCGATTGGAAAGTATTTACAATGTGGTAGAAAAACAGAAATGCTAAAAAAGATGGCTCCAATGTTGATGCTTGCTTCCCTTTACTCAAAAAATTAAGAAGGGGTACACTTTTTCAGGCTCTTAGCCATCGTAAAAAAAATGGAGAGGAACTTTGTGTTGTTCACGCACACTTCCTCCTCTCCGCGCCAAGGCACCAACAAAGATAATCTTAAGAACGTGTTAGGTAGTTTTATTTTGCCCCACCCCAGTTCCAACTTCGTATCTAATTTTCACATATACAAAATGTGGTAATCCTGTAACTAGTTACCTTAATTGTGTAACGATCTATGCAGGCAATCTACTGACCTTTGCAAAACAAGCATATTACCAAAAACAAACAACAGATTTAGACAACAAATAAAGTTCAATTCAATTTGATTATCTAAAATTAAATTCTACATGAACAAAATAATTCTTCTTATCAAACGGCCACACGGAACACCCAAAATTAATGATTTTAAAATTACCGATACAGAAGATCCTGCTGCTAAAGACGGTGAGATTTTATTAAAAACAACCTTTGTTTCAGTAGATCCCTATTTGCGGGGTAGAATGAATGACGCTGAATCGTATTTTCCCCCATTTGAGTTGAATAAACCGATACAATCTGGAGTGATAGCTGAAGTGATGGACAGCAAACATGCGGATTTCAAAAAAGGAGATTTTGTTTCAGGTAATTTGGATTGGAGTGAATATCAAACGTCGAATGGAAAAGGATTGCTTAAAGTAAGTAGTAGCGA
>Ga0105046_10016204_pt1 | contig 11450 bp, 11 predicted proteins | sample MAT03_FD_78385 | JGI IMG/M metagenome (GOLD analysis project Ga0105046, IMG submission 78385) | Freshwater microbial communities from Lake Fryxell liftoff mats and glacier meltwater in Antarctica - MAT-03 (megahit assembly) | ecosystem: Environmental > Aquatic > Freshwater > Ice > Liftoff...
TAAATGCCGATAGCAATCATCAGCGCAAAATAGACCGCCACGGCGGCGATGGTGAGGTTGTTCATTGCGATTGCCCCCCTGGGCATTTTTAATATGCCGCGGCAAATTCGCCCGTGGTTTCGTCTAATATGTGCAAAACGCCGTCGGCGATTGCGAACCATGCGCCGTGCAGCCGGATATTGCCAGCGGCCTCGCGCTCGGTGATAAATGGAAAACTGCGCAAATTGCTAAGGCTGACCTTGATGGCTGCCAGTTCCAGCCGGTGCTGCGGGTGGGCACAGCCACTGGCGATCACCGCATCCCGGGCATCGGCGATGATCGCCATCCAGTCGTCAATGAAACTTGGTCCCGGCAACCCCAGATCCGCCCCAGTCAGCGACGCGCCAATGCCGCCGCATTGGCCGTGGCCCAGCACCACGATATGTTTGACGTTCAGCCCGCACACGCCAAATTCGATGGCCGCCGATGCACCATGAAGGCCGCCGCCAACTTCGTAGGGGGGAACCAGATTTGCGACATTGCGCAGCGCGAACAGCTGCCCCGGTCCGGTATCGAAAATGGTCGCAGGGTCAACGCGGCTGTCACAGCAACTGATAACCATCACGGGCGGGGCCTGGCCATCGGTCGCAAGCATGTCGTAGCGGGCTTTTTGATCAACGTATCCGCGACGACGAAAGCGTTGATAACCGCTGACAAGCTCATTAAACTCAGGCATCAGAAACGTTCGCCGCGCACCACTGCCACATCGCCAATGGTCAACAGCAAACGGTGGCTTTCCAGCAAGGGTGCGATACGATCGGTAAGTTGTGATGCGCGCTCGGCCGACGCAATGGCAATAATGATGGTCTTTGCCGATGCGCCGGTAATATCATCATCCTGCCATTCCCCATTGCGGCCAGCACCGCCATCGACGTGGATCAGGCTCCAACCGCTGATATCGGCAGCACGCAGGATCGCGACGACGCGTGGAACCAACGCTGTGTCGACCAGCAATTCAATGCGTTTGCGCGGAACCGTTTCGACCATGATTATGCCACCTGAACGGCCAGCGCTGCGAACAGGCTGATGCCGAAAATGATGTTGAAGGGAAAGGTGATGCCGAGTGACATCGCCAGATAAATGCCTGGGTCCGCCTCAGGCAGTGCCAATCGCATCGCTGCCGGTACCGCGATGTAGGAGGCGCTTGCGGTAAGGACGCCAAGTGCCGCCGCTGAGCCTGGATCCAATCCAATGGCCGATCCGGCCAGCGTTCCCAGAACTCCGTTAACGACAGGCAAGGCGATGGCGATCGCCACTAGCCGGGCGTTCAACTTACGGGATTGGGTAAGCCGCCGTGCCGCAATCAGGCCCATGTCGAGCAAAAACAGGCACAGCACGCCGCGAAACCCCGTATCGAACAACGGTTTGACCGGCGCAAAGCCGTCCGATCCGGCCACCAGCCCGATGAAGAAGGCACCGACCAGCAGGATGACCGAGGCATTGGTGAGCACCTCATGCAACATCGACCCGTTGGCAGAGGCACCGTTCGCCGGGGGGGGCTGTCCGCGCTTTGCGAGCAACAGGCCGGTGATTATCGCCGGCGTTTCCATCAACGCCAAGACAGCGACCATATAGCCTGCCGGACCCAGCCCCTGATTGGTCAGCAGTTCCTGTGCAGTGACAAAGGTGACGACGCTGACCGAACCATAGTGCGCCGCGACGGCGCCTGCATCGATACGCGACAGCCCGCCAAACCGCGTCAGCAGGAAAAAAGCGGGGAAGGGCAGCAGAAAGCTGAACGTCATGCCCACCAGTGCGGCCCACAGCAAATCGGGCGTAAAGCCACTGTCAGCAACCGACACGCCGCCCTTTAATCCGATCGCGGCCATCAAATAGATGGACATGGCTTTGGCAAATGCTTCGGGGATCGACAGGTCGGATTTGACCATGGCGGCAAAAAAGCCAAGTACAAAGAACAGGATAACGGGAGATGTCAGCGTTTCGACAATCATCGGTAACCCCCTGAAGCCAGACAGTTTGCGATAGCATCATGGCAGTGGTTGGCAAGTGGTGCGGGTATCGCTATTTTGACCAACATGAACTCAACTGCTGCCCCCGTTATTCGCCCCCGCAAACCCGACTGGATTCGGGTCAAGGCCCCGACCAGTCCCGGATATACCGAAACGCGTAAACTCATGCGCGATTTGGGTCTGGTTACGGTATGCGAGGAAGCGGCATGCCCCAACATCGGCGAATGCTGGACCAAGAAACACGCCACCGTGATGATTCTTGGCGACACCTGCACCCGCGCCTGTGCATTCTGCAATGTCAAAACCGGAATGCCGCTCGCCGTTGACGCGATGGAACCTGGAAATGTGGCCATTGCCGCGGCGAAGTTGGGCCTCGCCCATATCGTCATTACGTCGGTTGATCGTGACGACCTTGCCGATGGGGGTGCAAGCCAGTTCGTCAAAGTGATTGCGGCGCTGCGGCGGGAGACGCCCGCCACCACCATCGAAATTCTGACACCTGATTTCCGCAACAAGCCAGACAGCGCGATTGCCGCCATCGTTGATGCACGCCCCGATGTGTATAACCATAATCTGGAGACGGTGCCGAGGCTGTATCCGACCATACGGCCCGGCGCGCGCTATTATGCTTCGCTGCGGTTGCTGGAAACGGTCAAGCGCCGCGATCCCACGATTTTTACCAAATCGGGCATCATGATGGGGTTGGGAGAAGAGCGTCTGGAGGTGCATCAGGTGATGGACGACATGCGTTCCGCCGACATCGATTTCCTGACCATGGGCCAATATCTGCAACCGACCCCGCGCCACGCCAAAGTGATTGATTATGTAACGCCACAGGCTTTTGATGCCTATGGCCAGATTGCGCGCGCAAAGGGATTCCTTCAGGTTGCAGCATCGCCATTGACCCGTTCCAGCTATCATGCGGGTGAGGATTTTGCCGCAATGCGAAATGCGCGAGAGGCCAAGATGGCCAAAGCCGCGACGACCCGCCAAAGCCGCGACGACCTGAGCGACTGATGCCGCGCCACAGCGAAACCCGTTTTCTATCGCACAGCGCCGCGCAAATGTATGCGCTGGTGGCAGATGTTGCACATTATGCCGATTTCCTGCCGTGGGTTATTGCCATGCGGATACGCAGCGACACGCCGACGGAAACGATTGCTGACATGATTGTTGGTTTCAAAGGGATGCGAGAAAGTTTTTCATCGCGCGTGGTCAAGGAACCGGCGACGCGGATTATGGTCGATTATCTCGACGGTCCGATGCGGCATTTGAACAATGAGTGGCGCTTTACACCGACCGAGACGGGTGGTTGCCGGGTTGATTTCGTGGTCGATTTTACGTTTCGGTCCAGTCTGTTCGAACGGCTGGCCGGGCAAATGTTCGACCGTGCGCTGCGCAAGATGATTGCCGCATTCGAGACGCGCGCCGATACGCTTTATGGGGCGGCAAGCGCAATGTCGTTGCCCGTGCCCAGCTCATCGGCAGCGGGATGAAGCAGTTCAAGCGCATAGAGTAACGCCGCACGCCGGATCGCCGTACGGTCCGCTGATTGAAAAAACACCCGCTGTACATAATGTGATCGGGGGCCTGACAATCGCAACGCGCGGGCAAAAACGACCAGCCCTACCGGCTTTTCAGGCGATCCGCCGCCCGGTCCGGCGACGCCCGTTATCGACACCGCGAGACTCGCCGCACTGTGCGCCAGGGCACCAGCGGCCATCGCCCGCGCGCATTCCGGTGACACGGCCCCATGGCGCACAAAGATTTCGGGGTCGACGTCCAACATCTGTGTTTTGGCAGCGTTGCAATAGGTTACAAAACCCGCACTGAAAACATCAGACGAGCCAGCAACCGCAGTCAGCGCGGCAGCGACCAGTCCGCCCGTACAGCTTTCGGCAAGCACTAAAGTCCGGTCCACGGCACGGTTTGCCGCCAATATCTCAGTGGCGCGGGCGACGGCGCTGTCCGGCAGGATCATCGCGGCAGGCTCAACGTCGCGGTCGCTTGTGCGGCGATACCCTCGCGGCGCCCGGTAAAACCAAGGCCCTCTGTCGTGGTGGCTTTCACACTTACGCAATCCAGCGTCAGCCCAAGCATTTCTGCAATCGTCGCGCGCATTGCGTCGCGGTGCGGCCCCACTTTTGGCGCCTCGGCTATGATCGTGACATCGACATGTTCGACGATCGCGCCGCGCGCAACAACGCGTCCTGCCGCAAAGCGCACGAACCGATGCGAAGCTGCACCACCCCACTGAGCGTCGGATGGCGGGAAATGATGACCGATATCTCCGTCGGCCAAAGCCCCAAGAATTGCGTCGGTCAGGGCATGAAGCGCGACATCGGCATCGCTGTGCCCGGACAAACCATGACTGTGCGGGATTTCGATTCCGCATAACCACAATGGCTTGCCTGCAACCAGCCGGTGGACATCATAACCGCTGCCGACCGCTATCCTTCGCGTATGCATCGATCCATCCTTGATTCCCATCAGCGCAGCGATCACGGCGGCGTCTTCGGCCCATGTCAGTTTGTGCAGCGATGCCTCACCGGCGACGGCGGTCACGGCAATGCCACAGTTTCGCACCATTTGCGCATCGTCGGTGGGTTCATCGCCTGACCAGCGGACATGTGCCGCGCGCAGCGTGCCAAGCCGAAAGGCCTGCGGAGTTTGCACGCGCGCCAGCCGGCTGCGGTCCGTCACATCCCCTGCCTGGGCACCATCGCATGTTATCAGCGTATCGGCCACGGGCAGGATTGGAATCGCGGCCACCGCGCCCTGGGACAGCGGATCGATCAGCCGGTTGATCACAGCGTCGGTCACGCCAGGGCGCGCGCTGTCATGCACCAGCACGGCCGCGTCACCGGACAAATCGTCAATGGCCGCAAGTCCTTGTGCAACCGAAAGGCGGCGGCTCAGTCCCGGTGCGGCACGGCGCAGCTTGGGATGATCGCCAATGATCGCCTGCGTTGCCGCATCGCCGACGATGACAATGTGTTCGATGTCGCTGCGTGCGGCAAAGCGTTCGAAGCTCCACCGCAAAACGGGCTTGGCACCCAGCATCAATTGCTGTTTTGGCACGCCAAGAGCCGCGCGAGTGCCGCCGCCGCCCGCAAGCAATATCACGGCAATTGGTGATGGGGCAGGGGGAACAAAAGTCATAGCCATGGCGCGTAGCGCACGGCGGGCTTGCGGGAAAGCGAGGAAATGTGTAGCGGCACTGCTTAATTTTTAGGCATTTGACAGCGCCATGACAGCTTTGCAGCCCATTTCCATCGGTCCATTGACGATCGCCGAGCCCGTAATTCTGGCGCCGATGACGGGCGTGACAGACATGCCGTTCCGCACCCTGGTGCGCCGCTATGGCTCGGGTCTCAATGTGACCGAGATGATCGCATCCGCAGCGATGATCCGCGAAACCCGGCAGTCGCTTCAGAAAGCGGCGTGGCACGCTGTCGAGGAACCTGTATCGATGCAGCTCGCCGGATGCAGTCCGGTTGAAATGGCCGAGGCGGCCAAGCTCAACGAAGATCGCGGTGCGGCGATCATCGACATCAACATGGGTTGCCCGGTGAAAAAGGTCGTTAATGGTGATGCTGGATCCGCGTTGATGCGCGACCTGCCATTGGCCGCCAGCCTGATCGCAGCGACGGTAAAGGCGGTGTCAGTGCCCGTGACGGTCAAAATGCGGATGGGATGGGATCACGACAGCCTGAACGCCCCGGAACTCGCGCATATCGCTGAGGATCTTGGTGCAAAGCTCATTACCGTCCACGGCCGCACCCGCAATCAAATGTATCGCGGCAGCGCCGATTGGGCCTTTGTCCGCCAGGTAAAGGACGCGGTGGCGCTTCCCGTGATCGTCAATGGTGACATATGTTCGGTTGATGATGCGCGCACGGCGCTGGTGCAAAGCGGCGCAGACGGGGTAATGATCGGGCGCGGCGCTTATGGCCGCCCTTGGCTACTTGGCCAGGTGATGGATGCATTGGCGGGGCGCAGCATTCGTCCTGACCCATCGCTTACCGAGCAATATTACCTGATTACGGATCATTACCGGGCGATGCTGGACCATTATGGTGAAATGACCGGGGTAAATATGGCGCGCAAACACCTTGGCTGGTATACCCGCGGGCTGCATGGATCAGCGGAATTTCGCAATCGGGTCAATCAGATACCCGACAGCGTTGATGTGCTGTCTGCATTGGCGGCTTATTATGATCCGTTTCTCGACCGTGCTGCCGCCTGATGCCGTCAACCGACAATCCGGCATTTCCGCTGCTTGCTGACGATCTTTTACAAGCGCATCCCGTACCGACATTCCTGATTTCTGCGAGCAAGCAAATTGCCTTTGTAAATCAGGCGGCGGAGCAGCTTGCGAATACCGGGCGTTCCGGCTTGCTGGGTCGGCCGCTGTTCGCAATCCTGCACCTTGACGATGCGCAGCGTCAGCGGCTCGATGCGCTCGACCGGCGCGCCTATCTAGCGCATGCCGTTCCAATGGACGTTGGGCGAAGCCGGGGGATCGTTGCAGACCTGCAAATGGTGCCAATTGGGGAAGTGGGGCATCGGCTGCTGACGCTTAACCCCGTTACCGGTACGGCCGAACTGCTCGCAATTGGCAATCGCGGCAGTGGGCGATCCGCAGCGGCAGCGGCATCCATTCTGGCACATGAAATTAAAAACCCGCTCGCCGGAATTCGCGGTGCAGCACAGCTTATTGCGCGCCAACCAGATGTCGACGTGGACCGCTTTACGAACCTGATCTGCACCGAGGTCGACCGGATCGCGGCGCTGATCGACCGGATGCAGCTATTCTCGCGGGGGCAGCCTTTGCCCTGCGAGCCAGTCAACATCTACCCTGCGGTGCAACAGGTGATCGACAGTGTCCGGGCCGCTCACGGCGGGCATATCGAACTTGTCGAACAATTTGACCCATCGATACCTCAGGCCTTTGCCAATCATGATGCCATAGTGCAGATTTTGATGAACCTGATCGGCAACGCGGTCGAAGCGCTGGCCCAGCGTCCGTTTGCGTCGATCCGCGTCACCACCAGCTTTCGTCAAGGGCTGTTGATCGAGCGGGGCGATGCGCGCGAGCGGGTAGCGGTCCCCATTGAAATATGCGTTTCCGACAATGGCCCCGGTGTCGATGCGGACCTTGGCGAGGCGGTATTCGAACCCTTTGTCACCACCAAGCGCGATAGCCAGGGACTTGGGCTTGCGCTTGTCGCCCGGCTGGCGCGCGACATGGGCGGCGCCGTGCAATATCGGCGGCAGGACGACTGGAGCCAGTTCCGCTTGCATCTTCCCGCAACGCGAAACGGCGACAGGAACTGATTATGGCGAAACAGCAAATGATTTTGGTGGTGGAAGATGATCCGGCAATTGCCCTGATTGTTTCCGAAGCGCTGCGAACCGAAGCGTCGCGTATTTCAGTTGTCGGAACAATTGCGGCGCGTGATGCGGCGCTGGCAGAGGCATTGCCAGACCTGCTTATTACCGACGTGATACTGCCCGATGGTGATGGATTAGAAACACTGCCGCCTCACCTTGTTGCGGCAGGCGTCCCGATCATTGTCCTGTCGGCACAAAACACGCTTGATACGGCGATCCGCGCTGCGGACAAGGGCAGCCATGACTATCTGCCCAAACCCTTTGACCTTGGCGAGCTTATTGCCAGCGTCCGTTCTGCCTTGCATCGCCAGCGCGGCGAACCTGGTGGGTCAGGGGCTTCACCAGCGGACTATCCCAGCCACGGCCTGATCGGACGCGCGGCGGCGATGCAGGCAGTCTATCGCACTATCGCGCGGCTGGCGTCGAATGATCTGGCGGTGCTGATCCTGGGTGAATCGGGAACGGGCAAAGAGCTGGCGGCGCGCGCCATTCACGACACGGGGATTCGGCGCGCAGGCCCGTTTGTCGCGATCAACATGGCGGCCATTCCGCGCGATCTGATCGAAGCTGAACTTTTTGGGCATGAAAAGGGTGCCTTTACCGGGGCGCTGACCCGCAAAGCAGGGCGCTTTGAACAGGCCGCAGGCGGAACGCTGTTCCTTGACGAAATTGGCGATATGCCGGTTGAAGCACAAACCCGCCTGCTGCGTGTGTTGCAGAGTAACGAATATAACCGTGTCGGTGGCCGTGACTTGCTCCGCGCCAATGTCCGCGTTGTCGCTGCGACCCACCGTGACATTGCGAAGATGGTACACAGCGGACAGTTCCGTGAGGATCTTTATTACCGGCTTAACGTCATCCCAATCGCGCTTCCGCCGCTGCGCGAACGGCGCAGCGATATTGCCGCGCTGGTCGAACATTTTGTGCGCGAGGGCGCCGTGGCCGGCTTGCCACTGCGCAGTTTTGCGCCTGGGGCTATCGCACAGCTTGAACGACATGGCTGGCCTGGCAATGTTCGCGAGCTGGCAAATGTTGTTCAACGATTGACCCTGTTAGGGCGGGACATCACGATTTCCGCCAGCGATGTGATCCAGATACTGGGCCAGGAACACCATAGTCTTTCAGCAGAAATTTCGCTCGATACCCAAGTCGAAAATACTATTACGCAATGGGTTAGCGCAAAATTGGGGTCAGGGACTCACTCCGAAGAGTTGCAGGGCGCGCTCACCATGATCGTTGACCGTGCCATTATCACCACGGTCCTGCGTCATTGCCGGGGCAACCAGCTTGCTGCCGCCCGAATTATGGGGATAAACCGCAACACGCTGCGCCGCCGGGTCGGGGATCTTGGTCTGGCTGGCCGTCCATCAGACGACTAGCTGCGGCGTATCGGCGCTTTCTGCTGGCACCAGCACCGAAATCGTGCTTTCTTGGCAACAGCCATGTCGTATTGTTGCAACAGACCCGATGAATATGCCCGCTGACACGACGGTGACAGACAGCGGCGTGGCGCGACTGTGGCGATTTGGCGTCCCGGAATATTATGCACTGGCCGCAATGATCAGCGTTGCTGCGGCCACATATATCTTCGTCACTGGGGATCGGCAGAGCCAACAACTGCTTAATCCGGCCCTGATAGCCGCAATTATGGTTGCCAATCTGGTACCGGCGATGGCGCTGATTGTCCTAATCGGAAGCCGCCTCGCGCGGGCGCGCGCAGTGACGTCATTATCTGGTGGCAATGGCCGGTTGCACGTTCGCCTGGTCGCGCTGTTTTCCCTGATTGCGGCCGCGCCGACGCTGTTGGTGGTCATTTTCGCGTCGTTATTGTTCCAGCAAGGCGTTGATTTCTGGTTTTCCGAACGGTCGCGCGGCATGTTTGAGAATGCCGCTGGCCTGGCTGAGGGCTATTATCAGGAAAATCAGCGCGAAGTTGGTGCCAATGCGGTTGCCATGGCCAAGGATCTTCGCGGGTTTCTCTCGCGGGCGCCCATCGACGACCCTGAATTCGATGATTATTACCTGCAACAGGTGGTTGTTCGCAATCTCAATGAATCGGCGATTATCGAGATTGGCTCTGATGGTGTTGCGCGGACACCGGCGATGGTTGACCCCGATAATCGGGCTGCTGAAAACCGCATTTCCGCACAAACAATTGCCCGGTTGAACCGCGGTGATGATGTCATCGTTTCGCGCAGCGGGGACCGGATCGAAGCCGCAACGCGGCTGGACCCGAAACGGCCAATCTATCTTTACGCATCGCGCGATTCAAAGGTGCTGGGGCTTCAGCAATTCGAACGCGCGCGCGCGGTGTTGGCGGACTATAATGCGCTGTTTGCCCGGTCACGCCAACTGCAGGTCCAGTTCAACCTTGCTCTTTTCTTTGGTTCGCTGATTTTGTTGTCGCTGGCGGTGGTGGCGGCAATTGTGGTTGCAGACCGCATTGTCAGGCCGCTTGGAATATTGGTCAATGCCGCGCGAACGGCAGCGGGCGGTGATTTGTCGGTGCGGGTTGAACCGTCGTGGCGCGACGATGAAATCGCGGTGCTGGCGCGGGCATTCAACAGCATGACGGAAAAGTTGCAGGGTCAAACGGGTGCGTTGCTGCGTGCGAATGATCAACTGGAGGCGCGCCGAGCCTTTATCGAAACGGTTTTGTCGCGGGTATCGTCTGCCGTTATTTCGCTGGACGCCACCGGAAATATCCGGCTGGCCAATGCGGCGGCAGAGGCGATGCTGGGACAAAACGCACAGCAGCTGGTCGGGCGGCCATTGGTTTCGGTGGCGCCGGAACTGGCACGGCTGATTGACGGCGGTCAGGCCGACGCCGTGCTGTCGTTGGTGTTGCCGGGACGCGAACCGACAACGGTCGCGGCCAAGGCGGTCGCATTGAACGATGGTCATGTCCTGAGTTTTGAAGACATTACCCAGCAATTGCATGACCAACGCCGCGCCGCCTGGTCCGACGTGGCGCGCCGGATTGCCCATGAAATCAAAAACCCGCTGACCCCGATCCAGCTCGCCGCCGAACGACTCCAGCGCCGTTTTGGCCATAAACTGGATGAAGATTCCGGGGTTTTTTCAAAGCTTACGGACACGATTGTGCGTCAGGTTGCTGATGTTCGCCGGATGGTTGATGAATTTTCAAGCTTTGCCAGGATGCCGGCGCCAACTTTTGGTGCAGAGGATTTACGCGACATTGTGCGCCAGTCCGTTTTCCTGTTTGAAATCGCGCGCCCAGATATTGGCTTTTCCATGGATGCACCAGACGCGCCAATGGGCTTGGTCTGTGACCGGCATTTAATGTCCCAAGCGATCACGAATGTAGTTAAGAACGCGGTAGAAGCCATTGATGAAAAACAGCTTCGTGACAAATCCGAGATAGCGGAAAGCGGACAATTGGGGAAAATATCAGTTGCCATCGATGTAACGGATATATTTTTGCGAATCCGTGTGTCCGATACGGGCATTGGACTGCCCGCCGACCGTGACCGGATTGCCGAGCCGTATATGACCACGCGGCCGAGCGGGACAGGACTGGGCCTGGCAATCGTCAAAAAGATAATTGACGATCATCTTGGCGAGATTGATTTTGGCGATGCTCCGACAGGCGGAGCTTGTGTCACAATCACACTTTTCCCGACTAAATTACAAAGCCTTGCTGGACAGTCCGGCGATGTCATTGAATCAGCCGCCGAAACGGTTCCGGGCCGCACCCGTATTCGCAAAGCACGAGAAGATCATGGCGCTTGATATTCTGATTGTTGATGACGAGCGTGATATTTGTGACCTGGTCGCTGGTGTCATGGAGGACGAGGGCTATGAGGCGCGAACAGCCGCAAACAGCGATGCGGCGCTCGATGCCATTCGTCAGCGGCGCCCCTCGCTCGTGCTTATTGATGTGTGGCTGCAAGGTTCGCGGCTTGACGGCCTCGGGCTGGTGGAAGCCATCAAGGCGATGGATCCAACACTGCCGATCATCGTCATTTCTGGACATGGCGGCATTGATACGGCGGTTGCAGCGATCCGCAGGGGCGCTTTTGA
>Ga0105046_10016205_pt1 | contig 11449 bp, 9 predicted proteins | sample MAT03_FD_78385 | JGI IMG/M metagenome (GOLD analysis project Ga0105046, IMG submission 78385) | Freshwater microbial communities from Lake Fryxell liftoff mats and glacier meltwater in Antarctica - MAT-03 (megahit assembly) | ecosystem: Environmental > Aquatic > Freshwater > Ice > Liftoff...
AGCACAGCAACATTGAAGACCCGCTCGCCATCCCGCTCCAACATGCCGAAGACCGCGTAGCAGTTGAGCTCGCGACAGGCTGCGGTCATGGCCGCTACGGAGGGACCGTCGATGGGTTCTGCGAACGGCTGCGCCTCGGCCAGCGAGGCGAAGCAGTACCCCGGCACCGCGCACTCCGGAAAGACGGCGAGCCTGGCCCCCTCGCGTGACGCGATCCCCAGCTGTGCGATCATCCGGGCGACGTTGCCCGCGTTGTCAGTGATCGAGAAGTCCATCTGGATGGCAGCGATTTTCATGGGAGGACTCTGGAGAAGGGGAAGGAAGCAGTGAGATCGTAAGCGGCCAAGTGACAAGGGCCAAGTGACAGAGTGCGAGACGCACTTTTCGATTGTCGCCGGATTCTCCGAATCCGGTGTCTCCGCGCGTCTGGCAGACCACGATGGCGGGCGACCAACGACTGAGAGGTGTGGCGTCCGTGGCTCGGACGCGCGGTCGCAGTGCGAGTGTCAAGACACCGGTCTCTTAGAGTCCGGCGACGATCACAAACCGCGTCTGGCACTCCCAGTGACAAGGGGAAGCGAGCGGTGCATTGCCCATCCTACGGCGGGCGCCTTTCTCGTGGAGTCGCTTCCGGCGCTCACGCTTCCGGCTCGATACGAGTCTCGGTACGATGCCAATGGAGCAATCGTTCTTGATGCGTTCGCTGCCTGTCCTGCATGAGACTTCCGAAGTCTAACACTGTTGAAACTACCGCTTGAGGAGTCGATCTTGAAACGAACTGGTTGGATTGGATTCTGTTTGTCGGTGGCAATGGCTGCCATCTCGTGTGGTGCGGAGCCCTCGACGAAAGATGCGTTTCAGTCGATCTTCAATGGAAAGGACCTGACCGGCTGGCATGGTGAAGAGACCATGGACCCACGCTTGCTGGCAGCTCTGCCGGAAGCGGACCGGGCAGCGAAGCTGGCAGCTTGGCAAGCCGACGCGATCACTCATTGGACAGCCAAGGATGGGGAGCTGATTAACGACGGGCACGGGGTCTATTTGACCACCGACGGGAAGTACAGCGACTATGAACTGTTGATCGAGTACAAGACGATTCCCGAAGCCGATAGCGGTATCTATTTGAAGTCCAACCCGCAGGTTCAGATCTGGAACCATAAAAAAGAGAACCCCTCACCCGGCCAGGACAAGGGCTCCGGCGGGCTGTGGAATAACTCGCCGGGCGCTCCGGGCAAGGACCCGTCCGAGATCGCCGACCGTCCATTCGGTGAGTGGAACGAGTTCAAGATTCAGCAAGTCGGCACCCGCACCAGCGTCTGGCTGAACGGCAAGCACATCATCGATCATGCGATCATGGAGAACTACTGGGACCGCAAGGCTCCACTCGTTCACAAGGGTCCAATCCAGCTGCAAACTCACGGCGGTGAGATTCGTTGGCGAAACATCAAGGTCCGCGAGATCGGCTCGGTCGAGGCGAATGAGATCCTGCGATCCCATCACAAAGAGGGTTTCACCTCCTTGTGTAATGGCAAGGACTTGACCGGTTGGGCGGGCGAGGTCAACAACTACGAAGTGGTCGACGGAGCGATCCGCTGCAAGCCGGGGACGGGCGGCGTGCTGCACACGAAGGACGAGTACGGCGACTTCGTGGCACGGGTCGAGTTCAAGCTGCCGCCTGCGGGGAACAATGGGCTCGCGATTCGTTATCCCGGTTCGGGCAACGCTGCTTATGACGGGATGACTGAGTTGCAGGTTCTGGACACCGAGCACCCGAGCTACAAGGATCTCGACCCGCGTCAGGCTCACGGGTCGGCGTACGGGATGATCGCTGCCCAACGCGGATACCATCGCCCGATCGGCGACTGGAACTTCGAAGAAGTGACTGTCCAGGGATCAAAGATTACCGTCGAGCTGAACGGCTCAGTGATCCTCCACGGCGATGTCGCCGAGGTCAAAGAGTTCATGGCCAACTCCCCCCACCCCGGCAAGGATCTCAAGAGCGGGTACTTCGGCTTCGCGGGTCACGGGGACACGGTTGAGTTCCGGAACGTGGAGATTAAGAAGCTGCCGTAAACGGGAAGAGACTGTAGGCCGGGCACATTTGCCCGGCCTGCTCCCTCGTCGGACGGCCTTTCCAGGCCGTCCCCGGATGCAAGAGAGACTCACGAAGTCACCCAACCACTCTGCGCGGAGCTTGACGCAGTGTACTCGCCACAATGTTCGTATCCCCACCGGAGCCGGGCAGGAAAGCACGGCGGGGTGGCCCGGACCCTGCTTTGAGGGTCTGGGTGGCAGACCCACAAGAGGGGTTGCGAGAGGCGATTCAACGGGTTGATTCTCCTGTTCCTCCGTCGCCCAGACGTTCAAAGCCACGTCTAGGCCACCCTGCCCATGAATGACTGATTTTTGGGTGGCACTGGCGGTCGCTGGGGGCCGCCAGTGATCCCGCTCTCAACGGCTCAGAACTCGAACTCCCCTCTCGTTCCCATGTCCAGCACCGGCGAGTCAAAGCCCTCGCCAGTGCCACCCGGCGCCGTCCCCTTCCGTGTCGCGGAAGTCGTAAGACTTCTGACGTGTGGCTGGTTTGATCGAGTTCGTCAGAAGTCTTACGACTTCCGCTACGGCGGGTGGCCGAGTCAGCAGCGGAGTGGATGGCTTTGACGCGAACCCGCGTGACACGCCCACTCTTCCGGGCCTTCCACAGATCCGAGCCTTCCGCAAAGCCTCCAGACCCGGCCACCCCTTTGTTTCACCAGCTTCGAGTCATTGACTCCGGAGGGAGGACGGGCAGATGTGCCCGTCCTGCAATGGGGCGCGTCCTGTTTGGACGAGACGGGCAGAGGGCGGCTGCTGCCCGCTTCGCTCATGTTTACTGAGGGGGCATTTGTTTGTAGATTCCTCTGGATGCCCGACGAAATCCCACTACTCGATAAGACAACGCTGGGTTCATTGCGAGTCTTCCGCCTTCTCGCCGTCATGGGACTCGTGGGGGTGGTCGTACTGGATCAAACTCATCGGCTGTGGAAGACTTGGCCCGTTCGAGCGAGAGTCCTCTGTGGCCAGAACTCACGCGTCGTGTTTTGCTCTGGCTCGGTGGCCGTGGTCTTGTTCGAAAGCCTGTTGCTGCGAGAACGCCACGTTTTAGGGAGACGGGTCGTGGCCAACATGGCTGTCTGGGGAGGGCGCGTCTTGGCCGCGATGGCTTGACGCACGATCGGGAATTCAATCTCCTCCCTTGCCGCACACCGCCCCGAGCTTCGTTGAGAGGAACGGGGGAATCTACCTTGGCCTTGACCCATCTCTCGCACTCCACCCGCCGGTACATGCTGGACGCTCGTCTTTATGAATCCCCCTGAACTGCTCCCTCCGTCTTCGCTCATGCTCGCGATTGAGTCGTCCTGTGATGAAACCGCAGCTGCGGTCGTGACGAAAGATTTGCGAGTTCTGTCGAGCGTGGTCGCCAGTCAGAATGAACTGCATGAACGCTTCGGGGGCGTGGTGCCGGAAATTGCTTCGCGGGCGCATGTGCAGCGGATACTCCCGGTGATTGATGAGGCCATTCGCCAGGCGGGCGTGACACTTCCTGACTTGGCGGTGATTGCCGTGGTCACCCAGCCGGGACTGGTGGGGTCGCTGCTCGTGGGGCTGACAGCTGCCAAAACACTGGCTTTAGTTCTCAACAAGCCGTTGGTGGCGGTCAATCATATTGAAGGGCACATCTATGCCTGTCGCCTGGCTGCGGGGCGAGATCTATTTCCGTGTATTGGGCTGGTGGTCAGTGGGGGGCATACGAATTTGTACCATTGCCACACAGCGACGCGATTCGAACTGATTGGTGCCACGATTGACGATGCGGCGGGTGAGGCGTTCGACAAGATTGCCAGCGTTCTCAAACTGCCCTACCCCGGCGGGCCGATGATTGAAAAAGTGGCCCAGACTGGCAACCCCCAGGCGTTTCGATTCCCTCGCACCTTCATTAAAGAGGACCGCCTCGACTTCAGCTTCAGCGGGGTCAAGACTTCCGTCCTCTATGAAGCCAATGGACAACCGGGGGCTCACACTCAACCACCGGCACTGACAGAGCGTCGCATCGCCGACATTGCCGCCAGTTTTCAAGCGGCGGTGATTGACGTGCTGGTGACAAAGTGTCGACAAGCGCTGCGCCGCTTCCCATGCAAGACGTTGTGCGTTGGTGGTGGGGTGGCTGCGAATCAAGCGTTTCGAGAGGCGCTGGGAGAGATGGCACAGCGTGAGCGGGTGGAATTGCACCTCAGTCCACGTGAGTACTGTACCGATAATGCAGCGATGGCAGCCGTCGGTTGGGAACTATTCGAAGCGGGGCAACTGGCACAACTGGACCAAGATGTGGTTCCCGGACTGGTCAGAAAATCGAGCGACGTGTAGTTCCCGACCGATAAGCTGTGATTTTAGGCGACCGGGTAAAACGAAAGTCCCCACCGCCCCGCTGGACGAGAGGGGGCAACGATCGGGCGTTACGGTCGCTCAAAAGCGACGGAACCACCGGGGTCGGCCCGCAGGCAGGCGTTCGTTCACCGCCTGGCTCTCATACACTGTCGGACACGATTCGAGTTGCTTGATGGCGGCACGTCGTTTTACCATCGCCCCAATCGGCAAAATCGAGCGATGACTTGAGGGGATTCAGAACTCACCTTGAGTGAATTTCGAAATTCCGATATTTCTCCCCCTCCTCGGAGAATCTGCTCCCGCCCCTGGCTGCGTTCCGCACCAGTGGTGACTCCCCTGCCATTCCACCGAAAGCCCCTTTCATGCCCGGAGTCGCCTCGCAATTGCGCGATCGCCCTCAGCGTGTGCATTGGCTTTGGGCCACTGTAATGATCAGTGTATTGGGCTGGTCAGTCGTCGCTTGCTCCCAGGACGATGAGGACTCTTCGTTCAGTGGCGAAACGCGGCGCTCACGCGAGTTCTTGGTAGAACCCGAGGACATCTCGGAGGAGCTCGACGAGTCGAGTTCCGGGATGGTCGTAGACGACGAGACCGAAATCTCCGCAGACGACTTTCTGAATGAAACCGTCGTCGATGTCGTGATCGAAGGCCGCGAGACCATCGCTGAACATGCGATCCAGCACTATTTGAAGGTCAAAAAAGGCCGCGTCGTCACGCCTCGTGAAGTCCAGGAAGACGTCGCAGCTCTTCGCAAAACCCACTGGTTCTCCAGCGTTCGGCCCATCTACCGTCGCTCCGCAGACGGCCTGGTCCTGGTCTACGAAGTTCGCGAACGCCCGATCATCCGTTCGGTGCAGTTCATCGGAAACAAGAAGATCAAGACCGGCGAACTCGAAGCACATACCGGGCTGCGAACCAGTCAACCTTTCGATGTGAATCTGAATCGGGAAGCGGTCGCCCGCATCCGGTCGATGTACCTGGAAAAGGGATTCCGCAATGCCGAGGTCGAGATGACCAAGGGCGGGAATCCTGGCGACCGGGAAGTCATCATCACAATTACCGAAGGGCCCAAGACTCGCGTTTACGAAACGAGCTTTGAAGGGAATGCGTTCGCCTCCGACTCGATCCTCCGGACCAAGTTGGCGACCAAGCGGGCATTTTTTCGAACCCTCAGCGGAATCTACGACCCGCAGATTATCGAAAATGACGTCATTACGCTGACTCAATACTACAACAACCTGGGCTTCTTCGATGTCAAAGTGACCCAGAAGGTGACCATCTCAGACAATCAAAAAGGAGCGGACGTTGTCTTCACGATTGATGAAGGCACCCGTTACCAGGTTCGCAACATCGAACTGATTGGCTATGAAGTCATTGGAAAAGAGAAGTTGCATCGACATCCCAAATTGAAGGCGGGCGACCCCTTCAACTATCGGTTTATGCAACTCGATGTCGCCAAGATGAAGGATCAGTATGACGTTCTCGGTCGGTTGTTTGCCGAAGTGGCCCCCACACCGATTTTCCTGGACGAGCCGGGATTGATCGATCTGGAGTACCGCATCAATGAGGACAAGCCGTACCTCGTTGGCGACATCAAGGTCAACTTCCGGGGTGATATGCCGCATACCCGCGAAGACGTGATCCTGAACAACGTCGCCCGCATGGTCAAGCCGGGACAGCTGGCCAACGGACGCAAGATCGACCTCGCCCGTCGACGTGTTGTGTCGAGCCAGCTTTGGGACCAGTCCGATCCTCCGGCGTTTGAGATCGTGCCGGTCGATGGACGAGATTACATGCTCGCTGCCGATGATCCACTCAGCAATATTATGCGTGGCCAGAACATTGAGAGCGACTTCTTCGGCCAAGTGCGGTCGGCCCGTTCCGGTCAGCCGTCCTCGGGATTCGGCCACAGCATCGCCCCCGCTCGCCGGACAACCGCTCGACCGACGCCGTCACTGATTCCCGAACCGGTTGCCCAAACTCCAGCCGACCGCAATACCACAGCTGCGAAGCCCACTCCGGCATTCGCAATTCGCCAAGTCTCGAAGACTCCGGTGACGAAGCCAACTTCACACAAAGCCCCGGAGACCACGATTTTGGCGAAGGCCAGAGCGAAGGCGAAGGTTTCGCAGGTCGCTCCGGAACTGTACAACATCGACCCATCCTCTCTGTTCGGAGAGGCGATCGAACCTGACATCGTGATTCGCGGCCAGTCCGACGAGATGACGACGCGGGGCCAGAGCATTGATGGCGACGGAACGCCTGTCCCACAAGACTTCGGTTCGGGCACATCGAACTCTGGCAACCCGTATGGCGGTTCAACATTCGGTCGCGATCGAGTTCCGCCTCCGGGATACGTCGACCTTAACGTCGACGTGACTGAAGGCCGGACAGGCCGTCTGATGTTTGGGGCCGGAGTGAACAGCAACAATGGACTCGTCGGGTCCGCCGTGCTGCAAGAAGACAACTTCGACATCATGCGTCCGCCTCGCAGCTGGGCCGACATCGTCAATGGGTATGCGTGGCGTGGTGCCGGACAGAGTTTTCGCCTGGAAGCCCAGCCCGGCAATCAGGTCAGCCGGTACGTCGTCAGCTGGAATGACCCGTTCTTCATGCGAACTGACTTCAATGTTGGGTTGAGTGGCTTTTACTTCAATCGTTTCTACAACGAATGGACCGAAGACCGCCTTGGCGGACGGATCAGCGTTGGTAAGCTGATTAACGAGTATTGGTCGGGTAGTGTCGCTTTGCGACTGGAAGATGTCAGCATCAAAAACATCCAAGCGGGTGCACCTTCCGATCTGACCGATGTGACGGGTGGCAATTTCCTGTCGACCGTCGGCTTCACGCTCTCCAATGACACGCGGGACAACTCGTTTATCCCCACTCAAGGGCACTTTTTCGAAGGGTCGTTCGAACAGGCTCTGGGCCAATTCAACTACTCACGAGTGGAAACGAGTGCTTCGCAGTACTTCACCGTTCGCGAACGAGCCGATGGATTCGGCAAGCACATTGTCCAGCTGTACGGATCGCTGGCGTGGACCGGCAGCGACACTCCGATCTTCGAGCGGTACTTTGCCGGGGGGTACTCGTCGTTCCGTGGATTCGCCTTCCGTGGTGTGTCGCCGATCAAGAGCGGCGTCCGCGTCGGTGGCAACTTCATGGCCCTGGGTACGGCAGAGTACATGCTGCCGCTCACGGCGAACGACCAGATTCGCGCGGTGGCCTTCACCGATTTCGGAACCGTGCAACAAGAGGTCGGCTTTGAGGACTTCCGAGTCAGCGCCGGTTTCGGCTTCCGCCTCGTGATTCCCGCGATGGGCCCGGCCCCGATCGCCTTCGACTTCGCCTGGCCCATCATCGACCAGAAGACCGATGAACGCCGCATGTTCAGCTTCTACGTCGGCTTCACGCGGTAAGGTATAAAACTGGGGTTCGGTTCCGCCGGGAGGGCAAAGCTCCTGCTGAGCCGCTGACCGAGGTCGGCGCTCTCTGGCAGAAGCGGCTCAGCAGGAGCTTCGCCCTCCCGGTCGCCTTGTTCGAGAAAACTCAGAGGGACGAACCTCTATCGCCCGGTCCACATCTGTCCGGCGGCGAGGCAGTCACACAGCTGCCGATAGACATTTTGCAATACACCTCGGCTCGGTTTAGTTCCGAGTTCTGCCGATATCCTCCGGGCGAGAGGCCCCTCGTTGAGTATCGTTCGCAGTGGCCCGTGAGCCCCACCCCCCGGTCGCAGGCCGTCGTCCTCGGGGTGGTCGGCGAGGTACTGCCACAACTCCTTGAGCGACAACTCCGCCTCACCGCTGATGCCGAATTGGGCGAGCAGCTGGCGGTCGCGGATGACAGCTTGCTCCCCTCGCACGATTGCATCGAGGAACACTGTCTCTAACGGCTCGATCTCGATCAGCTGCTGGTCTTCGGTTGGAGTCCAGGCTTCGGCCGCCAGACGTTTCAGCACATCGACAACCACGCGGGCGATGGCGAGATCAGCTGCGGGGCACTCCTGGACATCGATCACACGAATCTCAATCGCGCCGCGTGAGAAGCGGGCGATCGCGCCACGAGCGTTCAGGAACTCATCCCGCAGGATCCCCTCCGGGTCATGCGGGGCGATCTCCCGGAACATCGGTTCGAAGATGCAGGTGTTGTACTCGGCTTGAGTGAACGCACGCTCGGGGATGACGCGTGCGGCAATCGATGGAATCTTGCGAGAGTTCAACCGGTACGTCTCCAAGCGGCTGTCGAGCTGGCCGGTGATCCGCCCCTCCATCAACGGCGAGCTCGCTGCCAGAGCGGGCAACAGCGGCAGCACCAAACGCACCGCCGCGTGCAGCTTCCCGAACTCGGCATCGTTGGCGAACGGCAGGTTGATATGCATGCTCTGCAGGTTCGCCCACCCGTGTCCCCGGCAGTCAAAGATGCGATTGAAGCACTCGTACACCGGGCTGTAATCGTGCGGCCAGAGCCGCATTTCCTTGAGCGGCTCCATCCAGGGGTGCATCGCCGTCGGCATCAGCCGCGCCCCCAGCTGCCCAGCCAGTTCGTTCACCCGCCGCACCTGCGACTGCATCTGCTGAGCAACCGGTGCCAGTGATGGAGCGGGACTGGTCGTCTTCAGTTCGAGAACATGCAGGACGAGCTCGTTCGACCAGCTGATGTCCTCGAACTCGACATCCGAGACCAGCTTCCCGGCTTCCAGCTGCAGCACCTGATCGGCGATCGGCCGAACGTCGAGCGATTGAGCATCGACGAGCATGTACTCCAGCTCGATGCCGAACGCGGAGAACAGGGACAGCGGAGAATGAGACATCAGAAGGGACACCAAGGATTCACGGGTGGGAGTAAACAGTCTGAACAGAGATCTCCTGTCCAGGATCAATCGCCGAGCGGGAATCGTAGGTCAATGAGTCCCTATACAGCCAGATGAGCTGACACCCAGCGAGTTCTGATCTCGTCTTTCGCCATTCTTCACGGAAATTGAGGGGTTGAATTCCCCATGACCTCACGATTTCTTCAACATCACGGTGTTTAATGACAGCCCCGGTGGAGAGACCGGAAGAGATGCTCAAGTCACGTTTCTTTGCTGATCCGAGCCCGTAACTCTCAACCGACGTTCATCCGTTCAGGCGTTCACTCAACAGGAGTCAGAACCACATGCGCAACTCATCGACGACATCCCGCAAGTCGGGGTTCACTCTCATCGAATTGTTGGTGGTCATCGCGATCATCGCAGTCCTAATTGCGCTGCTGCTGCCTGCTGTGCAGCAGGCTCGCGAGGCCGCTCGGCGGGCTCAATGTAAAAACAATCTGAAGCAAATTGGGTTGGCGTTGCATAACTACTTGGAGACGTTCACCAAGTTTCCGCCCGGACGCCTGACTCCTGACCTCACGGTCAACGGCGTCGTCAATCCGGGTGGATACACCAGCTACTCCTCGGCGACTCCAGGAAGTTCGTTCTCCGGAAATCGATCCGTCCACGTTTTCATCTTGCCCTACATGGATCAAGCGAACGTCTACAACCTGATCAATCAGAACACGAACTCCCAACGAATGACAACCGGCTTGACGGTCCCGCTGAATGAGAACTACGCGGCTTATTCCACCGCGGGTCCTCTGTTCATCTGCCCTTCCGACGGCTTCATTGGTCGAACAATCTCGGAAAACAACTATGTTTACAATTTCGGGGGAAGCACTCCTTACGCGGGCGCCCGTTCCAATTCGGCGACCCTGGACTACCAAGGCTCAATGACTACTGGCACCGGTTACTACGCCGGAAAGACTCTCAGATCCGGTGGAGACGGAGCATTCACCGCCGGGTTCGCCCTCTCGACTCGTGACTTTACGGACGGGATGACAAACACCGCAATTTTTGCAGAGCGAACAAAAGGAACTGGAGCACCAACGGCCTCGGCCAGGCCTGGCAAGTCTGATGTCATCACTTCACCGAGCAGATTTTCACCATCCGTCATGATCGATCCCACGAGCATATTCAACAGCTGCCTGAACTACGTCCCTGCGGTCAGTACGTTCAACTTCAACTCCTTCGGCAGCTGGAAAGCGGATTCCGACTTCTCGAATGGTTGGCCCTTCGCCGCCTACTCCGGAACGATGTATAACCACGTGGCAACACCGAACTGGCGTGGCCAGGATTGCGGTATTCTAAGTGCGATTAGCGATACCCCTGGCGAGCACGCCATCATTTCGGCCCGCAGTTTTCACACTGGCGGCGCGCATGTGATGCTCGCCGATGGTTCGGTGCGTTTTGCCAGTGACAGCATCGACACGGATCTGTGGCGATCGATTGGTTCTCGAAATGGTGGGGAGATTCTCGGTGAATTCTAACTTGACCAAAATGTGGGTTGAATGCCTCAGAGACGACCTCCTGATCCCCGTAGCATGCATCGTGGCAATGATTGGAGCTTCGGGCTGTGGTTCTTCGGGCATGCCTAGCAACGCGGCATTGACGGCGAATGAAGCTGTCGAGCGTGGAATGACTGCTTTGAAGGAGAAAGACTGGGCCACTGCCGACGCGGAGTTGACGACCGCGCTCGACTCTAAAACCCTGAGCGGGGACCAGTATGAGGAGGCCGTTCTGGCACGCATCAAAGCGCGGCTGGAGAACGACAACCTGGAAGGAGCAGAGGCAGACTTGGCACTGATTGAGGATTTCGCCGCGGCCATGGATCAGGTACTCCTGCTCAAAGCCGACCTGCAACTCAAACAGGGCGATGCTGGTGCTGCGAAGAAAACCTTCGCCATGGCCAAGAAGATTAACCGCAATCTGAAGCCTCTTGAGGGAATGTAGGAAGATGACACAGTCCTGTCGTCACGCAGCTTTTCTGGTCTCCTTCTTCATGGCCCTGGGGACGCAGTCTTTCTCGGGAGAGCTGACTTTTCGTATCGCCACGTTCAACGTCCAGGAACTCTCCTGGACGAAGCTGCGAGAAGTCGATTCCCGAGGTCGAGGGACGCACCCTCAGCTCTTGGCTGCTGCTGAGGTCATTCAGAGCGTACGACCCGA
>Ga0105046_10016206_pt1 | contig 11449 bp, 11 predicted proteins | sample MAT03_FD_78385 | JGI IMG/M metagenome (GOLD analysis project Ga0105046, IMG submission 78385) | Freshwater microbial communities from Lake Fryxell liftoff mats and glacier meltwater in Antarctica - MAT-03 (megahit assembly) | ecosystem: Environmental > Aquatic > Freshwater > Ice > Liftoff...
ACTTCCACGGCACGACACGTAAGAATGACACGCGCGCAAGCGCGACTAATCCCGACAGCTGCCTGTCCCGTAAATCAGATGGCAAGGAGTGGACACTCCGCAACATGAGGCACGCCACGATGGAAAACCGAAACGGCCTAGCCGACAAGGGTACCGTGACTCAGGCAACTGGTGCGGCAGAACGGGAGGCGTCCGAAGAAATGCTGGCCGAGAACGCGTCGGCGACTCAGTCCATCACCGCAGGCATGGACAAGGCCTACGACGTCAAAGAACACGTCGAGCGCTTGCACGTGAAGAAGACACATCACCTACCGCGCAGAACGCCTCAACAGGAGACGCGCCATTGACGGGAGCACAACAACGGTACACCGGCTTCGCCAGGTCGCAACCCTGCTGCACGATGATTGAATGCATTTTGGGTTGGGGGAAGCCACATGGCACGATGCGTAAAATCAAACTGAGGGGGCACGGACAAGGTCGCCGCACACGTCCTCTAATCTCATGGCTACACCCTCGTCCGTATTCCAACATTACTGCCGAGGACAGGATCGTGGGATTCTAACACCCGCCCACACCAAGCTCCAATGTCTTGAAGAGCAGAAGTACCACTGGAGAATTGGGTTTTTCAGCAGACTGTTAGAGATCACGTCGTTCTCATTTAGCGGAAGGATCTAATTTCTTCACGCTTATGTCCGTGCTAAACGTATAATGCGCATGCCAAAGATAACTGGTCACAGCAGCGACAATAATGAACAGTCCTTGGCTGATGACAGGATTCATCCCACACAATTCTACTAATGCCGGCAAAAGAATGAGGTTCGCAGCCAACGAGAACCAATAGAACGTGCAAAAGCGACAATATTCCCGCAGGAGATTTCCCTTCGTTTTAAACACAAACCTCTTATACACAAGATACGCGCTGGTGACACTGATGACGTGGCTCAGTAACAGCGGAATCACATAGTGGAGGTGGAAGCGTGTCGTTCCATAATAATAGAGGGCCGTGAAAACCGCGTAGCCAAAAACTGTGTTCCATCCGCCAATCAGAAGATACTGAAGTTTCTGGGAGTGTCTTGCATACAGCTGCTTCACAGCCCCAGGGTTTCCCCGACGACGAAGTTGGGCCGCTGCTTCACTTCTTCATAAATCAACGCTATATACTCGGCAATCACTCCCAGGGCTGTAAACCCGAACCCGAACATCAATAACATCACCGCCATAATCGTTCCAAACCCGGGGAAAGGCACTCCCCACACAAGCACTCGGATGATGATGACTGCGAGAGCCACGAACGAAATGAGAGAGACTAAGAGGCCGACGATTGAAATCATCTTGAGGGGAATATTGGAAAAGGCGAAAATTCCTTTTAAGGCCAGTTCCACCACACCCAACGTGTTTGCTTTGGATTGCCCACGGAACCTCGGCGCCCGTTCAAATTCGATGCCGATAGATTTAAACCCCGTCCACACAAACATCCCTCGAAGGAACCTGTTCCGTTCATCCATGTGATTGATGACTTCATAGACCTTCCGGTCCGCCAATCGGAAGTCGCTGACGTTTCTGGGAATCATGCCTCCGGTACATTTATTAATGATCCAATAGAACACCTGCGAGTTGATCTTGCGCAAGAGCGCGGTACCGGGCCTCCCTTTCACAATCCCATACACGTTGTCGTAGCCTTCTTCCCATTTCTTAATGAAGTCTTTGATCATCTCGGGCGGCTCCTTGAGCGCGGCGGTCATAATGATCGCCGCATCGCCAGAGGCGTAGCGTAAGCCTGCCGTCACCCCACCATCCATCCGGAAATTCCTTGAGAGGCGAACGACTTTAAACCGTGGGTCTTCCCGATGAATCCTTCTGAGTTTGTCGAATGTGCCATCGCCAGAACCATTCTCGACGACGATAACCTCAAACTGATATCCACTCAGCTCATCGAACACCGCCCGTAACCTTCTCGCCAACTCTTCGATGGACTCTTCTTCGTTATACGCCGAGGTGACCACGGAAATTGTCTTCACTAACCCTCACTCCTTCCCTTCAATCTCATTTTTAGTGAGAACGTTCAGTATTTGAAACCTAGGAGTCCTTCAAGAGCAAATCCCGGTGTATTGTATGCTTCCGTGCCTGATACCAGGCATGCAGTTCGGCAATGCTCTTGTCCAGAGGGGTCAACTCCATGCCGGGAAAGATTTCCCGAAGGCGAGCATTATCTCCGCTGTATTCCAGCCCCATGCCAGGCTCCTTGATTAGGATCGGCACGTCTCTCCCGGAAACATGGGCAACCATCTGGGCAAGAGTTTCTAGTTCTACCGCACGTTCCGGGGTCACGTTATAACTTTGGCATGGAACGTCTTCCCGTAAGCATCGTTCTATGACTCGAACAAGGTCATTGATGGAGACATAATCAATTTTCCTGTTCTGTTTGATCGTGATCGGAAGACCGAAGAGCACTTTGCAGATGGCATTTGAAATGAACCGGATCGCATAGTCTTCGAATTTCCCGAACACCCCGAACGGGCGGAGCTCCAAAATTCCCTCCATATGCTCCGACCAACGCGCGCAACAATATTTCGAGAAACCTGCGGAATCGTCGGGGATAGAGGAGCCAAGGCATTCTTCTTTCATTTTCGGTTGGGAATGGCGTCGGCCATACACCGATCCTGAGCTAATCAAGACCATTTTCCCAAAACGTTCCCGGTTCCTGACCAGCGCAGCAAACATCCTCACGTCACGCTCGACAAGGTCCGACGCCGGCGGAGCATTGCGATGTCCTGGGGTCGTCGCGGAATGGACGACGAAATCAATGCGCGTGGACTTGAAAAACCTGTCCACGGCATCGACATCCGATAGATCTAACTCACCCCGCGAAGGAGCCACCACCGCGAAGGAGCCGGTCAAATGCTCGACGAGGTTACGCCCTATGAACCCGTTCCCACCGGTTATCAGTACAGCCGGCTGGTCGGCCATCTTAGATATGCTCCCTTAGCTTCTTGCCCCGGCACGGCCACAAAATCTGATGATCTCTTCAACCACGAACTCCACCGTCTCAATGGTCATTCCTGGGTATACGCCGACCCAAAACGCATCTTCCATAAGGCGATTGGTATTCACTAATTCACCAACGACCCGATAGCCTCTTTGCTCCTTCCGCATGACGTCGAAGCAGGGATGTTTGATGATATTTCCGGCAAACAACATCCGTGTTTGGATGAGCCTGCTTTCCAGGTGGTCCACAACTTCTTTGCGGGAAAATCCTGCATCCTTTCGAACAATCATGAGAAATCCAAACCAGGCTGGATCGCTCCCGGGCGTCGCATCCACGAATACGAAACGATCCTCCAATGACCGCAAACCTTCCCGAAGCAGACAGTAGTTCCTTCTCCGCAGATCGCAGAACTGCTTCAACTTATCCAGTTGCGCACACCCCACTGCCGCTTGAAGGTCGCTGGCTTTCAGATTGTACCCAAAGTGGGAATAGGTATATTTATGGTCGTACCCGAACGGTAGCTCCCCTAACTGGTGCTCAAATCGCTTCCCGCAGGTATTGTCTTTACCTGACGGGCACCAACAGTCCCGTCCCCAATCGCGCATGGACTCGATGATACGGGCCAAATCCTTGTCGTTCGTATAGACCGCCCCTCCCTCGCCCATCGTGATGTGGTGAGGAGGATAAAAGCTACTGGTGGCGATGTCTCCGAACGTCCCCGTATACCGATCTCGGTAGGTAGATCCCAGCGCATCGCAATTGTCCTCGAGCAGCCACAAGCCGTGGGTCCGACAAAACTGCTGAACGGCATCGACATTGAAAGGGTTGCCGAGAGTATGCGCCAGAACGACTGCCTTGGTTTTCGGACCCCGTGCCAGTTCAAGCATGTGGACATCCACGTTCAGCGTGTGGAGATCCACGTCCACAAACACGGGAACGGCCCCATACTGGACAATGGGCGCCACAGTCGTGGGAAATCCCGCCGCGACAGTGATAACCTCGTCACCCCGCTGGACTTTCCGGTTCCCCAGGTCGTCGGAGGTCAAGGACATAAAGGCGAGGAGGTTGGCCGAGGACCCGGAATTGACCAGGTTGCAGAACCGCACTCCCAGGAAATCGCAGAACTTCTTTTCGAACTCTTTGGAAAATCTGCCGTAGGTCAGCCAAAACTCAAGTGCGGCATCCACGACGTTGATCATCTCTCGCTCGTCATAGACACGACCCGCATAGCCGATTTTGGTCGTGCCTGCGATGAACGACGAAGAACCTTGATGGACCAAACGATAGTACTCAGCGACTTTACTGAGAATTTCTTGTTTGAGTGTATCGGGATTCACGAAAGGTTCTCCTGCTTGGCAGTCCATACGGCATCTTTTTTCATAGCCGCCTGAACATATCGAGTGATGGACTCGGAACTGAACGTTCTGACGTCCGACTCAGGATTTCGGTACTGTACCCGATACCAATTGATGGTTTCAGCTATGGCTTGTTCAATAGAAAAGACCGGCTCCCAGCCTAATCGGAGCTTTGCCTTCGTAATATCTAGGCTGAGCGTACGGGCTTCGTGGGGTTCACTGTGCTGGCCCCCTGCCGCCTGTTCCCATACCCCACTCCCCCACATAGTGACGACATGATTCACCACTTGAGAAACCGGGAGATTGCTGGTGCAGTGAGGACCGAAGTTCCAGGCTTCGTCGAAACCAGATGGCTTATTCCACAGACAGGCACCCAACCAGAGATATCCGGAAAGAGGCTCAAGAACATACTGCCACGGACGAATCGCGTGGGGATTTCGCACCATCACAGCCTGACCACCCATTAATGCGCGGATAGAATCCGGGATAAGACGATCCTGTGCCCAATCCCCTCCTCCAATGACATTCCCAGCTCGTGCACTGGCGAGACGAACTGGACACGTAGCTCCGTTCAGAAAAAATGAACTCCGATAGGCCGCCGTAATCAATTCAGCGCAGCCCTTGCTGGAACTGTAGGGATCAAATCCGCCCATTGCATCGATCTCTCGATAGGCATAGGGCCACTCACGGTTCTCATAACATTTATCGCTTGTCACGTTGATGCAGGCCCGTACACTCGGGGTCATCCGAATCGCCTCAAGCACGTTCACGGTGCCCAAGACATTCGTGGTATAGGTTTCTACCGGCTGATTGTAGGAGTATCGAACCAGCGACTGAGCTGCGAGATGGAACACCATCTGAGGTTGATACTGCTTCAACACGTCTCGGACTTGGTCTGCATCTCGGATATCTCCTTCAACATGTGTCATCCCCTCTTGAAGGTTAGCCAGCCGAAAAAGACTTGGCTCAGTCATTGGGGGAAGCGCATAACCAATTACTCTTGCACCTAGCAATTGAAGCCACAACGCTAGCCAGGCCCCTTTAAACCCCGTATGGCCCGTAAGGAGCACTGTTTTCCCTTGATAGACACCACCGAACAGATGATCCATGATTACCAAACTTTCCAAGGAGCGTGGCCATTTACCCACAGATCTTCAAGGTAGTTTTTGTCTCGCAAGGTATCCATGGGTTGCCAAAAACCATGGTGTTTAAAGGCAAGCATTTGACCATCATTGGAGAGTTCCTCCATCGGTCCTTGCTCAAGCGCGGCCTGATCGTCAGCAATGTACTTAAACAGACCTGGCTCCATGACGAAAAATCCCCCATTGATCCAATTCCCGTCACCGGATGGCTTCTCCTTGAACTCTCTGACGCAGTTATGTTCATCCAATGTCAAGGCGCCGAAACGCCCCTTGGGCTGGGTGGAGGTCACAGTGACTAGCTTGCCGTGCTTTCGGTGGAACGCGAGTAACTGGTGCACATTGATATCCGCAACCCCGTCACCGTAGGTCAAGAAAAACGTTTCCCCGTTGACATAGGGTGCAACCCGCTTGACTCGTCCGCCAGTCATGGTGTGATCACCGGTATCGACCAAAGTGACCTTCCAAGGCTCGGCGAATTTTTGATGCACTTCCGTCTTATTGTGAAGAAGGTCCAATGTGACGTCGCTCGTGTGCAAAAAATAATTCGAAAAGTATTCCTTAATGACGTAGCCTTTATATCCGAGACATATCACAAAGTCATTCAAACCATAGTGGGAATACAGTTTCATGATATGCCACAGGATGGGTTTCCCACCGATCTCAACCATGGGTTTGGGGCGAGCCACAGTTTCTTCCGATAACCGCGTTCCCAAACCTCCAGCCAATATCACTACCTTCATCATTCTTCTCCTATGGATTGCCTGCAGACGCCCATAAAATCCGCTAACGCTTTTACATGGCTTCAGTCAGTGTCATCCGGACGGCTTCCCCTTGTACTGAAACAACATGATGCCGTTTTGGCTTCTCATTTCTTCATAGCCCTGGGTAGTAGTCAGCCACTCTGCAAACTCACGTTGCTGCTGGAGCTTCTGGGCGGAGGTTTTCCCAGGCTCGTCGCCTATGACGACGTAGTCTGGCACCCACCGGGGGATCGTCCGTCTGTCCCCCGCATCAGAGCCTGGTGATGGTTTTCCGTCGACAAGTGTCCAATCGCAAACCGCGCCCGCAATCATACTAATCTTGCATATGCGATGGCGATTGATCAGCAGAGGAGCAAACCGCACGTCAGTCGCAACTGCAGCATCAAAGGGCACAAGACCGGCAATCTCGAATGCGGATGCAGCAAATTCTGGATTCGTTTCACCGATATCGTAACCCGGGCTTCGATACGCATTCAACGCGATCAGGAACAGCAGGCCAGCACACACGATACTCCATAGCGGACGAGTGGATCTCCACCGTCGTTCAATAAGACGAACCACGTTCGACAGCCCATGCACAACGCCAAAAAAGAGAAACGGAAGCACAGGGGCACTATAATGAAATCCCAGCTTATTCATGCCGGCATTTTGGCTCAGGAACATAATCGAAAGGGGGACGGTCAGAAGACAGGCCTCTCGCCACGCAAACAGCGGCAAGAAAGCCACGGGAATCAGAAAGTAGAGGAGGTACACATACTGATTGCGAGAGACCAGTGCTTCGTAAGCCGCCCAGATCGGGTTACGAAGAAGCTGAATGAGCGCATCGTTCAAGTCTCTTCCTAGATTGGCGTACCGATCCCAGAAGAAGAGCCCATCAAAGGGACTAAACATCGGGAAGAACACCTTAATAATGAGAACAAAATATATGACTGCGCACGCTGCCAGTCCTGTTCCAAAAATCCGCCAGCCTGGGCGGAACGCCATGAGATACACGCCGAAACCAGCAAGTGGGAGCAGAATACTTTCTTCGATTGAAAAAGCCAGGAACGCGGCTACAGCTGCAAAACCTTGCTTGCCAGACTCAACAAAGACGAGCATCCATAAGACTGCTGGGATCGTGAGAGGCGATAAGTGGAAGTCATGGGCATTGCCATGATGCACATAGGGGTTGGACACATATAAAAGCATCGCCACGCACGCCAGGGAAAAATGGATCCGCCGCAACAGAGCGAGATAATAGACTGCCACCGCACCGATCCCGAGCGCAACACTTTGAATCACCAACAAGGTTAAGGGATGTTCTACGAGCCGATACGCAAGACCAATCAAAACGAAGACCGGCGAGAAATGCCCGCCCAAAAACGAGGTATGGTCCAGTGAATTAAAAAACCATGGCCCATGGACCATGTGCCAGGCTACATTCGCTTCAACGGCCATATCCCACATCGTTTGCAATTCGAAATACTGGCGAACACGCAAGTAAATCAGGAAGATCGCAAAGGAAGATCCAAGCAACCATGCGCCTGTTCGGTGCTGAGACAGGCTCATGCTATTGATACGGGCAACAGCAGCCATGACGCGATCAGCCATCGCTCTCGAAGCCAGCAACCACGCTCCGAACGCGACACATGAAAAAATTACTCCTAGTTTAAATAGATTTGGGTGGAACGGCTTCAGGCCCAGCCAGGTAACATTTATGTAGGTCAGTAGATCGGCCATGGACATTACAGTTCGGCAGCGTGGCCGTGGTCGGTTACAAGCTTTCCCAGCGTCTCCCGCCAATATGGGAGCGTGATTCCCCAATGCTTCAACACGCGATTCCCTAACACAGAATAGGCGGGGCGTGTGGCGCGCCGCCCTGCTTCAGCGGTCGTAATGGGACGTACGGGAATCTGTCGCCCCATGGCAGTAACAATGGCAGACGCCAATTCGTACCATGTGCAGTCGCCTGTCCCGGTCGCGTGGACAATCCCTCGAATGTCAACTCTGAGCATTTGGGACAATGCCTGTGCCAGATCAGCAGCGCTCGTCGGACATCCCCGTTGATCCGCTACCACCCGCAGTTCCGGCTGCTCCATGGCCAATCGCATCATCGTCTTCACGAAATTATTGCCATGCGCTCCATAGAGCCAAGACGTTCGAACGACGAGTGAATTGGGACAGAGATCGAGCGCCCGTCGCTCGCCTTCCAGTTTTGATGTGCCGTACACATTCCGTGGATTCGCCAGGTCACTTTCCAAATAGGGTGTCCGCTTCAACCCATCGAACACATAGTCGGTCGAGATATAGATCAGCCTGGCTTTGACTCTTGCTGCTCCGCGGGCCACCCATTCTGTCCCTTGAGCGTTGACTGCCATAGCCAGATCAGGATGGTGCTCGGCTCCATCGACATCAGTGTAGGCGGCAGCGTGGATCACCACGTCGGGGTGGGCGCCGGCGATCTGTTCCTCACATGAAGGCTTGATCAAATCGAAGGCCGGGACGTCCATCAAAATTAATTCGTGCAGCGCAAGAGTGCGCTGGAGTTCGAAGCCAAGCTGACCGTTTACCCCGGTAATCAGGATCCGCACGCACGTCCTTCTTGCAGACGCCGGCCATACATTTGTTCGTAATAGGTGCGAAACTCCCCGGACTTGATCTTCTTCCACCATCCCTCATGTGTGCGATACCACTCCACCGTCGCACGAATCCCTTCTTCAAACGCCACCTTCGGCTGCCAACCAAGACCCCGAAGCCGGCTACAATCGATGGCATACCGTCGATCGTGCCCCGGACGGTCGGTGACGAACCTGATCAAGGACTTGGGTTTGTCTAAACACTGGAGTATGAGTTCAGCCACCGTCAGGTTTTCTTTCTCGTTCCCACCGCCCACGTTATAAATGGTGCCTGGCTGTCCATGATTTAAGACATGCTCAATCCCGGCACAATGATCGTCGACGGCAAGCCAATCACGACGATAGCGGCCGTCTCCGTATATCGGCAGCGGCTGATCATCAATCGCATTGGTGACACACAACGGAATGAACTTTTCCGGGTACTGGTTCGGCCCATACGTATTGCTTCCCCTTGTGACGAGAACAGGGAACTGATAGGTCGTCCAATAACTCAACGCGAGCAAATCACCACCGGCTTTGCTCGCTGAATACGGACTGCGGGGAGATAAGAGGTCCGCTTCTTTCGAATGCCCTATTTCAACACTCCCGTAGACTTCGTCTGTACTCACTTGCAGAAAACGCGACACACCCGCCTGTCGCGCCTCTTCAAGCAACACGCCTGTGCCGACCACGTCCGTCCTGGCAAAACTCCCAGGATCGAGGATCGATCGATCTACATGGGTTTCAGCCGCACAATTGATGACCGCTTCCACCCGATGGTCGCGAAGAACGCTTCGTACAGTTGACGCTTCGCAAATATCGGTATGAACAAAGGCGTACCGCGCGTGCCCGGCCACATCAGCAAGATTGTCCTGATTGCCGGAATAGCGCAATGCATCAAGATTCACGATGTCGTGCTGGCCACTCGCAAGCAATCGATGCACGAGATGGGAGCCAATGAACCCCGCACCGCCCGTCACGAGAATTCTCACTCAGCCTCCTCCATGTTATTGGCGCCGGTTTTCGCAACTAACTGGCTGGCCAGAAACAGAGACTGGATCGTCCCTGCATCCGTCCACCAGCCCTCCAGAACATCCCATGTGAGTTGGCCCGCTTGGATGTAGGCATTGTTGACATCGGTAATTTCCAGTTCACCACGACCGGACGGCTTCAGGGTGTTAATGATGTGGAAAACGTGAGCATCGTAGAAATAAATACCGGTCACGGCATAACGCGAGGCCGGCTTACTTGGTTTCTCTTCAATCTGCACGACCCGTTTCCCTTCCAACACTGGCACGCCGAAACGCTGAGGGTCGGTGACTTCTTTTAGTAAGATCTTCGCTCCAGCTTTTTGGCCCCGAAACGCCTTAGCCGCACTGGTGATATTGCCCTGAATAATATTGTCGCCTAGCACGACGCAGATTTTCTCGCCATCGGAAAAATGTTCAGCCAGCCGAAGTGCGTCAGCGATACCTCCTTCTCCCTGCTGATAGGTATAGTTTAAATGTTTGAGACCGAACTCCTGGCCATTGCCGAGCAATTTGAGAAAATCACCGGCATTGCTCCCTCCCGTAACCAGCATGATCTCCTCAATCCCTGCATCCACGAGCGTCTGGATGGGGTAGTAGATCATCGGCCGGTCATAGACCGGTAGCAGGTGCTTGTTCGTGACTTTCGTCAATGGATTCAACCGCGTTCCTAGCCCACCAGCCAGTACGACCCCTTTCATTCTGCCCTCCCCCGGCCACATGATTTTATCAAGACTGGCAATCGCGTGATCTTGAGACCTTGCTCAAGATCTAGGTGTAGTCAGTACCAAAAACCCGTCCTGCCAACCGAATATCCGCACATCGCACCCGAGAATGACCGATAATACCCGACAGTAAGAAGCTCCTCACGCCGCCACACCTCTTATCGCAGAAGCGACGGACGGATACTGAAATACCTGCTCAGTGGCAGACAGAGTCTCTTTGCGAAGCCGGCACAATACAGTCGTGAATCGGCCATATGCCGCCCTCTTTCTACATCCGGCAGGGAAGAGCCATAATCTCTATCACCTTGCTTGTGTGTCTCTCACTGAATGGGTGCAATGTCGTTGATATCGATTTCGACTGCCGCAGCTTGCTGAATCAGGCGAACCCCAATCACTAATCGGTGCCGTTTTTCTTTGCGTAAGAGAATTCCGTGAACCCCTTGGAGTGGGCCCCGGACCACTTCCACTTGCATGCCTTCGTGCAAGTATGGGTGTGGATCATACGGCAACACGCTGGCCATAAGGGTCTGAATCGCCGCAATCTCTTCATCCGCGATTGGCTCCGGACAATGGCCAACCCCAACAATATTGACCACACCGATCGTCTTGAGCACCGGCAGCTTTTGCTCCGACGTGAAACGGACGAAACAGTATCCTGAGAAAAGTGGGACCTCAATTTCTTTCTTTCGGTCCTTCCATTGACTCAGGCGCTTGACCGTCGGCAATAACGGCTCAATGCCCTGGCTCGCAAGCTGGTCACGCACGATCTTTTCGTGACGCGATCGCGTCCGAAGGGCGTACCAACGGGGCGTGCCCATGAACTCGCTCATGGGCACGCCCGTGCGCGACTTGCATCAA
>Ga0105046_10016208_pt1 | contig 11448 bp, 4 predicted proteins | sample MAT03_FD_78385 | JGI IMG/M metagenome (GOLD analysis project Ga0105046, IMG submission 78385) | Freshwater microbial communities from Lake Fryxell liftoff mats and glacier meltwater in Antarctica - MAT-03 (megahit assembly) | ecosystem: Environmental > Aquatic > Freshwater > Ice > Liftoff...
AATACAGTTGCGTATTGCCAGTTTCTATTTGCTTCGTGAATAGTTTTGAGTATTCTATTAGTATCACTTTGGGTATTTGGGTATTCTTCTCCAAGATGAATATATTTTGAGCCATAATTCCATTTTCCTATTGTAATTACTACTTCTGGATTTTCTTCAGATTGTAATTTTCCTAAACCTCTAATTCTAAAAAATACTCTACCTTCTGGATAAGTAAGTTCTGTACCAAGACGAACTAAATAATGTCTATCAGAAGTACGTATTCTTACACCTCTTCTACGAGCAAATGCTGCTGCTGCTGTCGTTATGGTTTTGCTATCATATTTATCAATAAATACCCATTCTAAGTCATAAAAATGAGCATTTTCTATTTTTTTCCATACTAATTCTTCAAAGTCTTCACGGTAACACAAACCTGTATTACACTCCAGTTCTTCTGCATTTACAAAATTCCCCACTTTTCCATATACTTCTCTAGGTTTAGGTGTTACTTCAAAAGATATAATAGGATCTTGAGAGCCATCTACAACAGGCATATATTCTTCTGATGTAATAGGGCTTCCTGCTTTAGTAACAGTTATTTCTTGTATTATGATAGCAGTAGTGTAAGGAGTAGAAGCACTTGAGTTATGTAGTTCATCTTTATCAAAAGGTAATTTTATTTCTAAACCATTACCATCAAGTCCTTTTTTACTAGCTACTAAATAATCAACAAATACTTGTGAAAAAGCATCTGCATTCACATCTTCAATACTACTTTGATTTATTTTTAACTCTAATATTTCACCATTATTTTCTCCTAATTCATTAAAAGGAGCAAATGCAATAGGTGTTATCTCACTCATAGACAAAACGCCATTTGTTACAGGATATGTTCCTGCAACACGAACAAGTCTAAATTTTACAGTAGCTTCCCAGTTTGTATTCCAACTGTTTTGTGTTGCTTTATTGTACTTCAAACGAAATAACAAATCAAATTTGGGTGCATTATAAAATGCTGACAAATCAGAATTTGCAGCATTTGTTCCCATATTGAGAATAATTGCTTTATTTGAATTGCTAATATCTAAAGTTTGAGTTACCTCTTCTTGAGCAATATTTAGTACAGACTGTGCCAGTACAGAATAGCTAGTAGCTAAGTACGATAAGAAGAATAAGAAAAAAATAAAGTAACGTTTCATAGTCTAAATTTTATCAGAAATGCTATTGAATATTCAGTATATAGTTTTTATAGGCAGGTTGTACTTGCCAAGTAGTTCCCTTTTGAATGAGATAGTTAGTGATAGAAGGAAAAGGTAATGTCATACATGACTTTTCGACACAAAAAATAGCATAAGTAGTTACACTACGATAGGTTTCTTTCCCCATTCTACTCTCATAAATAATTTTTTGAAGTGTATTATCTTTATTAAAATAAATAGACATAGAAGTTTTTACTCCTTCTTCCTCTGATTCATTTTTAAGACATTGACACGTTTGATCTATTACAAATTGTCCATACGTTGTAGTATCTACAGGCATAGAATTAAGAGGTGCAAATGTTTTTTTATTGTATTTTTGAAATACAATTATTTCATTGTCTTTATCTACCATCAAAACATCAGTATCTAGCAGATACTCTATTTCTTTGGTTTTGTAATATAGGTTTTTTCCTTCTTTGAGATAGATAAGTGTATCAGTATCTTGCAATTCTCCATCTTTATAAGACTGGGTAACAGTCTTCAAAAACAGATTTTCGCTTTCAGTTACTAGCTTACTAAATGCTTTTAGTTGTTCTACTTGTTGTCCATATATTTCAGATGAAAATAGAGAGAGCAACAAAAAGAAAATCACTTGTATTTTTTGTTTTTTATTCTCCTTCATTCTTTTGGTTTTATGTAACTACGAGTTTCTTGAATAGTCTGTACTCCTTCTCTCGTTTCCTTTTGTACTAAATAAAGACGTTGTTCTTCATCATAGTAGTAAAGAGTAGCATAATTATTTTCATCTAAAACAGCTTGTAATAAGTAATTAGATGGATTATAAACATACGTTTTCATCATACCATTTGCAGGATAAATACGGATATCATCATAAACAGCCCCACTTGTAGGTTCTGTTAGTTTCACACCAATAAACATGCTTCCTGTAGGAACTAAAAATGTTCCTTCAATGCGCTGCCAACCTTCTATAATTGCTCCTGTGGGATTAATTGTTATAACAGGTTGAATTGCTGCATTACTCCCGTTTTCATAAAATGAAAGCTCAGCACCAACGACCGTTCCGTAGGTGTAAGGCTGATTTTCTGAAGTACTCAACTTTACCCAAGCACTAAACACATATTCTTTGTTTGGAATAAGTAAAAGTTTTTCTTGGATGATAATATCCTGTGAAGGAGAAAGTGCTTGATTACCTGTATGTGCTATAGGTGTTAAGGCTTGATAATTTCGTGTATTTCCAATAGGGGGAAGTGTACGAGCAAGACGAACAGATCCATACCATTGCTCATCCTTTTGTGTCCATTCTTCAGGAAGCGTATAGCCATCTTTTGCAACTAACGTAAACCAGCTTGTAGTGGCATCACGATGAGTAAGTGTAATTGATACTTTCTCATCAATAGTATATTTATTATTAGCTAAATCCACACTTAAATTTGGTGTAATGTCAGTAGCTCCTTGTTTTCCGATAGTATAAGCAAGTACACTAGCATCTAATGTTACACTAGAATTTTCTCCAGGTGTATAGCCTTCTAGAACTCCTTTCTCTCCTTTTGCCCAAAGCACTTGTAGAATTACATTGCGATCTTTATCTCCATCTTCGTAGAGATTATTGATTTCAAAATTGGTTTCGGTTTGAATTGGATCAGGGCTTTTCTTGATTGGAAGTGTTAGCTCTAACCTTGGAAAAACAGAATAATCTCCACATAAAGTACCATCTCCACTATATATTAGTTTAAAGTTTCTTTCTTGATCATTTAATATTTCAATAACTACTTCAGATGTATTGTCATATACTATTCTAACACTAGGATTATTTGCTAAGCTCCAACTTCCTGCTAAAGCAGCATTACCATTATTAGTACAAGGAATAGGTAAGACATGAAAAGCATATTTTTTACCTTGTTCATAAACTAAAGTATGTAATTCTACATCATAATTACCTACTGTATTAGAGCTATGAGGTCCTATACAAACCTCTCGCCTTGTCCAACCAGTTTGTGGACTTCCAGTTTGAGTTTTAGTATCTCCACAAATCTCAGGGAAGAAAGATACATTTTCCCCTCCACTACTGCTATACGCATCAAACCCTTCATTAGCAATTTCATAGTAGGCAGCATTCGAAGCTACTGCTGTTGCTAATTGTCCGTTATATCCATACAGAGCTGAACTATATCTACCTAAAATATCTCTATTTTCTATTTCGTGAGTATATCCATCATAACGAGAAACGTGGTTTACTCTACGCCAGTTTTCAGGAACTACACCTTGAGTCGTCCAATTGAACATATTGAGGTCAAAAGTACCCCCTTCTTTGACGGCATTCATGTTTCTCTCTGTTTCATATCCTTCTCTATCTGTTACATAGGCATAAGAAGCTTCTGTACGCCAAATACCTCTTTCGCCTGTTAGATATGGGTTTTTAGGCTCTGTAACAGCTACTTCTGAAGCTATAGCTTTACGATTGCTTGTTACAATATCTTTTGGATCTACCAACTGTCTATCTCCAAAAGAAGCTACATTGACAGCTAATACTTCATCCATTTCAAAACTAGGAATACAGCTTATAGCAGCACTTTTTAAGTCATTGGAAAAGGTAATATTATTTGACATTATTGTTCCTTGAACAGGAAAGTCTTGTAAATCTGACCAACAACAACTTACATCTTCTTTGTATTGTATTTGATATTGTCCTACAATAGTAGGACGAAACTGTACAGATATTACATTACTTTCTATGACATAAGGTTCTCCATTTGGATCTATGATTTGATAGAAATAGTTAGGAGTACAACGTTGAGCTACTATAGGAACAATATTTGGAGTTTCACAAATTTTATTTGGTCTGGTAATAGTAACTATACCATTTACTAGATTAGAAAATGTCAAATTTTGAGTAGTATTTGTGTTTACTTCAGAAGGAGTACAACACGTACTGCAAGAAATATCTACAAATGCCATAGAGTTATAATCTCTATTATCATCTTTTCTATCATAACTTGTTATGTCTATACGTAAACGTTCTAATTTGTAAGGAGTAAGATCTATGGTTTGTTTGTCCCACCAATGTTTCCATGCTTTAGTTGTAGTTTTTTCATTATAATCGTTTTCTGTACTGATATGACTATATACTTGTTCTTCTCTAAAAGTAATATTTCCTCCAGCATCTCTATCTTCGTAAAAACGAAATAGCTTGATAGAAAATATAGGTTGTGATTTTAGACTTTGAGTAGGTGCTACATCAGTTACCCAACTGTAAAAAATATCTAATTTTGGTTCGTAATTTTCTCCTACAAAGAAAGTTTGTTCTATTGATATAATATAGTAGTTGTCTCCTATTCTAGTATCTCCATGACCTAGAGCAAGTGTTTTTCGATTTGTGCTTGTAAATGGATTATAGGCTTGATTACTGCTAAATGTAGTGTTTGATGCTCCATACATAAAAGAATTGTATGTACTGCCATCTATAACAGTATATTCAGGAGAATTATATCCTTGAGGATAATATGTACCATTCCCATCTATATTTAGAGCTTTGTGTAACCACCCATTTTCTACCCCTTCAAAGCCTGTACTTTGTAAACCTATTCCTGGGCAGAGTTCTGTACAAATACCTGTATAGGGTATAATAGAAGTAGCATTTATTTCTGTCCGATTATAGAGAGTACACTGTATGTTACAAATGCTAGATGGATCTTGTGGAATTGATTGAGGAGTAGAAGAGAACTCAATTATTGCTAGACTTCCGTCAGTTATTGTTATATCATATGAGTTTGGTTCACAGTTATCTTCAGATGGTATAATAGTAATGTTGGAAGAAGTTGACCAGCCAATATTAACACACTCACAATTGCCAGGTCCTTGTGTACATGGATCACTGTAGTTTAAATAGAGATTAATAGTGTATGTTGTTCCTATAATAAACCCTATACTAGGATCTACACTAGGAGTGATTACATCTATACATATTTGTCCATTTTCATCTGTAACTCCTGCAATTGAGGAACTACAAATATCTTGAGCTTGTGTAGCATTACCTATCTGAATAATACAGATAATGAAAATAAAAATAAATAATCTCATAGTCTTTAGCTTATTTTTCTTTAGTAATAGTTGATTTCCCTGAAAATGTCTTTTTGGTTCTGTTTCCAGTTTCAGTAGGGTCTTTTAATGAAGTGATATTTCCTGCACTTGCAGCCAGTAAATTTCTTCTGCCTGAACGCATAATGGTACAATCTATCTTTCCTACAAAGTTAGTTAGTAAAGTAGCATCAAGAATAAAGAATTGGAAACGCTGTGTTTTTCTATCTGCCCCCATGTAAATTGCTTTTTTTAAACCATGGGTTGTTCCAAAATCTACAATAAGTTCATCACCTGGTACAAGTTCATCTGTCCAAAGTGCGTTAGGAATAGTAGCTTCTAAATTGTACATACGTCCACCATCTACATATCTTGCACTAGGAAGGTCAAATCTTAACCCTATATTTCTATACGCTGCTCCCATCTCATCATACTGAGTATAGGCAGGAATAGTATAAGAATAAATCTTATCATCAAAGTTATTATTGACAGAGGTAAGTAATACTCCACCTGTATTAGCATCCCAAAGTAAATTTTGAGTAGTAGAAGTAGAAAGACCATCAGATACTTTTACATAATCCAAAATACCTGAACGGTAAATGACTTTATTAATCGTGGTGATATTTATATTTTCCTCTTGAGAAGAAGATGAAAAGAATAGACTAGGAATAATAAATGGAACATTACCTAGAGCCTCTATGGTAATAGAGGTAGTATTATAATTACCTCCTGCTCGTGTTGTCTTAGTTTTTGATTTTCTAGAATCTATGAAAACATCATATTCTACTCCAACTAAACGTTCTTCCTTTTTTATGATTCCATCTTTTTCTTTTACAAGCACCTGACACGCATTATTCAAAACTTTATTTTTACCTCTTTGCTTGGTCTTATAAAAATATTGAGAAGAGCTAATAGGCTTGTCATACAAGATTTCTCCTTTATCGTTTTGTCCGTAATGATACATGGCTTTTGGCTTTCCATCCATGTTATTTACTTCTACAACAAAACCTTGAGACATTCCAACACTCTTTTTACTTTTAACAAAGAAAGGAAAGAAACTAGATGTTGTTCGTTGCTCTTCTTGATGATCAATATCTGTTTGAGCTGCTAGAGTAGGAAAATCTTTCGTAGTATAAAACTCATTAATGGTAAGACCAGTAGTAGAAATATTTTTAAAAACACTATTATTGTCATTAATTTCTTCTATTTTTTTAGCAGTAGCAAGACTTTTAACAGTAACTTTACTATAGCCAACTTTAGCTCCTGGATAATAGCCTTCATTGACAGGATATTCTACATAAAATTCATACCCTGTAAGTCCCATAGCATGTTTGGATTTACCTGGAATATCCTTGATATATTTCTCTGCATAACGAAGAGCATTTTCATCTCCACCAGTTAAGGGTTCATAAGAAGCTACTCCTGAACTAATTGTTTTTCCATCTTCTTGAGTAGTATAATCATATACTTGTCCATAAGTAGATTGAGAATTATAAGCAACTCCTGTTCCATCCCAAAATTTGACAGATTTTACACGATAACCACCACCATATTTATGTCCTTTTGTATTATTCAGACGAATATAACTGTACTTATGCTTTATTTTTCTGCCCCAGTGACTATCATCAGCAATATTATAATAATTACCTTTACGTTCACGATTAGCTTGAAAAGCTGAGAAAAATTTCTTAAATTGATTCCACTCAAACCCTTCAAAACCATCATTCATATTGTTATCTGTTATTAATAACCTAGGATGTTCTGTTTTAAGTTTAATCCAAGCAGCAACAGCTAATGGATGATAACTATTTCCTTTAGTATCTTTAGCAGCAAGTAGAGTTACATAACCATAATAAACTGAACTATTTCCATTTGTTCTTACTTCAATACCTCTAGTATAAGTAGTTTCTCCTAATTTAGTTGGTGCTAAATCTAAGTAAGCACTCATATCTTCAAAATCTTTATCTGTACGTAGTCCAATTAGTGTCTTGACATATACTTGTTCACGTCCATCTAAATAACGATTTGCTATTTCAGCACCTTGCTCATCTGTTAGACCTGCTTGTGAGGCTTCTGAAATATCATTTTCTTGTAGTTTGAAATATATCTTTAATTGCTCATCTGAAAGAGTTTCTTCTTCTGAATTAGTAGTAAATGGATTTCCTTCTACACTAAAAGAATACATCTGCATCGCTTTTTTATCTTGTACATAAGCATAGTCATCAGACTCATATTTGATTTCCATACTACTCCCTGTAGGCATTTTGATTTCTTTTAAACTCCAAGCAGATACATTATCAGTACGCTGTGTTTCTGTTAAAGTTTGATCTACATAAGGAAAAGAAGCATGAGTTTTATGAGATATATCAATATTTCTAGGTGCAAATACACCCCACCTATCTTGAGAAGAATCTTTATAGTCTGCATTATAATATTCAAACTCATAAGGACTGAGTTTTCCTCTATCTACTCCTTGGTAAGTAAACCAAATCTTCTTGAGAGTTAATTTACCTTTTCCTTCACTAATTGCTCCATTTGGCGTTCCTTTGCATAACTCATATTTATAATCAAAGTGAATTTCTTTAATTGGCTTCTTAATTCCATCTTCTTTCTCATACTCTGCTCGTGTAAACAAAGCTATTCTATCTAGTTTCTTGAGTTTATCCGTGCCTATATTACCTGCTGAATTTGCTATTGCACTTTTTCCATCTTCTCTATCAGAAGTGTAAAAAATAGCTATATGAGATTTAGTTTCGACTTTTTGAATATAGAAAATATCTTTTTTACCAGAAGCATAACTCGCCTTATCATCCATATTTGTGTTGCGTAAACCTTCTGAGAAATTTACTCCTTTGTATGGAGAACGCCATGTATAATTTTGATGTACTCTTTCATATCCAAATTTAACCCAATAACCTAAATCATTTTTTGAAACTCCTCTACCTTCATCATCATTATAATCTACATCAATATAATCTGTTCCGAGAATAGAAGTAAGTAAATAAGCATAAGCATAAGGAGGCGTTGTTGTTTCATTAACATACTCTTCTGTTTCTTTCAAGTCTGTTTCATTCGTATTAAAATCAGACACTTTCGAAAGATGTGAACCATCTCCACGAATACCTCCATCAGTACTTCTTCCATTATAATTACTAGAATGTACAACTTCTTTTTGCTCATAATTATAAGCAGGCAAACCATATATATAACGACTCCCACCAGCATTGAGACATGTAAAACCTGCCAAATGATAACTTCTTAAATGTTCATCAACTTCTATCCCTGTATTTTTTCTAGGCAAAGAAAGTGATTGACCACCTTGAACGTATTTTATATTATATTCAGGAAGAAAGGGAGCTTGTTCATTAGTAACTTCTTGAATAAGTGTATTTCTACTGTCACGACCTTGGTTAAAATAAGGATCTAATACAGCATCTTTTTTGGTAACTACTGTATTGGTCATTGTAGCAGTTGCCAAACTTGATATACTTGAATTTTCTTCTGTTATATCTGACTCTACTTGTGAGTAAGTAATTTGATCTCCTTTAGTGCTTCCATCATTATTTAATTCAAAACGGATAGGTAAATGATTACCAATTTTTTCTAAACTATTGATAGGTTTTATACTTGCTTCTCCTTGAAACTTATAATACAGTGGTTCATGTAAACTACCTTTTTGTTTTGCTTTAAAACCATATTTACCTATCTGATTGTCTCTTTCAGAAATAGATGAACCTCCTGTGTATTCTAAATTAACCCCTAAATGAGTGTCTGTACTACCTGGAATAAGATAAGACAAATCTACACCAGCTTCTTCACTCCTAGTGACTGATCGTGTATAATTATCCCCTAAAACCCCTACTTCTCCACGATAAGGTCTGAACATACCTCCAATTCCTTGTCCAGTAACCATATAAGTATCATAGGTAAAGTTTGGAGTAGGAAGTGTTTTAGTTTCTTTGTCTATAACTTTATCACGTTCTCTGTTAATATCCATCAATCCTTTTTTCTCTTCAGAGTGATTATACCCATAAGCAGAATTTTCAATTAAATTAAGCTCTTTATCATCATAACGTATATTTTGAGTAGTCAAGCTGCCAGACATACTAAATCCAATATTTTTTGTAAAATAAATTCCTTTAGGTGGTAACCCTACTTTTGCTAAAAAAGATACTGTATTAACCAAAGTAGGAGTAGCAATAGAAGGCATATAACCGTTATTAGTAAAATCTAATGTAGAGCTACCTGATAGACCTCCTTGCATACCTGTTGCATTAAGACGATAATACCCTCTTGCCTTTGAAAGGCTAACAGATAATCCATAAGTTTCGGACAATAACCCTTGTCTAGAATTGTATTGGTTTCCATAATTCAAGCCCAATCCTGTATTGATTTGAGTCCTAGCTACAGTCTTTCCACCAGAAGTATTTATATCCTTTCCTGATGGACTATAAATATCAAAACTGATGCTATTATTAGTACCTTCTGACGCTCCACTCTCAGAATCAAGTGTTAAGTTATGAGACCTATTCAATCCTAGATTTAGTCCACTACTTTTTAATTGTAAAGCAGTAAACCCCATTCCATAAGAGAAACTTCTTGAAAAAGAAAAACCCATCCCTGTATAGTTATTATATCTGATAGAAAGAGAAAGTCCTAAAGAAGCATTTATACTTGGGTCAAGACCATCTTTCAAACCTTGTAGCTTTAATATCTTATCTACTTCATATCCAAATAATTCAGCAATACTTAAACCTAAACCTACATTAGCTTCTGGACTAAATGATAAAGTTCTATTAGGTCTTCTTTTTATTTTTTGCGTTATACTATCTCCCTTAAACTCATCAGGCAATCCACGCATTTGGCGATTGATAGCTCCTGGAGTTAAGTTCCAGCCTAAGCCTACCCAACTTGCCTCTTCTTCTACACCTACACCTGCTTGATAGGTAATATTAAAAGGATAACCACCATCAGGTCCTGGTAATTCGAATAATGGAATATTGTACGAAAAGTCTCCTGAGAATAAATCTACACTATTATTAGCTCCTACAGGTGCAAACTGAACATGTTCGGGCTGTGAAGGTCCTGAAGTAAGGGCATAACTTACAGCAGGAAAAAAAATCTCTACAACAAGATTGATTACTGTAAATAAAGCCATGAAACGTTGTATCTTCTTTCTCATACTATTTTTTTGTCTATTAATTGACCTTTATTATTCTACCAAAGGTAGTTTGCTTAAATCAAAAGTAAATTTTACAGGACCTGTTTGTAGAGGCTCTGGATTAATAACTAATTTTATAGGAGAGGATTTTGAATCTTGAAGCTCAAAACCAACTATGAAATAGAGTTCTCCTAACTTTCCATGTGACTGTTCATAATGAAACAGCTTACACGGATATTTTTTATTGTCTTTTTCTATATAAATATCCTTCTCAAAAGAGAAAGAAAAATAACTATAGTTTTCAGCAGAAACTGCTGATACTAACTCTCTATTTTTACTATCTCCAAGTATATGAATATAAAATACATGGGCGATAGGTTCTTCTACATTATCTTTTATCTTCTGATATGCACTATCGGCATACTGAACATCTAATGTAATAGAGTTAATACTACGCTGCTGATGAAATTCATTTTCACTATTCTGTAACCAACTTACATACTCCTGTTTATCAACAGAATTACAAGCACTTAGTAAACAGATACTTGTTAAACAAAATAGTAGTAGAATATTACTGATCTTCATATTTCTCATTTACGTATTTGATAATTTCATCTGTAATATCTAAATCTTCACGAGCATACATCATAGAACCACTACCAGTTGCACCTTGAATAAAGTCATAGCCATTCGCTTTACCATACTCTTGTACATAGGAATTCAGTTGATTCCATATCTGAGTACTATATTTTAAAGACATTTCTTCTTCTTCTTGTTCTATCCGAAGAGCTTGTTGTCTATAATATAGTTCTGTTTGCTCATCTTTAACTAATAAACGAATTGAATCTAATCGCATCTTATTAGCTGATTTTAAATTCAAGAGTTGAGCTTCTAGCTCTTTCTTAGCTTTAAAGCTCTCATATACTTTATAATTCTCTATATAAGCCTGTTTTTTTGGAACTTTCCATAAGACAATTATAAAACATGCAACAATACTCAAAACTACACTAA
>Ga0105046_10016209_pt1 | contig 11448 bp, 16 predicted proteins | sample MAT03_FD_78385 | JGI IMG/M metagenome (GOLD analysis project Ga0105046, IMG submission 78385) | Freshwater microbial communities from Lake Fryxell liftoff mats and glacier meltwater in Antarctica - MAT-03 (megahit assembly) | ecosystem: Environmental > Aquatic > Freshwater > Ice > Liftoff...
ACGTAGATCAGAAGGGTACCCGGGCTAGCGAGTTTATGGAGTTTAATGCAGACCGGAGAGTAGTTCGCATGGTGGCGAACTATCACGGCTGACAGACTTTGTCGAGCTAGGAATCTACCCGTTCTGGCTCGCCTTCGTCGGCTTCATCGCGGCTGAGGAGGTCTTCGCGATTATTGTTTTTTTCTTGTTCGATACGCATTTCGCGCTCTGCGCGTTCTTCTTTGCCGTCGCTCATTCAGATTCCTAATTTCCAGTGTAACGCTGCTGCAAAATAGCGTGTGAGGGTTGGCCTGGAATCAGGGTTGAATCAGAATTGTAAATTCCCGGTGAGGAGTTGCGTTGCCTTCAGCCATGATTTGAATCCAGTATTTTCCAGATGGCAGGCCGGCCGGCAGAAGCAGCCGTGAAGAGTTGCGAGGGGGCGAGCGATGGAGGGTAAATCCATCAGCGGCAATAATGTTTATGGTGGCGTTTGGAATCTCGATCAGATCCTCGGGTTGAAGCGAGATCAAGATTGGTTGAGCCGCCCGGTATGCGATGTTTGAAGCAGATCGAGTGCTGATGAGGTCTACCTGCTGAGGACTGCTGGAGGGCGCCGAAGGGCCTGCAAAGTGAACCAGCATCAAGACGAGGGCCAGCAGAGAAACAAGAACGCCGGAGAGACTGGATTTTCGAGCGGCTGGGAATACCAGATCAGCGGTGGGCTGCTGCTGCCGGGCAAGACTCAGGCTGGAGATGAAAGTATCCAGGCTTGAGAGCTTTTGCTGGCATTGCTCACAAGCAAGAAGATGCGATTCTAAGGCGAGAGCAGCGGCGTCAGACAAGGTTGTGCCACAAGCGTAGTGCTCGAGGGAGTCCTCAAATTGGCTGCAGCCAGCATCAGGAGCCGGACTCTCGATCTGTTGATTGGGATGCACCTGGGTTCTCGAAGGCGAATGGATTAAGGTGAGGGATGGCTGCACCATATATTCCTTTAGTGGGATGCGAAACATAAATTTCTCTGGAAAACAGGCGCGAGTGCTTTACGGACCAGCTTTTTTCTCCCGTATTCAGCAAAACGGGCTTTTGCGCGGGATTTGAGGAGGCGAAACTGAATTTCAGTTAAGGCCATGGTTGCGCAAATGGATTGAGCAGATTCGTTATTGAGATAGAAGCGGGTCAGAACTTCTCTATCTCGAGGGATGAGTTCGCTGAGGACGGCACCCATGATGCGAACGTTTTCAGAATCAATTGCGGATTCTTCGGGGTTTTGCCGAGTGGAAGCCAAAGTGACTTCGTCCTGGGCATCGACTTCGCGATTTCGCTTCCACACCAGTTTCTGAATCTGGCCGGCAATCCTACGTCGGGTAACCGTACGGATAAAGCCCGGGAGAGCCTCTGAATTACGAATTTCTCCAGCCTGGATTGCTGCGATGGTGATGAGGAAGACATCATGCACGTGATCGTCGACATCCTGGAACCCAAGTTGCCGTGCGATGAGGAGGCGCACTCCATTTCCAAAGGACAAGTAGAGTTGCTCCATGGCATCTACCTGGTGGTTGGCAATGTTGGAGACCAGAGTAAACCAATGCGACGGTTGTTCTGGAATTGCGGAAACGTCCTCTTGAAGCTTCTCAAAAAGCGATACCTGTGTTGGTGTTTCAGACGAATTTCTGTTTGGTTGATTGTTTGGGGAGATTAGGGCAGTAATCATTATTTGGACTCTTAATTCACACCAAGGCGGATCGGCGAAGATCGGTACCGGAAGTACCGGACCTTAGTTGTGAATCAAGCTAGTCGCTTTAGGGCGGGAAAAATATCTAAGAATTTTGCGGGTATTGCACTACCCGCCTGCCAAAAGATATGAAAGTGAGGGATCGAGAAGCCTGGGTAAAGACTGAGCGCGACGGAGCAGGGTTTCGCAAAGTGATTGAAGCCTGTCTGAAAGGTCGCCAGTGAGCCATTGTTTTGGGATAGATTGAATCAGAGATCGAAAGAATTCTTCTGGAAGTGCCTGTGCCCGTTTTATCCAAAGACCGAGTTGAGAGAGCTCTTTGAGGCCATGGTAAGGAATCGCACTGGGATAGAGGCCGTGAGCGGGGGCGACCTTAAAGTCCAAAGAACGTCCGTTAAAACATAAGCCCTGATCGATGAGGATGGGTTGTATGCCGCTAACGGAAGCGAGGTCCACATTTTGGACAGCACCTGGTTCAATGCTGCGGCGTCGAACAAAAACAGCTTGGCGGGAATCGAGGTTGGCCAACCATTTATCTGCCACCAGAGCCCCCCAAAAACATTCGCGGTCTGTGAGGAGGGCCCAACTTGGATCTGGAAGGATATCGTAGACGGATTGGAGATTGGGGTTTACAGGAAAGGAGATAGCGATGTGGGCTTGGTGGGGGAGGATCGGTGCATTGGGTTGAATTTGGAGGGCGGCGGCTGGATTTGCGATGGTGGCAATGGAGATTTGAGGAACTGGAAGTCCGAGGGCTGCAAAAATCTGGGTACCGACGAGTTCTGCGATGAGGGAAGCGTTGCCTTGCGGGTTGTCTTGAAGCTTGAGGATGTGGTGACGACCCTGGGAATCTCGAACTCTTGAGGCTCTTGTACCGCCGCGGACATTGGCGAGCCAGGCATCAATCTGAACGATGGGGAGCGCACCATCATTTGGGGCAGAAGTGGGGCTATTCATTCACATTTGTAGTTGAATGAGGCTGGCCGCAATTTCATGAGACTTATGCCTACTTGAAAAACCGGAAGGAGGTAGAGCGGGAGAGATTTGAGAGTAGGCCTAGTTAGGCATATGACATATGCTTGGGGGTTGTTGCGGCGCAAAGACAGGCGGGCCTCGCCCTTGATCGAGTCATTACTTGAAGCAGTCTTGCCTTTTGCGAGGTGAATGATCGAGAGCCAGAGATGCTTTTGGGTAATCAGACGGTAGCGGATGGCGTGTGGGCCGCAGTGGGCGGTACTGGTGGAAACACCTCGGATTATCAGGGCATCCAGTTGCCTATGCAACGAATTGGCCTGGGGAGGAAGAGGCTGGTTTTTCTTGGGATTGTACTGGCGAAGGAAGGCTTGGGATATTTCGGAAATTGTGTTGTGTGGATCCATTGCTCCGCTATTTGTGGTGCGTGAATGGCCTAGTGATCGAAATCGATTGAAAAAGGCGCTTGAGCGAGAGATAGACATGATTAAAAAACCAGGTTTGCTCGTTGTGGTGATTTTGCTAGTGGCCGGAATCGCGCTCTACCCGAAGTGGCGGCAATTGCAAGTGAATGTGCCGGCGTATCGAGACCCGGGCAAGATTGTCTTGCTGGACCAGGGATGGAGTGCGGCACAACGGCAAGAGTTTCACCATACGGCACAAGGTACAAGGCTGGTGCCGTATGCGTGGTTTCAGGCGCTGGAGGAGCCGTGTTTTTTGGGGTGTGAGGCTTTTGCACGGCAGGAGTATCTGGGACGATTTGGATTTCTGGCGGGGGATCGCGATGCGAGCCTGAACCCGGATGGATTGCCTGTAGGCTTGGCGCGGCAGCCTGATTTTCATGATCCGGTGAGCGGGAAGGATTATGCCGTGCTGGGGCTGACGTGTGCGGCCTGCCATACGGGGGAGTTGCAGTATGAGAATCATGCGGTGCGGATTGAGGGCGGGGTTGCGATGATTCAGCCGACGGCATTTCAAAAGGCGCTAGGGATCTCGCTGATTTTGACTGAGATGTTGCCGTGGCGCTATAGCAAGTTTGAAGCGAAGGTGTTGGGGGCTGGTTCGACAGAAGCGGCGCGGGCAGAACTGAAGGTGGCATTCACAGCCTTTGTTGGGAAGGCGAAGAAGGAAGTGGCGTTCATACAGACAAACAATCTGTATCCGAACGATGCGGGATTTGGACGTACCGATGCCTTGACCCGGATTGGCAATCAGGTATTTGCGGCAGATATGGATGCACCTGACAACTATGCCGTGTCGAATGCTCCGGTGAGGTTTCCGCAAGTGTGGGATGCGTCGTGGTTTACGTGGGTGCAGTACAACTCTTCGATTGCTGATCCGCTGGTGAGGAATATTGGCGAGGCGTTAGGAGTGCGTGCCATGGCGAAGTTATACGGGCGAGATGCGAAGGAATTCAAGAGCAGCATCAAAATGGATAGTCTAAAGAGGCTGGAAGATTTGTTGGCGGGGGAGACGCCTTTTACGGGGCTGCGGTCTCCGAGATGGCCTGAGGTATTTCCGGCGCTGGATGCGGCTAAGATTGCCTTTGGCGCAAAGCTGTATCAGCAACATTGTGCCGGGTGTCATCTGCCGCCGATTGAGGAACTGAAGCAGGATCTGGCGTCGAGCGCGCCGCGGTATTGGGTGAGCAACGAGACGGGTAAGAGGTTTCTCGATTTGAAGGATGTGAAGGTGGATGACGTAGGAACAGACCCGCGGCAGGCTTTGGATTTTATGGCGAGGACAGCCGAGACCGGGGCGCTGGGCAAAGGTAAAGTATCGGCTGCAGCAGGATTGGAAATTGTGACGCGTGGGATTCGGGATCAGTATTTTGCCAAGATGGCGTTCAGCCCGGCGCAGAAGCTGGAGTGGATGGGTTACCGCGAGGAGACTGCGCCGGCTGTCAGGTCAGAGGCGATCTACAAGGCGCGGCCACTGAATGGGGTGTGGGCCGTGGCTCCTTATTTACATAACGGATCTGTTCCCAGTTTGTTTGAATTGCTCGCCTCGAAAGAGGATCGTGGCAAGCCGGAGTTCTGGATGGGCAGCAGGCGATTTGACCCGTTGAAGGTGGGCTATGAGCAGGGACCACTTGAAGGTGGAAACAAGTTTGATTACTCGCTGCCGGGCAATAATAACTCCGGGCACTGGTTTCAAAATGGAGCGCGAGGAGCAGGGGTGGTTGGGCCTGCGTTGAGCGTTGCGGATCGATGGGCATTGGTGGAGTATTTGAAATCTATTTGAAGCCTCTTTTCTCATTGCGGTTTGCTCTGTTGGCTTGTGTTGCGGCGGAGCCGTGGCCTGCGTCTTCAAGCGCACTCACAGCGAGTAGACCAGCGCTAACGCCAAGCTTTGAGCCGAGCGGCAATTCATGGCATCGTCGACTGGAGCAGGGGCAGCCGGTGGTGCATCGGTATCCCCGGCCCGGTGGCAATCTGGAAGGCATTGCGATTGCAGACCCGCAGACAAATTTCGTTTATGTGGCGGTGGAATATCCGGCGGCTATTCTTGAATACGATCTGAACTGCGGGAGAGTAACTCGGTGTTTTAAACTTTCTGACTTTATTAAGACAGCGAGTAAGTAGAGCTTAGAGGCCTTGGCCTTTGGGCCGGATGGGGCGAGTGCTACTTCGACAAAGGCGACCCGGATTCGGACGATCTCACCAACTTATGCCCTCAGCGGCAAGGGTGTGAGCAGGAGTGATCTTTGCGGGTTGGATTGGGATTCATCACGGAATGTGCTGTTTGCCATATGGGACGGGGCTAATTTGTTGAGAGCGATGGACCGGGAGGGGCGGACATTGCACGAGTGGACATTGCCGGGTGCGGACCAAGGGTGTGTGAGTGTATCTGGCGATCGAATATTGGATCGATGAAGACAACGGAGCGGTGAAGATGTATGTGGGATTCCGTCCGAAGATTTGAGTTGGGAAGGTAGTAGAGCCGTTGATTATTGGTTGGGAATGAATTGCGGCATCAAAACCTTTATGAAAATTAATTGAATCTTAAGGAAAAGGAGAGGTTAGAGCGGGTAATATTCGTACAGCGAGTGTATAACCGCTGAATGAATTTAGGAGAATTTGTACCAATGAAAATGTTTGCGTCATTACTGCTGACCTTGTCCCTCTTGACCGGTGTTGCCACCGTATCCTTCGGGCAGGATGCCCCCAAGAAGGAAGATGGCAAGAAGAAGAAGGGGAAGAAGAAGATGGAAGAAGAGAAGAAGAAGCCCGCATAAGGTTTCTTTACTTTAGTTCTTTCTAAAGAATTTCAAACGCCGCGTTTGGGCTTAGGCCTAAGCGCGGCGTTTGAACGTTTGGACTAGTCGGCTTCGTTTGGATCGAAAACTATGAGGCCTTCGGCAATGGCGGCGATGGCGAGGTTGGAGTTGGAAGTGACAAAGGTTACGGGATTGTTGCGTGCGATGGCCAGGCAGGAAGCCAATTGGATTGCCTCTGTAGAGCCGCAAGAATGTTTTTGGATGAGCAGGTTGGCGTGATCGAGAACCGCATCGGAAACCTGTTGCTGGAGGAAAAGTGTGGGCCAGTGTTGTTCGAGGATGCGTGTGGCTTGTTCGGCATCTTCGGATTTAATTTCGTTGCGGCTGAGCTTGGTTCTGATTGCTGAGTTTAACTGGAGGCGGGCGAGGGATGAGGCGCAGATCTGATGGCCTGAGGCGGGTGAGGCGAGGAAGACCATCTGGCCACTTCCTGGCTCATCGAGATAGAGCTGGATCATGGCGCTTGGATCGAGGAAGTAGAGGGCCATTCTAGAGCCGGTCCCTGGTGAGCATTAAAGAGGCTGGATCGCCGGTTTGTTTGACGGGACGAAAGCCAGAGAAGACTGTTTTGGGGCCTGCGGCAAGGATGGCTTGAACGGCCGGATGATCGCGGTTGAGTTTGATGGTGGTGACGGGGAAATCGGGAGTTTGGGGGTTTGGCATTTTGCCGGTGAGTACCCAGGAGGAATGTAGTAAGGCCTCGAGGACGGTGCGACGATCGGATTCGCTGGCTGCCCAGGCTGGACTGGCTTGAGATAAGAGCCGGTCGCGAAAGAATTTGAGGCCAACGAAGGGTTGGTTGGAGTCTTCGGCTTGAAGCAGGGTGAGTGCTGCTTGTTCAAGCTCTCTGGCGGAGATGTCTGAGCCGACTCTGGTTGGAACAGGAACTGAACTTCGATTCGCCGTTGGCTCGAAGGAAAGAATCAGTTTGTCGATGCGGGGATTGAACGAGTCGAGTGGGGCATCAGGACGTTTCTTGCGAAGCTGACGGGCATCGCGGCCATCGGGCATGCAAATCTCAATTTTAGGTTTGTAGCCGGGCGGGCGAAACAGGGCTTCAAGCGGCCCGAGAGGGACGCGATGTTTGTCGAGAATGTCTTTGATACAGGTCGAGGCGCGAAGCTGAGCTTCGTCGATATTCATAAACTAGAGCAGGCTATCGCGGCGCTGCTTTTCAAGGAGTTTGACGATCTGACCGACGTTCTGGGCTTTGTCTCGATCAAGAACGAGGAGGGCATCGGGGGTGTCAACAACGACCAGGTTCTTGCAGCCGAGCAGGGCGACAAGTTTGCCGGGAGCATCGATGTAGTTACCGGTGCTTTCGTTAAAGATGGCGTCGCCGCGGGAGGCATTGCCGTCAGAGTCGTGCTTTTGCAGGTCATAGACGGCACTCCAGGAGCCGACGTCGTTCCAGCCGAAATCGGGGGCAGGAACGCCGAGGATGCCTTTTTCTTTTTCAAGGACAGCGTAGTCAATCGAGATGTCCTCGCAGAGTGGGAAGACTCGCGAGAGCTCTGGAAAAAAGTCTGGGCTCAGGAAGGGGGGCAGGCTGCGGATGAGCTTGGCAGTCTTTGGAAGGTGATTATCGAGGGCTTCCAGAAGCCGTGAAGCTTGCCAGAAGAACATACCAGCGTTCCAGTAGTAGTTACCACCCTTTAAGAATTTTTTGGCAGTGGTTAGATCCGGCTTTTCGCAGAAGCGGGAGATCTGAATTGGTTCGAGACTGCCGAAAGCGGTTTTCTTGGGGAACTCGATATAGCCGTAGCCGGTTTCTGGATAGCGCGGTTTGATGCCGAGGACGACCATCTCGCCCTGGGAAGCGGCGCGGAAGGCTGGCCGGACAGCACGCAGATAGATTGCGGGGCGAGAGATGATGTGGTCTGCCGGGAAGATACCCAGAACGGCACCGGGATCGAGGGAATGGAGCATCTGGCAGGCAAGGCCGATAGCAGGGCCGGTGTTGCGCTGGGCGGGCTCTGCGATGATCTGGCGCTTGGGTACTTCTGGAAGCTGGCGTGAGATCTCATCTTTCAGATCTTCGCTGGTCAGAATCCAGATGCGCTCCGGGGGCAAGAGGGGCCTGAGGCGATCCACCGTCTGCTGGATGAGACTTCGTTCTCCAAAGAAATTCAAAACCTGCTTGGCCTTGGCTTTACGGCTGCGGGGCCAGAAACGGGTGCCGCGGCCGCCGGCAAGGATGAGACCGTAATAATTAGTACGCGAGGTGGAGTTGACCATGAGCATCGCTATTGAAGTGGGTAACCGCGAACAAGCTGGAAGGTGCGCTTCCAGCGGGTTTTGGAGAAGAAATTTAGAGCCAGATCCTGAAGGTGTTCCGGATTGATGGGGCTACCGGCGAGGCGGTCTGTGGAAGACTCGTAGGACCAATAGATGATGAGGGGTTTGCCGATGATGTTTTCGCGGGGGACGAAGCCCCAATAGCGGCTGTCAAGGGAAGAATCGCGATTGTCTCCCATGGCAAAGACGGAGTTGGCCGGCACGACGACTTCGCCATTTTTGACATGTTTATTGAGCATCTCTTCAGCGCCTGGATAGACGCGCATATTGGGCTCTGAAGGGAAGTTGTCGCGGTAGGAATCGAAGTAATCGGTCTTGTGATATTTGTACGGTTCCTGGACCGGCTTGCCGTTGAGAATGAGTTGCTTGTTTTCTACCTTGATACGGTCTCCGGGGACACCGATGGCGCGCTTGACGAAGGTTTGTTTGATGTCCTCAGGGTAACGGAAAACGATGATATCGCCGCGTTGGACATCCTGGTAAGGCAAGAGGTATTTAGAGACTGGGCCCTTGGGGGAATATGTAAGTTTGTCGACGAGGAGATGGTCGCCAATGAGAAGAGAGTCTTCCATCGAGCCGGTAGGGATGACGAAGGCCTGAACGAGCGAGGTGGTGGCGAAAAGAAGGAGCAGAATGGTGACTGTCCATTCAGCAATGGTGCCGCGGTGGGTCTCGGACAGACTGAGACGGGCGGAATTCCATCGCTCGAAGGCACTCTTTTGAGGCGCGGTTGGCTGAGGGGGCGTAGTAGTGGTGCTCACGTGATCTTGCTCTCTAGTCATTATCGTGGATTGAGGGGGTATGTTGGCCGGAATCCATTTCGAGGGTACCGGAGAAGCGACGGAGATTGAAGGCCTCAACGACGCTGAAGTAGACGTTGATTAAGCCGATGCCACTGATGGCACCGCGAAAATATGGGTTGAGCCAGAAGATGCCCCACTCGGGGCTCATGTTGGCGAGGAAGTTGGGTTTCCAGTAATCGCTCCAAGGGAAGAAGATTAGAAAGAGGCCGACTTCAAAGCAGAGCACGACATAGAGGACGCCCGTGAGTTTGTGGTACCAGCGGTATTGCGTCATAGTATGGGCCTGCGAGCTTCGATTATCGCGCGGACCGGGGCGAAATCGCTGCGATGCTGGGGGGTGACCCCATGACTTTTTAACGCTTCCAGATGGATTTTTGTTCCATAGCCTTTGTTACGGTCCAGTCCGTAGACGGGATAGCGACGATGGAAGCGATCCAGGAGGCGGTCTCGCTCCACTTTGGCGAGGATGGAAGCGGCGGCGATGGATCGGGAGATTGCGTCACCGTGGATGATCGATTCCTGGGGAAAGTCGAGGGGGACGCGCATCGCATCGAGGAGGACGTAATCGGGTTGTGGGTTGAGAGCGGAGATGGCGCGTTGCATGGCTAGGCGACTGGCCTCAAGAATATTGAGGCGGCGGATTTCTTCAACACTGGCAAAGCCAACAGCCCAGGCTACGGATTCGCCTTTGAGGCGCTCTGCGAGGCGGACACGTTCAGCGGGCGGAACCGTTTTGGAATCGCGAAGCCCCTTAATGTTGCAGGGATGCGGGAGGATGACAGCAGCGGCGGTGACCGGCCCAAACAGACAGCCCCGGCCGGCTTCATCGACGCCGGCCGGAGCAGTGTATCCGAGAGCCCGCAAGCGGGCTTCAATTCGAAATGAGCAGACCAATAGCCCTGCTTTGAGAAGCTTAGACGCGCTCTTTAAGGCGAGCGGCCTTGCCACGAAGACCACGAAGATAGTAGAGCTTGCTGCGGCGGACGCGACCTGTGCGGACGATGTCGATATGGTCGACAACGGGGGCATTCACAGGGAAAATACGCTCGACGCCAGTGCCGAAGCTCATCTTGCGAACGGTAATGTTGTCGCCAAGGCCGGTGTTCTTACGGGCGATCAGGACACCTTCAAAAACCTGGGTGCGCTCTTTTTCGCCTTCCTTGATTTTGACGTGAACCTTGATGGTGTCACCAATGTGGAATTCGGGATGATCGGTACGCTTGTACTTGTTGAAGACTTTGGCTAGAGCCGGATGATTCATATTAGTAACCTCTTTCGTGAGTCCCGCCGGTCAGGTCGGGACGATTTTTTTGGCGTTTGGCGAGGGCTTGAGCCGCGCGCCAGCGCTTGATTTCGGCATGGTTCCCACCGAGTAACACATTGGGAACCGGCCAGCCGTTGAAGTCCGCCGGTCTAGTGTAATGCGGACAATCCAGCAAGGGGACGCCGTTCTCATCGAGTTCGGAGAACGACTCATATTGCGAGGAAGCAACGTTGCCGAGAACACCCGGAACGAGCCTCGCGACCGAGTCGACCACAATGGCAGCAGGGAGTTCTCCACCGGACAACACGTAGTCGCCGATTGAAAATTCATCGTCTACCAGATGGTCGGTTATCCGCTCATCTACGCCTTCGTATCGGCCGCAGAGGAGCAGAACCTGGTCGTATTGCAGAATGGCTCTGGCGGCAGCCTGATGAAAGGGTCTGCCTTGAGCCGAAAGCAACACGACGCGGGTATTGCCATTATTACCTTCTTCGCTAGAAGCGAAGCGTTGGGGAAGAATCGACTGGATCGCCCGGTAGACCGGTTCGACCTTGAGCACCATGCCTTCGCCACCGCCAAATGGACGGTCGTCGACGGTTGAGTGCCTGTCCGAAGTCCAATCGCGGAGATTATGGACACGGATGTCGATCAACCCAGCTTCTACTGCTTTTGGGACCACTCCATTTTTGAGAGGTCCGTCGAAGAAGGAGGGAAAAATCGTAAGAATGTGAAAGATCATGGCTGGTTGACTTCGAGGAGGCCCTCGGGAAGGTCAGCGACCAGCCGCTTATTGGGAAGATCCATCAACGGAAAGAAGTCTGTGACGTAAGGGATAAGGGTTTCGTTTGTGTCTAGCTGAAGCCAGACTTGCGCACCCTCTTCGAAAACGTCTTTGACTGTTCCGAGCAGAGATTCCTGTTTGTCAAACATCTTGCAACCAATGAGGTCGCTTAAAAAGACTTCGCCCTCTTTGGGCTGGCGGCGGGCAGCAAGAGGAATACAGAGATCCAGGCCCCGAAGGGAATTCGCATCATTGATGGAATCAATGCCTACGAACTTGACCACTGCCTTGTCCTGATGCATCCAGACGTCTTCTACTTCGAAAACCTTCGGCGGG
>Ga0105046_10016212_pt1 | contig 11447 bp, 5 predicted proteins | sample MAT03_FD_78385 | JGI IMG/M metagenome (GOLD analysis project Ga0105046, IMG submission 78385) | Freshwater microbial communities from Lake Fryxell liftoff mats and glacier meltwater in Antarctica - MAT-03 (megahit assembly) | ecosystem: Environmental > Aquatic > Freshwater > Ice > Liftoff...
AGGTGCGGGATGTCCTTGAACTGGCTCATCTCCACCATCTTGGGGTCCACCAGCACGAGCTTGAGTTCGCTGGGCTTCTTGGTGTAGAGGAAGCTCATGATGATCGTGTTCATGCACACGCTCTTGCCCGAGCCCGTGGTGCCCGCGATGAGCATGTGCGGCATCTTCGCGAGGTCCTCGATCAGGGGCTCGCCCGAAGCGTCCTTCCCCAGGAACATCGGGAGCTTCATCGCGGAGAACTTCTCCGTCTGCCCCATCAGTTCCTTGAGGCGCACCTTCTCCTTCTGCGCGTTGGGCACCTCGATCCCCACCGTGTCGCGCCCGACCATGTTGGGCACGATCCGGATGTTGACGGCCTTGAGCGCCCGGGCGATGTCGCTGGCGACCGCCGAGAGCGCGGCGACCTTCGTCCCCGGCGCCAGCCGCACGTCGTAGAGCGTGATCACCGGCCCCGACTCGATCCCCACGACCGAGCCCGCGATCCGGTACTGCTGCAGCGCCGACTCGAGCGCCGACGCCTGCTCGCGCACGTACTCCTCGAGCTTGAGGTTGAAGTTCTCCTCGGGGTTCTCCAGGAGGTCCATCCCCGGGAACTGATAGGCCTTGGGGGGCGGGGCGTCCGCCGCCAGCTCGGGCGCGACGTCGGGCACGTCCTCCCCCGCCGCCCGCAGTTTGCGGAGGTCGGCGTCGGTGGCGATCTGCTTATTCTGCTGCCCGAAGGCGATGGGCAGCTTCGCGATCTTCTGCCGCAGGGCCTCGGCGTCGAAGACCTGGGGAGCGCCGGGAAGGTGGTCGTCCTCCTCCGCCCCCGCCGCGTCGGCCGAGTCGTCGATCTCGTCCTGGGCCTCCTCGTCCTCGTCCAGCGCCATGGCGCGGGCGGGTGCCGGCTTCTTGCCCCGCGCCGGCTTGGGCTCGATCTCACCCTCCACCCGCTCAAGGTCGGGATCGTCGATCTCCAGCGGCTCGGCCGCCGCGACGGGCCCCTTCCTCCCCCCCTCGCCGACGCGGCCGGACCGCCTCGTTGCGCCGGCCTCGGGGGACGGGACGTCGTCGTCAACGTCGTTGAGGCGGACGGCGCGGTGCGAGCCGCGGATCCGCGCGACGAGGCGGGTGAACAGGCTGCCCCCAACGCGGGCCGTCGCCGCTGCCCCCGCCAGGGCCACCCCGCCCGCCGCGACGCCGGCGACCTTCGCCGCGGGCACGCCGTGCTCGCGGGTCTTGGCCCACATCCACCCGAACGCGGCGAGCAGCCACTCGTCCATGGCGACGACAGCGCCGATGAAGGCCATGACGGCGAGCATGAGGCCCGCCCCCAGCCCGCCGAAGCGGGACGTCAACTCCGTCGTCCCCACCGAGCCGATCAGGCCCCCCGCCAGGTCCGGCATCGAGCCGCTCCCGGGCAGGATCAGGTGCTGCAGGCACGAGAGCGACGCCGTCAGCATCGCCAGCCCCAGCACCCGCACCAGCGCGTGCCGCGGCTGTCCCCCCGCCGCGGCGGAGAGGATGCCCAACGTCAGGAAGCTCGCCAGCACCCACGCGCCGAAGCCCAGGAGTTTGAAGAGCGTGTACGCGATGGCCGCGCCGAAGGGGCCGCACCAGTTGGCGACGGGATGGTTGGGCGGATAGACGAGGTGGCTGGGCGGGTCGGCGGGGTCGTACGCCACCATGGAGGCGAGCACGAACGCCGCCGCGGCGAGCAAGATCAAGAGGGACGCCCGGCGGCGGAGGGACAACCCTCCCGGCACCGCACGAGACCGGTCGGAACCCGCACCGCGTTTGGAATCGGCCATAGAAGCCCAGTATCGGCGGGTCCGCATATGGGGAGTCAGAAGTTGCGCGTCCGCCTCCGGAGCAGCCCCCCCGGGCGGTGACACTGGCTGCGAGTGACCGCTTGTGGCGCTAGATCGCGGTCATACGGCTATTTCGAGTACCTGACCCTTGCCAAACATCTGGGGAGTAATACGGTATCCGTATGGTAACTGCCGCCGCCGTCGCTGACACGTCCCCCCTCCCCGACGCCCTCTTCCACGACCTCGCCTGCGTCTCGCTCTCCCCCGCCTTCATCGCCGAGAAGCACGGCCTCACCACGGCGCAGCTCCTCCTGCGCATCGAGCACGCCCCGGCGCGGCAGCGATTGGACGCCACGCTCCGCCTGGCCCGCACCCGCGCCCTGCTCTTCATCGGCGACGCGAGACTCCTGGCGCTCCACGCCCTCGAGGGTGTCATCGTGAGCGACCACGTCCCCGAGCACAGCCGGAAGGCCGCAGCCGCCCTCTGCCTCATCGCCGCCCGGATCGAGAACGCCCGCCGGACTTCACGGCCTCCGGCCCAAGGGCCGTGCCCGAACCCCCCGCCCTCAGACAGAGCGTCCCCCTCACCCGACCCGCAGCGTCACCGTGACGGGTGTGAGCGAGGCCGCACGCCCATCGAACGCGACGATGCGCAACGCCGGCACGGCCCCGACGAAGCCGCCCGGGAGACCCGGTGCCCAGGTGAGGCTGCCGCCGCGCCGCAGGAGCGAGCCGGGCACCGCGGCGATCCCGTCGATGCTGAACGTCCCCGCCAGCACCTCGGTGATGCGGAACGACAGGACGTCGGACCGATCACGATCGGCCTCGTCCGCGCTCCCCGCCAGCAGGTCGAAGGGCAGGCCGAACGTGGTCGACTGATCGAACGCCGGCCCGACGGCCACCTCGCCGATTCTCCCCAGGGTCGGGCGGGTGTTGATGGCGACGTTCACGCGGACGGCCTTCCCCGAGGTCTGCAGCCCGTCGGTGGCGACGACGTTGAGGGCGCGAGCCGTCCCCTTGGCGTTGGAGGCGGGCGTCCACAGGACGGACTCCCCGGGAGCGATCCGCGTGACGCCGGGGACGACGGGCGCGCCGTTCCGCGTGGCGGAGCCCGAGAGGACGCCGGTGATGATGAAGTTCAGGTGGTCGCGCTCGGCGTCGGCCTCGTTCCCCGCCGCGGCGAGCGCCTCCCAGGTGATCTCGAAGGCCTCGCCGGGCGTCGCGGCCCGGAGGTCGGCGATCTTGGAGAATGTCGGGGCGGCGTTGAGCGAGGTCGCGATCGAGTACGACCCTGTGCTGCCGGGGCGTCCGCTCCCCGCGTTCTTGGGGTCGTAGCGGCGGGGGTCCTCGCCGGCGCCGGCGACGCCGATGTAATAGGTCTTGCCCTTCTGGACCGTCACGCCCACGCGGCTGCCGCTGGTGGCGTCGTCGCGGTCGTCGTTGAACGCCAGTTCGCGACCCTTGGAGTCGAAGAGCCGCAGGGTGGTGTCGGCGGAGAACGCGTCGAGCCCATCGGCGGTGACGGTCAGGAACCCCGCCGACCGGGGCGTGATCTTGTACAGATCGACGTCGTTGCTCCCCGCGATAAAGGCGCCGTCGACGCCAAGGACGCCCTGGGCGGCGTCCCCCGGGTTCAGGACGCGGACGCGCGAGAACCCCAGCGCATCGTCGGAGTACTTCTTGAGATCCTTCGACTTGACGAGCCGCGCGGAGATCTCGTAAGCGCCCGTGTCGCCGGGCGTGCCGCTGCCGGGGGCGAAGGGGTCGAAGGCGTCGTTGCCGAACCCGGAGACCGCGACGAGATAGTCTCGCCCCGGCTCGGCCCGGAACTGGAGGGAGGGGTCGAGCCCGTCGGCGTCGTCGTTGGTGCCCAGCAGCGTGCCGACGGCGTCGTACAGCGAGAGCACCGTGTCCACGGCGTCGCGGTTGCCCCGCAGCGCGAACGAGTCCACATCGATCTCGACGATCCCCGCCTGCGACACGCGGATTCGCAGGAAGTCGACGTCCTTGTCGCCCACGTCGAGGAGGGCGCCCGTCGCGTCCCCGTCGGCCCCGATCCGCCCCGGCACCCGGAGCGGGAAGGGGACGGCCGGCTGCGCCAGCGCCTGCCCGATGCTGCCGTTGAGGTCGCCGCTGGCGAAGCGCACCTCGAGGATGTACGTCCCCCCGGGGCCGTCGGGGCGCCGACCCTCGAGCGTCCGCGGGTCGTACGCGCGGTTCTGATAGTCGGAGATGCCGATGTAGTACACCCCGCCCCGCGCCACCCGCAGCCGCAGGAAGCTGTCCGTGAAGTGCCCGACGGCCGCGCCGGTCGCCACGTCGACCGTCAGCCCGCCCGAGGCCCGCTCCACCGCGCGCCCGGCGGCGTCGGTCGCGGCGGTGTCGTCGCTGAAGTCGATCAGCGTCCCCGACGCGTCGAAGACGATCAGGAAGGTGTCCACATAGCCGTCGGCCACCGGCGTGTCCAGGTCGATCAGCAGCGTGCCGTCGTCGGGCACCTCGATCCGGAAGAGGTCGACGTCCGCCGTCCCCACCGGCCGACCGAGGTCGGCCCCGATGAACCCCTCGAACGTGAGCGGCGCGAGGTCCGTTCCCAGCTCCACCAGCACCGCCCCCGCCAACAGCCCGTTGGGATCGCTGTTGGTCAGCGCGAGCGTCAACTCGTACACGCCCGTGGCCCCCGCCACGCTCCCGGCCCCGTCCGTTGCCGTGCCCGGGTACGCGGCGTTGGCCCCCGCGCTCACGCCCACGAAGTACGTCCCCGGCTGGAGCGCGACCGACAGGATCGGCGCGCCGACGCCGGCCGGATTGGAGAGCGCGAGCGGCGCGCCCCCCGCGTCGAAGAGCCGCACCGTCGCGTCGAAGGCGGCGCCCCGGAATGCCACCCCGAAGCTCGACGCGCCCGCGGCGGTCACCTCGACGCGGTACAGATCGATGTCGCGCCCATCGAGGAGGGTCGTCCCGTCCCGCCCGATCTCTCCCGTCAGCGTCGAACCCCCGCTCCCGTCGAGCGCCGTCGAGACCACGGCCGCGCCGGTGAACGCCGCGTTGGGGTCGAGAAACGCCGCCGCCGGCGGCCCCTCGGGTGTCGTGGGAGAGCCGGGGGCGAATCGCTCGCGCAGGGCGGTCACCGCCCGGTAGATGTTCAGTCGCAGGTACGAGCGGTTGGTGTTCTGGACGTTGTCGTTCTCGTCGTCCCCGTCGAAGATCGAGTCGGCGCTCGAGCGCAGCGTCGTCACGACCTCGGCCGGGGTGAGGAGTCGCCCCGCGAATCGCTGCGCCGCTTCCTGCAGGATGGCCACGGCGCCCGCCACCATCGGGGCGGCCTGCGACGTGCCCCCCATCTCGTCGAGCCCCCCGCCGGGGATGGTGCTGCGGATGATCGCTCCCGGGGCGAAGATGGCGTTGGGGGCGTCCAGCCGCTGCGAGAAGCTGGTCAGGCGGTCCGGCCCCGTGGTGAGGTCGATCGCGCCGTCCCCCCAGCGGACGCCGCGGTACAGCCCGTCTTGCCACACGGCGCCGACCGCCAGCGTGCTCGCGACGCCCGGCGAGGCGAAGTTGGGGAACTCGTGGTTCTTGTAGGAGTTGCCCCCGGAGCTCACCACCGTGATGCCCGCCCCCTCGAGCAGCCGGATCTGACGCACCACCGCGTCCCCCGAGACCTGCGACGCCGAGGTGTAGAACCCCGAGCCCAGCGACATGTTCACCGCCACGATGTTGAACTCGACCCGATGCTCCAGCACCCACCGCAGCCCCTCGGCGATGTCCGTCGTCGTCCCCGAGCCCGAATCCGAGAGGACCTTGACGCCCACCAGCCCGGCGCCGAGCGCGACGCCGATCTCCGCGTCTCGCGCCGCGACGATCCCCGCCACGTGCGTGCCGTGGTGTTCGCGGTCCGTCGGGATCCCGGTGTTGTACACCGCGTCGAACCCGGCGCGGTACGCGTCGACCAACAGCGGATGCGAGCCGTCGAGCCCGGTGTCCAGCACGGCCACCGTCACCCCCGAGCCGTCGAGGCCGGCATACGCGGGATCGGCGCGCAGCGCCGACAGCCCGATCAGGTCGAACGCCGCCGACAGGAGCGCCCGCCCCTCGAGCGCCTCGAGCAGCGCGGGCGTGGCGGGACGGGCGGAACGGCCGCGCGGCGGGCGGTTGGACGCGTTGGGCATGCGGGACCTCCCCGGCTCGGGCGCCGGCGTCAAAGGGTATCGACGCGCGGATCCCGGGTCTGAACCCGCCCGGGTGGGTGTGCGCCGTGCGGGACGCCTGTGCCGGAGGTCAGGCCGGCGCCGTCGTCACGACCCCGTCCACCCGACGGGCGATCCCCAGCGGGTTCGGCCGGCGCAGTTCCGGCGGGAGCAGCCCGTCGGGCGCGTCCTGCTGGCAGACCGGACGGCACCACCGCACCATCGCCGTGGGTCCGACGGCGCTCGAGTGCGGCTGGTTGGTGGCCGGGAACGGGCCTCCGTGGACCGTCGCGGACGCGACCTCGACCCCCGTGGTGACGCCGTCGTGCACCAATCGCCCGACGCACCCCGCGAGGATCGAGGTCAGCGCCGAGGCGGCCGCCGCATCGGGCTCGATGGCGAAGATCGCCGCGGCCAGGCTGCCGGGGATCCGGGCCGCCATGTCCAGCATGGCCCTCGCATCGTCGCAGCGGACGAGGAGGGCCGACGGCCCAAAGCACTCGTCCCACAGGGTCGGGGTGCGGTGCAGGTCAGCGGCCTCCGCCCCCAAGATCAGCGTCTCCTGGAGGGGCTCCCCCGCCGCGCCCCGCGCGAGGACGGAGACGCCCGGCGCGGCCCGGACCTTTGCGATTCGATCCAGAAACGCCTCCCGCAGCCGGGGGGCGAGCATGGCCTGCGGACGCGAGGCCTCGGCGAGCGCCGCGATCGTGCGGGTGAAGCGTTCCGCGCCCCCGCCGCGGGCGAGGAAGATGAGCCCGGGCTTGGTGCACTGCTGGCCCGCCGCGGCGTGGACGGAAGCGAAGAGGCGCTCGGCGAGGGACTCGGCGTCACGCTCGAGCGCCCCGGGGAGAAGGAAGACCGGGTTGACGCTGCCCATCTCGGCGAAGACCGGCACGGGAACGGGGCGCGACGCGGCGAGGGCGGCGAGCGCGGTGCCGCCCGCGAACGAGCCGGTGAACCCCACCGCCGAGATCGCCGGGTGCAGCACGAGTTCGCGTCCGACGTCGCGCTCGCGCTCGCCCGCGGCGGGAAGCTCGGCGAACGCGCCCTCGGGAAGCCCGGCGTCGCGAATGGCCCTGCGGACCGCCGCGGCGACCGCGGCGCCGGTCTCGGGGTGGAGCGGATGGCCCTTCACCACGACCGGACACCCCGCCGCGAGCGCCGACGCCGTGTCCCCGCCGGCGGTGCCGTACGCCAGCGGGAAATTGCTGGCCCCGAAGACCGCCACCGGCCCGAGCGGTCGGAGCATGCGGCGGAGATCGGGGCGGCGCGCGGGGAGGCGGGCCGGCTGGGCGCTGTCAATCGCGGCCTCGACCCACGACCCCTCGCGGACGATTCCCGCGAAGACGCGCAGCGTGCGGACGGTGCGGTCGCGCTCCGCCGCGAGGCGGGGGATGGCAAGGCCGGTCTCTCTCGCGGCGATGTCGAGCAGGCGGTCGCCAAGGGCGGCCAGCCCGTCCGCAGCGCCGTCGAGCACGGCGGCGCGCGAATCGCGGGCGTCGCGGAGGGCGGGGAACGCCGCGGCGGCGGCGCGGCAGGCCGCGTCGACCTGGGCGGGCGTGGCGGCGATGGCGTCGGGCATGCCCTGAGACTAGGGAGCGGTCGTTGCGCGCTCGGCGTGCTGGGCGTCGGGGTCGGCGGCATGCTCTCCGTAACTCCAGTGATGCCAAGGGCCTCCGGACGTCGCGCGTGTTCGGTATATTGCCGGGATGCTCGCCCGCGTTCAGTCGTATCTCCTGCAAGGCATCGACGCCCTTCCGTGCGAGGTGGAGGTCGACTATGACGAAAGCACGACCAACGACCGGCCAGTGATCGTGGGCCTGCCCGATGCCGGGGTGAAGGAGGCGCACGAGCGGGTGCGGTCGGCGCTCACCAATAGCGGGTACGCCTTCCCAGTGGGGCGGGTGCTGATCAACCTCGCGCCGGCGGACGTGCGGAAGGAGGGGCCGGTCTACGACCTGCCCATCGCGGTGGGGATCCTGATCGTGCAGGGCGTGGTGCGGGCGCCGCACGCGCCGCCCGCGGCGGTGACGGCGCGGACCAACCGCGTGGCGGGTGGGGACCTGCAGAACGGCGAGGGGCTGGACTTTCGGCGGGTGCTGCTGGCGGGGGAGCTCGCGCTCGACGGGCGGCTGCGGCCGGTGAAGGGGGCGATCGCTCTGGCGGCGTTGGCCAAGGCCAAGGGGTATTCGGGCGTGATCGTGCCGCACGAGAACGCGGCGGAGGCGGCGGTGGTCTCGAACCTCGACGTCTTCGGGGTCAGGACGCTGACGGAGGTGGTGGGGCTGCTGACGGGGCAGATCGATCCGCAGCCGGTGGCGCCTCCGGACGTGGTGTCGCTGCTGCACGAGGCGGCGGCGCCGATCGACTTCGCGGAGGTGCGGGGGCAGGAGGGGGTGAAGCGGGCGATCGTGGTCGCCGCGGCGGGGGGGCACAACCTGCTGATGCTCGGCCCGCCGGGGAGTGGAAAAACGATGATGGCCAAGGCGCTGCCGGGGGTGCTGCCGCCGCTGACGCCGGAGGAGGCGATCGAGATCACGCGGATCTATTCGGCCGCGGGACAGCTGCCGCCGGGGCAGGGGCTGATCACGGCGCGACCGGTCAGGAGCCCGCACCACACGGCGAGCCCCGCGGCGATCGTGGGGGGCGGGGCGATTCCCAAGCCGGGGGAGATCTCGCTCGCGCACCGCGGCGTGCTATTCCTGGACGAGCTGGCGGAGTTCCCGCGGGACGTGCTGGAGGCGTTGCGCCAGCCGATGGAGGACCACGTGGTCTCGATCGCGCGGTCGCACTCGGCGGTGCGGTTCCCGGCGAACTTCATGCTGATCGCGGCGATGAACCCGACGCCCAAGGGGGACGTGTCGCCGGGCGAGGTGGGCAGGCGGGCGATGGAGCGGTACATGGACCGGCTGTCGGGGCCGCTGCTGGACCGCATCGACCTGCACGCGGAGGCGCCGGCGGTGCCGTGGAAGGAACTCTCGCGGACCGGGCCGGCGGGAGCGCCGGGGACGGGGACGGTGGCGATGCGGGCGCAGGTCCTGGGGGCGAGAGAGCGGCAGGCAGCCCGCCAGGGGGCGGGGACGCCCAACGCCCGCCTGAGCGGCAAGCAACTCGACACGCTCGCCCCGATGGAGCCGGCGGCGCTGACCTTGCTCGGGCAGGCGATGACGGAACTGGGCTTGTCGGCGCGGGCCTACGACAAGATCAGGCGGATCGCGCGGACGATCGCGGACCTGGAGGGGGCGGAGACGCTGGCGCTGCACCACGTGTCGGAGGCGGTGGGGTATCGGTTGCTGGATCGGAAGGTGTGACCGCCGGATGGGTGGCACGGGCGCGCGGCCGACCATGCTCGAGGGAATGGCGGAGACGTCGGGAGTCTCGGGGCCGCGACGGGTCATGACGACGCGTGCGCAGGAACCTTCAACGGGACGCTCACCCCGCAGGCGGACGCGGAGGCCGTGCCGGGGCGGATGCTGAACGAGTTCGCGGAGGTGCGTGGGCCGGAGGGGGTGAGGCGGGCGATCGCGGTCGAGGCGGCCGGCGGTCACGCACGGGAGGGCAAGAAGCTTCAATCCCGTCCGCCAGATCTGCAACTGCCCGTGAGCCGTCGGCTTGCGGGCGTTCGTGTGTGCGCGCTTCGCCTTGCCCCGACGGGCGACTCCGGAGCCGCGGTTCAGCGGAATCCAGATGGAGCCAACCGCATCGGATTGAATGGCTCGCGAGCGTGACGCGCCGACTTCTACTTCCCTGGCGGCTGCAAGCCGACAACGTCCTGCCGCCAATCGCTCAAGATGACGAGGCTCTGCTCTTCCGGCGGCTCGGCCTGGATCGCGATCAGGAATCGTTCGCCGGTTGGGTCGTAGTCGAGGACTCGGGTCTGGTTGTCGAGCGGTCTGCCGTCGAAGAGCGGCTTGGGCATGCCGACGTCGATGCGGCCGTCCTTGCTGGCGATCGCGGCGCTCCACATCCGTCGCGTCGCATCGAGCCAGGCCGAGCGAATCGGTGACAGTCTGGCCCGGGAATGGGCCTGCTCCGGTGAGCATCTCGTACAGCACGCAGCCGAAACTGAAGATGTCGGAGCGCTTGTCAACGGGCTTGCCACGCGCCTGCTCGGGGCTCATGTACCCCGCGGTGCCCATGATCGCGCCGGGGATGGTCGGCGAGTGCCGCAACGGAGACGTCAACGTCGGCGACCTGAGGCCGCGGCGGGGGGCCACCCGCCCATCCGCGTCAGGCTGGCGTCGGCCGGAACTCGGCCAGGAGCTTCATGAGTTGGTCGTGGTCCACGGGCTTGACGAGGTGGGCGTCGAACCCGGCCTCCTTGGACTTGCGGCGGTCTTCATCCTGACCCCATCCGGTGAGGGCGATCAGCAGGATGCGCGGGCCATCTGGCTGTGCGCGGATCTGGCGGCAGGCGTCGTAGCCGTTCAACGTTGGCAGGCCGATGTCGAGCAGCACGACTTCGGGCAGGAAGGTCAATGTCGCGGCGACCGCCTCCCGACCGTCGGAGGCGGTTTGCGTGTGATGGCCGGTGAAGTTCAACAACCCCGCGAGTGACGAGGCCGAGTCCTGATTGTCGTCAACCACGAGGATGCGGCGGCCAATGCTGCCGGTTGGCGTGCGGACGGTCGGCGCGGGCGGGGGCGATTGTGGATGTGCAACCATGATCGGCAGGCGCACGACAAACTCACTGCCAAGCCCGAGACCGGCACTCTGGACATGCACCGTGCCCTGGTGCATCTCGACGAGACTCTTGACGAGGGTCAGGCCGATGCCGAGTCCGCTGACCGAGCGCTCGAGCGAGGTGTCGATCTGCACGAACATCTCGAAGATCCGGGGCAGTTCCTCGGCGGCGATGCCGATGCCGTTGTCCTTCAACCGGATGACGACCTGGCGGTCATCGCGTTCTGAGGTGAGCAGCATCTGGCCGCCCCTGGAGGTGTACTTGCAGGCGTTGTTGAGGAGGTTTCCGAGCACCTGCGCCAGCCGGGTCGGGTCGGCGTTGATGTACACGGGCTCGCGCGGGAGGGTGACGACCAACGTGTGGTTCATACTCTCGTACTGCGCGCGGGAGGCCTCGACGGCGTGGTGGATAGCGGAGCTCAGTTCGGTCCGGGCTGTCCGGAGCTCGATCGTTCCGCGGCTGATGCGGCTGACATCGAGGAGGTCATCGACGAGCCGGACCATCTGGCTGACCTGACGATCCATCATGGCGGACGCCGAGCGGATCGCTTCGTCCTCGGGCCGCGCGACCTGGCGGCTGGCCGTGAGCCGCATGATCTGCAGCGCGTTGCGCATGGGGGCGAGGGGGTTGCGGAGTTCGTGCGCGAGCATCGCCAGGAACTCGTTCTTGCGGCGGTCGGCCTCCTGCAGGGATTGTTCGTAGCGCTTGCGTTCGGTCACGTCGCGGGCGGCGGCGAACACGCCGCGGAGCTTTCGTTCGCGGTCGTGGAACGTGGTGGCGTTGTAG
>Ga0105046_10016214_pt1 | contig 11447 bp, 8 predicted proteins | sample MAT03_FD_78385 | JGI IMG/M metagenome (GOLD analysis project Ga0105046, IMG submission 78385) | Freshwater microbial communities from Lake Fryxell liftoff mats and glacier meltwater in Antarctica - MAT-03 (megahit assembly) | ecosystem: Environmental > Aquatic > Freshwater > Ice > Liftoff...
AGCAGCGCAGCAGGCCCCCGTACTTGTGCACCCCGCGGATCACCGCGGCACAGAACACGAGGAACTGTGCGTTCTCATGAGGCGTGTCTCCCGGGAGGAGCAGGTTCCCTTCCGTGGCGTTGCCGACCGAGAAGTTGACGTGCTTGCCCGACCCATTGATGCCCTCGAACGGCTTCTCGTGGAACAGGCACTCCATGCCGTGGAGGTGGGCCACCTTCTTGAGCGTCACCATGAGCAACTGCTGGTGGTCGGCGGCAACGTTGGACCGCTCGAACATCGGAGCGATCTCGAACTGGCCTGGGGCCACCTCGTTGTGGCGCGTCTTGGCGGGGATGCCGAGCTTGAAGAGCTCGCGCTCGCAATCGAGCATGAAGCCCAGGACCCGGTCGGGGATGGCGCCGAAGTAGTGGTCGTCGAACTCCTGGCCCTTGGGCGGCTTGGCCCCGAACAGTGTGCGTCCGGAGTTGAGGATGTCGGGGCGGGCGAAGATGAAGCTGCGATCGATCAGGAAGTACTCCTGCTCGGCACCGGCAAACGACACCACCGCGTCGGGCTTGGCGTGGCCGAAGAGCTCGAGCACCCGCCCGGCTTGCTTGGCCATCGCCTGTTGCGAGCGCAGGATCGGCGTCTTGTGATCGAGCGCTTCACCGGTCATCGAGACGAAGACCGTGGGGATGCACAAGGTGTTCCCGTTGGGGTTCTCCAGGATGTACGCAGGGCTGGTCACGTCCCAGCCGGTGTAGCCGCGTGCTTCGAAGGTGGCGCGCAGTCCGCCGTTCGGGAAGCTCGATGCATCGGGCTCGCCCTGGACGAGGGTCTTGCCGGCGAATTCAGCGATGGAGCTGCCGACGCCGTCGGGCTCGAAGAAGCTGTCGTGCTTCTCTGCCGTCAGGCCCGTGAGGGGATAGAAGACGTGCGCGTAGTGGGTGGCACCCTTCTCCAGTGCCCAATCCTTCATGGCCGACGCCACGATGTCGGCCGCTTCGGGGTCGAGCGGCTTCGACTGCTCGATCGTTGACATCACGGACTTGAACACGGGCTTGGGCAGTCGCTTCTGCATGACCGCCTTGGAGAACACGTTCTGCCCGAACAGCGCCCCGGGGGCATCGGCCGGCGAGAAGAAGGCGGCCGGCGGCGAGTGCCCCTTCACCGCTTCGATTGCTTGCAGGCGGGCTTTGCTGCCACTCATCGTCGTGTACCTCCTGGTCGAACGGAACGCAGGTCCAGGTCGCGCCCTCGAACCCGGGCCGAACGTACGGAGGTCGCGAGTCGGCAACGTTTCCCTGTGGTGAACGTGCAGCAGCAGCTTTCTGAGGTCGGGGAACCGAATGGGAACGCCGGTCGTCGCACCCCCCAGGGACCCAGCGACCACTCCCGGCAACCTTCCCCGCCGTGGCCTCGCCATCGCCCTTTCTGGGGCGTGCGTAGCCAGCGTGCTCACTATCGCAGCCGTCATCGGCACGTCATCGCAGGCGTCCGCATCGGGGCTCGAGGCGTTCAACTCCTGCGAGGAGCTCTCTGCGTGGGGGACCGAGCAGGTCGAGCGGTCGATGGAAACAGCGATGCCCACATCGACCTTCTCCGTCGCCGCTGGTAGTGCGGACGCCGAAAGCACCGGAGCAGGCGGCACGCAGCGGCTCACCTCGTCGGCCACTGCGGCCGAAGAGAGCGCCGACAGCAGCACCGGCGGCACCAACGTGGTGGTCGAGGGCGTCGACGAGCTCGACCTGGTGGAACTCCTTTCCGGCGACCGCGGCCTGTTCGTGTCGCCAACGGCGCTGGTCCTGGTGGACCTCGACGCCGGCGAGCGCGTGGCGCGCACGGGCGTCACCTGGGGCGCGCAGGTCACCTACGACGCTGATGCCCAGGTGGCCTGGGTGGTCGCCTCGTCCGACGATGGCCTGTCGGTCGAGGGCCGTCGCATCGCCGTAGGTGCGAGCGAGCTCACCGATCAGGGCAGCTGGTCCACGTCGGGGCAGCTGGTCACCGCCCGCCGGCTAGGAGGCGAGCTCCACGTGGTCGCCACAGCAGGCTTCACCGGCGTCGCCACCGATCCGATCCCGTTCGAAGGAGGGCCGGTGCCGTGTGACCGGGTCCTGCACCCCGCGGGGCCTTCGGACGCGTCGGCCACGCTGATCGCGACGCTGCCGGTGAGCGGTGCGCTCGAACCAACCGATGCCACCGAGGTGGTCGGCTCTGGCCAGCTCGTGCACCTGACCCCCAACGCCGCCTACCTCGCCACCCCCCAATGGGACCCAGAAGGCGAGACCACCACGACCGTGCATCGCTTCGAGCTCGACGATCTGACGCACACCGGCTCAGGCCAGGTGCCGGGAACGCTGCTGAACGACTTCTCGATGTCCGAGCACGACGGCCACCTGCGCGTGGCCGTCACTGCTGGCGCCGGCGGTGGCTTCATCGGCGGACCCATGCCCATGATGCCCATCGAGGGCGATTCCGGAATGGGCGACGTCGCCGTCGAATCCAGCGGCGCGATCGAGCCGGGATCACCGGGTCGCGCCGTGCCGGGCCCGACGGTGGTCGAAGCGGTGCCGCCGCCCGTCGACCCCGAGGTGCCCGAGACCACGGTGCCCGAGACGACGGTGCCCGAGACGACGGTGCCCGAGACGACGGTGCCCGAGTCCACCACCACGGTCCCCGAGACGACGGTCCCCGAGACCACCACGACGACCGGGGCCCCCGGCGCCGTCGAGCAGCCCGGCCCCGATGACCCGCTGAACCGGGTGCTGGTTCTCGACACCGAGGGCGACCTCGACACCGTGGGGACCACCCCGTGGTTCGGTCTGCCCGGCGAGACCCTTCATGGCATCCGCTTCGATGGAGCCACGGCCTACGCCGTCACGTTCTTGCAGACCGATCCCTTCTACGTGATCGATCTGACCAACCCCACCGCGCCCCGCATCGCCGGTGAGGTGAAGCTCCCCGGCTTCAGCAGCTACCTGCACCCGGTGGGCGATGACGCGGTGGTTGGCTTTGGTCCCGGCGAGGATGGACGTGCCGCCGCCAAGCTGTTCGACGTCTCGGACCCGGCCGCACCCAAGGTCGTCGACACCGTGGTGCTCGGAGACGATGCGCCCATCAGCTACGACCACCACGCCTTCACCGACCTGGGCGACGGTCGCTTCGCGACGCCGGTCACGACGTGGTCGAACTTCGGCGGCGGGTGCATCCTGCCCGAGGGCACCCCCGAGGGTCCGACGATCGATCTTGCCTGTGCCCCCGAACCCGTGGACCCGGCTGCCGAACCCGGGGTCGAGAGCTCGGTCGTGGAACTACGAGTCGAGGGCAATCAGCTCATCGAGGTGAGCCGCACGTCGACCCGACTGGCCGAGCCAGCCTCGCGGGCCATCCCCACCTCCGATGGCTGGGCTCTGCTGGCTGGCACCGCGGTGGCATTCATCGACGATGCCGGCGCACTGCGCACCAGCGTCGATCTCAGCTGATCAGGGCCGGACTCCGACCGGCGCCGTCGGCGTGAACCGCACGGGCATCGACTCGTAACCGCTCACGAAGTTGGCGGCGCGGTAGGCCGGCTCCTCGGGGCTCACCAGTTCGATGTCGGGCATTCGGTCGAGCAGTTCCTCGAACATCACCCGCAGTTCCAATCGAGCCAGGCTGTTGCCGAGGCAGAAGTGGGTGCCGAACCCGAACGCCACGTGGTCGTTGGGCGACCGGGTCACGTCGAAGCGGAACGGGTCGTCGAAGACGTCCTCGTCGCGATTGGCTGCGGGGTAGAGCAACAAGACGTTGTCGCCCTCGCGGATCTGCTGGCCGTTGAACTCGACGTCGCGGGTTGCGGTGCGGTTCATGTTCTTGATGGGACTGACCCAGCGCAGCATCTCCTCGATGCCGGTGGTCAGCACCTCGCGATCGGCGAGGACCTGCTCCCACTGGTCGGGGTTTGCCAACAGTTGGTAGGCCCCGCCCGAGATGACGTGGCGCGTGGTCTCGTCGCCACCGATGAGGATGAGCAGCGACTCGTCGATGAGCGCTTGGTGATCAAGTCGATCGCCGTCGACCTCGGCGTGGCACAGCACGCTCATGAGGTCGTCGCGTGGGTTGGCTGTGCGGTCGGCGATGACGCCGGTGGCGTACTCCGTGTACCCGATGAAGGCCAGGGTGGCGGGCTCGAGTGCGTCAGGGTCGCCGGTGAGCGCCGACAGCATGGCGTCGCTCCACTCCAGGAGCTGGGCGCGGTCCTCGGGCTCGACGCCCAGGTCGTTGCCGATCATGATCAGGGGCAGCCAGGCGGCAATGTCGTTGACGAAGTCGCACTCGCCGCGCTCGCACACGGCATCGAGGATCTCGGTGCAGGCCCGGCGCACCTCGTCCTCTCGCTCGCGCACCCGGCGGGGCGTGAACCCCCGGTTGACGAGCTTGCGGCGGCGGAAGTGCTCCGGGTCGTCCATGTCGATCATCATCTGCAGCGCGTCGGCGTCGGCGCGGATGCCCTTGCCGTTGCAGAACGTCTCCGGGTCCTTGGAGATTGCCTTGAGATCGTCGTAGCGAGTGATGCCCCACGCCCGGCCGTCCCAGTAGACGGGCGCATTGGCGCGCATCCACGTGAACCTGTCGTGGGGGTTGCTGCCCCAGAACGCGCCGCTGATGAGGTCGATGTCGTCGCGGGTGGGATGATCGGGCACCGGATGGCCTCCAATATCTGACGGGTCGTCATATTGTGTCTGGCGTGACCATCACGGCAAGCGACGATGTGCCAACCGCAGCCGAGGTGACCGAGGATCCGGGTGGTCCGCCCATCCCGCTCGGGCGGCGGATCGAGCTTCCCGGCCGGGGCACCACGTTCGTGCGCGACGTCGCAGGCCCACCTGGCGCACCCACGGTGCTGCTCCTCCACGGGTTGGTTGCCAGCGGCGGCCTGAACTGGTTCCAGGCCTTCGAGCCGCTGTCGAAGGACTTCCGCGTGGTGGCTATCGACCATCGCGGCCACGGCCGCGGCATCCGTTCGTGGCGGCGATTCCGCCTCGCCGATTGCGCAGACGACGCCGCCGCGCTGCTCGACGAGCTCGGCATCGATCATGCCATCGCCGTCGGGTACTCCATGGGTGGTCCCATCGCCCAGCTGCTCTGGCACCGTCACCCCGAGAAGGTGTCGGGCTTGGTGATGTGCGCCACCTCCAACCGGTTCGTGCCGGGCGTGCGAGAGCGCTTGGCCTTCGTCACCGCAGTCTCTGCCATCGCTGGCTCCACTCGGGTCGGCCAGCTCGCCACCCGCATCCCGCTCGCTCCGTGGCAGCGGTTCGTGCCTCGGGCCGTCCGGGCCCGGCCCGACAGCCTCACCCGCTGGGCCGGAGCCGAGATGCGCCGCCACGACATCCGCATGGTCGCCGAAGCCCTGGCCGCCTCGACCAACTTCGACAGCCGCAAGTGGCTCAACCCGATCGATGTGCCCACCACGCTGATGATCACGACCAAGGACCACGCCGTGCCGGCCCACGAGCAGCTCCGCCTGCAGCTCGCCATCCCGCATGCCGAAACCCACCTCCACGACGAGGGTCACACGTGGTGCGCCAAGCCCAGCTTCGGCCGTGCGGTCCACGAGGCGTGCCTCACGGTGCGGCGCAAGGGCTGATCGGGCCGAGCGGCCGCGACGGTGGCCATCGGGGTGGTGGATCCGGCCATCTCGCCCCGAACCTTTCTCGTGGACCGCGTGGCAGACCTGCCGGGCGCCTCTGCTAGAACGTGTTCTCGTTCTGATGGACCGTCAGGGGAATGACGACCGTGCACATCGCGTACACGCCCGAGCAGGAATCGCTCCGCAAGGAGCTGCGCGCCTACTTCGCCGACCTGATGACGCCGGAACTCCGGGCCACCATGGCCCGGGGCGACAGCGGCGATCCGATCTGCCTCGAGGCGGTGCGCCAGATGGGTCGCGACCGCTGGCTTGGTGCCGGTTGGCCGGTCGAGTACGGCGGCCGGGGCTTTGGCGCCGTCGAGCAGTTCATCTTCATGGACGAGAGCTGGCGAGCCGGTGCTCCCACGCCGTTCCTGTCGATCAACACGGTTGGTCAGACGATCATGCAGTTCGGCAACCAGGAGCAGAAGGACTTCTTCCTGCCAAAGATCCTGGCCGGTGAGCTGCACTTCTCCATCGGCTACACCGAGCCGTCGGCGGGCACCGACTTGGCGTCGCTCACCACCAAGGCCGTCAAAGACGGTGACGAGTGGGTGATCAACGGCCAGAAGATCTACACGTCGCTCGCCAGCTATGCCGACTACGTGTGGCTTGCCGCCCGTACGGACCCCGATGCCTCCAAGCACCGTGGCATCACCATCTTCGCCGTCCCCACCACGGATCCCGGTTACTCGTACTCGAAGATCAACACGATGGTGAACGCCAGCACCTTCAACACCTTCTACGACGATGTGCGGGTCCCCGACAGCGCCATCATCGGCGACCTGAACCGAGGGTGGGACCTCATCGTCAACCAGCTCCACCACGAGCGAGTTGGGCTGGCACCGCCAGGGATGATCGGCCGCTCCTACGAGGACGTGGTGGCGTGGGCGAAGGCCACGGACCTGCCCGGTGGTGGCCAGGTCATCGACCAGGAGTGGGTCCAGACCAACCTGGCACGAGTTCGGGCCGGTCTCGAGTACCTGACGCTGCTGAACTGGAAGGTGGCGGCGCTCGAAGCGGCGGGGTCGGCCGTCAACCCGGCCGACGCCAGCTCCATCAAGGTGTTCGGCACCGAGTTCTTCACCCACGCTTACCGCCTCCTCATGGAGATCATCGGTCCTGATGCGGCGCTCGAGCCCGACTCCCCAGCGGCGGTGCTCGCTGGTCGCCTCGACCGCGGTGCGCAGGGCAGCTTGATCTTGACCTTCGGTGGCGGCGTCAACGAGATCCAGCGAGATCTCATCGCCATGTTCGGCCTCGGCATGCCCCGCATGCCGCGCATGTAGGAGCGCACGATGGACTTCGCACTCACCGACGAACAGACCGCCATCCGAGACCTGGCGGCCCAGATCCTCACCGAGCAGCTTCCGCCCGAGCGGCTGCGCGAGATCGAGACCAGCGACCCTGATTGGTTCGCTCGCGACGTCTGGGATGAGTTGGCCAAGGCCGACCTCCTGGGACTGTGCCTGCCCGAAGCCCATGGCGGCGGGGGTTACGGCGTCTTCGAACTGGCCCTGATCCTCGAGCAGGTGGGCCGGGCGGTGGCCCCGCTGCCGGTGTACGCCACCGTTGCCCTTGGCGCCCTGCCCCTGGCGCAGTTCGGCACCGAGGCCCAGCAGGCAGAGTTCCTGCCGCAGGTCATCGCCGGCACCCTCGTCCTCTCGGCGGCTCTTTCGGAAGGCTCGGTGGGCCTACCTCCCGCGGTTCCGGCCACCACGGCCACGATGACCGCCGATGGGTGGACCATCTCGGGCACCAAGCGCCTCGTGCCCGCCGGTCACCTGGCGGGGCGTGTCTTGGTCCCTGCCCGCACGGGCGACGGCACCTCGACGGTGTTCCTGGTGGACCCGAAGGCATCGGGGGTCACCCAGGAGCGCAATACCGCCATCAACGGCGAGCCCCTCACCACCTTGTTCTTCGACGGCGTGGAGGTGGTGGCCGCCGATGTGGTGGGCGAGGTGAACGGAGGTGCCGAAGTAACCGAGTGGATCGTCGACCGGGGTGTGGCGGCGTTGTGCGCCATCCAGGCCGGCGTGTGCGAAGCCGCACTTCGGCTGACCGCCACCTACACCAGCGAGCGCAAGCAGTTCGATACCCCGATCGCCACGTTCCAGGCGGTTGCTCACCGCTGTGCCGACGCCTACATGGACACCGAAGCAATCCGGCTGACGGCCTACCAAGCGGCCTGGCGCCTGAGCGCGGGATTGCCGGCTGCAGAAGAACTGGCTGCGGCCAAGTTCTGGGCTGCCGAAGGGGCCCAACGTGTGGTCCACGCCGCGCAGCACCTCCACGGCGGTATCGGGGTCGACCTCGACTACCCGGTGCACCGCACCTTCCGCTGGGCGAAGCAGGTGGAGTTGTCGCTCGGCGGCGGCACCGTCCACTTGCGGAAGCTTGGCGCACTCATCGCCGCCAGCTGACGGCAGGCACACGACCGAATCGGGTGGGCAAAGTAGAACGTGTTCTAGTCTGACGCACATGTCTGACACGATCGTCGAAGAGCCGCATTACCTGGTCGAACGCGACGGCCACATCCTCACGGTCACGCTGAACCGGCCCGCGGCGAAGAACGCCTTCAGTCCGTCGATGCTCGTCGGCGTCGCGGATGCGTGGCGGATGCTCGATGAGGACGAGGAGCTGCGGGTCGGGATCCTGACCGGCGCCGGCGGCGACTTCTGCTCGGGCATGGACCTCAAGGCCCTGGCCGCCGGGTTCACCGAGGAGGAAGTGGCTCGGATGGCCGAGGACCCCGACCTCCATTGGAAGGCGCTGTTGCGCCACGGTCGTCCCAACAAGCCGATCGTGGCCGCGGTCGAGGGCTATTGCGTGGCTGGCGGCACCGAGATCCTCCAAGCCACCGAGATCCGCGTGGCCGGTGAGTCGAGCCAGTTCGGCATCGCCGAGGTTCGTCGAGGGTTGTTCCCGCTCGGCGGCTCCACCGTTCGCCTCCAGCGCCAGATTGCCTTCACCGTGGCCGCTGACCTGCTCCTCACCGGGCGGCTGATCTCTGCTCGCGAGGCCAAGGACATCGGCCTCATCGGCCACGTGGTTCCCGACGGTCAGGCGATGGAGAAGGCCCGTGAGCTGGCCGACATGGTCGCCGCGAACGGCCCTCTCGCGGTGAAGGCCGTCCTCAAGTCCATGCGGGAGACCGCGGCGATGACCGAGGCCGACGGCCTGGCCCACGAGCTCACCATTGGGGAGCCGATCATCTTCAACACCAACGACGCCAAGGAAGGGCCTCGCGCGTTCAAGGAGAAGCGCAAGCCCAACTTCACCGGCACCTGACGCCGGTAGGCCGGTCGGGCAGGCGGCGCGCCCGGCTGGTGGCTACGGGCGCCGCGTCTGCTCTTGATCGGGGATGGCCAGGTAGTGCGCACAGCGGCCCAGGCTGATCTGCCTCCACTCGGCGTTCGACGCCATCGCCGCAGTTCGGTGGGGGCAGGTCCCGCTCAACGTGCTGGTGGGAACCCACCACAGGCAGCTGTCGCACTGGATCTGATGCCCGGGCTTCGTGTCCATTGGACCCTCCAGGAGTAGCCGATCTTCACCCCCATGATGTGCTTTCGGCACCGATGAGGGAAGGGACGAAAGACCCGGCCGCTCAGGGGGTCAGACTCCTGCACCCACCTCGGCCGCGGCCAGCGCGGTGGCCCAGGGGTAGTCGGGTTTGCCACTGGGCGAACGCACGATGCCATCGACCAGCACCAGGTGCTTGGGCACCTTGTAGCGGGCGAGGTGGTTGCGGGTGTGGTCGGCGACGGACTCGAGGGTGGGGGCATCCATGCCCTCGCGGGCCTGCACGACGGCGCACACGGCTTGGCCCCAGCGATCATCGGGGACCCCCACGACAAGCGTGTCGTACACGGCGGGGTGCGACTTCAGCACCGCCTCGACCTCTTCGGGGTAGATCTTCTCGCCACCGGAGTTGATGCACACCGAACCGCGACCGAGCAGGGTGATGGTGCCGTCGGCCTCGAGGCGGGCGAAGTCTCCGGCAACCACCCAGCGTTTGCCGTTGGCGTCCATGAGGAACGTCTTGGCCGTCTTCTCGGGATCCTTGTAGTACTCGATCGGGATGTTGCCGCTGCGGGCCAGCTTCCCGATGACGCCGCTCCCCGGCTCCACGGGGACGAGGTCGTCATCGAGCACCGTGGCATCGAGGCCGGCCTTCACCGTGGGTCCGCCGCCGGAGTGCGAGATGGTCTCGTTCTTGGTCTGGATGACCATGCCGTTCATCCCGCCCTCGGACGATCCGATGGCATCGACGATCATGATCTCTGGCAGAAGTTCGAGGAACTGCTGTTTGAGCGACGGCGAGAAGGTCACGGCGCTCGACGACAGCACGAAGAACGATGAAAGGTCCCAGCGTTGGGGGTTCGCCTGCAACGTCTCGACGAGTGGTCGGGCCATGGCATCACCCGTGATGAGCAGCGTCGACACTCGCGAACGCTCGATCTCGTCGAACACGGCTTCAGGGGAGAACTTGCGAATGAAGGCCACCGTGTTGCCCTCGAAGAAGAACCGCAGCGCTCCCCATTGAGCGGCGCCGTGCATCAACGGTGGGGCTTGGAGGGCAACCATCGGGTTCTCGGTCGCCGCCGCCTTCTCGGCCAACTGGTTCCCGTGGGTGACCCGCTCGTTGGTGTAGGCATCGACGCCGCCTCCGAGCGCGTAGAACACGTCGATGTGGCGCCACATCACGCCCTTGGGCATGCCCGTGGTCCCGCCGGTGTAGATGACGTAGTGGTCGGCGTCGGAACGCGGGAGCTGAGGGCGATCGGGTGATGCCCCAGCAATGGCATCGGACCATGGCACTGAACCGATGCGCGACGGGTCGAGGTCGGTCTCGTCATCGATCATCACGAAGTGCCGTAGGCCCGGCACCTTGGCGGTCACCGCCTCGATCCGGTCGATGTACTCGCGGTCGTGGATCAGCGCCACGAGATCCGCGTTGTCGAACAGGTACACCAGTTCGTCTTCGACGTAGCGGAAGTTGATGTTGATGGGCACAGCCCGGATCTTGAAGATCGCCACCATGGCAATCATCCACTCGGCCGAGTTCTGGCCGTAGATGCCGATGTGGTCGCCGTGGCCGAAGCCCTCTGCCAGCAGGTGGTTGGCGAGCTGGTTGGCCTCGTCGTCGAGCTCGGTGAACGTCAGCGTGCGGTCGCCGCAGACAAGCGCCTTCCGGGTTGGCACCGCGTCCACGGCGCGCTCGAACAGGTCAGCGATGTTGAACCCCATGGGAGGTTTCTACCATCCAAACGAGAACACGTTCTCTTTGCCGAGGCCGTCAGATGTCGGTCCTCATCGGTGCTGGCCGAGCCAGGGGCACGTCGCCGGCAAGCGGTGAAGAAGCAGGCGGGGAGTCGGTATCGGCCGCTGGCAATCCGGCAGCCGCCTCCTGGAGCTCGATCAGCGCGTCCTTGACCAGGTCGGCCATGGTCCACACGTCGCGCACCAGTTCTCGGTCGACCATGAAGCCGAAGTCGACCGATCCTCGGTAGCTCATGACCGTGATGTTCAGCCCGACACCCTCCATCACCGGACCCATCGGGTAGGCGGCGACCATCTCGGCCCCCGCGTAGTAGAGCGGGAAGCTGGGCCCGGGGACGTTGGAGATGATCACGTTGTGGATCGGGCGATGGCTGTCGGCCAGACCCCAGCTGGAGTACAGGCGCGATGCCAGGTTGAAGGTGTTAGGGGCGGCGTACTCCGCCCAGTTCTGCAACATGTCGGCACCCACCGCCTTGTGCTCCTCTTTGGCACCCACCGTGCACTCCTGGAT
>Ga0105046_10016215_pt1 | contig 11446 bp, 10 predicted proteins | sample MAT03_FD_78385 | JGI IMG/M metagenome (GOLD analysis project Ga0105046, IMG submission 78385) | Freshwater microbial communities from Lake Fryxell liftoff mats and glacier meltwater in Antarctica - MAT-03 (megahit assembly) | ecosystem: Environmental > Aquatic > Freshwater > Ice > Liftoff...
CATATTCGGAGGAAACCAGTCTCTATAAGTTTTCGATTTCCTCATAAATTTTTAATCTTTAAGTTTGTTTTGAATGTCACATGAAATCGAGTTGGAAACGTCTCAATCAGCAGGCTAATTTCCGGGATCATTAATACTGTTTGAAGATTGAGCGATGTCCCCCCCCCATCAATCCTTCAATACCTTAAAATTCCGCATCTCACCCTCATTAGTTCTAACTTGCAAAACATAAACTCCGGGCGTTAAATTTACCGGCTGATTAATTTCACTTACGTCATAAAAGTTAGTTGTGGAAATCATTCGGCCTGTTATATCAAAAATAGATAGTTCAACGGTAGCATAGTTTTTTGGAAGGATGATAGTCAGATTATCTTTTACAGGATTAGGGTAAACCCTTATTTGTGTTTTGTTAAATGCTGTTTCTGTAAGACCGACGGAAGTTGAATAACTCATTTTATGAATAAATGCATCTTCGTAATAAAATCCACCAAGACCACAACCTGTACAGCCTCCACTAAAAATTAAAGTGTCGGGACCCGGGTCAACATCGCAATTGGTTTCAAACTGACCTGTTGTATAAATGTTGTATTGGTTATCTACTGCAACGCTCCATCCTTGGTTAACACTTAAATCTAATACTGTACTTCCGTTGAAAGCCACCGCCCAGGCGAAGTCGCCATTGGTTGTTAATTTATTTATATACACTTCCCAATAGCCACCGGCAATTAAATTAAAAACTCCCGGTCCCGGATCAAAATCGGCCGTGTCCTGAAAAAATCCTGTGGTGTATACGCTACCTGAATCATCCACAGCTATCGCATTTCCCCAATCATAAAATGCACCTCCAAGTTGTTTTGCCCATATTAAATTGCCTTGAGGCGATAATTTCCACACAAAAATATCCCAAGCTTGTGATGTAAGATTATATTGTGCAGCACCGGGATCAAAATCCACCGTTCCTGTAAATTCCCCGGTTACCAATATATCGCCAAAAGGATCGGTTTCTATGTTATTGCACCAATCTTGCTGTACATCTCCTAGCTGCACAGCCCAAATGAAATTACCGGTGTTCGCATCCAGCTTGCATACATAACCATTAGCACTTCCGGCAAATCCGGGAGCAGTAAGTGAATACGTTGCAGGTCCCGGATCGAAATCAGCTGTTTGATCAAATACTCCCGTAACATATACATCGTCGTCCTTTACAGCAATACCCATACCTGCATCAAACCCTGGACCACCCATTCCGGAGGCCCATACAAAATTGCCGGCCGAGTCAAGTCGGAGGGCAAATGCGTCTGTATCACCGGGGCCATGAGCAATCAAAGGTTTGTATCCAATGCCCGGATCGAAATCAACGGTATCAGTAAAATATCCCGAAATGTAAATGGCTCCATTTTCTCCCAGTTTTAAATTTTGTCCCCAGTCAGAATAGCCTTGATCTCCTATATGCTTTGCCCACATTAAAATACCTGCAGCATTAAGTTTGCAAATAAACATGTCATAGTATCCTAAGGAAATAAATTGTTGCGGTATTGGTCCCGGAGGAAAAGTGATAGTGTCACTAAAAATGCCGGTGAAAAAGACATTTCCAAACTGGTCAACTGCTATGGAGTAACTGCCTGCCTGCCCTGATCCTCCAAGTTGTTTTGCCCATAAATAGTTACCGGCAGAGTCCTGTTTGGTAACGAAGACATCCGAATTTTGGGCTACAAAATTATTTAGGCCAATCTGAATAGTATCCATAAAAACACCCGTAGTGTACACATTTCCATCATTATCAGTTGTAATGGAATATCCAATATCAGACCCATCTTCGTCGCCAATTTGTTTTGCCCATTCCATTTGAGGTTGTTGAGCCTGAGCCATTAAACTGATGAATAATAGGCAACAGATTACGTAGATTTGTTTCATTTTTGACTTTTATTAAAATGATAAATGAATTGAGGTTAATTTAACCATTCGTTAATAATACAAAAGTATCTTTTACAGATTAAAAACCTATCCGTAATTAAACCTATTAAAAAGTAGGGGATTTAGCGGTGCTACAAGTCGGTAAGCTTGTTTTTGATAGCAAATTTTACCAGCTCAATCATGTTTTTCAATTCTAACTTTTCAAGGATATTGTTTTTGTGAGCTTCAACCGTACGTGTGCTAATGTTGAGTTGCGCTCCAACTTCCTTATAGCTTAATCCATCCGAAAGCAATTTAATAATTTCCAATTCGCGGGTGGTGATGTCTTTAATTTTGTGATGCGAAAACTTATCGCCATGAATCGCATTTTTTATAAACTTTTGTGATAGCTTTTTTTCGAGATGCATTCCAATGTAAGTTTGATCATTCATGACTTTAGAGATGCAATGCAGCAATTCTTCCCGTTCAATATTTTTTGTGATGTAAGCCAACGCACCTGCATTAAATGCTGATGCAATAAGTTCCTCTTCTTCGTTACCACTTAAAATAATGACTTTAATCTTGGGATGAAGTTTGTGTATTGATTTTAGGATTTCGATACCTTCAGGCTTTGGCAAAAAAATATCAATCATGGCAATATGAATCTTTGTTTTCTCAAGCAATGAAAATAAGTCTGCGCTGTTCGAGAACTTTCCCGCTATTTCAATTTCCGGGACGTTAAACAGCAACGAGGCTATGCCGTCCATTATAAGTTGATGATCGTCAATAAGTGCTATTTTAATTTTTTCTTGCATACTTTACGTGATATAAAATATTACTATTATTTAATTTTCGGCAAGGTAAAAATGAATGTGGATCCTTTTCCAATTTCACTTTCAACCCAAATGTTCCCACCGTTTTTTAGAACAAATTCATAACATAAAATAAGTCCAATACCGGTCCCTTTTTCATTTGAGTTGCCAATGGTTTTGTGGTCAAATTCAACACGAAATAATTTTGGAATATCTTCTTTTGAAATTCCAATTCCATTATCGCTGATTGAAACGCAAAAGAAATCTCCGGCTTCTTTTGCATCAATTTGAATGTTGCCATTAATATGGGAATATTTTATAGCATTTGAAACCAGATTTAGCATGATAATGGATACCATGTTGATATCAGCAAACACAAAAGTGTTAGTATGGATATTCATGGCAATATCAATATTTTTTTTATCGGCACTAGCCTGTAAAAGTGTTACCGCCTTAAAGGCAATAATTCCTAAATCTATTTCTTTAGGATTAAAGGGCATGGTACCGGTTTGAGAGGTGGACCATTGCAAAAGGTTTTGCAAAAGGTTATACAGGTTTTCGGAGGATTTGCTGATGCCTATAATCTGCTCTAATTTCTTTTGCTCACTTAAATCATAAAAATTTTGTGCAAGCATTTTGGTGACTGATCGGTATGCGCTTAATGTGTTATTTATGTCATGAGCAATTATTGTAAAGAATTTGTCTTTGGTAGCATTTAGCTCGAGCAATGTCGATTCAGAAACAGTAAGCGATTCATTTACTTTTTCAAGATCCTTGTTTTTCTGGGATAACAGTTTGGATGAGTTCAATTTTAACGCATACAATCTGTAATAAACTATCAGCAAAAATAATGCGAGTAAGCCGGTTACCAGCAGAAATATTTGAAGATTCTTTTTATTTGCTAATTCTACAGCCTGCAACTGTACATCTTTGGTTAAATTACTTATTTGTATTTCTTTTTTTTCACTCTGATATTTGGCCTCCATCTCCAATATTTCAGCTCTTTTCTCCACCAGGAAAAGGCTATCATCCATTTGCTTTAATAATTTATAATTTTCAAAGGCATTTTTATAGTCTTGCAAACTATCATAGGTAGCGGATAAATTTTCATAAAATATTTTTTTTATGGATGCGGCATTGGTTTCCTCCGCCATTTTCAAACCCCTTTCGCAGTTCGCAATAACTTTATCATACAATTTTAAATTGCGATAGGAAACTGACAGATTGCTAAGGCAAGTTAAAATCCGGTATTTGTCGTTGAGCTTTTCGTTAATGTGAAGAGCCGCATTGTAATATTCAACTGCTTTTGTAAATTCTTTGTTTTTGTCAGATACAATACCCATATTTAAATAGGCTGCCGCCTCTCCCTTCAAATCGTTTAGTAACGTATGAGTCTCTTGTGATTTTTTGAGATAATTTATAGCTAGTTGGAGGCTATCTTGTTCAATATAATTAGCAGCAATATTATTCAGACAAATTCCGATGTAATATTGATCATCCAATTCTTGAAACAAAATAAGTGCTTTTTTCAGATAACCTATAGCTGCATTGGGGTTACCTTGTGTGCTTACCACATTACTTACGTTCACATAACTCTTTGCAATTTCACTTTTCATTCCGCTTTCTTCAGCCAGCTTGAGCGATTTTAAATAATACTCCATTGCAATTTTATACTTTTCACGGGTAAAAAAACTTTTCCCTATTTTATTATTCGATTGAACAATACCTTGGTTATCGCCAAGTTCCGTGAAAATTTTTAATGCTTTGGTATGCATCATTACACAACTATCAAATTTTTGAAGACTGAAATAAATATCTCCAAATGCATTATAGTTCATAGCAATACCTTTTGCGTTTTTAAGTTGAATATTCAGTTCAAGTGCATTGGTTAAGTTAGCACTTGCATCGGTCAATTTATTTTGTCGATATAGAGCCTGGGCGATATTGTAAAGACTTTCTGCCTCTCCGGTTTTATATTTTATTTGTTGCGACTTTTTCAGCGCGGCCTCACCAAAAGCTAATGCTTTGTTATAATCTTTATTCAGCTCCAATGTTGAAATTGTATTGAGCTTATTTATTTCAGAAGTATCAACTTTTAAATTTCGGAACTCATTCGAAAAATTATTTGCCTCAGTTTGCGCCTGAATACTTGAATGAATTAAACAGCATAAAAAGAATACCAATATTCTAATAAAAGAAATTATATAGTTTAGATTTTTCACAAAAGATATATTAGTCCTGATCCGGATTTACAAATGTAGGTTTCTTTTTAATACTAGTTCCCCCGGTATGTATGCATACTTTGGATTGTTATTTTAAACTACCCCGCACACTACAAAGGTGATATCCTGAATGAAGCTTTTGCAGTAGAATTTTACGACAAACTTGAATTTTCTCACATTGCTTAATGGATTTATGCACATCATCACTCGAATATAGATAGTTTCCAAATTGGAAGCACAGAAATGATTACAAATCAATTAGAAAATGTACAAAATATCGAACACTTATGTTTCTATCCGGCTCGATTTAGTGAAGTATACTGTTTGCAATTCAGCATATTAGCATTATATTTGCATAAAGCATACTGGTCACAGAACACTGGTCAATATACACATACAATCATGCTCTCCCTATCAACACTCTCCTTCCTAAAAGCCCTCAAAAAAAACAACGATCGCGAATGGTTCGAAAAAAACCGCGGAAAGTATGAACTGGCCAAAGCCGATCATGCACAATTTACGCAAGAACTAATTAAAGAGCTGGCGAAAATAAATCCTGCATTGGGTTCGCTTGAAGTAAAAGATTGTGTTTTTAGAATCTACCGCGATGTACGATTTTCTAAAAATAAAGCACCTTATAAAACTAACTTAGGTTGTTATTTTGTTGAAGGAGGGAAGAAGTCGGAGAAAGCCGGGTTTTACATCCAACTCGAACCGGGAAATAATTTCATAGCAGGTGGGTGCTGGATGCCACAAGCTCCGGCGTTGAAAGCCATCCGACAGGAAATTGATTATAACCTTGCTGACTTTGAAAAGGTAATGAAAGAGAAAAAATTTAAATTACTTTTTGGAACATTATCAGACATGAAACTCAAAACTACTCCCAAAGGTTATACCCCCGACAATCCCGGAATTGAATATATAAAACATACCAGTTTTATTGTGGAAAAAGCCTTGGCGGATGTCGATTTTACTTCTAAAAATATTGTGAAAAAATGTGCAGAAGTGTATAAGGTAATGAATCCGTTTCTAAAATTTTTAAATGCGGCGATGAGCTAAAAAATGACCCATAAAAAAAGCCTTCCTGATTAGCGGAAGGCTTTTTTTATGGGTTAAAACTATATTAGTTTTGTTCGAATGGAGTGATGGAAACAAAAGACTTATCATCAGCCTTTTTTCTGAAAGTAACAAAACCATCGCGCAAAGCGAATAGTGTGTGATCTCTTCCAATTCCAACACCATCAGCCGGCATATGCTTTGTGCCTCTCTGACGAACAATTATATTTCCTGCAATTGCAATTTGTCCACCGAATATTTTGATGCCCAAACGCTTACTATGCGATTCTCTACCGTTTCTGGAACTACCGACTCCTTTTTTATGTGCCATCTTATATTAATTTTTTAATGGTTCTGAATGAGATAATTAAGCGATGATACCGCTGATTTGAATTTTGGTAAATTGTTGTCTGTGACCGTTAGACTTCTGATAGGTTTTTCTTCTCTTCTTTTTGAAAACAATTACTTTGTCTCCTTTTAGATGAGAAACTACCGTAGCAGAAACTTTGGCACCGCCTAAAAGTGGAAATCCGATTTGGGCTTTACCACCATTTTCTACCATTAATACATCATTAAATTCTACTTTATCACCTTCATTTGCATCAAGTCTGTGAACTATAACTGATTGATTTTCAGTTACTTTCATTTGCTGACCGGCGATTGTTACAATAGCGTACATTGGAATTGTTTTTAAATAAATAAGCCCGAATTTTATTCAGGGGATGCAAATGTACGAAAGCTTTGATTAAAATCCCAAAAAGGAGGTAAAAAAAAAGATCATTTTTCTTTTACCTCCTTGTTTTTCAGGTTAATGAGATATACTCCTCCTAAAATGGCCAGTAAAGCCAACAAATGCAGCCATCCCAGGTTTTCGTGGTCCGCTATTCCCCAAAGCATAGCCACAATAGGTATCAGGTAAGTTACCGAGGAGGCAAATAGGGCACCCGATATTTTGATCAATTTATTGAAAAGTACAATTGAAATCGCAGTCCCGAAAATTCCGAGCAACAAAACATAACCTAACGAAATGTATGCATGTGGATTGGTATTGAGGATGGAAACAAAGTCAGTCATAAATAAATAGATTCCGGTGGGAGGGCCCACAATGAAAAGGGCGAATCCTGAGATATGAATAGCTTCCACTTCCTGCAATTTATTCCTGATAATGTTCACACTCATCGCATATAAAAGTGTTGCCAAAACAATCATCATAGGATACCATGAAAATGTTCCTGCAAAGTTGCTAGAATTCATCATTATTAAACCAATTGCTCCCAACAAACCCAAACCAACACCTGCTAATCTATAGGCGGTAATTGGTGTTTTAAAAACAAAATATCCTATCACTAGTGTGAATAATGGTGTGAGCGAATTGAGCATCCCGGCAACGGAACTTGGTACCTCCATTTGTGCAGTGGCAAATAAGAATGCAGGTATTCCATTGCCCAACAAGCCCGTTGCAAAAATGAATTTCCACTGCTCTTTTTTAATTTTAGAAGTATGTGCTATCACAAAAGGAAACAAACATAAAAAAGCAGCCAGCATACGGATAGAAGCAACCTGGTTAGGACTAAAATCTAAGAGTCCTCTTTTCATCAGTATAAACGAACTTCCCCAAATGAGAGCAAGAGCAATCATGAGGAGCCACTTGATGTTGTTGGCGTTATTGTTTTTCATGGTATAAAAAAAGGCCGGTGTTAAGCCGGCCTTTAAATGTTAAGCAAGTACTGCTTTTTTCTTAGAGAGCTTTCCATTACTGCTAGCCCGGCTGATACCAAAAGCTTTTTTTACAGCATCAACATTGTTCAATTCCTCCCAAGGAAACAGTTTTACTTTAATTTTCTTTTCGTTTTTCTTTCCTTTATTAAATACTTTGGTCACCTCTTTTGTTTCGCGACCCATATGTCCGTATGCAGCAGTTTCAAAATAAATTGGAGTACGCAGTTTAAAACGTTTTTCAATAAAATAAGGACGCATGTCAAACTCTTTCATCTTACCAACAACACCTGCAATCTGGCCATCGGTCAACGGTACTTTTGAAGTGCCATAAGTGTTTACATACAATCCAACAGGCTGTGCCACACCTATCGCGTAAGCTACCTGTACCAGAACCTCATCACAAACTCCGGCAGCTACCAAATGTTTGGCAATATGACGGGTTGCGTAGGCGGCTGAACGATCAACTTTGGATGGATCTTTTCCTGAGAAAGCCCCACCACCGTGAGCACCTTTTCCACCGTAGGTATCTACAATAATTTTACGGCCTGTTAAACCGGTATCACCGTGCGGTCCACCAATAACAAACTTTCCGGTTGGGTTCACATGGTAATAAATTTTATCATTAAAAAGAGCCTGAACTCTCTTTGGTAATTTCTTCATCACTCTTGGAATCAAAATAGATTTTACATCTTTTTTGATTTGCTCTTGCATAGCTTTTTCAGTTGCGAAATCATCGTGTTGTGTTGAAATAACAATAGTATCTATGCGCTGAGGAACATTGTCATCGTTGTATTCAATGGTCACCTGGCTTTTAGAATCCGGTCTCAAATACTTCATGGTTTTGCCTTCTTTACGGATGGCGGCCAATTCAAATAAAAGTAAATGTGCCAATTCAAGAGGTAATGGCATATAATTGTCGGTTTCGCGATTTGCATAGCCGAACATCATTCCCTGGTCACCGGCTCCTTGCTCCTCAGGCTTACGACGAACAACTCCCTGGTTGATATCGGGCGACTGCTCGTGAATAGCTGATAAAATACCGCAAGAGTTTGCTTCAAACATATATTCACTCTTGGTATATCCAATGTGGCGAACCACTTCTCTGGCAATTTCCTGCACATCCAAATAAGCTTCCGATTTTACTTCTCCGGCAAGGACAACCAATCCGGTAGTTACCAAAGTTTCACAGGCCACCTTCGACATAGGATCATAAGCCAGGAAATAATCGATTAACGCATCAGAGATCTGATCCGAAACTTTATCAGGATGCCCTTCCGACACTGATTCTGAGGTGAATAAATAAGCCATTTTTGAAATTTAAAATATGTTGTTTGTTAATTAGATAAGCTATTGTCAATTTTGTAAAAACCCTGTCTTTCAGCCTTTTTCATAATTTGACGGTGCAAAATTAGTAAAATCATTAAACATAGGAACTTCTTTACCATAAGAATTTACAAACACTCCTAAATGTTTATAGAATTTGTATTTTTTTTGCACCAAGATTATTGACCTGCAAAGCGGTCGACTGCTGCTTCTTTCCTTAAAACTGCATACTGTTTCGGAATTGGAGCGTTCGCCTTGTAAAGGATTGTTTAAGACGATACGATCTATTTCAAATCTTATGCAATATCACAGACCAATTATGGTTGTTAATTCATCATCTTTGCATGAATATTTGATATTGAAAATTTTGTCGGTCAGAAACATTTTCTACTCTCTTGTTTTAGTTTTCATTTCAGCCAGTGTTATCCAGGCTTCTTGTCAGGTTGTAGAATATCCTTACGACACAGTTTCTCTTTTTAAGAATAAAGGAATAAAACCATTTATTGTGCCTTCACTTTTAATTGTGTCTGGTGTATATGCCTCAACGGATGATGCCAAAATCAATAAGTACGAAATAGCTGAAGAGCGGAATGAACATTATGTAAACTTTCATGTCACAGCTGATGACTATTTGCAATTTGCACCTATAGCTGCTGCTTATGGGTTAGAGTTTACGAATTTAAAAAGTAAAGATAATTTACTCAACAAAACCTTAAAGCTAGCCAAATCTGAATTGATGATGATGGCCATAGTGTACCCACTAAAAATTATCACACACGGAGCTCGCCCCGATTCAGGTGCACCTACCACTTTTCCATCCGGACATACAGCACAAGCTTTTTTAGCAGCTACTTTTTTGGATGAACAGTACCGTCATTTAAGCAAATGGATCAGTATTGGTGGATATGCTGTTGCTACCTCAGTAGGTATTTCACGAATTTTAAACAACCGACATTGGATTTCTGATGTTCTCGCCGGGGCGGGAATAGGAATTCTGTCAGTGAAAATGGTTTCAGTTACGCACCAATACCGGTGGAAAAGAAGAGATGTTAAAATGGTTTGTGTACCCTGGAAGGATCTGCACGGGATGGGGTTGTATTCAGCAATATCCTTCTAAAAATAATTACCTGGTAAGCTGATGGAATATTTCTTCCAATGAACTTTCAGTTTTCTGAAGTGTGAGGATTTTCAAGTTGTTTTTCACAGCAAACTCAAAAAGTTCACTTCTTAAATCGTTGCCTTTTGGACTGTGCAACTTAAATTTATTTTTACCTGAAGATTCCACTCTTGAAACACCTTGCATTGATTTCAGCAAGGCAATATCGGTAGCAATTTCAAATTCAACTTCCAGTATACTTTCCGGTTGCGTTTTTTGCTGAATTACTTCGGTGCGGTCGTCGGCTACTATCTTGCCTTTGTTGATGATAATTACTCTGTCACAGATAGCTTCAACCTCCTGCATAATGTGAGTAGAAAGTATAACAGTTTTCTTTTTACCGATGGAACTTATAAGACTGCGTATTTCAACCAGCTGATTAGGATCCAAACCGGAAGTGGGTTCATCTAATATGAGTACCTCCGGATTGTGTATCATAGCCTGTGCCAGTCCTACGCGTTGGCGGTAACCTTTCGATAGCGCCCCGATTTTCTTTTTTTGTTCCGGGCCTAAACCCGTGAGTTCAACCATTTCCTTCACACTTTTATCAATCGCCGCCGTTTTCATATGCAGCCCTGCCACGAATGAAAGGTATTCCTTCACATACATATCTAAATACAAAGGGTTATGTTCAGGAAGGTAGCCAACCTTTCTTCGAACTTCAATAGATTGCTCAACGGTATCAAATCCCTCCACAGTCACGCTCCCTGAAGTTTGTGGTAAAAAACAACTAATAATTTTCATCATAGTGGATTTACCTGCTCCATTGGGCCCCAAAAATCCCACCACCTGCCCCGAACTCATCTCAAAACTAACATCATCCAAAGCCTTCTGAGTTCCGTATATTTTGGTAATATGCTCTATCTTTACCGACATATTCATTTATTATGAGTTGCAAAAGTATGGAAAAATACCGCAGCGGAAATTAGCGACAAGTGACAAGTGATACGTGACATGTGCCAAAACGTCGAGCGAAGCCGAGACGCAAAACTAGAACGTCGAGCGAAGCCGAGACGCAAAACTAGATCGTCGAGCGAAGCCGAGACGCAAAACTACAACGTCGAGCGAAGCCGAGACGCAAAACCGTCATGGTGAGCGAAGCCGAACCACCACTCTCAATACCCGCAAAACCCGCACCACCCGCCACATTAACATTTTTTTCATGAAAGGACTCGTACTAAAATCTACCGGCAGTTTTTATCAGGATATTGATGAAGAAGGCACTATATTTCGTTGCCGTACGAAAGGTAAAATGCGTACTTTAA
>Ga0105046_10016218_pt1 | contig 11445 bp, 9 predicted proteins | sample MAT03_FD_78385 | JGI IMG/M metagenome (GOLD analysis project Ga0105046, IMG submission 78385) | Freshwater microbial communities from Lake Fryxell liftoff mats and glacier meltwater in Antarctica - MAT-03 (megahit assembly) | ecosystem: Environmental > Aquatic > Freshwater > Ice > Liftoff...
AATCATATGTGAACCCAAATTATAGAGTGTACCTGTTCCCGTGTCCGGGTCCTCTTTCCACGAATCTGTCTGAATATAATTTCGGAAACGGTCAAAATGCGATTCATATTCGACCAAACGACCAAGCATGCCTTTATTTATTATTTCCTTAACAGTTAAAAAGTCGCCATCCCATCGCCTGTTCTGAAAAACACTTAAAATCAGATTCTTTTTTTTAGCCAGGTTAATTAAAAATTCTCCATCGTTTATATTTTGAGTAAACGGCTTTTCAACAATCACATTTTTACCAGCTTCCAAAGCCTGGGCAGCCATTGAAGCATGAAAGTTGTCGGGAGTATTAATTATAACCAGCTCGATTTCCTTATCATTGAGCAGTTCTTCGAAAGATTTTATACTATTTATCTGTGGGTAAATTTTCTGAGCAGTTTCTTTACTTCGTTCCACAACAGTTTTTAAATGAAAACCCGCATGATATTGGAGAAGAGGAGCATGGAAAATTTTTCCTGACATTCCAAAGGAGGCCAGGCCAGTCACTATTGTTGACATAGTTTTATATTAAACCTTTAAAATTAAGAAAAAGAAACATTGTTTTAATACTTGTGTTGTTATTACTTTTACAAAACGTTTAATATTAAAATATGAAAATGAGTTTGACACTATTATTTCTTTCTTTCTTATCACTATTCAATGCTTGTAATCGGGAAGCAGAAAAAATTGCAGTTGTTAAAAGTGTAATAAAACAAAGGCATATATTGAATGAGAAAATTTCGGAAACTTCTGGTATAATTTCCTACAATGGACTAATCTGGACTTTTAATGATAGTGGAGGAAAGCCTGTAATTTATGGTTATAATTTGGTTAATGATAGTATTGAACAGATGATAACCCTGAAAAATGTTGTGAATAAAGATTGGGAAGATATTGCTCAGGACGATGAATATATTTATGTTGGTGATATTGGAAATAATCAGGGAACAAGGGATTCTTTAGTTATTTATAAGCTAGCCAAAGCTGCAATTCCAAAAACAGGAAATGCATCAATAACTTCTGAAGCTATTGTTTTTTCCTATCATGAATATAAACCGGTTTCTATTCCAGTTGGTTTTAGTTCTTTCGACTGTGAAGCTTTGATTGTTATAAAAGATAGCCTTTATCTTTTTACCAAAGATTGGAACAATGGTAATACGACAATTTACAGTTTATCAAAAAAACCCGGAAAATCGGTTTCGAAGAAAATTAATAATTTAAATGTAAAAGGACTTATCACCGGAGCCGATTTCTACAATGGCAAACTTGTATTAATTGGCTATAGTAATTTCATTCCCTTTATAATTGAATATACTATTACAAATTTGAGCAATCTTAAGCATGAAAATGGTAAGAGGTTTGAATTAAATGAAATTTCAACTTATCAAACGGAAGGTATTTGTTTTGATGGTGCTAAAATCTTGATTTCTTCAGAAAAAACAAGGGCTCCCGCTCAAATTATTGAATTAATTCTGTAACTTGTATTGTTTTTTAATGTTTACATGTAAACCAATATAAATGAGGCTGTCTCAAAAGTCAATTGTTTAAGCGTAGTCTAAGCTTTTTTAACTTTTGAAGACAACCTCATTTATCTATAATTTAAAATTTCCTTAAAATGAGACTTTTCTTTTTAGCCTTTATTTTTTTCACATTTTCTATATCAATAAACTCACAAACTAAACTTTCAACAGAATCGAAAAAAGCTGTAAAGTTGTATGAGGATGCGATTAAAAATTACAACCTTCACAATTATGATCTTGCAGTTGATCAGCTTAAAGGTGCTCTGAAAGAAGATAAGAAATTTATAGAAGCATGGTTAACCATTGCTGAAGTATATATGGATAAGAGAGAGGATGATGCAGCAATTGATGCTTACAAGGAAAGTATAGAGATTAATCCTGATTTTTTTCCCGGTGTATATATAAATTTAGGAGAACTTGAATTTTTAAATGCCAGATACAATGAAGCCAAAGTTCATTATGAAAAGTTTTTAATTTATCCGAATATAAGTTCGAAAAATAGAAAATTAGCAGAAGCTGGAGTTAAAAATTGTGAATTTTCCATTGACGCTGTAAACCATCCGGTACCGTTCAATCCAAAAAATCTGGGAAGTAATATTAACAACTATCTCGATCAATATTGGCCAAGTATAAGTATTGATGAGCAGACTTTTGTGTTCACCTTGCTAATGCCAAAAGATCCCGGTAACGAAGTTGTATTTGGAAACAGACAGGAAGATTTTTTTATTTCCAATTATGGTGAAAATGGATGGGAGCCAGCTCAAAACATTGGTTCACCACTAAATACATTTGATAATGAAGGCGCACAATCTTTATCAGCCGACGGAAAGGAAATGTATTTCACCGCTTGTAACCGCAAGGGTGGATATGGATTGTGCGATATTTTTTATTCCCGATGGGATGGTCAAATGTGGACAGAGCCAATCAATATTGGTTCGCCGGTGAATACAAGATATAAGGAAACGCAGCCATCGCTTGCACCTGATGGACGTACGCTGTATTTTTCAAGTAATCGTCCCGGTGGAATAGGCGGACTGGATTTATGGCAAAGCACCTTGCTCGATGATGGCTCATGGGGCGAGCCGTTAAATCTGGGGGATTCCATTAATACAGCAGGGGAGGAGCAATCTCCGTTTATTCATCCTGATAATTCAACATTATATTTTTCTTCTACTGGCCTGACAGGTTTAGGTCGGTTCGACCTGTTTTTAACCCGAAAAAAATCTAATGGAACCTGGGATAAACCTAAAAATCTCGGATATCCGATAAATACTAACTTTAACGAAGAAGGTCTGGTTGTTAACGCCAAAGGAAATACTGCCTATTATTCATCGACCCGGGAAGGTGGTTTTGGAGGACGCGATATTTATAAGTTTGAACTATATAAAGAAGTGCAGCCGAATCCTGTATCGTATATGAAAGGTACAGTTTATGATTTTGAAACTAAAAAACCATTAAGGGCTAAATTTGAATTAATTGACCTTGAATCAGCCAATTTGACTATGCAGTCTTATTCACATCCCATTGACGGATCTTTCTTAATTAGTATTCCGTCGGGTAAAGATTATGCTTTAAACGCAAACACTCCGGGGTACTTGTTCTTTTCAGAGAATTTTACCTTAACTCATGCTGATTACTCAAAACCATATCTGATTAATGTTCCGATGAAGCCAATAAAACCTGGTGAGAAATCAATATTAAGAAATATATTTTTTGATACCGATAAATATACTTTAAAAGCTGAGTCAAAAATTGAGCTAGATCGCTTATTAAAGCTAATTCAGGATAATCCATCGGTGAAAGTCCAGATTTCAGGTCATACTGACAATTCAGGTACTCCCGAACATAATCTGTTATTATCAGAAAACCGTGCTAAAGCTGTTATCAACTATTTAACTGAAAAAGGAATTGAGAAGACAAGGTTAGAATCAAAAGGATTTGGTGAATCACAACCCATTGCCGATAATCATAACGAAGAGGGCCGGGCTCAGAATCGTCGCACTGAATTTATGATTATAAAATAATAAAACATTAATTTGCACAGTCTTCAGGTAAGTTTTTATAATCTAAATTCTTAAGATCAACCAATAATTTCATATAATACAGCCTATTGTTATTTTTATAACAATTATTTTAAATCATTGTTTTTTTTTTAAAATGAATGGTTATATTTGTTGGGTTTTTTTATAAAACCTATTTTTTTAAATATAATTTTATATATACGATTTTAAACAATAATTTTTGAAGTATGACAAAGAATCAAAAACTGAATCAATGGGTAAAAGAATGGGCTGACTGGTGTCAGGCTGATAATGTTTACTTATGTGATGGTTCTGAAGAAGAAAACCAACGTTTGCTCGATGAAATGGTTGCAAGTGGCATGGCAGTTAAACTGAATGAATCAAAAAGGCCAGGCAGCTATTATTTTCAGAGTGATCCTAGTGATGTAGCGCGAGTAGAAGACCGCACTTATATTTGTTCTGCAAAAAAAGAAGATGCTGGTCCTACAAACAATTGGGCTGATCCTTCCGAAATGAAGGCTATTCTTCGTCCAATGTTTGAAGGATGCATGAAAGGCCGCACCATGTATGTTATTCCATTCAGCATGGGTCCTTTGGGTTCAAAAATTGCACATATCGGAATCGAAATAACAGATTCACCATATGTTGTGGTTAACATGAAAATTATGACACGCATGGGTAAAGCTGTTTTAGATGTTTTAGGAGAAAACGGCGAATTTGTTCCTTGTATTCATACTGTAGGCGCACCCCTTGAAAAAGGTCAAAAAGATTCTAAATGGCCATGTGCCCCAATTGAAAAGAAATATATTTCTCATTTCCCTGATACAAACGAAATTTGGTCGTTTGGCAGTGGTTATGGCGGAAATGCTTTGTTGGGAAAAAAATGTTTCGCATTGCGCATCGCATCCAATATGGCAAAAAGACAAGGCTGGTTAGCCGAACACATGCTTATTATGGGTATCACAAACCCACAAGGTGTTAAAAAATATGTTGCAGCAGCTTTTCCAAGTGCTTGCGGTAAAACAAACCTTGCTATGCTTATTCCTACTATTCCGGGATGGAAAGTAGAAACAGTTGGTGACGATATTGCATGGATGAAATTTGGTGAAGATGGCCGTTTATATGCTATCAACCCTGAAGCTGGTTTCTTTGGTGTTGCTCCATATACTTCTATGGAAACAAATCCAAATGCAATGTTATCGGCTGCCAAAAACACTATTTTCACCAATACCGGATTAACTCCCGATGGTGATATCTGGTGGGAAGGTATCGGACACGATGTACCGGCAGGAACTATTACCTGGACAAACGAAGTTTACAATGAAACATGCAAAGTAGTTGCTCATCCTAATGCACGCTTTACTGCTCCGGCAAACCAATGTCCTGTTATTGACAAAGATTGGGAAAATCCTAAAGGAGTTCCAATTTCTGCAATTCTGTTTGGTGGCCGTCGTCCAAGCACTGTTCCTCTTGTTTACCAGTCTTTCGACTGGAACCATGGTGTTTTCATGGGTTCTGTTGTAGGTTCTGAAGTTACTGCTGCTGCTATCGGGTTAAAAGCTGGTGTTCGTCGCGATCCTTTTGCAATGTTGCCATTCTGTGGATATAACATGGGCGATTATTTTGGTCATTGGGTGAAAATCGGAGAAAATGCTCCTGACAAATCTAAATTACCTGCAATCTTCAATGTTAACTGGTTCCGTAAGAGCGCTGAAGGTAAATTCCTGTGGCCGGGTTATGGTGATAATATCCGTGTTTTAAAATGGATATTCGAGCGTGTAGAAGGTACTACTCAGGCTAATGAAACTGCAATTGGTTTTGTTCCTGCTGAAAATTCATTGGATATTTCCGGTTTAAACGGAGTTGATAAGAACATGAACGAACTGTTAGCTGTTGAAAAAGATAAGTGGTATGAAGAACTTGAGCTTATCAAAGAGCATTATGCGAAATTTGGAGATAATTTACCTAAAGCTATGCAGGTACAATTGGATAAATTGATTGAAAGACTTCAAAAAGCTTAAAATAATTCCAAATAAAAAAATGATTTATATAAAACTGCCTCAATATGAGGCAGTTTTATATTTTCGTTAATATTTTAATTTGAATAGTGTTGTATTTTTTATAACTTTAATCTTTAACTTTGTATTTTTGTTAACAAGTTACTAACACTGTAAGAGTGATGAATTGGATGGTTGATGTTTTGATGGTAATTGGAGCTTATCTCTTAGGCTCAATTCCTTCGGCAGTATGGATTGGTAAAACGTTTTACGGAATAGATGTACGCGAACATGGCAGTAAAAATGCCGGGTCAACAAATACTATCCGTGTTTTAGGATTAAAACCGGGCCTTGTTGTTTTTGTAATGGATATGGTAAAGGGATTTCTGGCAGTTAATTTAGTCCATCTTTCCTACTTTCTGGTTCCAAGAACTGTCGATTTTGTTAATCTTCAATTAATTCTTGGGATTTCTGCTGTTTTAGGTCATATTTTTCCAGTTTTTGCTCAATTCAGAGGCGGAAAAGGTGTTGCTACTTTATTTGGTTTGGTAATGGCCATTCATCCTTATCCAACTCTCGTTTGCTTCGGTATATTTATCCTTACGCTAATCATTACGAAATATGTTTCCCTAAGTTCGATGGTTGCCGGGTTTACATTTCCAATTTTAGTAATGTTTGTATTTAAAACCTCAATACCTTCCTTAATCATTTTTTCGATGACAGTTTCTATATTATTACTTTTCACACATCAAAAGAATATAGAAAGGTTATTGAGACGTCAGGAAAATAAAGCTACTTTCTTGAAAAGACGCCGCAGGCGCATTTTGGAAGATTAATTTCTAAAAAATTGTTGTTGTTGGAACTCTTTTTCGAGGAATTGCATAAGCGATTCTTTTGATAGTTCATGTTCTATTCTTCCTGAATCAGCTATGGAAATACTACCAGTTTCTTCTGAAACAATTACAGCTATTGCATCGGTATGCTCAGTTACTCCCAATGCAGCTCTGTGTCTCAATCCAAAATGTGCCGGCAAATCAATGTTTTCTGAAACCGGGAGAATACACCTTGCAGCATGAATTTTTTCGTTTGTTATAATGACAGCACCATCATGTAAAGGACTGTTTTTATTAAATATACTTTCCAACAACCGGCTCGAGGTTTCAGCATTTAATATGTCACCTGTTTCGGAGTATAATGACAGAGATGATTTACGTGAGATTACTATAAGTGCACCGATTTTATGATCGGATAAAAATGCACAGGCTCTGGCTATTTGCTTTATTTTAACATTTGGCAATTCGGCAATATTTAAATTTAAGACTTTTTCAAGCGATTGGGACAAATACCGGCTTCCCAACATTAATAAAAACCGGCGTATTTCCTGCTGAAATAAAATTATTAATGCAATTACGCCTACACTGATTATTTGCCCTAAAATTGAGCCCAATAGCTGCATGTTAAGAGCTTTTACTATTAACCAAACAAGGTAGATTGAAAAAATACCGATAAATATGTTAATAGCAACTGTACCTTTTATTAGAACATAAATCTGGTACATTAAATATGCTACCAGTATTATATCAAAAACATCCAGCCATCTAAGAGAAATAAAAGAATCCATTGAATTAAGCTTTTTTCAAAAGTACGAATTTATTTAGTATCGCCCTTTTGTTTCAGGCTTCTTATCAGTTTAATGCATTCTACAGCTTCTTTAACATCGTGTACCCTGAGAATATCGGCCCCTTTTAACAATGCAATAGTATTCATGGAAATTGTACCATTTAATGCTTCTTCGGGAGTTATTCCCAATGTTTTGTATATAAATGATTTTCGTGACACCCCAACCAGTAAGGGCAAATTCAAAAACTGAAGTTGGTCGAGTTTTTCTAACAGTTGAAAATTTTGCGTTATATTTTTTGCAAAGCCAAAACCAGGATCAATAATGATATCGGCAACTCCCATCATTTTTAAAATATTAACTTTTTCTGCAAAATATTTTAAGATATCACTCATTAAATCAACATACTTATTTTCAGTTTTCATAGTTTGAGGAGTACCTTTCATATGCATTAAAATGTAAGGCACATGAAGGGAAGCAATGGTTTCAAACATATTATTGTCAAGCGATCCACCTGAAATGTCATTGATCATATTTGCGCCAAAATCATTTACGGCCATCTTTGCTAATTCTGACCTATAGGTATCAATAGAAATGATTGTATCTGGAAATTCCTTTCTTATTATTCCCAAAATGCCCGAAAGACGCATCTTTTCTTCTTCGGCAGAAATGTCATCAGCATCCGGACGGGAAGAATAGGCGCCAATGTCAATAATTTCGCCGCCTTCAACCATAATTTTCTCACACCGGTTCAATATATCTTTTGAAGACATAGTGCGGCTTCCCTGATAAAAAGAATCGGGCGTAATATTTACTATGCCCATAACAATGGGGTAGGATGGAGAAATTAATCTACCGTTAATATTCAGGGTTTGCTTTTTTGAAAAAAATGTATCTTTGGCTTCCATCACAAAAATTTTTCAAAATTAATGAATCTGGATGATTCAAAACATTGAGAGTAACTAAATATGAGCATAATTGTAATTGAAGGTCTTGACGGGGCAGGAAAATCCACTCAGGTGAATTTGTTGAAAGGATATTTTGATAAACGCAATCTCCCATTCAAGTATTTGCATTTTCCCCGTACTGATTCTATGTTTGGAGAATTGGTTGCCCGCTTTTTGCGTGGTGAGTTTGGTGATAATAATGCTGTAAACCCTTACCTGGTAGCTTTAATTTATGCTGAAGACAGGCAGGATGCCCGAAAAATGCTGCATGAATGGATAAACAGCGGCAATATTGTAATTTTAGACCGATATGTATACTCCAATATAGCCTATCAATGTGCTAAGCTTGATTCTCCTGAAGAAAAAGAAAAATTGAAAAACTGGATCCTGAATCTGGAGTTTGACTATTATAATTTACCGCATCCTCATTTAAATGTATTTTTTGATGTACCCTTTCTTTTTACTTCAAAAAAGTTAACTGAAAACAGAACAGGAAATGAAAGGGATTATCTTCAGGGTATGCGCGATATACACGAAGAAGACCTGGAATTTCAGAAAAAAGTAAGGGAAGTTTATCTATCTTTAGCCAATCAACCTTCGTTTCTCAAAATTGATTGCTCAAAAAATGAAAACGAAATGCTTTCGCCATCTGAAATTTTTTCAAAACTTCAACCATTTATTGACGATATTATAAAATAAATTATGAAAGCAGTCAGAATTATAGCCCGCATACTTTTAGGCGTGGTGTTTATTTTCTCGGGTTTTGTAAAAGGCATAGATCCACAAGGGTTTGCTATTAAATTATCAGAATATTTCGAATCGTTCGGATTGCCTGAAATGGAAACTATTTCCCTGATTTTAGGTATTTTGGTTTCAACCGGCGAATTACTTATTGGTGTATGTATGCTCATTGGTTTGAGAATGAGAATTACTGCATGGGCCGGACTCTTGTTCATGTCGTTTTTTACTGTACTCACATTTTACATTGCTATTGCCAATCCTGTTACCGATTGCGGATGCTTTGGTGATGCCATAAAAATATCCAACTGGGGTACATTTTATAAAAATATTATACTTATCGCTTTAGCAATCATTGTATTCTGGCAAAAAAGAAAATATTCACCGATGTTTAAACCTGCTTATGAATGGACAATCATTGCAGGCTATTCAATTGTAATCGTTTCAGTTTTTATTTATTGTCATAACCATCTTCCTATTATCGACTTCCGTCCTTATCACGTGGGAGCCGATATAAAAGCTAATATGACAATTCCTGAAGGAGAACCTGCCGATGAATATAAAACTACCTTTTTATACAAAAAAGATGGAATAGTTAAAGAATTCGATGAGAAGAATTACCCATGGAATGATTCAACCTGGACATGGGTTGATACCAAACAAAAATTGATAAAGAAGGGTTATGAACCACCTATCCATGATTTCTCCATCAGTTCTGAAGCAGGAATTGATATTACTGATTCTTTATTGTCAGCCCAGGGTTATACATTTCTGCTTATATCAACTGAATTGAAGCAGGCTGATAAAGATGCGATGATTCATGCTTCTAAAATTGCCGAAAAAGCTTCCAACAATGGTTATGGTTTTTATTGTTTAACGGCTTCACCATTTGATTTTGCCACATCATATAAAAATGCCTATAATCTGAATTATCCGTTTTGTTCGACCGATAAAACTACCTTAAAGACTATTATTCGTTCGAATCCGGGATTAGTGTTATTAAAAGAAGGAATAGTGATTGGACAATGGCATTATAAAGATTTTCCCAAAGCTGAATTCCTGGAAAAGAACTTATTGGCTCAGCAGGTTAATAATCTTAGGGTAATGGATAACAATAAAATGAATTTTCTGTTAATAACATTGTTTTTGCTATCAATAGCCATATTGGCACTTACAAAAGGATTAATAAAGCAATAAACCGGTGATTGGATTTACACTCAGAAAATTATTATATAGCATTGTTGTATTGTGGGGAGTGGTAACTCTCATCTTCCTTCTCTTTTTTTATCTTCCTGCCGACCCGGCCCGTATGATGCTTGGACAGCGTGCCGATGAAGCTTCCCTGAAAGCTATCCGGCAAGATCTGGGATTAGATCAGCCAAAATGGAAACAATATTTTAAATATCTGAACGATCTTTCTCCAATTTCACTCCATTCAAAAAAGGAAAAGAATTATTTTTATTATGATCAGAATGTTTATCGTCCTTCTGCTACAATAGCCTCATTTAATGAAAAAGTATTTGTCTTAAAATATCCCTATTTACGCCGCTCATACCAAAGCGGGAAAAATGTTTCAGGAATTATAACCGAAACAATGCCTAATACATTAATCCTGGCTTTGATGGCCATCATTTTTGCAAGTATTTTTGGGATCATTCTGGGTGTTCTTTCGGCAATACATAAAAATACATGGTTCGACAGAGCTACCATTGTGATTTCAACTATGGGAGTTTCTCTTCCTTCATTTTTTGCTGCCATTTTGGTGGGGTGGTTATTTGCGTATGTTTTAGGTGAATATACCGGATTAAATTTAACTGGAAACTGGCAAATTATGGACGATTTTGGGGAAGGTATCCGGTATGAATGGAAAAACCTGATATTGCCTGTATTTACCCTTGCAATGCGGCCTCTGGGAGTGATTGTTCAGCTTACCCGAAATTCCATGCTCGATACTTTAAGCATGGATTTTATTCGAACAGCCCGGGCCAAAGGACTTAGTGAAAAGCGGGTGATCTGGGTTCATGCTTTACGAAATTCTCTTAACCCGGTTGTTACTGCAATTTCCGGATGGTTTGCCTCCATGATGGCCGGTGTTGTTTTCGTAGAGTATATTTTCGGATGGAAAGGACTAGGCTATGTGGTTGTGGATGCACTCGGTAATTTCGATCTTCCCCTGGTGCTTGGCTGTGTTTTAACTATATCGGTTATATTTATCATTGTTAATTTTTTGGTCGATATTGCATATTCATTCCTCGATCCAAGGATAAGGTTACATTGAAAAGGAAGAAAGGGTAAAGGCTGAGGGGTGAAGGAGTGAAAGCTCGAATTCAAATTTCATACCCGGATTTTAGCCCGCACGCAACCATTTTGAACTTCAATCATCTCTTAAATGAATCATAAATTCGTCAGATGAAATCGCTTCATTTAGTAACTCCATTGTCCTTAATCCTGTTATTAGCCTGAATAATTCATAAACCCAATTTCTAATTTATTTGGGACAAATATCGCCTAGTCCAGCCGCTAATTTTTATTTTGTGTGCATAATTTTATCGGATTTTGAATAATGCGAATTAAGGG
>Ga0105046_10016220_pt1 | contig 11445 bp, 9 predicted proteins | sample MAT03_FD_78385 | JGI IMG/M metagenome (GOLD analysis project Ga0105046, IMG submission 78385) | Freshwater microbial communities from Lake Fryxell liftoff mats and glacier meltwater in Antarctica - MAT-03 (megahit assembly) | ecosystem: Environmental > Aquatic > Freshwater > Ice > Liftoff...
AAATCACAAATCATAATTCAAAAATCCTAAATCCCCCTGTTGTTACAAATTTAATTTATTAAATATGGGCTTTGTAGCTTTGTAATAGTTTTAACATATCAAACCAAGCAGCCTTTCATGCCTTTTCATAAGATAATCAATGATCCCGTTTATGGGTTTATAACAATTGATGATGAATTAATTCTTCAACTGATTGCTCATCCCTATTACCAACGGTTGAGGCGTATTCATCAAATGGCCATGGCGCATCTTGTTTATCCCGGCGCTGTACATACCCGTTTGCATCATTCGCTTGGAGCGTATCATTTAATGCGCTGCGCTCTGCAGGAGCTTACCAGCAAGGGAATAGACATTAGTGCACAAGAACAGCAGGCCGCAAAGATTGCTATTCTTTTACATGATATTGGCCATGGGCCTTTTTCGCATGCACTGGAACATACCTTGGTAGAAGGGATGCATCACGAAGAAATTTCGCTTCTTATTATAAAGGACCTAAATAAACAGTTTGATGGAAAACTGGCAATGGCCATTGAAATATTTACAGATACCTATTCAAAAAAATTTCTTCACCAGTTGGTAAGTGGGCAGTTGGATGTAGATCGAATGGATTACCTTACAAGAGATAGTTTTTTTACGGGTGTGATTGAGGGTGCAATTGGCTACGACCGTATTTTAAAAATGCTTACGGTGCACAATGGAGAGTTGATGATAGAAGAAAAAGGAATTTACTCTATAGAAAAATTCCTGGTGGCACGAAGACTCATGTACTGGCAGGTGTACCTGCACAAAACGGTGCTAAGTGCCGAGCAGATGCTTAAACGCATAATCAAAAGAGCCAAACTTATAAAAGCTACCTGTCATGAGCCATTGAATAGTTTTATAAATCAACCGGTAGAAAAGGTAACTTTAGAACAGTTTTGCAGCATAGATGATTATGATGTATTGGTAGCTATAAAAAACTGGAGCAATCATCCCGATAAGGTTTTGTCTGTTTTATGCAATGGTATTATAGACCGGCATTTATTAAAAGTTAAATATGCAGCAGAGCCATTTGAATTATTGTCTGTAAAAGAAAAAACGAATGAGGTAGCCGGCAGGTTAGGCATTTCTTATCAGGATGCCGAATGGCTGGTTTTTACGGGTGAAGCCATCAGCAGTACTTACAATTTTGAGCACGAGCATATTTATATATTATTTAAAGATGGAACTGTAAAAGATATTTCGGAAGTAGATGATGCCTTGATAAATGAAAACCTGAGAGGCAAGGTTAAAAAATATTACATTTGTTACTTAAGATAGCAATTTACCAACTGCAGCCAGCTTAAGCAAATGCCTTAAAGCAATTTTTTATTACAGCCTACGCTATATGCTAATGGCTAAAAGCTAATTAAACATGCAATTCAGTGCAGCTCAAATAGCAGCCATCATCAATGGAAAAATAGAAGGGGATGCCTCCGTAACGGTAGATTCTTTTGGTAAAATTGAAGAAGCTATTGCAGGTCAGCTTGCTTTTTTGGCCAATCCGAAATATGAAGATCATCTTTATACTACAAAAGCTACATTAGTAATTATCAATGAATCATTGCATTTAAAACAGCCTATTGCTGCAACTATTTTGCGGGTGCCCGATGCTTACAGCGCTTTTGCCACCCTTTTGGATGCATACCAGCAATTAAAAAATCAGCAACTGAGCGGTATTCAGGATCCTGCATATATTGATAAAACAGCCACCCTCGGCAAAAATGTTTTTATCGGGGCATTTGTTTACCTTGGCCAAAATGTGAAATTGAGCGATGATGTAAAGATTTTTCCCAACGCATATATTGGCAATAATGTTACAATCGGTATTGGAACAATTATTCATGCCGGCGTAAAAATTTACCCCGAATGTGTGATAGGTAATAATGTAACCATTCATGCAGGAACAGTTATTGGAAGCGATGGTTTTGGTTTTGCGCCCCAGGCAGATGGTACCTATAAAAAAGTACCCCAGATAGGCAATGTGATTATAGAAGATAATGTGGAGATTGGTGCCAATGCAACAATAGACAGGGCCACCATTGGTTCTACTATTATCAGGGCAGGTGCCAAGCTGGATAACCTTATCCAGGTGGCGCATAATGTAGAGGTAGGCAATAATTCTGTGATAGCAGCGCAGGCTGGTGTAAGCGGCAGTACTAAAATTGGCAACAATGTAATGATTGGCGGACAGGCAGGTATTGTTGGACATATCCAGATAGCAGATGGTGCAAAAATAAATGCGCAAAGTGGTGTAAGTAAAAGTATAAAGTTCCCCAATACGATAGTAACAGGTTCGCCGGCCCACGAATATGCCGCTGCCCTGCGCAGCCAGGCGCTCAATAGAAAATTGCCTGAATTGGAAAAAAGGCTTTCTGATCTGGAGCGTTTGATTAAATTACTAACAGCCAAAGAAGAAAATCCTACCACTACCTGACATAAGTTTCGGTATCCCGTAATTGGGCTGTAAGGTAGCAGTTTGAGTAAACTGTCTATCAGTCCTTTCTGCATTAGCAAAATCCGATTCTTTTCATACTTTTGCAGCTATGGACTTAAAGAACGGAGCCGAACAATTTTTTCAACACACTATTAAAGAAGAACTTACCATAGCTGGTTTCGGTATTCACACCGGGCAGGCGGTAAACATGAGGCTAAAGCCTGCAGAACCCAATACAGGTATCCTGTTTCAAAGAATAGATTTACCGGAAAAAACAATTGTAAAAGCAGATGTAGATAATGTAGTGGAAACCAACCGCAGTACCACATTGGAAGTAAACGGGGCCAGGGTGAGTACTATTGAGCACCTGATGGCAGCACTGGTGGGTATGCAAATAGATAATGTGCTGATAGAAATGGATGGTGAAGAAGTACCAATAATGGATGGCAGCAGCGAACCTTATGTGCTTGAATTAAAAAAGGTAGGCATATTTAAACAGAATGCACCCAAAATTTACTACGATATAACGCACAATATTAATTTTATTGATGAAGATAAAAAAGTAGAAATGGTGGCTTTGCCTTACCATGAATACCGCATCAACACATTAATAGATTTTAACTCTCCAGTGCTGGGGACGCAACATGCCGATCTGAAAAATATTACCCACTTTAATGATGAAATTGCATCAAGCAGAACTTTTTGTTTCTTTCATGAGCTGGAAGCATTGCTTAACAATAACCTGATAAAAGGCGGAGACATCAACAATGCCATAGTTGTAGTAGACAGACCGGTTAATGAAGACCAGGTAAAACGCATCTCAAAAATTTTCAATAAGCATGATGTAAAGGTTAGTGAAGAGGGCATTTTAAACAATCTTCAGTTGCGTTATCCCAATGAACCTGCACGGCATAAATTACTGGATGTAGTGGGCGATCTTGCGCTGGTTGGCTACCCGTTTCGGGCGCATATTATTGCCAACAGGCCAGGGCATGCAAGCAATGTGAAGTTTGCAAAAAAAATAAAAGAGCATATTAAAAAGAACAGGTTACGCCAGGATGTTCCTAAATATGATGTGAACCAGGTTCCTTTTTATGATACCCAAACTATCGAAAAAATTCTTCCACACCGGTATCCTTTTTTGCTGGTAGATAAAGTAATGGAGCTTACCGAAACCAGGGTGATTGCAATAAAAAATGTAACATACAACGAGCCTTTTTTCCAGGGGCATTTTCCCGGAAACGCTGTAATGCCCGGAGTATTACAGGTAGAGGCATTGGCGCAGGCTGGTGGTTTTTTGGCTATACCCCGTGATTCTGAAGATCAGTATGATACTTATTTTTTAAAAATAGAAAATTGTAAATTCAAGCAAAAAGTAGTTCCGGGTGATACCCTTATTTTAAAGATGGAACTGCTTCATCCAATAAGAAGAGGTATTTGCGAAATGAAAGGGACTATATTTATTGGAGATAAAGTAGTAACAGAAGCAATACTGGTTGCTCAAATTGTAAAAAGACCCAAAGCGTAAATATGATTAGTCCTCTTGCACATATCAGCCCCGATGCTACATTGGGCAACAATGTAAAAGTAGATCCTTTTGCAGTGATTCACGAAGGCGTTACTATTGGCGATGATACGCATGTAATGTCTGGTGTAGTAATTATGAGCGGCACCACTATTGGTAAGGGATGCCTTATTTTTCCCGGAGCCGTGTTGGGTGCTATCCCGCAGGATCTGAAATTTGTAGGAGAACAAACCTCGGTTGAAATAGGCGATTTTACTACCATCAGGGAATGTGTAACCATTAACCGTGGTACAAAAGATAAATGGAAAACCGTAGTAGGCAGTCATTGTCTTTTGATGGCATATGCCCATATTGCACACGATTGTATATTGGGAGATCATGTGATTATTGCCAATGGTGTGCAGTTGGCAGGTCATGTAGATGTAGGAGAATATGCTATCATTGGTGGTTTGGCAGGGGCACCACAATTTTCTAAAATCGGTGCTCATACTTATGTAGCCGGTCATACAGTAATTAATAAAGATGTTCCTCCTTTTATAAAAGCAGGCCGCACACCCATCAGTTTTGCAGGAGTAAATTCTGTAGGCCTGCAGCGCAGGGGTTTCAGTAATGATACCATCAATGCAATTTCAGAAATCTACCGTACTATTTATAATAAGGGGCTCAATACCACCCAGGCATTGGATATGATAGAACATCAATTGCCGGCCTGTAAAGAAAAAGACCTCATCGTTTCTTTTATTAAAGGGAGCAAAAGAGGCGTAATAAAACTTTTAGGTAAAGGAGATTTAGATGAAAATTAGTTTGCAAAACGTTGGCAAACGCTACAACCGGGAGTGGATCTTTCGCCACTTCAATTTTGATTTTGCTGTATCAGGTTCTTATGCCATTACGGGTGCCAATGGTTCCGGAAAATCTACCTTGCTGCAGGTGATAGCCGGTGCCACCACACACAGCGAAGGCAAACTGCTGTATGATAAAAATGAAGGCGGTACCATAGAACAGCCTTATCAACACATCGCCATTGCAGCGCCTTACCTGGAGTTGATAGAAGAATTTACCGCCACAGAATTATTGGAATTTCATGCCGGGTTTAAAACACTCACCGCTCCCATCCGGGAAATACTGCAATCTGTAAACCTGGAAAAAGCAGCCGATAAACAAATCCGTTATTTTAGCAGCGGCATGAAACAAAGGCTTAAACTGGCGCAGGCCTTTTTTTCTAAATCGGATGTATTGTTTTTAGACGAACCCACTACCAACTTAGACAGTGAAGGAACGGCGCTCTATCAAAACCTCGTAAAAAACCATGCTGATAACCGGCTGCTTTTTGTGAGCAGCAATGTGCCGCAGGAATATGAGTTTTGTGAGGAGGTTATTAAAATAGAAGAATATAAATAATCCATTACCTCCTGCTCGCTATCAACAAATTCAAATCTGTATATTTTAAATCAAATCTTTCGCTCAGGTGAAAGTTGGTTAGACTTCCCTTAAATAAATAAATACCGGTGCGGATATTTATTTTATACCAGATCACATTGTCTATTCCACCATCTTCGGCAGTTTCCAATAAGAGCGGCATCAGCACATTACTAATTGCCTGCGAAGCGGTGCGGGCAAAGCCGCTTGGTATATTGGGTACGCAGTAATGGATCACATCATATTTTTTAAATACCGGTTTTTTATGGGTGGTTACCATGCTCGTTTCAAAACAACCGCCATGGTCTATGCTCACATCTACGATAACCGTTCCGGGCCGCATGGCACTTACCATTTCTTCTGTAACCACAATGGGTGTTCTGCCACCGGCTCCACTCAATGCGCCCACTGCCACATCGCAGGATTTTAATTGTTTGCCCAGTATTTTGGGCTCAATTACAGAGGTCCACATCCGCACACCAATATTATTTTGCAGCCGCTTAAGCCGGTAAATACTATTGTCAAAAACCTTTACGCTTGCACCCATGGCCAGGGCGGTTCTTGCAGCATATTCACCCACAATGCCTGCACCAATAATCACCACTTTTGTAGGGGGAATACCACTGATGCCACCCACCAATACACCTCTTCCATCATTGGCGCTGCTAAGGTATTGACCTGCAATAAGCATCACGGCACTGCCGGCTATTTCGCTCATGCTTCTTACAATAGGATTGTGTCCGCCGGCATCTTTTAAATTTTCAAAACTAAGGGCAGTAATTTTTTTAAGCATCATTTTCTCCAGTATCTCTCTTTTCATCACCGCCAGGTGAATGGGAGAAATAACGTATTGGTTAGGCCTTAAAAATTCACAATCCGCATCGCTCACCGGCGCACTTTTTACAATGATCTCACTATCAAATACTGATTTTTTGTCGTATATTATTTTGGCGCCAGCTTCACTATAATCGTTATCACTGTAGTTGGCACCTTCTCCCGCTTTGGTTTCTACATTCACTTCGTGGCCATTGGCCACTATTACGCCCACTGCTTCGGGGGTAAGTGCAATACGGTTTTCATTAAAAGAATCCTCTTTAGGGATACCAATGGTAATCGATTCAGTTTTTGGTTTTATATCCAGCGTTTCTTCTAATGTTTCGTATGCAAATGATGGAGATACAAATGGTTTAACTGTTGCCATAATAAAAGGTTAATGTAAATGCCTTAAAGGAGTTGAAAACAAGATTGGTTATAAAAATCGTTGTTGTAAAAAGCTGTTTCCGGGGATGGCTATTGGTGGACGTTTCCACCGCCTGAAATAATTCCCATAGAATATTAATAGCATCATCTTAATAAAATAATTTGGTAGAACGTGTTACAAATTACAATTTTATTTGCAGCTTTCGTTCATTATTGCCGGTGGAAGTTAAATAACAATGCAGGGTATTGTCCGGCAAAAGTGCAGGGGCTTTTTCGGGCCATTCTACAAAACATAAATTGCCGGAATAAAAGCAATCTTCCACACCCGCCATCAGGGCTTCTTCTTCATTTTTTAACCGATAAAGATCCAGGTGCTGCACTGCTGCTCCCGCCCTTGTTTTATATTGATTAATGATAGCATAAGTAGGGCTGCTCACTGTATCCATTACTTGTAATTGCCGGCATAAGGCATTGATGAATGTTGTTTTTCCGGCACCCATTTCGCCATGAAATGCAATAACAGTATGCCCTTTTATAAACTCCAGAAATTGAATGGCCACCTGATCAATTTCATCTAAACTGAATTTTGAATCCATGATGCAAAGATATTTTCATAAATAGTAAATAGTTAGCACCGGCATAAGATAATTTTGCAGTATGGAAAAAGTAGATTGGAAAGTAGAAGGGATGACCTGCAGTAACTGTGCTTTAAGTATTTCAAAATATCTTAATAAAGAAGGGGCTAAAGATGTAAAAGTAAATCCTATTGATGGGGCAGTAAGTTTTTCTGTTGCCGGGGAACAATCTTTACCAGTTTTAAAAAAGGGCATTCATTCCCTTGGCTACAATGTACTCAGCCAAAATGGCCACGAAGGTCATGATCATAGTAATGGCGGATGGTTATCTTTTTTATCTACCAACAAAAAGCGTTTATTGTTTTGTTTGCCATTTACCCTGGTACTCATGCTGCATATGCTGGATAAATGGCTGCCTATTCATTGGCTGATGAATCCATGGATACAAATGGCTTTGTGTTTGCCGGTGTTTATAGTGGGCATGATGTATTTTGGCAGAAGCGCCATAAAAAGCATTCAAAGCGGCATTCCCAATATGAATGTGCTGGTGGCACTGGGAGCATTGGCCGCATTTGTATATAGTTTAACGGGAGCCTTGCTTCAATTAGGCCCTGAGTATTTATTTTTTGAAACGGCAGCTTCAATCATAACCCTGGTTTTGCTGGGTAATTATATGGAAGAGGCTTCTATACAATCTACACAGCGGGCAGTAAAATCGCTGGCAAAGTCTCAAAAGCTGATGGCCAATATGATAGCTTTTGATGATGAACACAGAGAGCAGGTATTTCCTGTGGAGAATACACAGCTTAGAACAGGAGATTTAATTTTAATAAAAAATGGCGAACAGGTTCCGATAGATTGTAAGATTTTATGGGGCGATGCATCTGTAAATGAATCTATCATCACCGGCGAAAGTATTCCGGTGATCAAACAAAAAAAAGATACGCTTATTGGCGGTAGTTTGCTGGAAAGCGGCCTGGTAAAAGCGCAGGTAACCGCTACCGGTAGCGACACCATTTTATCGGGGATTTTAAAAATGGTACAGGATGCCCAGGGCGAAAAACCTCCCATGCAGAAACTGGCCGATAAAATTAGCGCCATTTTTGTTCCATTGGTAATAGGAATTGCAGTACTCACTTTTCTTGTAAATTTTGCTGGGTTTGACAAAACCCTTGGCGTATCGCTGATGAGGGCCATTGCCGTACTGGTAATCTCCTGCCCATGTGCCATGGGCCTGGCCACTCCCGCAGCCATTGCGGTAGGTCTGGGAAGGGCAGCAAAAAATGGGGTACTGTTTCGAAATGCATCAAGCCTGGAATCTTTTAAATCTATCCGGCAGGTGGTATTTGATAAAACAGGTACGCTTACCACCGGCAACTTTGTGGTATCAGATTATCATACAAACATTGATGATGCCCTTTTTAAGCAAATAGCTTTTTCATTGGAAAAATATTCCAATCACCCTATCGGAAAATCTATAGCTACCCATTGGAAAAGCAATGATGCCATTCGCTGGAAAACCATTGAAGAGTTGAAGGGATTGGGAATGCAGGCTGTTGATGCAGATGGAAATGTATATGAAGCCGGCTCTTATAAAATGATGCCCGATGCAATTGCAGCAACCGATCACAACATTTTTATTACAAGAAATAAAGAAATGATTGGCTGGATTGATGTGGGTGATGATGTGAGGCCGGAGGCAAAAGAAGTGATTCAATGGTTTAAAGACCAAAATATTAAAACCATATTATTAAGTGGCGACCGGCAGGAAAAGTGTGATGCGGTAGCCCAACAATTAGGCATAGACGAAGTAATAGCACAACAATCTCCCCGGCAAAAGCTGGAAAAGATAGCAGCATTAAATGCTAAAATGCCCACAGCCATGGTAGGAGATGGCATTAATGATGCACCTGCCCTTGCCAAAGCTACCCTTGGTATTTCGCTCAGCGAAGCCACACAAATAGCCATGCAAAGCTCTGATGTGATATTAATGGGGCATGGGTTAAAAAATTTACCACAGGCAATGGGCCTGGGGAAACACACGTATATCACCATTAAGCAAAATCTATTTTGGGCGTTTATCTACAATATTGTGGCTATTCCTATTGCGGCTTTTGGTTTGCTAACTCCTACTGTTGCGGCATTGGCCATGGGCTTGAGCGATGTGGTACTGGCTATTAACTCTGTACGGTTGTTTGTAAAAAAGGTTTTATAACTTCAACCATCATCAAAAAATCAGCTTGGACGAACTACACGCCATATTAAAAAAATATTGGGGCTTCCATCAGTTTCGGCCTATGCAGGAAGATATCATCAGGGCCGTTCTTCAAAAAAAAGATACCCTTGCTCTTTTGCCTACCGGTGGAGGAAAATCGGTATGTTTCCAGGTGCCGGTGATGGCGATGGATGGCATTTGTATTGTTGTGAGCCCATTGATAGCATTGATTAAAGACCAGGTAGAACAACTAAAGAAAAGGGGTATTCCTGTGCTGGCTGTTTATAGCGGCATGCATTACCTGGAAGTAAAAAAAACATTGCAAAATGCTGCCTTTGGCAATTATAAATTTTTATACCTCAGCCCCGAGCGTCTTGAAACAGATTTATTCCTGGAATTTTTGCCTGCCATCAAACCCTGTCTGATAGCTGTAGATGAGGCTCATTGTATTTCACAATGGGGCTACGATTTCAGGCCACCTTATTTACGCATCAATAATTTAAGACAGGAGCTTCCGGGTGTGCCGGTGATTGCATTAACCGCTTCTGCTACAAAAACGGTGCAGGATGATATCTGCGAAAAACTGCATTTTGATAAAAACGCCCTGCGGTTTCAGCAATCTTTTGAAAGAGCAAATCTTTCTTACAGTATTTTTTCTCCTGCTGCAAAAGAAACAAAATTACTGGAGGTTTTAAACAATGTAAAGGGCACGGCTATTGTGTATTGCAAAAGCAGGAAACATACACAGCAGGTGGCAGGTTTGCTAACCATGAAAGGACTGAGTGCCGATTATTATCATGCAGGATTATCTGCCCAGGAAAGAACAACTAAACAGGAAAGCTGGATAAATAATCAAACCCGGGTGATGGTTTGTACCAATGCTTTTGGGATGGGTATTGACAAGCCGGATGTAAGGGTGGTGGTTCATTTTGACATGCCGGATTGTTTGGAGAATTATTACCAGGAAGCCGGCAGGGCTGGCCGGGATGGAAAAAGGGCTTATGCTGTATTATTTTTTCAGCCCAATGAACTTACAGACATGATGCAACTGCTGGCTATAAGATACCCATCTGCAGAGCAAATAAAAAAAATCTATACAGCATTAATGAATCACCTGCAGGTAGCAGCAGGTGGCGGCGAAGGCAATAGTTATGATTTTGATATGGCCGTTTTTGCACAACGGTTTAAATTGAATATCCTGGAAGCTACTTATGGTATTCATGCGCTGGCACAGCAGGAAATATTGAGTTTTAATGAGATTTTTTTTCGTCCTTCTACAGTAATGTTTACTACATCAAAAAATGATTTGGTTGATTTTGAACAGCAGCATCCGGAACTGGAACCCATCATCAAAGCATTGCTGCGCAGTTATGAAGGCATCTTTGATTTCACCACTACTGTTTATGAAGGATTGCTGGCTAAATTTCTAAAAGCAGATAAGGAACAGGTAATTGTTTTGTTGAAAAAATTACATCAATATGGCATTATTCAATACCTGCCACCTACGGATAAACCACAGGTTTACTTAATTAAAAGCCGGATGTATTCCGACGATTTTAAAATAGATGCCCTTGCGCTTGCATTAAGAAAGGAGCAACACGAAAAAAGAATCATGGCTATAACAGGCTATATCAATGATTCCCAATCATGCCGCAGCAATATGCTCGCAGATTACTTTGGAGCACCGCATGGTAGTAAATGCAGGATTTGCGATAATTGTATCAACCAAATACAAAAGGATTTGAGTGCCGCAGAATTTGAACAACTATATAATCAGATTTTGTCGCATGTTAAAGAGGAAGCCATTGATGTAAACAGTTTAATCAAAAAGTTGAGGCCTGGTACTGATAATCATATCTGGCAAGCCATTCAATATCTGCAGGCAGAAGAATTAATTATCCAGGATCAGGAGGGATTTATTAAGATGAAAATGTAGTGTAGGTACTTAATTAGTAAAGTAAAAGCATAAAAAAAGGGACCAAGATAGAAATCTAGTCCCGCTTTAAAATCCAATATCCTATGAAAAACCAAAACGAAGATAATGTGGAAAATACTA
>Ga0105046_10016221_pt1 | contig 11445 bp, 10 predicted proteins | sample MAT03_FD_78385 | JGI IMG/M metagenome (GOLD analysis project Ga0105046, IMG submission 78385) | Freshwater microbial communities from Lake Fryxell liftoff mats and glacier meltwater in Antarctica - MAT-03 (megahit assembly) | ecosystem: Environmental > Aquatic > Freshwater > Ice > Liftoff...
CGAATTTTTATCAATAGGTAAAATAGAAGATGGCAAAATAGAAGTGAGGAATACGATCTTTAATGTAAAAGAATTTTTGAAAAATATCTGCACCGAAATGCAGGCGAATGCAAAACCAAAACAGAAAATTATTTACACACACAAGGAAGAAGAATGGATAAAACTGGATGCTTCCCTGCTGCGTAATATTGTTTTTAATTTATTAAGCAATGCCATAAAATTTTCCAATGAAGATGGCATTATCTTAATTGATTCTCACACAGGCATTAACCAGTTTAGCCTTTGCATATCCGATAGTGGCATCGGAATTTCAAAGGAAGACCAGGTACATTTGTTTGAACGTTTTTTCAGGGCAAGCAATGTTACCAATATACAGGGAACAGGGCTGGGGCTGCATATTGTGAGCAAATACATAGAATTGCTAAATGGCCGCATTCATTTTAAAAGTGAATTGGAAAAAGGCACAAGTTTTACGATAAATTTTCAAATTACTCCTAACAATATATAAAAATGAAGCAACACATTTTATTAATTGAAGACAATCACGAAATAAGGGAAAATACAGCAGAAATACTGGAACTGGCCAATTACACTGTAACAACTGCAGAAAATGGTAAAGTTGGAGTAGAACTTGCAATTAAAAACAAACCCGATCTGATTATTTGTGATATTATGATGCCGGTTCTGGATGGTTATGGGGTGCTTCACCTCCTTAACAAAAACCCCGAACTGGCTTCTATCCCTTTTATTTTTCTTACTGCAAAATCTGAGAGAGGAGATTTTAGAAGAGGGATGGAAATGGGCGCCGATGATTATATTACCAAACCCTTTACAGATATTGAATTGCTGAATGCTATAGATGGAAGGATGAAAAAAGTTACCATCTTAAATAAAAATTTCACGCCTGATCCCAAAGGTATGCAGGAAATGCTGCAGGAATTTGAAGGCAGCAATGCATTGCAGCACATTACCGAAAACAGGCCCGAAAACCAATTTAGAAAAAAACAGGTTATTTACAGTAAAGGCAATCATCCGCAAAAATTATTTTTTGTAAAATCCGGCAAAGTAAAAACCTATATCAGCAATGATGATGGAAAGGGTTTAACCATCGGCCTTTATTCCGAAGGAGATTTTTTGGGTTATACCGCATTATTGGAAGGAGGCACATACAAAGAAACGGCAGAAACAATAGACGATTCAGTAATTGCAGAAATACCCATCGAAAGTTTTGAAAAACTGCTGTATCATAATGCAGAAGCAACCAAAAAGATTATTCAATTGATGGCGAAAAATATCAGGGAAAAAGAACGGCAAATGCTGGATATTGCTTACAACTCATTAAGAAAAAGAGTAGCCAATGCATTAATGATATTATTGAATAAATACCGCAAACCCGGCGAAGACATATTCAGCATACATCTTTCCAGGGAAGACCTGGCCAATATAGCAGGTACTGCCACAGAATCACTTATCAGAACCCTGAGCGATTTTAAAACAGAAAAACTGATAGAAATTAACGGCAGTAAGATTACAGTATTAAATGAAAAGAACCTGGCAGGGATGCTTAATTGATTTCAAAATAGTTGACCAGTTTTTTATTAAAGTCGTACTTTAAACCATTAATATCTTTTTCAAACTTTTCCATTTCCCCTCTCAGCTTACGTTGAAGAGCTACCATTACTTTATCCTGCAAATGATTATCTGCCAAATGCTGTTTAATCATTTGCACCTGCAATCTTATATCCTGCTTCAACTCTTTTATATACTCATCCATAAACACAAAACGGTTATTATAATGCTCTGCCGCTGCAAGAAATACCTTGTCTGAATTACTGTCTAAAACCTGCGATAATCTTGTTTTTAAAAAAGCATTTTCCAACTTATAAAATTCCAGCGCCCTGCTCCATGTAAGGGTTTCATACATGTACTGGTCTGCTCCTGAATTTTTAATGTTGTTCATTTTTTTTATATCTGAAATAAATTTATAAAAGCTACTTTGCTGATCCATTCTATTGTTACTTATTTTAATGACATTCTATCACTGCGTCTGTGCCGGTATTCGCTGTATTAAAGTCGGGACTCAGGTAAGGAATCCCCAAACCCAATCCCCTTACAATTAATAAACAAGCCATAAAAAACATCAGGTAGGGATAGGCTTTTCTGATGGTTGCCCTTGTTTTAAAATTTGCAAAACTTCCAAAAAAAGCAACACTCCACATTACCGGCAATGTGCCAAGGCCAAAAGCTGCCATAAACAAACTGCTCTTAAGCACCGATGCGGTAGATACTGCTCCTGCAATAGCCATATAAACAAGGCCGCAGGGTAATAACCCATTTAACAACCCGATAAAAAAAACAGAGTGGTAATTTTTTTTAGAAAATAGTTTACCAAGGCTGTTTCTTATTAAAGCAAAAAAATGCTGCACCCTGCTGTTGCTGATGAGCATCCATTTATTGTGTGGCCATACCAGGTACAACAAAATAACGACCCCGGCAATTATACTCAATGCCTGCTGAAACCCAACCAAAGCAAAAGAAGCACCCACCACACCCAACACAGCACCCAAAGCTGCGTACGTAACCACACGCCCAAGGTTATATAATAAAGTATAAAACATTCTTCCTGCATTACTATCAGCCACCACCGGCAATGATAAAGCCAGAGGACCGCACATGCCCACGCAATGCATGCTGCCAATAGCTCCTATAACCAATGCTGTAAAAAACAGGGTGATCATTGCAGGAAAATTTTTTGTTCAAAATAATATTGTCCGCCGGCCGCCTCCCAGTTAATTTTTACATCATGTAAGCCTTTATTCTTAACCGTTAGTGGCAATAAGATATATCCATCAGAAGTTTCAAATGTTTGTTTTATATCCTTCTTTTTATCGGCTATAAAATATAACCACACGTCTGCTTTTACATATAGCTTTTTCATTTCTGCCGGAAACTCAATGTGCATGGTATCATTCTTTACAACACATATAATTTTTGAAGAAAGGGCATTGGCTCTTTCAGTGGCATCAATGGTGGTTTGGTATTTTAATTCCTCTTCGTAATAATTGGTAGTAACCAAATCTATATTTTGTGAAAATGAACCAATCACCAAATAAAGTATACCTGATACAAAAACTGCAAACACCAATATAATTTTATGACCCCAATTCATACATTTATTTTTTATTATTCGTACACTTCCGGGCCCACAAAATTGGCCGTAATGGTTTTAATCTTTTTCTCGTTGTCGTATAACCCAATTTTAATGGGCGTTTTCCATCCTTTTACATCTTCTCTTTTTAGCTTCACAAAAAACTGCAGGTTAGTATAGGCTTCTTTTTTAACCAGGCTGTTGGCACTGTTAATAAGCGTAATTTCTCCCGGCATATTTTCCAGCTTTAGTAAAACGGGTATATCCTTATGCGTTTTATTAGCCAATTTTAAACTGTAGAGGTTACTAATCCTGCCATCCGGCATAGCGGTATAGGTCATCCCCGCAGTACGCATTAATCTTGCATCCAAATCTGTGCGGCTCACCAGCAAAAACACCAGTAAAGAAATCAATAGTACCAACACACCCGTATAGGCTTTTATCCGCCTGGTAAATTTAAGCTGAATACCCTCCCTGATACTGTTTTCCGATGCATACCTAATCAGCCCTTCGGGTTTATGAATATTGATCATGATGTCGTTGCAGGCATCAATACATGCGGTGCAGTTTACACATTCCAGTTGTGTTCCGTTTCTTATATCAATACCGGTGGGGCATACCCGCACACAGGCATAACAGTCAATACAATCTCCATTTTGATGAACCGCTGCAGGTTGCACAGCTTCCATTTTTTGCACTACATCCTTGCAGCCTCCATCTTCTTTGCAATCGGTGCATTTGCAGTCATGATCATCTTTTACCTTAGGATTATTTTCCCGGCTTAATTTTCCACGGGGCTCCCCTCTTTTATAATCATAAGCCACCACGATAGAATTCTTATCAAGCAAAACACCCTGCAGCCGGCCATAAGGACACACTACAATACAGGCCTGCTCCCTAAACCACCAATACACAAAAAAGAATATTACGGTAAAAATAAAAAGTGAGATCAGGGTAGCCACATTTTCTGCCGGATGGGTAATATAACTCAGCAACTGATCCATGCTGATGAGATAAGCTAAAAAAAAGTTGGCTATCAAAAAAGAAAGCGAAAAGAAGAGGATAAACTTAAGCACCCTTTTTCTAATCTTCTCTGCATTCCACGCCATTGCTTTTAAGTGCTTTTGTTGTGTAGAATCGCCATCAATCCAGTACTCAATTTTACGAAAAACCATTTCCATAAAAATGGTTTGAGGGCAGGCCCAGCCGCAAAATACCCTGCCAAATACTACCGTAAATAAAATAACAAAAACAATAAAAGTAAGCATGCCTATACCAAAGATGAAAAAATCCTGTGGCCAGAATATTAATCCAAAAATGATAAACTTACGCTCCAGTATGTTGAACATGATCAATGGTTCACCCTGCACTTTAATAAAAGGCAGGCTAAAAAAAACAATGAGGTAAAAGATGCTGAACCAGGTGCGAAGATTATACAACTTTCCTTTAGGTTTTTTAGGATGTATAAAATTACGGTTACCTTCTTTTGTGATGGTAGCCACCGAATCCCGGAATGCTTCTGCCTTTTGCTCTATCGTTTGTTTTTCTATCATCAGTGGTTTGGAGTTAATTAATTATCCGGCATTCACTAAACACCGTCTATTGTATCGAGTCTTTTTTTACTACCACAGCAATTGAATCTGCTGCCGGAGCAGCTTCTGAATAAATATCTCCCTGCACTGCCTTGGGATTGGGAGGATTGGTTCCCTTTAATGATTTTACATAACTGGCTACATTGCTCAATTGCTTGGGAGAATATTGTTTTTCCCATGACTGCATTCCTTTTTCGGGATAGCCCACTTTTAAGGTGTTATAAATATCATTGAGTGAACCTTTGTGAATCCAATAGTCGTCTGTAAGATTGGGTCCTGCACCACCCTCCCCTAACTTGCCATGGCATGGCCAGCAGGTTTGCTGATAAATTTCATTCCCTGCTGCTATACCCGCAGCATCTGCAAGCACAATATTTTTTTCATCTATTCTGTCTTTATTTTTGGCTTCATATGCTTCCTTACTTTTTGATGCGCTCAATATTTCTGCAGCATATTCTTCTGTGGGATTATTGCCGGAACCGAGCACATGAAAATGAATAAGGTAAGCCACCGCAAAAAAGATAGTAATCACAAAACCGTATTTCCACCACGGTGGCAAGGCATTATCCAGTTCTTTGATACCATCATAATCATGATCCAGCATTACATCTGCTTCTCTTTCTACAGGTACAGCTTTGGTAAAAAATTTATTATTTATCCTGGTCCACCATTGTGCAAAAGCTACCGAAGGAACTTTTACTTTTTGTGGCACCAGTTCCTGCTGCATACGCTTGATAAAAAATAATAAAACAAGAATGGCTATTACTTCAATTCCTATTACAGTTACCAGCACCCAAAAAGCAGTAGCATCCAGGCCCCCATAATTAGGCAATACTTTCACCGCTTCTACAGTATTTGTATTCTGTGCCAGCACCCCGTTGCTTACCATACAAAGGCCCAGTAAAAATAAAACCGACAGTAGTTGTGCTACAGATTTATGTTTATCCATTACCTGCCGGATAAGCATAATCAATACCTGCCCCATTCCATAAATTACAAAGGCAAATACCAGTGCAATAATGATCATTAAAATAGCCAACATATTATTGGATGATTGCACTTCTTTAACAGGTGTCTCAGCAACCTGTGCCATTACTTTAAAAGTAGTGGCAAACAGAAGTGATAAAAAGATAAACAGCGTTTTTGTAAATCGCATAAACTATATTTTTTAAATAGATTGATTGTTTGGTTCGTCGGAAGCGTCCAGTGGTATATTGGATAAAAGCTGCACTCTTTTTTTATCCATTTTAAAAACCAGGTAAAGTAACCCTATAAAAAAGATAAAAAAGATGAGCATTGATATGATGGGATATACCTCTATATTTTCTATTTTATCGGCATATTGTTGTATGAACTTAAACATGGTATTTAGTTAATTTTTTTGTCTGGTAATATCAGTACCCATTCTTTGCACATAAGCTATCAAAGCAATAACTTCTTTGGTAGGCGAAATACGAATACTGTCTGTTTTTAAATTGTTCACAATGCCGTTGGCCTGCTCCAGTAAATGACCGTTTGCCAAAAGTTCAAATCCTTCATCGTATGGAACCCCAAGAGTGCGCATGGCATTAATCTTGGCGGGAGTAGAAGAAGTATCCAATTCCTGGGTGAGCATAAAATCATATGCCGGCATGATAGAACCTTCGCTTATAGAAGTAGGCTCACGGAAATGACGGAAATGCCAGCCATCCGATTTTTTAAGATTACCTGCACCTTCCCGTGCCAAATCGGGACCTGTTCTTTTGCTACCCCACTGAAAAGGGTGATCATATACAAATTCCCCGGCTTTGGAATATTCACCATAGCGTTCTGTTTCGCTGCGGAAAGGCCGGATCATTTGAGAATGACAGGTATAACATCCTTCTCTTACATAAATATCCCTTCCCTGCAGCTCCAGTGGTGTATAGGGTTTTACGCTGCTAATGGTAGGCACATTGGATTTAACCAAAAATGTAGGGATAATTTCTATTGCACCGCCAATTAAAATAACCACCAGTGCCAGCACCATCATTTGCACAGGTTTGCGTTCAATTTTGCGATGCCAATGCTCGCCGGTATGTGCTGGTTCTACTTTTTGCAAAGGAGCGGCTTCTGCAGCTTCATCAGCAACCAGTTTGCCTGCCTTTACTGTTTTGTAAATATTATACACCATTAAAAGTGCACCAGTTAAATATAAAGCTCCACCCAAAGAACGCATGGCGTAAAATGGTTTCAGGTAAGTAACCGTTTCCAGGAAAGCATATTTTAATTGTCCGCTTTCTGTAAAATTCTTCCACATACTGCTTTGGGTAAATCCTGCCCAGTATAATGGCACTGCATAAAAGATGATACCCAGGGTACCCAGCCAGAAATGATTGGCCGCTAATTTTTTTGAATAAAGCGGAACATTAAATATGCGGGGTATCAACCAGTAAAGAATACCAAATGTGAGCATTCCGTTCCAACCCAAAGCGCCCACATGCACATGCGCAACAATCCAGTCTGTGTAATGCGCAATGGCACTCACATTCTTTAGTGAAAGCATCGGGCCTTCAAAAGTAGCCATCCCGTATGCGGTTACTGCTACTACCATAAATTTTAAAACAACATCATCTCTAACCCTGTCCCATGCACCACGCAGGGTAAGCAATCCATTGATCATACCACCCCAGCTTGGAAAAATAAGCATAATAGAAAATACAATACCCAGCGACTGTGCCCAGTTTGGCAAGGCTGTATAAAGTAAATGATGGGGGCCGGCCCATATGTATAAAAATATAAGCGTCCAAAAGTGAATGATAGATAAACGGTAAGAATAAACCGGGCGGTTAGCTGCCTTCGGCATAAAATAATACATCAGCCCCAGATAAGGTGTGGTAAGAAAAAATGCTACTGCATTGTGGCCATACCACCATTGCACCAAAGCATCCTGCACCCCTGCATACCAGCTATAACTATGCACCCAACTGTAAGGCAATTCTACCGAACGAACGATATGCAATACTGCCACGGTAACCAATGTGGCTATATAAAACCAAATGGCTACATATAAATGTTTTTCTCTTCTTTTAATGATGGTGGCAAACATGTTCCATCCAAAAACCACCCAAATGATGGTGATGGCCAAATCTATTGGCCAAATCAGTTCGGCATATTCTGCACCATTGGTAAGGCCCAATGGTAAAGTTATAGCTGCCGCAACAATAATGAGCTGCCAACCCCAAAAATGGATCTTGCTCAACACATCACTGTACATCCTTGCTTTAAGCAATCTTTGAAGAGAGTAATAAACCCCCATAAAAATACCATTGCCCACAAATGCAAAAATAACTGCATTGGTATGTAAAGGCCGCAATCTGCCAAAACTACCATATTGCGTAACATTCAATTGCGGAAACACCAATTGTAACGCTGCGTACAATCCAACGATCATACCTACAACGCCCCATAAAATGGTGGCGAAAGCGAAGTTTTTAACTATTCGGTTATCGTAATAAAATTTCTCTACCTGCATATATTATGGTTGTTTTGGTTAGTTTTTTATTTCAGAAATGGTTTCTTTGGGTTCATTTTCAAATAACATACGGATAGAAGGAGTATAATCATCATCAAACTGGCCATTATTCACACTCCAGATAAAAGCGGCCAAAAAACTTGCAGCAACCATCAGGCTGATACCAATTAAAATAAATAGTGCGCTCATAGTATGTTTTAAATTTTTTGCCAAAAATAGAATTCCCCTTTCACCAGAAATCTGACGATTCACAACCTCCTGTATGATTTTAATCAGTTTGTTTACAATCCTTTGCGTTTTGCTACCCAGGAAGTCAACAGAGTAACAAGCAAAACAATACTTATACTGCTGGCAGGCATAAGTACTGCCGCCACAATAGGAGATAATTTTCCCTGCACGGCAAAAGAAACACCCACCACATTGTATAGGATTGATAAAATAAAACAAGCCATTACGATCTGTTTGCCGGCTTTGGCATATGATATAAATGAATGTAGTTTATTAAGTGCGGCACCATCCATAATGGCATCGCAGGCTGGAGAAAAACGGGCAGCATCATCGCTCACTGCTATCCCTGTATCTGCCTGCATCAATGCTCCGGCATCGTTTAAACCATCTCCTACCATCAGTACTTTTTGCCCGCTCTTTTGCAATTGCTCTATATAAGAAAGCTTTTGCTGCGGAGTAACATTAAAACGCATCGGCGATTGTGTGCCAAAAAAATCCTGGAGGTTCATTTTTTCTGCATCATTATCACCAGACAACACATGAAGATTAAATTTTTTATCCTGAAGTTGAGTTACCAGCTTTTTGATACCCGCCCGGTATTGGTTGCCAATTTTATAAAATCCTTTGTAGGCATCATTAATTTTTACATGCACACAGGACCCAGTCAATATTTCATCAGTTTGTATTACGTTCACAAAACCAGCAGCACCCAATTCTACTTTTGCTCCCTCCATTTCTGCCACCAGGCCCTTGCCTGCTGTTTCAGAAAAATGTTGCATTACCGGTAATTCAGTAAAGAGATCCGTAGCCAGGTGCCCGGCCAATGAACTGCTCAATGTATGAGACGATTGCATTGCTGCCGAGCGAATCCATTCTTCTTCGGCGCTTGTTAAAGTTGCTCCATTAAACTGCACCGATGCATTTCCTGTTTGGGTAATGGTACCGGTTTTATCAAAAACAATATCCTGCACTTTAGCCAAAGATTCTATTACAGAAGCATTTTTTAAGTACAGTTTATTTTTACCAAAAATGCGCAGCATATTGCCAAAAGTAAAAGTGGCCGATAATAACAAAGAACAGGGGCAAGCCACTATAAGCACTGCTGTAACTACCGGCAGTATTTTAGATGAATCGTTTACCCACCAGTATATACCACCAAGTATTGCTATGCTAAAAAGCACCGCAGTAAAATACCGGCTCCATGGATGAATAAAAGATTGTTCCCTGTTTTTGGATTTTCCAAAAACATCGTTGTTCCATAACTGGGTTATATAACTCTGCGAAGGTTCTTTTACTACCTGTAGTTGTATAGCGCCTCCCTTTTGTTTTCCTCCTGCAAATACCAGGTCACCATTTTTTTTAGAAACAGGCACATTTTCGCCGCTCACAAAACTATAATCTATATAGGCTGTGCCCTGCAGCAAGAGGGCATCGGCAGGAATCATTTCTTCATTGCGAATAACAATGATCTCCCCTTTTTGTAAACGGGTTACCGGTATATTTTCTTCTTTAAACTCCCTGAGTACTGTAACACCAAGTGGAAAATAAGATTTGTATTGCCGGTCAAAAGAAATGGCATCATAAGTTTTATGCTGAAACCAACGTCCAATGAGCATAAAAAAAATAATTCCCGTACCGGAATCAAGATAACCACTACCTGTACCCGAAATGATTTCGTAATAACTGCGGCCAAAAGTAATGATGATGGCAAGGGCTATGGGGGCATCAATATTTACAATGCCCTGTCTTAACCCTTTCCAGGCTGCAACAAATATAGACTGGGCTCCAAAAAAAAGTACGGGTAATGAAAGTATAAATACAATCCAGGTAAAAGTTGCTTTAAGGCCTTCCTGCTCTATTTCCCCTCCTGAAAAATATTCAGGAAAACTTAGCATCATAATATTGCTGAAACAAAATCCTGCTACTCCCAGTTCTGCAATTTTTTGCCGGTTATAGGTTGATTTTTTTTGAGGTGCTGAATCATTTAAACTAATGGCAGGTTCATAACCAATAAATGCCAGCAATTCTACCACTTTGCGTAAAGAAATAACAGCAGGTGTGAAACTGATAAAAACTTCTTTTCGCTCAAAGTGCACCTGGGAGCGGGTTACACCTGCTTCTATCCTATGCAGGTTTTCCAATAAAAATACACAGGAGGAGCAATGCATCTGCGGCAGGTTGAAGGTAACATTCATTTGTTCTTCGCTCCTGAATTGTACCAACTGGTTGATGATAGTATCATCTTCCAGGTAAGCAAAACGACTGCTTACAAATTTTCCTTTTGCCTTTATGCCGGGTGACTTATCAATATTATAATAGGTGCATAAATCGTTCTCATTGAGCAACAGGTACACCTGCCGGCAACCTGTGCAACAAAAAGAATGATTGTCTTCAACAATCATTTCATCGCAAGGTTCTCCACAATGATAACATTCTATATGTTGGATATACTGATCTTTTTTTATGATAATTAATTTAAAAGCAAACCTACCAGAATATAAGTTCTGTAAAAATGATACGGATCAAAGTATTTAATGACACATGTCATATGGTTTCATTGAGTGATCTGTCATAAAAATGGCTGATTGAAGTCATACTTTTTTCTATAGAACATTTTACCTTTAAGGAATAAAATGTTCTATCATGAAAACAATACTGGTACCCAGCGATTTTTCTCTTAATGCCAATAAAGCTCTGAACTATGCAGCAGAAATAGCTAAACTTTCCGGGGCGGCTATCATAATTATTCATGTTACCGATCTCACGCATGCATCCATGAATGAAAATGTAATACTTCCCGAAAGTTTTGATAAGGAAATTATTGATAATGCTAATCAAAAATTAGACATATTGGTAAAAGCTACCAGGGAAATTACAAATGCTAAAGTAGAAAAGCAGCTCTACAACGGGTTTATTACAGATGCCATTCAACAGGCTGTTAAAGAAAACAATGCCGACCTGATAGTAATGGGTACCCTGGGAAA
>Ga0105046_10016222_pt1 | contig 11444 bp, 6 predicted proteins | sample MAT03_FD_78385 | JGI IMG/M metagenome (GOLD analysis project Ga0105046, IMG submission 78385) | Freshwater microbial communities from Lake Fryxell liftoff mats and glacier meltwater in Antarctica - MAT-03 (megahit assembly) | ecosystem: Environmental > Aquatic > Freshwater > Ice > Liftoff...
CGCCCACGCTGAAGATATCCGCCCGATGATCGACGACCGCAGCGGGCAGCATCTGCTCCGGCGCCACGTACTCCGGCGTGCCGAGCATCGTGCCCGTGGCGGTGAGCGCCGTGCGGGGCTCGTCGCCCGCGAGCTGCGCGATGCCAAAGTCGGTCACCTTCACCCGCCCGGCGGAATCGAGCAGGATGTTGCCCGGCTTGATGTCGCGATGCACCACGCCGTGCGCGTGCGCGAATTCCAGGGCCTCGCACACCTGCCGCACCACCGTTACCGCTTCCGCCAGTGGCAAAGGCCCGGCCCGCAACCGCGCCGCGAGATCAGCGCCGTCCACGTATTCCATGACCATGTAAAAATGCCCGTCATCCGCCTGCCCGAAATCATGCACCGCCACGATGAGCGGATGACTCAGCCGAGCGAGCGCGGTCGCCTCCCGCCGGAAGCGCTCTGCGAAATCCTCCCGCACACCGAGTTCGAAAGGCAGCAGCTTGATCGCCACGAGCCGGTCGAGCGACTTCTGCCGCGCGCGATACACCGCGCCCATCCCGCCGCGCCCGAGCAGCGACTCGATCTCATAGGCCGGGAAAAGAGGCCCGAGTGTCTGCGGCGTCGGTGGCGTCCATGGAGCGCCGATGTCGTCCGGCGTCAGCGCCGATTCAAAAATGCGGCGCACGTGTGCCGCGCGATCGTCGGGCTCAGGCATGGGAGCGAGGGAGATTCATGGGAAGGAGCTTCCAGCAGGCAATGCGGAAATCCAACTTTGAAATCGGGGGCCGTGGTTTCCACCCCGGCAGAAAAGTAGCCCTCGGAGTCTTTCACCTGTTAATCCGAATCTTATTCTTAATCCCTCCGAGTCGGCAGGTGCGGGAGTAAAATTAAGATTAGGATAAAGATTAGGAGGAAACGTCCAGCGGACATTTTTCGCTCCCACCTGAAACAGGCGCGGAGGGAATCGCGTAGAGAAGGGTGAGCGCAATGCTCAGAACCCGCCGGCCACTAGCCTGGTCGATGGGAACAACTAGAAACCGGGAAGTCCCGGAGCAAACAAACCAACAACCAAAACCAACTGCTGAAACTAATAACATGAAAACAATCCATCATCTCGCCGCAGCACTGCTGATCTCGGCCACCACCTCCACCTCGCTGGCTGTTCCGCCAGTTCTCCTCCCGGCGATACCCAACCTGCGCATTACCAAAGTCCTGAGAAGCGGGGACACGGCGTGGGTGAAAATCGAAAACAATGGAACGGCCAATGCGGCCAGTTGCACATTGCAAGCCGTGGGCATCAAAAACGGTGTCTATACCGCCATCAACGTGCCCGCCACGGGGGCCGACGCGTTCCTGCCACTGGCCAGTGGCGGCTCCCGCTGGGTCACAGTCACCGACCCAAAGATTAGCAGTGCGACAAGCCCGGTCCTTTACTTCAGGATCGACCGGTTCAACAAGGTCGCGGAAACAAAGGAGAACGATAACGAGCTCTATTTCCCATACGGCCCGGTGGGGTAGGTTCACACGGTTACAAGGGGTGCCCTCGAACACGGGGGCTCCCCGCTGTGGCCGCAATGCTGGCGCAGCGTGGTGCCGCCATCCTGGCGGTGGATAGGGCGGGTATCCTGCCCGCAGTGGAGCCCGGATTCCGGAAGATGGCGCAGTGCGAGCAAACAGCGGGCGGGACGCCCGCTGGCCCCACAGCCGGGACGGGCTGTGCCACGCTTACAGCCGGGAAGGGCTGTGCCACCTCCTTGGGCCGGCTTTCAATCACGCCCGGAAGCTCGATTAGGCAGCAGGGTGCCGGACAGGCACAGCGCTGAAACTCTCAACTAACAAACCAATGAATCCCAAAGTCCGAACGACAACCATTGCCGTGAGTTTGCTAATCATCACCGTTTCCTTGTGGACGCGGCGGGGAACCGATGCCGATGCCAGATTGTCAGCCACGGCAACCATCTCAAACGAGCAAAGCCGAATGGAAACAGTGGCGCGCAATGACTGCCGCCCGCTCGAACAAGAAATCAAATCCAACGCGCACCACGGCACTGTGGTGGCTGTCACAAATGCTCAGGAGGCGTCCAAGTTCATCGAGGACACCCTGGCGGCGCTGCGTTCGGGCGATGCGGCCCGGCGTTCCGATGCGCTCGACAGGCTGGATGACTTTTTCTCCCGCAGCGAGCCGGCTGCTTCCATCGCGGCCATTGTCGATTTCCTCGCATCGGGCCGCGACGCGGCGACGGGGGAAGCGTTCGCGGTCAGCGTCGGGGGCGTGCTGGCGCAGTCACCGACGTTCCGCGTTTTCCTGCTCGATCAGCTCGGCTTGCTCTGCGCGGCAAACGGGAGCGATGAGGCGCTCAGCGTGGCGCGCGACATTCTCAGGGACTTCACCGCGCCCGACGAATGGGCCGTGGCGATGCGCAACATCGCGTGGCTGGCGCCGGAGGCGACGCCGTTCCTCGAAGACCGGATGCGGGCGATGCTCGATCACGCAGCCTGGCTAAGAGCGCCGGGCGGCGGTCTTCTGAACGTGTTCGATGTCATCGTGCGTGCCAGGGTGACCGGCCTCATCCCGCGGCTCTGCGAATTGCTGAACGAATCTGGCGATGAAATTGATCTGGCGGCCGCCGCGGCATTGTACGGGCTGGGCGCAGCCAGCCCGGAGGCAACAGCACGCGCGTTCAACGACCATCCCGAATTGCTCGGCGACAAGCCGCGGGTTCGCGCCGAGATGCTGGCCACGGCGAACCTTTCACATGAGGGCGAGAGGCGGGAGGTTGAGCGCTACCTGGACCGCGCGGATGTGCCGGCGGCGGAAAAGGAATGGTTCTTTTTCAGCCTCATCGCTCCGCCCTCATTCGCGGCGGACAATCCGCTCACGCAGGCCGTCAAGGCCCCCGCGGAAGACGCCCGCCGGTTCACCACGCTGGCGCAGACCGCGGGAGAATGGCTGTCGGCGGGAGCGTTCCCGGATCTGCGCGAGGAACTGGAGGACTTGCTGGAAATCGCGGTGCTTTCCGCCGCGGCCTTGGATGAAAAGAGCGCGGAACCGAATCTTCACCCGTAACGGGCGAATCGTGATTTGCGTAAAGCTTGGGATGAGTAATCTCCTTTCCATGCGTCACGCATCCCTCCTCGCCGCTGCATTCCTCGCGCTCGATGCGTCCGCGCCCGCTGCGCTGGTGCATCGCTGGTCATTCAATGCGGCGGCGGGCGCGGCTCCGGCGGGGACCAATTTTGCGGACACCGTCTCGGGCACGAACGTGACGGTGCGCGGCAATGGCGCGACGCTCAATGGCTCGCGCATCACGCTGCCGGGAAATACGACGAGCGGCACCGCGGAGCCGGGCATCGCGGCGTATCTGAATCTGCCCAACGGGATCGTTTCCTCGAAGACGCATCTCACCGTGGAAATCTGGGCGGCACCGATTGCGGCGCGGTTTTTCCAGCCGTTATTCGATTTTGGCCGGATGAATATCGCGGGCGACGGACTCGGTGCGCCGGGCGAATGGACGGGCAACTCGGCCGCGGTGCCGCCGACTTCGGAGACGAGCGATGGAATCGCGCTGCTCATCAATCGCGACAACAACCTGAACACGCAGCGCCAGGGTTCGCGCATCAATGGCGGCACGCCGATCTATCTCGACTCCGGTCTCGCGACGACGGCGGGGACTGCCTATCACTATGTGCTCACGTTTCAGGACACGGTCAGCGGCGGCACGGTGTCATGGTATCGCAATGGTGTGCTCGTCGGATCGGTCGCGGTCGCATTTCATCTCACCGAGATCGAGGACGTGAACAACTGGCTCGGCCGCTCGCAGTGGAACATCCTCTCGAACGCAAACGCCGCCTACGACGAGGTGCGCATCTACGATCACGCGATGAATGCGACCGAGGTCGCCACGAGTTTCGCGCTCGGCCAGAATCCGCCGCCACCGGTTGCGCAGCCGGATTCCGCGACGATGCACTACTTGCAAAAAGTGCGCGTGAATGTGCTCGCGAACGACACCGGGAACATCACGCCCGCGTCGCTGGTCGTCGTGGCGCCGCCCGCGAGCGGCACTGCGGTCGTGAGTGGCGGGCAGATCCTCTACACGCACACGACGGGCGGGCCTGCGGGCGACACTTTCACCTATCGCGCGAGCGGGCCGGGTGGAAATTCAGCGAACACGACGGTGAGCATCACGTTCGCGGGTTCGCTGCGCATTCCGAATGCGACGCTCAATGTGCCGCCCACACCGCCCGTGACGGCTTACACGACCACGCTGGCGTTTGGTGCGCTCGGCTTCAATCAGCCAATCAACCTCGCCACGGCGCCGGGCGATGCGCAGCGGCTGTTCGTGGTCGAGCGGCCTGGCACGATCCGCGTCATTCCCGGCGTCACCTCGCCATCGCCGTCGTCGTTGCTCTTCCTGAATCTCGCGGCCCTCTGCACGTCGCGCGGCGAGACGCTGCTGACGAATGTGGATCGCGGGCTGATGAGCATGGCGTTTCATCCGCAACACCCGAATGCGGCGCACGTCGGCTACCGGCGTTTCTTCGTGTGGTATTCCGTCGCGGCGGGCGGGCAGAATTTCTACCGCATCTCGCGCTTCACTGTGCAGGCGGGGAACCCGAATGCGGCGGACACGGCGTCGGAAGCCGTCCTCATCCAGCAGCCCGAACCAAATGGCTTTCACCTCGGCACGGACATGCACTTCGGCACCGATGGCTATCTTTACGTCTCGTCCGGCGACGGCGGCGGGCAGAATGACCAGCGCCGGTACGGCCAGCGCATCGACCTCAACTTTCACTGCGCATTGCTGCGGCTCGACGTGGACAAACTCCCCGGAAATCCGGAGCCGAACCTCCACGCAAGCGTGCCGCGCGACGCGGGCATCGCGCGCTATTCGGTGCCAGCGACGAACCCGTTCGTCACCGCGAATCCGACGGTCACTTTCAACGGCGTGGCGATTCCGGCTGCAAATGTGCGGACAGAATTTTTCTCGGTCGGGCTGCGCAATCCGTTCCGCTTTTCCGTGGATGTGCCGACGGGCGAAATCCTGATCGGCGACGTGGGGCAGGAGGCGCGCGAGGAAATCAATCTCGCAACGAATGGCGCGAATTTCGGCTGGTCGTGGCGTGAGGGAAACATCCCGGGACCGAATGCGGGCGAGGCGCTGCCCGGTTTCACCTACACAAATCCGCTCTACGAATACGTCGTGGGCAACGGCACGGACCAGGGCCACAGCGTGACCGGCGGCATCGTGTATCGTGGCACGAATCTGCCGGCACTCACCGGGGCGTACATTTTCAGCGACTACCTGGATGGCCACGTATGGGCGCTGCGCCGCACGCCCGGAGTGAGCATCGAGCGGCTCACGGGAAATGCGGGCTTCGTCGCGTTCGTCGATGATCCCTCGAATGGCGACGTGCTCGCCGCGGACATCCAGGAAGGCCGCATCTATCGGCTGACCGCAGGCGTGGTGACCGGCGGCTATCCCGCGACGCTGAGTGCGACGGGGCTTTTCGCCGACCTCACCGACCTCGCGCCTGCACCGGGAGTGCTGCCGTATTTCATCAATGTGCCGTTCTGGAGCGACCACGCGGACAAGCGCCGGTGGTTCACCGTGCCCGATGGCGTGGGCACGATGACGTGGAACCGTGATGCCGCGTGGACATTCCCGAACGGGGCGATCTGGGTGAAGCATTTCGATCTCGAAACCACCCGCGGCAGTGCCGCCACGGCGCGGCGGATCGAGACGCGCGTGTTCGTGAAAAATGCCACCGGCAGCTATGGCGTTAGCTATCGGTGGAATGCGGCGCAGACCGAGGCCACGCTCGTCGCCGACGGCGGAGAGAGCTTCGGCATCGACGTGATCGAGAACGGCAACCCGCGCGTGCAGACCTATCGCATCCCGAGCCGCGGCGAGTGCATCGCATGCCACAATCCGGGCGCGGGCCACGCGCTGTCCTTCGATACGCGCCAGCTCAACCGCACGGAGAACATTCACGGCTACTTCGGCAACCAGCTCACGCTGCTGCAATCCGCCGGCTATTTTTCCAACGCGCCCGAATCGCCCAATCTCCTCCCGCGCCACGTCCGCGCCGACGAAACGCAATTCCCCATCGAGGCGCGCGTGCGCAGCTATCTCGCCGTGAATTGCGCCAACTGCCACGCGCCCGGCCTCGCCATCGCACCGCCGAGCTTCGATGCGCGCGCCCACGTATCGCTCGCGGACACGCTGCTCATCAATGGCGCCGCCACGCAGAACGGCGGCAGCGCGATGAACCGCCTCATCGTCCCCGGTGCCACCGCGCAGTCGATCGTGCTGAACCGCGTCGCCTTGACGAACGGCTTCACGCGCATGCCGCCGCTCGGCAGCAACGAAACCGATCACGGCGCGATCACGCTGCTCACGAGTTGGATCACCAATGCACTCCCCGCGCGCCAGAGCTACGCCACTTGGCGGCTCGCGGTTTTCGGCAGCGCCAATTCGCCGCAGGGTGAACCCGGCTTCGACGCCGACGACGACGGGCAGACGAACGAAGCAGAGTTCCTCACCGGCACCAATCCGCTGGCGGCGGGCAGCGCGTTCGCACAGCAGCTCAGCTCTGTCGCGAATGCCGTCACCCTCGCGTTCGGGCTTCCTGCGAATCGCTCCTGGCAGGTCGAAACCTCGGCCGACCTGCAAACGTGGTCGCTCTGGAACATCTCCGGCAACGCCGGGCTCCCGCACGCTGGCGGTCCAGCGTCAATCACTGGCCCGCGGATCGGCACACGGCAGTTTTTCCGGCTGCATTTCTGGGAAAACTGACCGCACCCGAAGGACGCATGCGCCGGTGGGCGCTGATCCCTACGGGTTCGGGGCGCGCTTCTTCTGCAGATACTCCGGGTATTTGGTGCGGAGCTGGTTCTCGACCCGCTTCGCATCGGCGGTGTTCCCGAGCCGAGTGTGAATCTCGACCGCACGCTCCAGGGCCCGCGGGCTCACATCGTCGTCCTCCAGCGTCACGGGAATGGCCTCGAAGGTCTGAAGGGCTTTCGCCGTGTTGCCGCGACCAAGTTCCACCGCTCCCGCACGCAGGCGCAGCTCGCCATTGTATCGTCCCTCCGGGGCGAGGCCCAGGCCCTCCTTCACGGTCTGATCCACTCCGTTCCAATCCTGCATGGCCAGTTGAGCGTCGGCTTTCTCGATGATGCCAGCGACCCGGTGCACCGGATCTTTCACGATGGCCAGATAGCTGTCAAAAGCGGCCACGGCGTCCTTGAATTTCTTCATCCTGGCGTGGCTGCGGGCGAGGAGGAGAAAATCATCATCCACGGCTTCCTTCCGGAGCACGAGTTCGGGCAGATATTTCTCGGTGCGCTCGTATTGACCGCGGTCGAAACTTTTCTGGCCCAGCCAGCGGATGACGTCGCTCGGGGTGACCGCCTTGCCGCCGCTGGCCTTGTAGAATTCGATCTCCTTCTCGGTCGCTTCCACATCCTCCTGATTGTAGAGGCAGGCCATGATCGCCAGGGAGCTGCGCTCGAAAAACTGCTCCTTGTCGAGCCGGCGGGCCTGGTCGAGATGGGGTGCGGCTTTCTTGTAGTTCTTCGCCTCGAAAGCGGTGCGCCCGATCCAGTAGTGCGCCTTGGCTTGCGCCGCGGTCCCGGGGAAATCGCGGAGCAACAGTTCGAAGGTCTCCGCCATCTGGGCCGGATTGCCGAGCTGACCGTGGATCAATGCGAGGTTCTCGAGGCCGAATTCCCTCTCCTTTGCCTTCGGGAATTTCGCGGTCAGCTCCGCGAAATCCTTTTGCGCCGCCGCGAACTGGCGGAGCTGCATCTGTGCGGAACCCCGCTGCGCCAGTGCCGTGGGCACCTTTGCGTGCGTCGAAAAATCGTTCAGGAAAACGGTGAAGCTTTCCACCGCCTTGTCGAAATGCCCGAGCTGCATCCAGCACCAGCCGAGCTTGAAGGTCGCCTCGCCCCGGTAGGCTGGCGGGAGCCCCTTCGCCCGCGTCACCACGCCCTGATAGATCGGCGCCGCGCGGTCGAAGGCGCCGTCTTTGAACAGGGCCTCCGCTTTCATCAATGAGACGCGCTCCACCTGCGGCGCGGTGGGGTTGGACGTCAGGAATTCGTTTGCCTCGCCGAGGAGTCGCTGGTCGCCGCCGTCGTAGAGCATCACCAGCCTGGCGTAGCCCGCATCCCGGGCCTGCTGGGTGGCGGGAAAATCGTGGGCGATCTGCCCATAGGTGGCCAGGGCTTCGTCGCGCTGGCCCAGTTCGCGGTATGAATCGGCCACGGTCACCAGCACGTTCAGTCTGCTCTCGATCTTCAGCCCCGTGTTCCCGCCGGCCTGATACCGGGTAATGACACCCTTGTAGTCCTTCTTGTCATACAGGAGGCGATAGCGCGCCACATCGATGGTGTCCTTCCATCCGGCGATCTCGGGAAACGCGAGCGCCGCCTCAAATGTCTTCGTCGCTTCATCAACGGCCCCGAGTTCCAGTTGCAACAAGCCGATGCGCGCCAGTGCTTCCGCCTTGATCTGCGCATTCGGTGTATCGGCCGCGAGCGGCAGCAAGGCAGCCAGCGCCTTCTCCTTCAGGCCGGCTTCGGCTAGGAGCCGCCCCACCGAGAGCCGGCTGGCATCGCGAAACGGATTGCCCTCCACGATCGTCGTGAGTTCCTCGTACTGCTGCCGCGCCTCGGCCTTCTGTCCGGCCGCCTCGAGGCACCGCCCGACGAAGAAGCGTGACGCATAGATCAATGTCGGCTGAGTCAGCCGTTGCGAAGCGCGGCGATAGGCCTGGAGCGCGTTGGCGTAGTTCTTTTCCTCGTAGTAGATCGTCGCCAGCCGGTAGGCCGCGTAGCCCATGAATTCGCCGCCGCTGAAATTCGCCAGGATGGCCTCGTAATTCGCCTTGGCATTGTTCACCGCGCCAGTCTGCCGGTAGCACTCAGCCAGCCGGTAATAGGCCCCCTGCCGATCCAGGGCCGGCGCCGTCCGAAACTGTTCCAGATAGCGTTCGTATTCCGGCGCCCCATCGCGCCACAACCGCCGGGCGTAGAAGCCGTCGGCGTACTGCAATTGCACCTGATCACCGGTGGTCGGAGGTCCGCCGCGTCCGACGATGATGTCGCCAGGTTCCGGAAGATCACTGCCCTGCGCTCGTACACCTTCCGGCATCGTTCGCTGCTGAGTGGGCTTGGGAGTCGGCGCTGGCGTCGCAGTCGGTCGCTTCACCGGCAGCGCGCGCGGGATCTCCGGCTCTGGCGGTGTGACTGGCGCGGCCTTCGGGGGTTCCTCGGGTTCGCTCGGGCGAAACGGCTTGAGCGGTATGGCTCGTGGCGGATCTTCGGGCGCGGGATCACCGGGCCGGAATGGCTTCAGCACATCGTTCTGGCCCAGCGAAGATGCCACAAGCGTGCCGAGAAGGGCGACTGGCAGGATGCGTCTTTTCATTCCGGTCTGCTGACAGGGAACGCCACGTTCCAGATGCCTGCGCCGCGGCAGACATCGAGCACGCGGACCACATGCTTATAGGCCACGTTTTCATCCCCTCGCAGGATGATGGCGTAGTCGGGATTGATCCTCGCGAGTGCCGCCATTTTCTCGCCGAGTTCCCCGAGCGTCACGGGCTTGGTGTTCATCACCATCGAACCGTCGGCCTTCAGGTTGAGCACGGTCTGGTTCACGTCCAACACAGGCTCCTCGCCGTGCTCGGCGGTCGGCACCTTCACGTCCAGTTCCATTTCCTTGCGCGCAAAATTCCACGTGAGGATGAAAAAACACAGCAGCACCAGCAGGACGTCCACCATCGGGGCGATCTGGAATCCCACCACGTGCGGCTCGGCGCGCCTGCGAAATTTCATCGGCGCGGTGCGTTAAAACTCATCGTCCATCGCTGCGCGGGACGGCTCGCGCTTCTTGTAGTTCATGGCGATGAGCCCCACGACATGGGCCGCCGCAACCTCGAGGTCCGAGATCAGCCGCTGCACCTTGTTGCGAAAGAAGGCGTAAAATGCGAACGCAGTCACCCCGACGATGAGGCCGGCGCCGGTCGCCACGAGCGCCTCGGAGACGCCGGTCGCCAGCGCCCAGTCGCGGCTCTGCCCCACCAGCCCTTTGCCCAGCCCGCCGAAGCTCTTGATGATTCCGACCACGGTCCCGAGCAATCCCACCATCGGCGACAGCGTGCCGATGTCGGCGAGATACGTGACCCGATACTGGAGCGCCGACGCCTGCGCACTGCCCTCGCTCTCCGCGATCTGCTTTACCACGTCGAAGCTGGCTCCGGGATTCTTCGTTGCAAAATCCAGCGTCCGCTGGACCACGCGCGCCACCACTTCGCCGTGCCGGCTCGAAATCGCCAGCAGCCCCAGGTAGTCGCGCTTTTTCAGGAGGACATCCGCCGTGTTCATGTAATGCGGCGTGAGGATTGCCGACCGGCGCATCGTCGCCAGAAACACCAGCACGAGCATCACCGCCAGGATGCTCATCACACCGAGTGGGACCATCGCCCAGCCGCCGGATTCGACCAGGCGCAGCAGGGTCATCTCGGAATCCTTCGCCGGCTGGTTTCCGGGGACGTAAGCGGTGCCGGGTTTTGCCGCGGCAGCCTTCGCAGGATTCGTTGCCGCGTCAACGGATGCAGGGGCGGGCTTTGCTCCCTCGGGTGCCTTGCCTCCCGCAGGGCCCTGAGCGCACAGGTGCGAAAACCCGAGCAGGAGGATCGCCAGCAGAGATACGAATGATTTCATGGAAAACTTGAACGCGGACTGTAGCGTGCCATCCGCCGGATGCAATACGTGACAACGGGGTGACATTCTTTCCTCGGTCCGGGCTGGAGGGATCGGAGCCGGCGGGTCGTCGGCGTGCGGGGCGGGCGACCGTGGCAGGGGGAAGCGTCGTGTGGGCATGGCCGGGCCATCCCGCCGCCTCCGCCCATCCCGCCACGCCGACGGGTCGTCGGCTCCACATTGCTTCCGCGCGTCCCGTCGCGAATTCCTGCGTCGTCTGGCGTCCGGATATCCGAAAGGCCTTGGAGCTATCCTGCCCGTCATCATTTTCTGTGAAAAGTGATGACGTAGCCTTTCACATATTGTGATGACGGGCAGTTTAGCCTGCATCTCTCACGCTTCTGGGGATGATGCCGACAGATCGTTCTGCCTCTGCCGCTGCGATCTCATCCGATTGGCACAGTCCTGTTCCCAGATGGCGGCGAGTGGCAGGAAAGTAGCGTAGCTCTCCAGAGCTGCGCGGGTGGCTCTGCGCGTGAAGCCTCGTGATGCGCAGCTCTGGAGAGTTACGCTACGCGACCCCACCGCCGCCTCCAGCATTCAGGCAATCAGGCTGTAGATATACTGCCCGTCATCACAATTTGTGAAGGGCTACGTCATCACTTTTCCCAGAAGATGATGACGGGTAGGATATCGTATCACTCCCGTTGGATCTCAGAGTGAGCGGCAGAGGCGGAGGCAGGGA
>Ga0105046_10016223_pt1 | contig 11444 bp, 9 predicted proteins | sample MAT03_FD_78385 | JGI IMG/M metagenome (GOLD analysis project Ga0105046, IMG submission 78385) | Freshwater microbial communities from Lake Fryxell liftoff mats and glacier meltwater in Antarctica - MAT-03 (megahit assembly) | ecosystem: Environmental > Aquatic > Freshwater > Ice > Liftoff...
AACTAAATCAAAACCCAGAAAAAGTACCAGTGGATTTTGTTCTTTGACAAGCCTTTTTCAAGCGAGCTTGAAAGACTTGAAAAAAAAACAAAAAACCCCGCAAGTGCGGGGTTCTTTTTCTGGGTTTTGATTTGTCGGGGTGGCAGGAGTAGCTACGCTGATCCTGTGGCGGGGGAAACTAAATCAAAACCCAGAAAAAGTACCAATGGATTTTGTTTTTTGACAAGCCTTTTTCAAGCGAGCTTGAAAGACTTGAAAAAAAAACAAAAAACCCCGCAAGTGCGGGGTTCTTTTTCTGGGTTTTGATTTGTCGGGGTGGCAGGATTCGAACCTACGACCTCCTGCTCCCAAAGCAGGCGCGATACCGGGCTACGCTACACCCCGAAAAATTCATTAAAAAACTCCGAAAAAGAATCTTGTTTTTTTTCCGGAGGTGCAAAGGTACATTTATTTTGAACTATTCAGACCAATTACTTAAATTTTCCAATAAATTTGCAAACTGAATAAAAATGATTCCGTAGCTCAGCTGGATAGAGCATCTGCCTTCTAAGCAGACGGTCAGGCGTTCGAATCGCCTCGGAATCACCAAAATGCGAAGGGAGCCCTAAAGCTCCCTTTTTTCACATCTAAGAATAAATATAAATTACAAATACGACTTCAGCAGTTTATTTCTTGAATTATGCTTCAGTCGCCTCAACCCACTCTCTTTTATTTGTCTTACTCGTTCCCTTGTTAGCCCTAATTCAAGTCCAATTTCATCTAAAGAAAGACTAATTCTAAATCCAATTCCAAAAAACATTCGAATCACTTCAGATTCTCTTTTAGATAAGGTATTCAACGATCTGTTGACATCTGCGCTTAAAGATTCGTCTAACAATACAGAATCGGTACTTGGAATGTCTTCGTTAGGCATTATATCCAATAAAGTATTGCTTTCATCGTAGCTGTCAAAGGGCGCATCCATTGAAATCGGTCGGATGGAGCCTCGCATGGCATCACGAATTTGATTGTAACTAATATCAACAGCTGCTGAAATTTCTTCTGTACTCGGGTCGCGACCGTACTCTTGCTCCAATTTTGCCAAAGCTTTTTTCACTTTGTTCATAGCGCCAATTTGATTGAGAGGTAGACGCACCATTCTGCTTTGTTCTGCGATGGATTGTAAAATACTTTGACGAATCCACCACACAGCATAAGAAATGAATTTAAAGCCCTTGGTTTCATCAAAACGCTGGGCTGCTTTCATTAATCCTAAATTTCCTTCGTTAATTAAATCGGGAAGACTCATTCCCTGATTTTGATATTGCTTGGCGACCGAAACCACAAATCTTAAATTTGCTCTGGTTAATTTATCTAAAGCGTCATGATCGCCCGCTCTAATTTTTTGTGCTAATATCACCTCTTCCTGAGGGGTTACCATACTCTCTTTACCAATGTCTTGTAAGTACTTTTCAAGGGATGCGCTCTCCCTATTGGTAATACTTTGTGTGATTTTTAATTGTCTCATTATTGTTGGGCTTTGGTGTGTGTTTCACTGCTTAACAAATTTTATGCCATGGAATTTAATAACCACCGTGACTTTCAGTAGATTAACCTAAGATTACAATACGTTTACATAATCTTTTGAAATCAGGAATTGAAATTCTTTAAAATCCAACATTTCATGTCATCTAATCAACACTATAACGTATGAGCACTCAATATCTTTTACAAATTCAATAAAAATTGATCTGATGGAATAAAGCCATTAAATATTCGTTAATGGAGTTTATTGAGATGAATCTTTACAAATACTTCTACCAAATCATCCAAAATTTACTGGATAAAACTTAGTTTTGATGATTCTAGTAGAAAAGAATAAAAAATAAATCAGTCCTAATCAGAAAAAATTAATTTTGCATTTATCAAAATGAAAAAGTTTAAAGCTACATTTATAAGTATATTTCTTTTCTTACTATGTCATGACTTTGGATTCGCACAGAAGCGACCGATTAATGAAAAAGATCTCATTCAATTTTCGGGTGTAGTAGTAAGTGCGGATTCCTTACAACCCATTCCATTTACCAATGTAATAATTCGTAATGCCCGCCGAGGGACGATGACTGATTTTTTCGGATTCTTTTCATTTGTGGCTATGAAAGGTGATACCATCGATTTTCAATATGTCGGATTTAAAACTTCCTCCTATTTAATTCCTGACTCATTGACTGAGCGACACTACTCCATCATTCAAATTTTGGTTCGTGATACCATCAACTTAAAAGAAGCTGTAATTTATCCTTGGCCTACGAAAGATGAATTCAAGCGTGCCTTTGTAGAATTAAAATTATCGGATGATGATTTGAAACGTGCACAAAGAAATATTGAATTAGCTTCAATGAAAGAAATACAAGATCAAGTGAGTTACGATGGAAGTATGAATTATAAAATGTCGGAACAGCAAAGACAAACACAATTATATACTGCAGGGCAATATCGCTCTATTAGTTTATTAAATCCACTTGCATGGGCTGCTTTCATCCAAGCATGGAAAGAAGGAGCCTTTAAGAAAAAAGAAAATAAATAAGCGTGGTTTACAAATTAAGATACTCCATATTCTTTTTACTTTTATTGATGGTCACCTCCGGAGTAAATGCTCAGGAAGCTTTGGTATATGGAGTTGTAAAGGATTCTACAGGTAAAATTCTTGAAGCGGTTTCTGTTTCCATCAACGGGGAACCAGGCGGAGCCATCAGCGATCAACAAGGGAAATACGAAATTCGCATTGCTCCATACAAAGACATCACTTTAATATTTTCGTTTATAGGATATGGCACCGAGAAAATTCAATTACGACTTCAACCGGGGGAAGAGCGCAAACTCGAGGTGCGACTTAAAAGTACTGCTCGTGACTTAGGAACTATCACTGTTGAAGCAGCACGCCCGGGAGATTTAACATTATTACGAATTGAACCTCGTACTATCGAACAATTGCCGAACGTATCGGGTAATTTTGAAAGTTTTTTGAAGACGATGCCAGGCGTTGTTTCTAACAATGAACTCTCTTCTAATTACTCCGTTCGTGGAGGTAGTTTTGATGAAAATTTAGTGTACGTTAATGATGTTGAAATTTATCGTCCCTTTTTAGTGCGTTCCGGGCAACAAGAAGGATTGAGTTTTATCAATCCGGATTTAGTATCTGAAATCAGTTTTAGTTCAGGTGGCTTTAGTGCGATGTATGGGGATAAGATGAGTTCGGTTCTTGATATTAAATACAGAACTCCAAAAAAATTTGGAGGCAGTGTTTATGCCAGTTTGATGGGTGGAGGATTGCATCTTGAAGGAGCCAGTAAGAATGATAAATTTACTTGGCTAACGGGAGTGCGTCACCGTTCGAATCAGTTTCTTTTAAAAAGTCTGGATACTCAAGGTGAATACAAACCTCGTTTCACCGATGTACAAACTTTATTGAATTATAAAATTGGAAAAAAAACAGACATTGCCTTTCTAGGAAATTATTCATCCAATCAATTTAGAGTAATTCCATCGTCTCGTCAAACAGAATTTGGAAGCATCAATGAAGCATTACGTTTTACAGTGTATTTTGAAGGACAAGAAATTGATCAATACAATACAGGAACTGGTGCATTGTCTATTACACATCAAATCAACGATAGTTTAAGAATAAAATTTATTGCTTCTGCTTTCTATTCGAGAGAGAAAGAATTTTTTGATGTATTGGGTCAATATTTTTTAGATGAACTTGAACGTGATTTAGGATCCAGTGATTTTGGAGATGTGGCATTCAACCGAGGAGTAGGCGCATTCTTAGATCATGCAAGAAATGAATTGGAAGCTTTTGTTAGAACAGCTTCTCATATTGGCTCCTATCGCTCTAAAAATCATCAATGGCAATGGGGATTAAAAGCACAATTGGAAAGCATCAACGATCAATTGGACGAATGGCAATATCGAGATTCTGCGGATTATTCAGTACCACATCCAAATGATAATCCCGGACAGAATGCAAATCCTAATCAGCAAATTGTTTTGAATGGAGTTATAAAAAATAAAATCGAATTGAATTCCTCTCGATTAAGTGCTTACCTTCACAACACCTGGAATTTAGAACGAGTGTCCTTTACATTAGGAGTAAGAGGAACTTATTGGGACTTAAACGAAGAATTAAATATTTCACCGAGAGCAAGTGTTGCTTTTAAACCTAAATGGAATAAGCGTTTGTCCTTTAGAGCATCCACCGGCTTTTATTATCAACCTCCATTTTACAGAGAAATGCGAAATTTAGAGGGAAACATCAATAAAAATATTGAATCGCAAAAAACTATACATTTTGTATTGGGCAGCGATTATCAATTTCTCGCTTGGGGAAGAGAATTTAAATTGACCAGTGAAGCGTATTATAAAAAAATGGAAAATTTAATTCCATACAAATTGGACAATACGCGGATTCGATATTTGGCGAAAAATAATGCCAGCGGATATGCAACGGGATTAGATATGCGTATCAATGGTGAATTTGTGAGTGGTATTGAATCGTGGGTATCACTTGGGATTTTAAAAACAGTAGAAGATTTAAAAGACGATGGATACTATAGATATTTCAACGCAAGCGGAGAAGAAATTTTTAAGGGATATACATTCGACAATGTTGCCAAGGATAGCTTAAAAGTTACCCCCGGCAATATTCCACGACCTACTGATCAGCGATTAACATTTAGCATGTTCTTTCAGGATTATCTTCCGAAGTTTCCGACGGTACGCATGCACTTAAATTTGGTTTTTGGAACTGGTTTGCCATTTGGCCCTCCGGGTAACGATCGATACAAAGATATTTTACGTGGACCCTCCTATCGTCGTGTGGATATTGGATTTTCAAAAATCGCCATTGATGAAGAAGGGGAAAACAAATCCAGATTGCCGGTCATTCGCAATTTAAAATCATTAATTTTCAGCATTGAAGTTTTCAATCTTTTACAAGTAAGTAATACCATTTCTTTCTCTTGGATTACGGATGTTTCAGGAAGGCAGTATGGCATTCCGAATTATTTAACGAGTCGTATTTTGAATTTCAAAATGCAAACTAAATTTTAAGATGAGCAAGAAAAAATCTAGCGAAGGCGGCTTGGTATATTCGACTAATCCGAATTTAAAATTGCAAGAAGATAAAATTGAAGCCCCTACTCCCAATGCCAATCAGCAAGATTTAAAAGTATGGCTTGAGCGAAGAGGTGGCGGAAAACTGCTTACACTTGTTAAAGGATTTAGAGGAAAAGAAAGTGATATAGAAGCTCTCGCAAAAGTTTTAAAATCGAAATGCGGAGTTGGTGGAGGAGCGAAAGATTGGGAAATTTATATTCAGGGCGATCAAAGAGATAAAGTTATTGCTCATTTGATACAGATGGGATATAAGGCGAAGAAGGCGGGGGGATGAAAGCTGCAAGCAGCAAGCTTCAAGCTGATTTATTAATTTTGATTTTTGAATTTTGGCTTCTAATCGTTCTTGATTTTATGGGCAAAAATTAATAGGTGATGGATTAACGTTTCAGGCTTGCTGCCGGTCAGACAGTTTAGATTAAGTTTGCCAGAAAAGAAAATATAATTCCTTTGAAAAAATAACGTTTGCGATTCTGCTATCCTGTTTGTTCCAACAGAAACGAAATGCTGGCTGGCTGCAAGCCTTTGTTGTAAGCAGATACTTTTGATGAACATTTTAAATGGGTAGTATTTTCATATCTACACACAGGCGTATTTCTAATTTTAGCAATTCAAAATCATCCATAAATGTTTCTAAATGCACTGCTTTTTGTTGTGCTTTATTAGCTCTATAAATACTACGTACCAGTTGCAGCGCATCCCTTTTCATATCCTGCCCCAAGGTGTACTTATACTCCTTACTAAAGTCTTTGGTGCACTCAAATATCTTTAATATAAGTTTATACGTATCTCGGTAAACTGGTAAATCATAATACAATGCCATACGTTAAAACTTAAAAATAAAATCGACCGCTTCGCGGTATCTTTTAAATAGTTAAATTGATAAATAGTTAAAAAGCCCGAACAGCCCGCACATAGTACGCGTTGACCTTATTGTAGTCGGCCTGGATGCCATTGGCGAAGTACTGTATCCATGCGTAGTTGCTATCGTTCTCGCTGGAACTCCAATAGGAAGCACTAGCAAAACCTCCAACCACGGTTTTTTGCAAATACAATAAATTTAACTCGTGTTTTGATGGTAAATACCAATCGCCATAAGTTACTACGCCTACTGTGACTGAATATTCATTGCAAACAGTTGCTGCAAAAGCATTGCCGTCAACTGGTCCTTGATCAGCAATAATTATGGCGGTATTTTTTAACCCAGCACCAATTCCATCTGCTCTGGCACGGGTATTTGTATATGTACCTCCATACCAACGGATACCTGAGCTTTGGTCGGCAGTGGCAGCTATTAAACCGTGTTGCCCGCCATCGTAAACATAAAATACAATTCCGCCACCGTAACTTTCGCCAATGGTGTGTACTGTGTAACCGCCTGTTGCTCCTGTTGCTCCTGTTGCACCAGTCAAACCTTGAATGCCTTGAGAGCCAGTTGCACCAATACTACCAGTTAAACCTTGAATACCTTGTAAGCCTTGAGGGCCAGTAGCTCCAACGCTACCTGTAGCACCTGTTGGGCCAGTTAATCCTATTAGACCTTGAGCACCAGTTGCACCTGCTGGACCAGCTAAACTATTTGCCGAAAACAAAGCGTAAGGCACACTCATTAATTCGTTTGTGCCAGCAATGCTGTAAGCAGTACCGCCAGTTGGGTCGGTTTCGGTTTTAATAAAATATGGTCCTGCTGCCCAGTTAATACCTGCAAAAGTTCCTGTAACCGGAATCCCTATTCCTATTTCTAAACTTACTAAGCCATTGGCATTTGTTGATGGTGTTTGGGTTTCTACAAACACAGCAGTTCCTGTTGGGCTGCCTTGCAAAATACTTATTTGCATGCCTACAGGTGTGCTTGTTATTAATGCGTTACTTGTATTGCGTATTACCGCCTGATAGCTCATTTTTTGTGGTGCTTGAGCAAAAGTTGATGAGACAATTAGCAGATTAGTTAATGTGATAATTATCGCAATTCTGAATTTGTACATTTTTGTTTTCATGTTTTTTAGTTTTTTAATTATTTAGATTACTTGGTTTTATTTTTCATTGTTGTTATGATGCTGTTTAGCAACTTTTTAACACTTATTATTTTTGTTAAAAGCTCCCGTGATGAAGGATAATTTGGAGATTTATCAGATAATAGCAACCAATATTCGGTCTCTTCGGCTTCTTTGGCTGCTATTTTTAGTTTGTGAATGAAGTCTTGGTTGCTTTCAGCATTTTGAGCCTCTCTGATATTTGCTCCAATTGAAGTGCCCGATTTTAATAATTGGCGAGCAATTACATATTTTTCGTTTTTCTTCAAGCAGTTCGCAATAAATAATTATTTGCAAAGCAAACTCAAAACTGAATTCTAATATTTCATTCTTTTTCTCCATAATCAGCTCACCATCTTATCTACTCATTATCACATCAATTAGTTTTTAATGATTTTAAATGTTTTTACTAATGTGTTGTTTTGGGTTACTTTTAAAAAGTAAGTTGCCGTAGCATATTGTTCCAATTTTATGGTGGTGAAATTTGCTACTACGGTATTACTTTCTAACAGTTTTTCGCTTATGTCGTAAAGCTGATACGATAAATCTTTATCAAAATTATCAATTTGCAACATCAAATAATTTGTTGTTGGATTTGGATAGGCGGATAAATTAAGCTTGATGTCCGTTTCTAACAAGCCTGTTGTTATTGAAATTTCGTAGGGTTGTTGCACTCCTTGCGCTAGCGAACTAGTTGTTCCTGTATTTGTAGTGTACGCAATTTGTCCAACGGAGTACGCAACCGAGCCTCCGCTACCCGAAGCATCTCCGCCTGAGGCGGTAGTTGCTTGTTGTGCATACCCTTGATTGAAGCCGATGCCCAACAAGAGTAATGCACTTAGTTTTGTTTTTTTGTTTTTCATTTTTTGTTTCTACTTTATTTTTAATTGTTCAAAGTTATATTTTATTCGCAATTTGTCTGCGGTCGTTTTTTTCACCAATGGACGCGAACTTCCACTCTGTACATTTAATTCGTCAAGTATATTTACAGCATGAACTTTACCGTCAGTAATAAATACAAATTCTGGTATCGAGGTTTTTGCATCAAGTAAAGTATGAATCTTAATAGCAGCTTTCGTTTTTCTGAATGAAGCCCACCAAAATATTTCTAAATATAAATCAACAGTTATTGAATCCAATATAAATACACCACCTTTCAAATTCACTTTTAATTGATTCTCGCCTTCATAAAGCCGTCTAGCCTGTTCAATCAACTTTAAACCGAAATCCTGAAATATTCGCCAGTTTGGGATTCATTTGCTCTTGAAAAAGTTGATTTATCAACAAGCTTTCCGATACCTAGATGATACAATTTGTCTTGATTTAAACTCAAGCAAAGCATCGTGTCACTCATAATTTATCGATGCGTCAATTGTCCAAATGCTAAACAAAGAAATTGCTTCCAACAACTGAATGCCTTAACTCTAAAATGACCATTATATCGCTTTACACATCTATTGAATATATCTTGTGATGCAAACTCCATAATTTGGTCAAACGCCAATTTCACTTTATTCATAATCAATAGTTTGTGCAAAGGAAAACTTAAATTATTTCAAATCGACGCCAACATTATTTAGCTTGAAACCCTGTAATATCAATACGTTCAAAGAACTTTAACTAATTTTAACGCAACGCTATTGAATAAAACAAGCAACGATTAAAAAACGATTTAAATGATAAATGTCTTGATACATAAATATTTTCATAGCTCCTATTCCTTATTTTTGTGGTTCAACCTCATCTTATTAAATACCATTCGCCGTGATTAAAAAACTCTTACCAATTATTTGCTTATTTATAAGTACTTTATTCTTACCCCTCCTTAGTACTGCACAAACCATTTTACAGGCAGGCGACATCGCCTTTACCGGCTACATTACTGCCGATGATAATAACGTTACGCAGGATGATGTAATTTCTTTTGTTTTACTAAAAGACATTGATGTAAACACTTCCATTTATTTTACTGATTTAGGCTGGACAGATGCAAATACTTTTCAACCTGTGAATCCATGTGGAGTAAATACAGGATCTTATAACGATGGTATTATCCAATGGACCAGCACTACTGTTTTATATTGCGGAACTCAAATTACCATCAATTGCAGAAGAGCATTGACGGCCAACTCGGGAACAGTGACGGCCATTCAAAGTACGTTTAATAACAGCAATGCCTATCTGCATTTAAATGGAAACGGTGATCAGCTTTTAGCGTATCAGGGCACTGCATTAAATCCGGAATTCATCGCCGGCATCAGCATCAACCGTGCTTGGGATCTAATTCTCGATTCTTGTGAATTCACATCCGGCAAATCTACTTTACCAAGTGCACTTTCAACTTTCGGAATCGCATTATTCCCAGGTGCTGTCAACGCACAATACAATTGTTCAATCACCAGTGGCGATACATTAAGTTTGTTAAGCGCAACTACGGATGTAATGAACTGGAATTTGGACACCACTTCTTTTCCTCCAGTTCCTTCAAATTTTCAATTGCCTATCTTATGTGCTTTCAGTGGTTGTGCATTGCCTCCTGCACAAATAACGACTCCACCCGTTTCACAAACTCTTTGCGAGTTGAGTGATTTTACATTGTCAGTAGTTGCAATAGATGCCATCTCTTATCAATGGCAACAAAACATTGGTGGCACTTGGTTCAATGTAATAGATACGCTCCCCTTCAGCGGAAGTACGACCGACACTTTGCATTTCACATCAGCACCTTTTGCATTACACTTAGTGGCCTTCCGATGTTTGGTAAATGGTGCCGCTCCTCCGATAGCGATTAGTAGTTCCGCAACAATTACAATTAATCGCGTTCCCGGTATTACAGCGCAAACACCGACGCGTGCTATTTGTGAAGGAGTAAATGTTTCATTTAGTGTAAGTACTTATGGAGCAGGATTGACCTACCAGTGGCAATTTGATAACGGTGGCGGCTGGACGAACTTAACAAACACACCTCCATATTCCAATACTACCAACGCTGCATTTACCATCACTGCTACTCCTTATTCTTTGCATCTTACTAATTATAGATGTATTGTCACTGGCACCTGTGCGCCTCCAGCCATTTCAATACCTGTTTTCATTTTGGTGAATCAATTGCCTACCATCACGCTTGAGCCGGAATCGGATACCATTTGTGTTGGCAGCTCCACTTCATTTGCAGTAAATGCCTTTGGCGCCTCACTTACTTACCGCTGGCAAGTAGATAACGGTAGCGGATATACGAATCTCACGAATACACCTCCACATTTTGGATTCAACAACGACACTTTACTTATTACGAGTCCTTCCATCTCCCTTAGCGGAAACAAATACAGATGTGTCATTACAGGTGTTTGCGCTCCTTCAGATACCACACAAGAAGTTATTTTGAATATCGGTGATGTACCAAGTGCTCCCCTATTCAGTTTAGGCGATACTACACTTTGTCAAAACACCAACGAGTTATTTGCAGTTACTCCTGTAGACGGTATCAGTACCTACACTTGGAATTACAGCGGAACGGATGCAATGATTATCAGCAACGGAGATACAACTGCGACATTGAGTTTAGGTGCCACGGCAAGCGGTGGAACAATAGATGTGCAAGCCGTAAATTTCTGTGGAGTTAGTTCCATAGTGATGCAAAATATTAATGTAAATGTCTCTTATTTATTTTTAGATTCTATCAGCGTTTGTCCGGGCGACAGTGCCTTTATCTTCTCGACTTGGCAGAGCTTAGAAGGCGACTATTCCGAACCATTCAGCACAACTGAAGGATGCGACAGTACGTACACGACACGTTTGAAATTTCACCCGATTTATAATGAGCAACCCGTGTACACACTTTGTTTCGGCGACAGTTTATTCGCAGCAGGAATTTGGCAAACACAGGTTGGAACCTACACCGATTCTTTAAGTTCGATATTCGGTTGCGACAGCATCGTGAATTCAACGTTGGATTTCTATCCCATTGCTTATGATTCTGTCTCTTATTCTATGTGTATTGGCGACTCGGTATTTTTAGGCGGAGTTTGGCAGACCATAGCCGGTGATTACAACGATGTATTATCGTCTATCAACAATTGCGACAGCACCGTGTACACGCAGCTTATCGTACATGCCTTACCGTTAGTGACGTTGACCTTAGACACCACAGTTTGCATCAACTGGATCTCCATTGATTTATTTGGAGAAAGTCCGCAAGGAGGAATTTGGTCGGGAGCCGGCGTGAATGCAAATGCTTTTGAACCCAACATACTTGGA
>Ga0105046_10016224_pt1 | contig 11444 bp, 10 predicted proteins | sample MAT03_FD_78385 | JGI IMG/M metagenome (GOLD analysis project Ga0105046, IMG submission 78385) | Freshwater microbial communities from Lake Fryxell liftoff mats and glacier meltwater in Antarctica - MAT-03 (megahit assembly) | ecosystem: Environmental > Aquatic > Freshwater > Ice > Liftoff...
CTCACATGGATGTGAGGACAAAATAGCGACGTAAGTCGTTATTTTGCGAGCCTCGCGAAGCTTTGCTTTGCGCCGGGCGAGGTTGAAAAACGCCACGACGGCGTTTTTCAACAGGCAGCTAGGGCGTGATTCGATTCTTTCCGCACCCGACTTACCAGCCAGACAGTTCGCGCATGGCGTCGAGCGCCGCCGGCACGTTGGGGCGAATGCTGTCCATGCGACCGTGCGACGCGCGAGCGCCGTTGGTCGCCAGTTCTCGGGTGGCCGGTTGTTCTTTCCGGTGCGAGGCCGGTTTGAACAGCGATCCAATGTTCAGCAAGTCCGCGGGGTTCGCCCTTGAGTTGCTGCCGTTCTTCCTGGCCTCCTGCAGGCGGGCCTCTTCGCTTGCCGCATAGACGCGGGCGCGCACGAGCGCATTCGCGGCCTGCTCTGCGTCGGCGTCGCCACTTAAGTAAAGGCCGACCAGCGTCTGGGCCGAGCCACACAGTTCGAGTTTCTCGCCCAGGTAGTTACGATGAACGGTCCAGGACTCGCAGCCGAGTTCCACCCAATCGCCGCGCCATCCGCGCGGGACGAGAAAGCGGACGGTCACTTCGCGAGAACCTTCGAGCGCCACCTGGCTCGATCGGCGCCATTTGAAAAACACGCCATGTTCCGCGTCGGTCGTTCCGCTGGCCAGCACCAATTGCTTGGGCGCCAGGCGACGGAAAGTTTCCTTATTGCCGTGCGCCTGCGTCTGTCCAATGCCGCCGCCCGGCGAAAGTTGCGCTTTGATCGGTCCGTCGGGGCTGGAGACGTTGCCGCCGAGCGTCACGTTGACAGACTGCGTTTTATCGTTGGTCGCGCAGACTTCGATATCGCCGGCCAACTCACTGGCCAGCGCGGTGCGCGGCTGAAAGTCGACAACGCGCATCCGTCGCTCGGTGCTCAGGACGGTTGCACGCAGCTCTTCCAGTTCTTCTGCCCGGCCCGTCTCCAACAGGACTGACATGCGGAAGGTTGCTTCGACGATCTTCTCCGCCGGATGCGTCTGGGAGAACTCCGGCGTGGTGACGTCGCGACATTCGACCGTGGGACCAATGTCGATCAACACCTGGCACGGAGCGGCCAACAACGGACTGGCGGAGGTAGTGGTGAACGCCAGTAAGCAGAAGGTGGTTAAGCGCGAAGGCAAAGCGGTGCTGAAGGCAACCATGATTCGACTCCTTTCCGTCGCGCCGGAGCATCCTACAACCTGACCCGGGGCGCGACGCTGTGCATGAACTACAAAAATTCAGAAATGCACATCCTGCGCCCACTGGAACGAAAAAAACCGCGCCACGATTCTGGAGCGGTTTTCTCAGGGCAGCGTCTTATCTGCCGTTGTTGCGAGAATCATACGCGGCGGCGCGACGGCAATATTCAACATTTCTCCTACCGTGGCCTGGCACAACAACTTGCGACGCGATGCTTTCACTGGACATCCCCAAGGGGAGTGTGAATTCGAGCGATTCCGGCCCTCGCCCGGCGCAAAGCAAAGCTTCGCGAGGCTCGCAAAATAACGACTTACGTCGCTATTTTGTCCTCACATCCATGTGAGGTCGCAGCCTGTCGAGAAAATCAACAGGCTGCTAGCATGATAGTGGCAATCGCGCAAGAAACACTTGGATTGAATTCGGACCATGACTGCAAAGCCGCCGAACACGGATATCGCTGGCGTAGTTCTCTGCGGTGGACAAAGCCGGCGCATGGGCTTGTCTAAAGCGATGCTTCCGTTCGGCGCCGAAACCATGCTTGTGCGGACGGTGCGCCTACTGCTTCAAGCAACCGACACAGTTTGCGTCGTCGCGGCCAGCGGCCAGGAATTACCGCAATTGCCGGCTAGCGTCCGCATTGTCCGCGACGAGCGCCAGGGGAACGGACCGCTCGAAGGGTTGCGAGTTGGCCTCAGCGCGCTGCGGGGCGAATCGGCCGCCGCGTTTGTCACCGGCTGCGACACGCCGCTGCTGATTCCGGCGTTTGTCACGCGCGCGTTTGAACTGCTGGGTGAGAACGACGTGGCCGTGCCGCGGATTGACGGACTGTATCACCCGCTGGCGGCCGTCTACAGCACGAGCGTTGTGCCGAAGATTGAAGCGTTGCTTGCCGCCGGCCGGATGCGACCCGTCTATCTTTACGAAAGCGTCCCCCCTCGCGAGTTAACGGCTGCGGAGCTGAGCGCCGTCGATCCGGATCTGAGTACGCTCGTGAATCTCAATCGACCGGAAGATTATCTCGCGGCGCTGGCGACCGCCGGCTTTTCGCCCGATCCCGCAATCTTGCGCGCGCTTGCGCAGTCGGAAGAACCACACGATCGCGCCTGAGCTTTTGACGACGACAATTCACGGATTGCGCGGCGTGATCCGGCGCGTGATTTCGGACGCGTCCGAAAAATACGTGTGGCAGTAGGGGCAGAGCGCGTAGCAGATGCGAACTTCGTGCTTGCACTTGGGGCAGGTCTTGGTTTCGCGCGCGGCGAACGCGGCCTGGATCAGACTGGAGCCGCTGGCGCCGGAGCCTGTGTTTTGCAGACTAGGCTCTTGATGCACCGGCGTATCGTCTTCGCTCGGTGGGCCTAGAAAATCGCAAATGGCCTGTTCGCTCATCGCTTCGACAGGCTTAGGGACTAGCACGCGAGCCTGGCATTTTGGGCAGAGCCCTGTCTGGCCGGCGTACTTGTCTTTGACTTTGAGCAGATGCCCGTTGGGACAACGCACTTCGATCGACATCGCACGACCCTCCGGCTGCTTGGGACAACCCGACGCGTCGTATCTGTAGATGCCTCTTGCACGGCGCCGATGCGCCTGCTTCGGCCACTGTGCGCATTTGCGCTCAGCAGACGAACTCTTCCGTGTCCAGCGACCCCGTTTTGGGAAGATGCGAACGAATGGAAATGAAATGTGGAAAATCGAACCAGCCGGGGTAGCGAGGTTCCGTTGGCGCGCGACTTTGGATCCCCTCGCGTCGCGCTAACCGCTTACGTTATCGTAATGCGCACGGCACATTAAATCCACAATTCTGTTCTCGGCGCAATTCCATTGCGCCGAAAAAAAACCGAGTGGGGGGCGTGTTTAGTTCTGGTCCTGCACGCAGATCGTCGCGCCGGAGTTGAGTGGCCGCGCGATGGAACATTCGCCCCCCCACGTGGCGTCGCGAGCGTGCAATGCTTGGATCGCCACTTCGGCCGCTTGCTGGCTGGGCATCACGGCGAAGAGAGTTGGGCCCCACGAGGATTGCGCGACGCCCTTCACGCCAATGTCAGATAGCAACTGCGCGGTGGCGGCGACTTCTTCGGTCGCGTAAACGCCGGCCTGGAGCGATGTAAAGCATGATCCGGCGAGTTGGCCGTAGCGAAAGAGGGACTCGCTGAAACGCTCAAAACGTTGCTCGATGGCGGCCGGGACTAATTCCAATAGCGCCTCGCGGCACATGCTGGCCGTGACGCTGGCCGGAACTTGCGGAAGTTGTGCAAACGCCAAACGCTCGGCGTCGCCCGACAGGCCTTCGCTAGCGCGCGGCCGGACGAGGAGAAAACGCCACTCAGGCGAAATTGAGACGCGCGTGACGAGGGGCGAGATCTCATCGTCCGACAGTTTGCCGGCCTCGACAATCAATCCGCCGTGCAAAAAACCATACAGCCCAACGGCCGATCGCTGGCCCCGACCGACAGCGCGGGCGAGTTGCTCCGGCGAATAGGGCATTGCGCCTGCGAGCGCACGAATGCCCGCCGCAACGGCCAGGGCTAATTGCGTTCCGCTCCCCAAACCGGCGTGGCGTCCCGGCGCGGATTGAATGTCAATATGGCATGGCGGCGGCGCGCCAGTACGATCCTTTTTTACCAGCGCGTGGGCTGCCTTGAGGGCCGCGTCCGTCATAGGACCGGTGGCCGTGAGCGTGTCGGCCTCGGTGATCTGCAACTTTACGGCCGGCTGATCGACCATGACGCCCAGTCCGCCAAACCGCCGCGCGCCGTCGCCGCCCAAGGAGAACATCCCAAAATGGAGGCGGCTGCCTGTCGTTACAGATACCACGCGGCGAGACATGAAAATCCTTCCGTGAGCGGGCGACTAGCTCTGCGATCCGGTGTTCGAATTTGGCGCGGCGTTATTCGGTGCTGCGTCGTTGGGTAGCGCAGCGCGGACGTACGACTCCAAAAAATCAAACGCCCTGCGCTCGGCCGCGCCGCCCGTTTTTTCGACGAGCACATTCAGTCGAGCGAAATCCGCCAAGATCTCGTCGCGCGGCAGAAAGTGGACGCGAGTCGCCAAAATGGCCGCTTCGACCACGGCGTGCTTCCCCCGGTTGAACCCGAAAAAGTCGCGAGCGCGTCCCATATCGACCACTTCGCCCACCAGCCGGGCGCGCTCTGTGCTTTCGTCCAGTTCGCGGATCTCAAAGGCGTGCCAGCGGCAAGCGTCCGCCAGGATCCAACCATCCACGCGAGTGCAGCGAATCATCCGCGGCGGCGTCTCAAGTTGACTGACCGCGGCCCGGGCGAGCAGCTCCACGTCGTCCGTCACGTGAAATACGCCCTGCCGCGTGCGCCGCAAGTTTTGGAACGTAGTGGAAGTCTGAAACGGGCGCAGTTCCAGGCGTGTGAGCGCTTCGTCGACGATCGGACCCATCGGTGAGATGTTGACCGATCCATCCGCGTTGATTGTGGTGACAATGCCTTCGAGAATCATAGGCGTATCCTACCCGCTGGCTGGGCAGGCCTGAAGGCGCCGCGCTGGGCCGCAGTCCACGGTGGCCGAAACGCCCACAGCGTTGGACATCACGGCTGGCGATGGCCTTGTTCTTCGACCGTTAGAAAGCCCCAATCGAGCGCCTGATCCTGGCGATAATCCTTGCCCAGCGTTAGGGCCGTGCGGGCTTTGGCCAATTCGTAGCCCAGGTAGAACGCGTGCGTGGCGTCGAGCGGTCGCGCGGCGCTGGCTTGTAATTGCGACAGCAGCTCAAACGGGTCGGTCCCGCGCAGGTAGAGGTTGGCGCTGATTACGTGCAGCTCGCCACGCTCGGCAAAGATGCGATAGTTAGGGTCTTTGATATCGCGCGCTAATTGTTCCAGCGTCTCGGCGCCATGCTCGTGAATGCGCGGATCGCGCAGCAGCACCAAACCAGGCTCTACATGTTTTGGCAACGTGCGCGAGTTAACAGACTGATAGACCAGCTTGCGGGCCAGATCGCACTCTTTCACGCTACTGCGGGCCCAATTGATGACCTGAGTCGTCAGCACGCTGCGGATGCCAGTCTCTTGGCAGAAACCCAATAGCAGCACGTTGATCCCGGCGGAGTCGGCGTCGGTGAGCTCCGTCAGATTGCCGATCCCCATCATTAGCTCGGCGTCCGGAAAGAGCGCTCGCGCCTCGAGGTATCTCCCGAGGCTAGCGGCAAAGCCAAACCCAATGGGGGACAGGACCGGATCGATCCGCACGCGCAAGCCCGCGGCTTGCAGCCGGGCGAAGTTGGACTGGAGGCCGACCATGGTGTCCGCGACGTCGGGCACCAGAACGACTTCGACGTTCCAATGGATTGCGCGTTCGATATTGGTCGAATTGACAGATAAGACCAATTCCGCGCCGGCGGCGATCGCCAGTTCGATCTCGTCGGCGTTCATGCTATCGATCGAGACGCGTAGTCCGGCGTCGCGCAGCGCGTGGACAGCGTCCGCCACGCCGTGCCAGGTCTCGCCGGGATTGCAGCCCAGATCGATCACGTCGGCGCCATCGGCGGCCAGCGCCTGAGCCGTGGCGAGCAACTGTTGCGATGAAAGCCTGGGAGCGTGATTGATCTCGGCCAGGATTTCGATATCGCTCCGGCCGTAGTCTTCGCGCGAGCGCGCCGTTCCGGTGAACCACTGCGGGAGATCGCGCAGATCCTTGGGGCCGCGCTCCACGGGGACGCCGGCGGCGGTTTTGACTGGCGCGAGATTCCCCAGGCAAAAGCCAGGGAGCATGACGCGGGTTGCTTCGGGCGGCGTTGTTAGAAAGCGGGCGACCCAGTCGGGCGTCATCAGCGCGGCGACGGAGATTCCCAGCACGCTGATCGAATAGTCGAAGCCGGCCAGGCCCGAGGTCTCGGCCAGCACATTGCGCAAGCTTGGCTCGGCCAACTTGCCAGTGACAAAATGAATGTGCTCCCGAGGCATGATTGCCGCCACGCTACTTCAGTGGATGGTTCGTTCCGCGCGAGACCGCCGGCGATTGGACAACTGCGCGAGTCAGCGCGCCGATGGGGGCCGTTCTACAATCGCATCCGTTCTACAATCATAGCCCGCCGTCGACTGCGATGGTCTGTCCGGTAATGAAGCTGGCGGCGGGCGAGACGAGAAACGCGGCCGTTTTGGCCACGTCTTCGGGCGTCCCCCAGCGGCGGAGGAGCGATTCGCTCATGGCCCGTTCTTGCCAATAGTCCGAGGCGTGCTCGCCCCAGGCAGTTTTGATCCAGCCCGGCGCCAGGCAATTCACACGAACTGCCGGCGCTAGCGACTTGGCCAGGCTGCGACTGAACGCCATCACAGCGCCTTTGACCGCGCCGAACAATTCGCCACTGTCGCCGGCCATCCCGCGCTCTGCCTGGTCCCAGCCCATGTTCAGAATGACGCCGGACCGGGCCTCTTTCATTTTAGCGCCGGCGGCGCGACCGCAAATCACCGTGGCCCGCACGTCGACTTGCCACAGCGCATCGAGCTTTTCTAAAAACGTCCAGCGAGCGGCATCGCCCGTCAGCGTGTCCATCCCGGCGTTGTTGATCCAGATATCCACACCGCTGCGCCACGCCCAGGCGCGCTCGACCAGATCGGCCGCGGCCTGCGGATCGGCAAGGTCCGCCAACAGCACCGTTGATTGCGCGCCGAGCGCACGAACTTCGGCGGCGACTTCAGCGGCGGCCGCGGCGCTGCGCCGCGCGTGAATCAGGACGTTGGCGCCAGAGCGGGCAAGCTCCAGGGCGATCGCGCGGCCGATGCCGCTCGAAGAGCCAGTGACAACGGCGTTCAGACCAGCCAGAGAAGTCATGCGGCGCGCCGCGTTGGCGGCCCCAAAAAGGTGTTTTTGTGCCTAGGCCCTAAAAGGCCGCGAGCCCAAGAATATCTCGGGACGCTCGGCAGACGTTATCCTTACCTGTTTTGTAGCTTCGCAGGCGTCGTGCGACAAGAACCACGTTGAATGCGTAGTGGATCACTTTGAATCTGGGGTTATTGGGTCATGGTAATCCCGTGTATGGGAAGAGGTCTTTTGTCCGCTAGCTTGCTGGGCTATTCTGGAGGGATGCGAAGCACATCCGGTAGCGGAGGCGCACTTTGAGACCTACCATCTTGGGACGTCAGGCGACTCGAGTCTTAGTGGCCCTGGCAATGAGTGTTTTCTATGGTTGCACTGCGATGTTCGTTTGGGCGATCGTGGGCATGTTCGGAATGGACGTCGGACCACTTCCATCGGAGCCGTGGTTCGTTATTTCAATCGCTCTACTGTTGGGTTTTGGATACGTTTATTTCGGGCATATGCTTGCTCCTAAGACCCAACTCGCGCCGCCGCCGGACAATGCCCCGTCAAACTGATCGACTGCCGCTGTGCGGGCCGTAGCACCGCCGGGCGGGGCCGCAAAACCCGCAAATAGTCCATTCTGACCGCGGCCGCAGCGTCCCACCCTCGGACGTTTTAGACGGTACAATCTAGAAGCCCGGTTTGCCTGCTGCCTTGGCCAGCAGCCTGGCGCATTGCCCATTCACTCCCATGCCAGAGCGCGCCAGTACGTAATGGATAACTCGATCCGCGCCGATCAGATTCGCGAGCGACAGGCTACGACGGTCTTTTGCTTCCGCGGGTACAACAACACCAATCTCGGCCGCACGCCCGAATTGCTCGACCATCCGGCTTACGGTCCGATCGTCGAAAAGTTCCTCCGCGAAGACGCCGAGGTCTGCTCCGAGGCAACGGGCCGGCACTTTGATCTAATTGGCCGCGTTCGCGCTCGCAAAGAAAGTGGCCCCGGCACCTTTGCGGAAGACATTCCGCTGATCGTGGCGGTCGAGCGAGCGCACGTGGCGATCCTCAAAGAATTCTTTGACATCGATTACGCCCGCACTCGCCTTGCGATGGGATACAGCATTGGCGAAATCACGGCGCTCGTCTGTAGCGGCGTCTATCAGATGCAGGATCTGCTCCGCCCGCTGTTGACGATGGCGGACGAATGTTCGGAACTGGCGGAAGACGTCACGATGGGCGTGGTCTTCTCGCGCGGGCCGGCGCTGGATGTGGACGCCGTTGTCCGGCTGTGCATGAAGATCACCGCCGAGCAAAAAGGCGTGATCGACGTCTCCAGCTACCTGGCGCCCAATACGGTGCTGTTGCTAGGGCAGGGGAGTACCGTCGATCGGTTCAAGGCGCAAATGCCCGAAGCGCTGGGCAAGCAGATTCATCTCCGCAAAAATACGCACAAGTGGCCGCCGCTGCATACCTCGCTGCTGTGGAGCCGCGGTTTATCCAACCGGGCCGCGGCCGTCATGCAGACCATGCCGGGTGGATTTGTGGCGCCCATTCCGCCCGTGTTGTCGCTGGTCAATGGCAAGGTCGCGTACAACGACTTCAATAGCCGCATCCTGCTGAACCTGTGGGTCGACCATCCGCAGCGCCTGTGGGACGCGATCAACGAATTGCTGAACATGGGCATCGACATGATGCTCCACGTCGGCCCGGAACCGAACCTGGTGCCGGCGACGTTCACGCGCATTAGTGACAACGTCAACGCCCAACTAAATCGCTGGTCGTTCAAGAGCAATCTGGGCCGGCGGGCGGTCTCCGGCCTGGTCCGCCGCCCCTGGCTCGGCAAGGTGATTTCGACCAGAGCCTCGATCTTGCGGGCGCCGTTTGTGGCGCACGTGATTGTCGAAGATTGGCTGCTGGCGCAAAAGACGCCATAAAACGGCCCGCATTTGCCATTGGGCGAATGACTCGATTGCCGGGTCACGCATGGCTGTCAGCTATACTACTAGTGAGCTTGCGGCGTCGTGTCCGATCGCTCCCTTCAGTTCGTGCTCGAAATTGCTGCCATGCCGGTTTTCCAGCCAGAATTTGTGCCTTCGGCTTGCGCAGTAAAAGTTGCGCACGGCGGACGGCGGCAAACGCGGCGAGGCTTTACGCTGGTGGAGTTGCTGGTGGTGATTGCCATCATTGGCATCTTGATTGGGCTGCTGTTGCCGGCGGTGCAGATGGCCCGCGAGAGTAGCCGGCGGACCAGTTGCGCGAACAATCTCAAACAACTTGGGCTGGCGCTGCATGGCTTTGCCGACACGCATGGGCATTTTCCGGCGGGGCGCGGAGGGCCGGCGCCGCTGGTCTTTTCGCCGCAGGCTTATTTGCTGCCGTACGTGGAGCAGAACGGGCTGCACTCGCAGTTGGATCTGACTTCCTCGCCGACCGACCTGGTGATCGCTGGCGTCTCTTATAGCGGCGCTACGAATCGCGAGGCCGCCTCGCAGACGTTGTCGCTCTTGACCTGTCCGAGCGATCCGACCGAGGGGCGCGTGCCGGGTTCGACCTTTGGCGGAACGAATTACGTTGGCAACGCCGGCAGTGGCGCGCTGAATCAGGGGAGCCTGGCCGACGCGGACGGCGTTTTCTTTCTGACATCGGCCGTCTCGTTCGGCAAGCTGATCGACGGATCTTCTCACACGGCGGCCTTCTCCGAGCGGCAACTTGGAAATGGCGAGTCGATTACGGATAAACCGGTCGACGGCTCTCTCTTTATTCTGGAGCTGCCCAACGACAAGCAAGTGGGACCGACCGATTGCGAAACGACCGCCATCGGCAATTGGTACGGCCAGCGCAGCGCCAAATGGATCTTGGGCAACTACGGCAACACGCTTTACAACCATTACTACACGCCCAACGTCAAACTCTGGGACTGCATGAACCTGCCGCAGCAGAAGGCCCAGATGACCGCCCGCAGTTATCATCCCGGCGGCGTCAATTTGTTGTGCTGCGATGGAAGCGAGCGCTTCGTGGCCAATGCGATTGACGCTGTGTTGTGGCGCGCCCTGGCGACGCGCGACGGCGGCGACATCCCCGCCGCGCCGTAAACTGCTGCGAGTTGTGAGCCTGGCATGGGACAACGGATTCTATTTACCGTAGGGCACTCGACGCATCCTTGGGTGGAGTTCGTGGCGCTGCTGCATGCGTGGGAGATCCAAGAACTGGTCGATGTGCGAACCGTCCCGCAATCGCGGACGTTCCCCTGGTTCGCCAAAGAGGCTATGGCCAAGGCGCTCCCCAAAGCCGGAATCCAATACACGCATCTGCCGTCGCTGGGCGGTTTTCGGAAGCCGGCCAAGGATTCGACGAACGTTGGCTGGGAGAACGTCCGCTTTCGGGCCTACGCGGATTACATGCAGACGCCCGAGTTTGCCGCCGGGCTGGCCGATCTGAACGCGCGACGGACTCAGCGGCGCGTTTGCGTGATGTGTTCCGAGGCCGTCTGGTGGCGCTGCCATCGCCGCATGATCGCCGACGCGGAAGTCTCGCGTGGAATCCCCGTCCGCCACATTCTCAGCGAGAAGGTCGCCAAGCCGCACGAGCTGACGGCGTTCGCCGCGGTCAATCGCCGCCGCCGCCCACCAGTGATTTCATATCCTGCCGTCAGTTGATGCATTTCATAAGCGTGCGAAGGACTTTTGCCGCTCCCTTTTGCCGCGAACGCGCGCAGGGTTGCCGCTCGGTTTTCCATCTGCTTAACTAGCAATCTACAAGCTTGAACTCGCCCGCTGTGACGAAGTCGCAGCTCGGCGGACTGTTGCTCATCGATCGCCGCTCAACAGGCTTTATCGACGTTACGCAATTTATTGACCCCTTGAGTTTATTCCAATGATTGTTCGTCGTGCTTTGGTAATCGTGGCGCTGATGGCAACCTGCGCTTGGGGCGTCTTGACGGTTCGCGCGGATCATGGGCCGAAAAAAGCGGCCGCCGGCCGGCCTCCTTTGTACGAAGGCCTGGGCGCCATCGATCACAAGGTCACCACGGCCAGCCCGCTGGCGCAGCAGTATTTCAATCAAGGCGTGCGACTGATCTTTGCTTTTAATCATGACGAAGCGGTGCGGGCGTTCCGCGCCGTCGAATCGATCGATCCTGACTGCGCGATGGCGCAGTGGGGGATCGCGCTGGCGCTCGGGCCGAATTACAACCTGGCGGCCGATCCGGAACGGACGGCGCTCGGCTATCAAGCCCTCGCCAAGGCGCAAAAGCTGGCGCCGCGCGCTACGCCCAAAGAACAGGCGTACATCGCCGCCATCGCTAAACGATATTCGGCCGATCCCAAAGCGGAGCGGCCGCCGCTGGATGGCGCGTACGCAACCGCCATGCGCGACGTTGCGGCCAAGTACCCAGAAGATCTGGACGCCGCCGTGTTTGCGGCCGAAGGTTTCATGCAGCTC